>Ga0335075_10011181_pt1 | contig 13579 bp, 12 predicted proteins | sample Lox_Sample_24_FD_206723 | JGI IMG/M metagenome (GOLD analysis project Ga0335075, IMG submission 206723) | Soil microbial communities from Loxahatchee National Wildlife Refuge, Florida, United States - Lox_Sample_2.4 | ecosystem: Environmental > Terrestrial > Soil > Wetlands | place: USA...
GCCAGGGCGGGCGCCAGCCCCGTCCGCAGGCCTTCCACGTGGCGGCTCACGAGCAGCAGCGCGTAGTCGATGCCCACACCGAGGCCGACCATGGAGGCCACGGTCGGCGCCTCGGTGCTGATCTCGATCCCGCCCGCGAGCAGCGCGGTGATGGCGGTGCCCGCGCCGAGCCCGGCGATCCCGACCAGCAGCGGCAGCCCGGCGGCGGCCAGCGAGCGCAGCGCCAGGATCAGCACGATCAGCGCGACCACGACGCCGATCCCGTCGGTCAGGTCGCTGGTCGTGATGACGTTCTCAGGCACCTCCCCGCCCAGCGCCACCTGCAGGCCGTCGGCCCGGGCGGGCGCCGTGGCGCTGGTCAGCGCCTGGACTCCCGTGGTCCCGTGGAAATAGGTGACAGGCACGCTGTACTGCACATCGATGAGCGCGGTGTCGCCGTCCTTCGACAGCAGCGGCGGGGCGACCACGGAGACGCCGGGCAGCCGGCTCAGGTCGCCGCGGACCGTGGCGAGCACGGGCGCCGGCACGTGGCGGCCGGCCCGGTCGTGGATGACCACCCGGGCGTTCGTCCCCGACATCTGCGGGAAATGCGCCCGCAGGAAGTCGGCCCCCGCCTGCGACGACGTGCCGGGCACGGTGTAGTTGTCCTGGAACTGGCCGCCGAACGCCAGCTTGAGCCCGGACAGCGCGACGATCAGGATCAGCCAGGCGGCGATCGTGCGCCAGGGATGCCGGGCGGCCGCTCCGCCTATCTTTCCGGTGAGAGAGATCATCGTTGTCCTCCCGCGTGCGTGATTTCCCTGCCACTCCAAGAACATCGCGCCGCTCCGGCCGCTGCCAGGGCGTATGCCTCACTTCCGCGGGCGTGCTCGCGCCCGGCTGGCGAGGGGCTACCACCACTGTCACCGGTCGGTTCAGCAGCAGCCCGCTCTCGTTCGGAATTATCCTGAACGGTCCCGTCGTGCCTCTCGCAGCCTTCCGCTAGCCGGCGCCGGGCAGGCAGACCTGGATGATCCCGCCCGTGACGCGAGTGCGGAACACCGGCTGGGGAGCGGTCGCCGGGCCGCGCGCGACGGTGCCGTCGGCTACCCGGAAGGTGCTGCCGTGCCATGGGCAGGTCAGGCAGCCGTCGCGGTAGTCGCCGCCGGACAGCGGCCCCGACAGGTGGCTGCACCGGTCGGCGAGGACGGCGATCCGCTCGCCGTCGCGGACCGCGACGACGGGGACGTCGCCGAGCAGGTGCCTGGCCGGCCGCCGGCCGTCGAGCTCGCCGAGGGGCATGAGGTCATGCCAGCCGGGCTCGACGAGGTGGGGGACCGGCTCGGCCTGATTGGCCCCGGCGGACTGCCGGTAGGCGATGTGCCCGCCGAGGAACCCGCCGGCCCCCGCCGCGGCCAGCCCGGCCAGTCGCAGGCTCCTGGCGCGGGCGGGAACCGCCACCGACGCGGCGTAGCAGGCGATCGCGGCCATGTTCGCGAGGGCGTGCACAAGGCCGACCCGCATTTGCTGCTCATGCTGCTGCGACCAGTCGGCGGCGCCGGCGAGCGTGGCGGGCACCGACGCCGCCAGGCCGGCCAGCACCAGCCGCCGGGACGCCTGCTCGTTACCCGGCCAGGTGTCCATCAGGCTGGCGGACAGCCAGGTGCCCACCGGGACCTGCACGAGCACGGGGTGCAGCGGGTGCCCCAGCCAGACGCCGTGCAGCGCGTCGCGCACCCGGCCCGGCGGCAGCAGCCGGGCGGCGCGCTGGCCTGCCCCGATCAGCGGGTCCAGGCGCGTGGCTCGTTCCAGGTAGCTGGTGAAGTGCATGAGCAGGCCGCTACCCGCAAGCCGGCGGCCGAATCCAGGCCGCGCTCACGCGGTGGCGGCGTCAAGTCCGGCCAGGTAGTCGCCGAAGCCGTCCGGGGCGCGCGCGTCCCGCCTGGCCGAGGTGATCACGCTGACCTTCCGGGTCCGCAGCACCCGGCCGCCCGTGGCGGTCAGCGCCGCGACCAGCGCGTGGTCCTCGCCTGTCGGCGCGGTGGGGAACCCGCCGGCCTTCAGGTACGCCGAGGCGCGGAAGCCCAGGTTGGCGCCGTGCACATGCGGGTGCGGGCCGGGTCCCGTGCCGTAGCGGTCCCGGAACGCCGAGCGCACTCGCGGCGGGTACCCGGACCAGTCGGCAACCCGGACCGTGCCCGCCACCGCGTCCCAGTCCTGGCTGGCGTAGCGCACGTGCTGGCGCAGCCAGCACGCCGGGACCAGCGTGTCGGCGTCCGTCGTGGCCAGCCAGACGTCCGCCGGGTTCAGGTGCCTGGTCCGGCGCAGCGCCTCCCTGGCGCCCGCCGCGCGCGCCGCGCCCGCGCTCCGCGCGCCGATCGTGACCACCGCGGCGCCGCCGCGGTGCGCGACCTGGGCGGTCCGGTCGCGGCACGCGTCGGCCACCACGATCAGGTGCACGGGCACGCCGCGCAGCGCCCGCGCCGCCCGGCGCAGGCAAGCCAGGCAAGATGGCAGCAGGTCCTGCTCGTCATGGGCGGGCACGATCACGCCGACGGCCCGGATCATACGATCCCGCTTGCCTGGGCGACGGACCTCAGGTCGCCACCGGAGCGCGTGTACACCTCGGCGGTGAAGTCGGGGTCGCGGTAAGCGGCCAGCCGCGCCAGCCCGGGGTGGCCGCCGAGGGCCCGGTGCACGTCGTCGCCGGTGCGGGGATGGCCGGGTGCGGGGTGCCGCCAGTGCACCGCGAGCAGGTGCCCGTCCGGGCCCAGCGCGCTGACGCCGTGCCCGAGCACCTGGTCCAGGTCCCCGTCGCCGAAGTAGTAGAGCAGCTCGGAGAAGACGAGAAGGTCGAACTCGCCCGGCGGCCAGTCCCGCGGGATGGCCCGCCGCTCGACCCGGACGCCGGGCAGCCCGGCGGTCCTCGCCCGGGCGGCCGCGACCGCGCTGTCGATCGCGTCGCAGGCGAGCAGGGTGCCGCAGCGGGGCGCGAGCTGCGCGGTGAGCACCCCGATCGAGCAGCCCGGCTCGAACGCGACGCCGTACCGCTGCCTGGGCAGCAGGGCGACGGTGAGCGCGTACTTGCGCGCCTCGTACCAGCGGTCCGCCAGCCCGTACGGATCGGGGGAGGCGGCGTAGACGTCGCGGAAGTGGCCTAGCCCTAGCGACTGCGTCATGACAGCAGAACCTCCGTGGCCCGGGTGAAATGCGCGATCATGCCGGCGGCCAGCACGGGCCCGAGGCCGCCGCCCCTGTCTTCTGTCTGGCTGGCGAAGCAGCCGATCGCGGCGCGCTTCCTGGCGGCCGCGCCCGGCGGAAGCGGGACGCGGCGCGCCCGGTCCCAGGGCACCCGCGGGTCGCCGGGGGAGGCCCAGTGCCACATCCAGATGGGATAGCCAAGCACCCGCGGCGCGGCCCGCCGCGCCGCCCGGCCCGCCGCCTCGTGGTCCGGGTGCATGTCGCCCTCCCACGGCGCGAGGCAGACGCAGAAACCCGCGGTGAGGTCGGCGAGCGCCGCCGCGAGCTCGTCCTCGCGCCCGGCCAGTCCGGTGTCGGGCAGCCCGAGCCGGACGACCTCGGCCGAGCCGGCGCCCAGGGCGCGCAGCGCGGCGGCCGTCTCCGCCACCCGCCGCCGGGCGAGCTGCGCGGGATCGGCGCGGCCCCGGTGCGACCCCTCGCCGTCGGTCACCGCCACCAGCCGCAGCCGCGTGCCCGACGATGCGAGCACGGACAGCAGGCCGCCGGCGCCGAGGACCTCGTCATCGGGGTGCGCGGCCACGACCACGGCGCTGGCCAGCGGGCCGGACGCGCCCGGGCCGGTCAGCCCGGCGCCGGGGAGCGCGGCCAGGCCCGGCCAGCCGGCCCAGGCCGCCTCGTCCGTGCCCGGCGCGTCGATCGGGTGCGGCGGCGCGCTGGCGGGGCGCCGGGGAGCGGTCCGGCTCACCAGTCGGCTCCGCGCTCCGCCACCAGTTCGCCAAGTCGCGCGAGGTCCCGCTCCGCGTGGTGCTGGCGCAGGTAGACGGTGAGGTCGGCGACCGCGCGGGAATGCGCCTCGTCGTGGCCGAGCGGCCCGGCGCCCAGTGCCCGGCCCGTCCTGGCCAGCACGTCGGTGGCGACCGCCTCGGTCAGCGCCCGCACCCGCAGCGCCCGCACGGGGCCTTCGCCGCGCAGGTCGTGCGGGTCCGCGTCGATCTCCGCCGCCGCCTGGCGCAGTCCGTCCCGCGCCGTGCGCAGCGCCAGGTCGACGGCGCCCAGGTGGGCGAGCGCGTGCGGGCCGATGTCGCGCTTGGCCGCGGCGCCGAGCAGCGCGTGGCCGACGGCGCGCGCACCGCCGTACCAGCAGGCCGCCACGCCCGCGCCGCCGTGGCTGAAGCCCGGCCTGTCCGTGTACCCGCCTGGCGGGCCGACCGCTACCGCCGGGACCGCGGGGAAGCCGACGTTCAGCGTGTCGCTGCCCGCCATTCCGGTGGCGGGCCAGCTGTCGTTGTCGGGCATGAGGTCGCTGACGGCGACGGCGAAAAGCCGCGGTCCGTCGTCGGCGGCGGCCGTGACCAGGGCGTGCGTGCACACGCGCGCCCCTGAGCAGTACTGCTTGGTGCCCTGAAGCAGCCAGGTGCCGCGCGGCCGGCTCGCGGTCACGTTGGGACCGGGCGGGTTCGCCGCCCACACGCCCCAGCGGCTGCCCGGTTGCGCCCGCGGGCCGCCGAGCTCGGCGAGGATCGCGATCGCGTCGGCATGCCCCTCGCCGAGCCTGGCCAGCGACAGGTCTTCCCCGGCGAGGTCGGCGAACCCGGTCCAGCGCTCCCAGGTCGCTCCCGAGCCGGGCAGCGGGAGGTCGAGCCTGCCCGACTCCACGGCCGCGGCGAATGCCTGCGCCGTCCGCTGCCACGCGGCAGGCGTCCCGGCGCCCCCGTGCATCACAAATAGCCCCCGCATCCAGTCGGTGAACGAGCCCTGCGGCTACCCGTGCCCGCACCGTTCACACGCGCGGCTTTCCGCCGCTGCGGCCGGCGGAAAGCCGGAGCTCAGCTCGACGATCCGTACTGGATGGGCACGCTGATGACCTGCGTCTCGAGCCACGCGCCGGCCGCAGTGAGCTGGTAGACCGTCAGGTTGCCGGCCGACACGGCAAGCGCGTCGAAGTCGCCGGCCAGGCCCGCCGCCAGGGTGGCGGTGCCCCGGGGCGGCGCCGGAAGCTGCCGCCAGGCGGCCCCCGGGCCGGCGATGGTCTCGGCGCGCCCGTCGCTCAGCAGCACCCACACGGCCGCGCCGGCGCCAGTGCCGGAGGCGAGGACCTGGCCTGTCCCGAGCGTGAGCGGCGGCGAGACGGACCAGGTGGAGCCGCCCGCTGCCCACGCGGCGAGCAGGCTGGCCGAAGTGCCGGTTCCGGCCTGGAGCAGGGCGGCATTCCCCGTGGCGGCGCCGGCGAGGCGCAGCACCCGGACCGGCCGGGCCGCGAATGGTCCGGTCAGGGTGGGGCCTGCCGCCTGCCAGGTGCCACCGATGAGCGCGAAGATGCCGGCGACGCCCGGGCGGGCGCAGCCGGCCGCGGCGAGCGGCGTGCCTGACGGGGTGTACGCGACCGCGGTGAGGCCGGTGACCGCGCACCCGCGGCCGGCCGCGGACCCGGCGATGGCGCCGGGCGCGGCTAGCCGTGCCCAGCCCGTGCCCGTCGCGGCCGCCTGCTCGATGCCGCCGTCGCTCAGCAGGGCGAGCATCCCGGCGCTGTCGGCGGCGAGCCCGTCGGGCGCCGCGGCGACCGGCGCGTCGATCAGCCCGGTTCCCCAGGTCTGGCCGCCGTTGGCGGTGCTGGCGAGCGGCGAGAAGGTAAGGCCCTGGCTCGGCCGGAACGCGACGTCGAGCCGCCCCCCGGCGGGCCCGGCCGCGACCAGCCCGCCGTTGTCGGCCACCCCGGGCGGAGTGACGAGTTCCCACCGGCTGCTGGCGGCTGGACGGGTGAACAGCTCCCAGAAGAGGTTTTCCTGCGCGGCGGCCCCGCCCATCGGGACGACCGCCCAGCTGTTGCCGCCGGCCGCGGTCAGCGAGGTGGCCAGCGGAGCGGTGACGGCACTGGCCTGCACCGCGGCCGGCCGGGACGGCGCGGACGCGCAGCCCGCCACGAGCCCGGCGGTGAGGAGCAGCGTGGCGCAGCAGGCCCGCCGGCGCGGCAGCATGGTTATCACTGGCTCATCGCCTGCTGCGCGTCCGCGGCGACCAGGGCCGCCCAGGATGACTCCGTGCTCGTGGTGCCGGGACCGGGATCGAAGTCGATTTCCTGGCGCGTCCTGCCGGTGCGGTCGATGACGAAGAGAAGGTCGGGGTGCGCGCTCATCGCGCCGGCCGGAAGGTTCTCCACCGTGATGCCGTACTGCTCCCAGACCTGGCGCAGCTGGGTGAGCGACCCGGTCAGGTACAGCCAGTTGGGGACGGTGCCCAGGCCTTCCTGCTGGGTGAACGCCTGGGTGAACTCGCGGCCGCGGTAAGTGGGGTTGGCGACGATCGCGACAAGTTCCACCTGGCGGTCCTGGGCGCCGAGCAAGTTTCCGGCCGCCTTGAGTTCCTGCCCGATGAGGGGGCAGTCGGTGGTGCAGACCGGGTCGAGGAATGTCAGCAGCACCACCTTGCCGCGCAAGCTGCCCAGGGTGACGGTTTGGCCGCGCTGATCGGTGAGCCGGAATGCGGGTGCCGGCGTGTCGAGCGGCGGCGAGTAGCCGGCGATGGCTTGGGCGAGAATCGGGTCGGCGGTCCCGTTCACGGACGCCGCTGCCATCGGGGCGGCGCCGATCAGCACCACGGCCAGCGCGCCCAGGGCGATCACGGTCCGGACGCTCGTGGCGGCCAGCGCCGCGCGGATGGCGTCTGGGCGGAGCCGGCCCCGCCACCCGCCGGCTCCGGCCTCGTCCGCACCTCCCGGGGCCGCGGGGGTCCCCCGGGCCGCGTCCGTTTCCGCGGCGTCCCCCGTGGCCGCGACTTCCGCCGCCGCACCCGCCGGCCGGGCGGGCGCGGTGAGCGCCACGTACCCGGCCGCGATGAGCACGATGGTCGGGATCATGCTGTTGGGATCGGTGCCGAGACCGCCGAGGAAACCGAAGTCCTGCACCAGCACCCAGTCGGCCAGGCAGAACACGGCCGCCGCGATCGCCGCGGCGCGGACCAGCCGCGGCCGCCCGGTGCAGAACGCGGCGCCGAGCGTGGCCAGCGCGACCACCACGACCAGGTTCACGGCGAAGCCGTCGGCCCGGTCGAATGACCCGAACGCCGATACCAGGTCGGAAAGGAAGCGCGGCTGCGACGTCTGCGCCATCTGGGCGACCATCGCGGCCAGGGTGCCGGGCCGGCCGTCTGCCGTGCCCTGCCAGGAACCGCGGCCGGGCCACGCCTGCAGCACCGCCATGCCGATGAAGAACGCGCCGATCCCGGCCAGCAGCAGCCGCCCGGTCCGCGGCGCGCGCCACGCGCGGAACGGCAGCGCGATCAGCGCGCCAGCCACGCAGTACAGCAGCACCGCGCCGGGCGCGCCGGACAGCCAGGAAAGGCCGGGCGCGAAGATCCCGCCGAAGGACTCGCCCCAGATCCACACGACGAGCCCCCACGCCACGCTGACCAGCCCCGCCGCTCGTGACCAGCGGCCCCGGTCCGCCGCCAGCAGCCAGCCCCCGATACCGATCTGGATCCACACGGCGGCCGCCGCGGCCTGGATCGGATGGTAGGACCAGACGGTGCCCCCGGCGTTGACCAGGTCCTGCACCCAGTGCGGCGAGCTGGCCGCGGTTGGCTCGATGACCTGCGACGGAAGCCCGCCCGCCATCTGCGGCTGGGCCTGCAGGATCCCGTCGAACACCCAGATCAGGCCGAAGCCGATCCGCAGCAGCCGGCGGGCCCGCGGCTCGGCCCCGGCCGCCCCGGCTCCCGTCCCCGTGGTGGCCGGGAGCCAGTTCCTGCTGGCCCCCCACAGCAGCCAGAGGAACAGCAGGATCGCCAGCGCGATGATCCCCTGGTGTTCGAGGGCCGACCGGAACGCGGCCTCCAGCGTCGGGTCGTTGGGGGCCAGCCCCGAGTTCATGCCAGGCACGGCGCGTGCTCCTTCACATCCACGCCTGACTAGTTCGCCGCCGCCGCCGGAAAGTTCCCGGCAGGCGAAAATTGCGCTGCCGCGTGTCGTGCGGTACACGCCGCCTTACGAGCCGTGCCCGGCGCGGCGTGGCCGCGGGCGGTCGTGCCCCCGGCCGTCTTCGCCGCGAAATGACCCCCGCGGCTGGCCGGCCTGTGCGGGGATGGCGGTCACCGCGGGCGGCCTGGCCGCTGGCGGTTCGATGAACTCATGCCCGGTATTTCTCCGTTTATCGTCCGGCGGTCGATACCCCGCCGCCGTATTGACCGTTCCCTGGCCCCATGTGATGCTCAAATCAGGTCTTTGATGGGAGGAACAGGAGTGGACGAAAAAGCCGGAGGGCTCACCAGAATCGCCGTATTCTGCGGCCAGTGCAGCTGTGGCTGCCCGGAATTGTTCATCGATCACGATGCCGTGCCCGAGCGTCGCGTGGTCATCGCCGACGACTTCGGGCAGCGTGTCCAGATGAGCATGGAGCAGTTTGGGGTCCTCGTCGAGCAGGCCCGTTCGGGCGAGTTCGACGGGGTCCTCGCCGGGCAAGCCGTCCGCTGAGCCGGCCGCCCCACGGTTCGCCGCCCCGGCGAGGCGCCGCCGGGGCGGCGAATACCCGGCGGGGGTTTTCCCGGAATTCGCTGGCGGACGCGAGAATACCTCCGGGGGGTTTTTCCGGACAGTCGGGAATACTGCCGGGGGGTTTATCGGTGATAAGGCGAAAGAGAGCTGTTTTCCGCATAAGTATTGCGCTTCCCGAGGGACGCCATTTAAAGTTTCCGTGACATTCCCGGTCGTTACCTGTTCCGCCGGTGCCTGGCCGGGCGGTGAAGCTGAGGAGAGTTGTGATGAGTGATGTCGCCGTCGCCGGCGGTCGCACCGCGATGCGCGGGAGGCTGGGCGGCGCGCCCGTGGCGGCGCGGCCGGCGCTTGACGCCCGGCGCGCGCTGCAACTGGTGCTCGCGGCCATCTGGCTGCTCGACGCGGTGCTGCAGTACCAGGGGTTCATGTTCAGCAAGGGGTTCAACCAGATGCTGGCGGGGACCGCCAGCGGCAACCCCGCGGTCGTCGCGAAGCCGATCACCTGGGACGCGACCCTCATCGACCATCACATGGTGTTGCTCAACTCCATCTTCGCGACGATCCAGCTGCTGCTCGGGCTCGGCATCGCGTTCCGGCCGACGCTCCGGATCGCGCTCGCCGCCTCGATCCCGTGGGCGCTCGGCGTGTGGTGGTTCGGCGAGGGGCTGGGCGGGGTGCTCAGCGGGGCCGCGAGCCCGCTCAACGGCGCCCCGGGGGCGGTGATCATCTACGCGTTGCTCGCGGTGCTCCTCTGGCCCGCCGACCGCGAGGTTCCGGCCCCGTTCACCGCGGCCAGGGCGGTGGGCGCGCACGTCGCCCGCGCGCTGTGGGCCGTGCTCTGGCTGAGTCTCGCCTACTTCGCGCTGACGCCGGCCAACCGGGCGCCACAGGGCGTGAACGGCATGATCGCGGGGATGGAGAGCGGCGAGCCGGTCTGGCTCCAGGATCTGCAGAAGGGCATGGCGTCGCTGGTGGCCAACCAGGGGCTGGCCACCTCGGTCGTGCTGGCGGTCGCGCTGGTCCTGATCGCCGCCGGCGTCTACCTGCCGGCCGGGATCGCCAAGGCCACCCTGGTGCTCGCCATCGTGGTGGCCGCGTTCATCTGGGTGTTCGCGGAGGCGCTGGGCGGGATCCTGGCGGGCGGCGCGACCGACGTCAACTCCGGCCCGCTGCTCGCCCTGCTGGCGCTCGCCTACTGGCCGCTGCGGGCCATCCCGGCGGCCGTGCCCGCGGCCAGCGCGACGCCCGTGGCTAGCGAAGAGGAGGCGTGATGACTCCCGCCTGGATCCTGGACATATTCGCGGCGATCATGCTCGTGGTCGCGGCGCTCAGCGCGGCCCGGCTGGTCGCGGCCCGGCCGTGGCAGCCGGGCGCGGTGGTCACCGACACCGACATCTCGCACCTGCTCATGGGCATCGCCATGGCGGGCATGCTGGCGGCGGGCCTCACCACGCTGCCGAACGACGTGTGGGCGGCCATCTTCGGCGTGCTCATGGTCTGGTTCGGCTACCGGGTCGTGCGCGACTACCGGGCCAGCGGCGCCCGGGCGCTGGCGGTCGGGCACTGCGCGCCGCACCTGGTGCACAGCGCGGCGATGCTGTACATGTTCCTCGCGATCACGGCGCCCGCCGCGGGCGGCGGGGCGGGCATGGGCGGCATGGGCGGGGCGAGCGGCATGTCCACGCTGCACGTTCCGACCCTGGCATTCGTCTTCGCGCTCATCCTGATCGGTTACACGATCTGGGACCTCGACCAGCTGTCCGGCCTGCGGTTCGGCGTCGCCGCGGCGGTCGCCGGGGCGACGAGCCCCGCGCTCGTGGGCGCGTCGGCCGGGGCCGTGGCGGGGTCGGGCGCGGTAGGCGCGCCCGCTGACTCGCCGGCTGGATACGGCGGGGCCGGCTACGGCGCCGGGGCCGGGCGGTCCGGGTCGACGCCTATTCTGGACTCGCTCGGGATCGTGGTGGGCTGCCGGATCGCCATGGGTGTGACGATGGCCCTGATGCTGATCATCATGATCTGAACGGCATTCGCCCCGTCGTTTTCTCGCGGTCAGCCGCCGAGCTGGTACCCGCCGGCTTCGTCAAGCGCCGCGGCGACCGCGTCCGCCGGCAGCGGCCCGGCGCTGGCCACCGTCACCTGGGAGCTGCCGCCGGGCACGAGGTCGACGGTCACGGCGGAGACCCCGGTCAGCCCGCTCAGCTCGCTGGTCACCGCGTTCACGCAGTGCTCGCAGCTCATTCCGGTCACCGCGTACGTCGTCGTTGTCATCGGGGTGCTTTACCTTTCTTCGGTTGAGGGAGTCAGGACCGGACGAGACGGGCGATCGCGTCCGAGGCTTCGCGGACCTTCTCGGTCGCGCCGTCGCCGCCCTCGGCCACCGCCTGGGCCACGCAATGGCTCAGGTGCTCCTCGAGCAGGCCGAGGGCGACCGACTGCAGGGCCTTGGTGGCCGCGGAGACCTGGGTCAGGATGTCGATGCAGTACTTGTCCTCGTCGATCATCCGCTGCAGGCCGCGGACCTGGCCCTCGATGCGCCGCAGCCGCCTGAGGTAGTTGTCCTTGTCGTGGGTGTAACCGTACATGTCGCCCTCCGGCTCGGTTCGCGCCTGCGGTGCGGTCGTGGTATCGCTGCAGCCGCAGGCTGTTGGCTACGACGAAGACCGAGGACAGCATCATGGCAGCCGAGGCCACGATGGGGTTGAGGAAGCCGAGCGCGGCGAGCGGCAGCGCCGCGACGTTGTACCCGAATGCCCACCCGAGGTTGCGGCGGATGGTCCTGAAGGTGGCCCGGGCGAGGCCGATCGCCTCGGGGACGGCCCGCAGGTCGTCGCGGAGCAGGATCAGGTCGGCGGCGCTGATCGCGACGTCCGTGCCGGACCCGAGGGCGAGTCCGAGGTCGGCCGCGGCCAGCGCCGGGGCGTCGTTGACGCCGTCGCCGACCATCGCGACCTGGTGACCTTGCGACTGGAGCCGGGCGATGACGGCCGCCTTGTCGGCGGGGAGCGTCCCCGCGATCACCTCGTCGATGCCCGCCTCGGCCGCCACGGCCCGGGCGGTCGCCTGGCTGTCGCCGGTCAGCAGGATCGGGTGCAGCCCCAGCCCGCGCAGCTCGGCGACGGCCCCGGGCGCCGACGGCTTGACCGTGTCGGCGACCGCTATCGCACCGCGCACCGAACCGTCCCAGCCGGCCAGCACCGCGGTATGACCGGCCCGCTCCCACTCCAGGCACTGGCCGGCCAGGTCGGCCGGCACGGTCATGCCGCGCTCGGCGAACAGCTTTTCGCGCCCGACGAGCACCTCGTGACCGCCGACGGCGCCGCGCGCGCCGAGGCCCGGCAGGGCCCTGAAGCCCTCCGCCTGCGGCAGCGGCCCGCACTCCGCCCTGGCGGCGGCGGTGATCGCGGCGGCGACCGCGTGCTCGGATGCCTGCTCCACGGACCCGGCGTAGCGGAGCAGGTCACCGCGGCCGGTGCCGTCACCCGGCCGCACGCCGGTCAGCGACATCCGCCCGGTGGTGACGGTCCCGGTCTTGTCGAGCACCACGACAGTGACCGCCCTGGACGTCTCCAGGGCCTGGTACCCCTTGATGAAGATGCCAAGCCGGGCGCCGCGGCCGCAGGCGGCGACGAGCGCCGCCGGGGTCGCCAGCCCCAGCGCGCACGGGCACGCGATGATCAGCACCGCCAGGGCGGCGCTGACGGCGTGCCCGGCGGGGGCGCCGCCCAGCAGCCATCCCGCCAGCGTCGCGGCCGAACAGGCGAGCACCGCGGGCACGAAGACGCCGCAGATCCGGTCCGCCACCCGCTGGATGGCCGCCTTCTGCGACTGCGCCTGCTCGACGAGCCTGATGAGGTGCGCGAGCTGCGTGTCCCTGCCGACCCTGACCGCGCGGACGACAAGCCGCCCGGTGAGCACCACGGTGCCGCCGGTGACGCTGTCGCCCTCGGCCGCCTCGGCCGGGACCGACTCCCCGGTCATCATGCTCCGGTCGATCGCGGTCTGCCCGAACAGCACCTCCCCGTCGGCCGCGATCGTCTCACCCGGGCGGACGACGAACATGTCCCCCGGCCGCAGCTGGCCGACCGGGACCTGCTGCTCGGTTCCGTCCGGGGTGAGCAGGCACGCGTCCTTCGCGGCCGCCGCGCCCAGTTCACGCATGGCCTCGCCGGTGATGCGCCGGGCCCGCGCCTCGTACAGCCGTCCCGCGAGCAGGAAGGTGGTGACCGTGGCGGCCGTCTCCAGGTAGATGCCGCCGCCGGAGTTGTGGATCAGCCGCTCCCAGAGGGTCCCGCCTTGCCGTCCGGCGTCGAGGACGAACATGGCGTACACCGACCAGCCGCAGGCGGCGATGATGCCAAGCGACACCAGCGTGTCCATGGAGAACGTGCCGTGCCGCGCGTTCCGCAGGGCGGCCCGGTGGAACGGCCAGGCGCACCACAGCGCCACCGGCGCCGCGCAGCCGACGAGCAGCCACTGCCAGCCGGGGAACCGCAGCCACGGGGCCAGCGACAGCATGAGCGACAGATCGGTCAGCGGCACGAAGAAGGCCAGCGAGACGAACAGCCGCCGCTTCAGGTACGCGTACTGCCGGGCGGCTTCGTCGTCGTCGTCGCTGGGGCCGTCGTCCAGGTCGCGCACGGTGGCCGTGTAACCAGCGTGCGCGACCGCCTCGGTCAGCGCGTGCACCGGCAGGACGGCGGGGGCGGTGACTGTCGCGGTCGCGGTCGCGAAATTCACCGTCGCGTGCACGTCGCGCAGCTTGCCGAGCTTCTTCTCGACTCGCGCCGCGCAGGCCGCGCAGGTCATTCCCGCGATGGACAGCTCTATGTCCCGCGTTTCCCCGCCAGCGGGGGGCGCGAGATCCCGCGCCGCCGGCACCGTGTCTGTCACGCGACCGCCTCGCTGCCGTCTCCG
>Ga0335075_10011182_pt1 | contig 13578 bp, 12 predicted proteins | sample Lox_Sample_24_FD_206723 | JGI IMG/M metagenome (GOLD analysis project Ga0335075, IMG submission 206723) | Soil microbial communities from Loxahatchee National Wildlife Refuge, Florida, United States - Lox_Sample_2.4 | ecosystem: Environmental > Terrestrial > Soil > Wetlands | place: USA...
CACGACCGGCCACAGCTGGATCACCATCCTGACGTCGATGTTCCTGCATGGGAGCTGGTCGCACATCATCGGAAACATGGTGTTCCTTTGGGCCTTCGGTCCGCAGATCGAAGACGCGATGGGGCGCGGACGGTATGTCGTATTTTACTTGATCGGCGGCGCCGCAGCGATGCTGGCGCAGGTGGCCGGCGACCCGCATTCCACGGTGCCGTCGCTCGGCGCCAGCGGTGCCATTGCAGCAGTAATGGGGGCCTTTCTTGTCACCTATCCAAGCGACCGAATTCGCACGGTAATCTTTTTCGGGTTCTTCCGCATTACCCTCATACCCGCGGCGCTCCTTATCGGGCTGTGGTTTGTGATCCAGCTTTTCAGCCTGGGCACGGTCAGCGGCGTAGAGACGCAGACTGGCGGAGTGGCCTATTTGGCCCATGTCGGCGGCTGCATATTCGGCGCTCTGACCGCTCGCTTTTTCGAGGTCAGGAATGCGATCACTCCAGGTGATCGAGATTTCTGAAACCAATTACCGCTGCGGCTCAAGCGAGCAACGCGTTGAAGCGGATAGGGCCCATCCTGGTGGCAACCGCAGTGGCCAATCCGCCGATTGACATATATCAGTGCGCCTCGACTTCGGCTGCACCATCCATCTCCGGCCCTGGCGATCGCAACATCGATCTTGCCGATATTGTTCGCCGAAGGCTGGGAGAAATCGAATGACCGATGCACCGTTCCCCGACAGGTTCTTTCACAGCGACATGACGTCTGCCTCCCGCCGGCTGTTGGTGGTCGGATTGGCGTTATTGGCGCTTGGCATAGCCGCCATTGTTTTCCCGGTGGCTTCTACGCTGGTCGCGACGTTGATGATCGGTTGGATGCTGCTATTTTTCGGCTGCATCGCCCTTTTAGGCTCGTTCGCGGTCTATGGCGCCGGCCCGTTTTTCGGTGCCCTCCTCGTCGCGCTTTTGGCGATTGCAGCCGGCGTTTTCATGTTGATGAACCCGACTGCCGCCGCGGCCGGGATCACGGTTGCCACCGCTATTTTGTTCGTTATTCAGGGCGCATTCGAAATTGCTTTCGCGCTCGAAGTACGCCGCCTTAGGGGTTGGGTAAGCTTGCTGGTCTCTGGGATCCTCAGCGTCTGTGTAGCGGTGTTGATCGCTGCTGCTTGGCCGGACATCTCGCGGGTTCTTCTCGGCGTCCTTTTCGGCATCAACTTCATCAGCACAAGCGTGGCCTACATCATAGTGTCGCACGAGCTGAAAGAGTTATCGTAGGCCTGCCGCAATTCGAAATCCATCTCGGCTTTCCGTGAGACGGCGTTTCGATGCCGGGGCCACGGCGCTGGATTTTCGTGGACCCTCTGACATCGATCCTGGCTCACGGCGCTGGCGGAACGCCGGACAATCGCAACAGGTTTCGGAAGCGTGCAAATGCCGCCAACACCGATGCGTGACCTCTCCGCCGGGCTCGGGCCGCTCGCCGATCTGGCACTCGATCTGCGCTGGACCTGGAGCCACGAGGCGGATGCGTTGTGGGAGCGGATCGATGCGGAGGTCTGGGTCAGAACCCAAAACCCGTGGACGATCCTGCAAGACATCTCGACCAAGCGTTTGCAAGCGCTTGTGGCCGATCCATCGTTCCGCGCCGAGTTGGACCGGCTGGCGCAGGCGCGGCGTGCCTATCTAGACGCACCGAACTGGTTCTCCGATGCACATGGCAGCACCGCCGTCGGCGGCGTGGCCTATTTCAGTATGGAATTCGGCCTCGGCGAAGGGCTGCCGCTTTATGCCGGCGGGCTCGGCATCCTCGCCGGCGATTTTCTGAAGACGGCAAGCGATCTCGGCATTCCGGTCGTCGGCATCGGGCTCCTCTACCAGGAGGGCTATTTCCGGCAGATCATCGACGCCGGCGGCGGGCAACGGGAAGCCTATCCGTACAATGATCCGGGTTCGCTGCCGATCCAGCCGGTGCAGGACGATCGAGGCGGCTGGCTGCATGTCAGCCTCGACCTGCCGGGACGGTCACTCCGGTTGCGCGTCTGGCAGGCCGGCGTCGGGCGGGTGCGGCTCTATCTGCTCGACGCGAACGATCCGCTGAACGGCGCGGCGGACCGCGGCATTACCGGCAAGCTCTACGATGCCGACAGCGAAATCCGAATGTTGCAAGAGATCGTGCTCGGGGTCGGCGGCTGGCGCACCGTCGAAACGCTCGCCCCCGAGGTCGAAATCTGCCACCTGAACGAGGGGCACGCCGCGTTTGCCGTGATCGAGCGGGCACGCTCCTATATGCGGCGTTCGGGTCTTTCCTTCTCCGAAGCGCTGTGGGCGACACGGGCCGGCAACGTTTTTACCACGCATACATCGGTCCCGGCCGGGTTCGACCGCTTTGCGCCGGAGCTTTTCGATAAATACGTCCGCTACCTCGGAGGTTCGTCGGCCAAGGTCGACGTCTCTTCGGAAGACGTTTTGCGATTGGGTCGGAGTAACGGCCGCGACGATAGCGAGCCGTTCAACATGGCCCATCTTGCGGTCCGCGGATCGATGCAGAGCTTCGGCGTCAGCCGGCTGCACGGGCAAGTCAGTCGCCAGATCTTTCAGCCGCTGTTCCCGCGCTGGCCGGAGCATGAAGTGCCCATCGGACATGTGACGAATGGCGTGCATGTCCCGAGCTGGGATTCGGCGCGCGCGGATCATTTGTGGACCACGGCTTGCGGCAAAGAGCGCTGGCGCGGCGCGCCCGATGCATTGTCCGGTCAGGTTGCAGGGCTGACCGACGAAGAACTTTGGCGCATGGCCGGCGAGGACCGGCAGGTTCTGGTTGCGATGGTGCGCGGTCGCCTCGCCCGGCAGCTCGCCGGCCGCGGCTATCCCCCCGAAATCGTCGCGCAGTCCGCGGGTGTGCTGGATCCCAACGTGCTGACCCTCGGCTTCGCGCGGCGCTTCGCCGGTTACAAGCGGCCGAATCTGCTGCTTTCCGATCAGTCGCGGCTGGCGCGCCTGTTGAATGATCCGGCGCGCCCGGTCCAGCTGGTGCTCGCCGGCAAGGCCCATCCGGCGGACGAGATGGGCAAGCAATTGATCCGCGATTGGATCGATGTTGCGCAGCAGCCTGGGTTCCGCAGACACATTGTTTTTCTCGAAGACTACGATATCGAGCTCGCGCAGCAACTGGTGCAGGGCGTCGATGTCTGGATCAACACACCGCGCCGGCCGTGGGAAGCCTGCGGCACCAGCGGCATGAAGGTGCTGGTCAATGGCGGCTTGAACCTCTCGGAGCGCGACGGCTGGTGGGACGAAGCTTATGCGCCCGAGCTCGGCTGGGCGATCGGCGACGACCAAAAATGCTCCGAAACCGAACGTGACGGCCGCGACGCACGGACGCTTTACGCTATCCTGGAGCGGGAAGTGGTCGCGGAGTTTTACGACCGTGATGCCGCCGGGCTGCCGCGCCGCTGGCTCCGACGCATGCGGCAGAGCATGGCATCGCTGACGCCGACCTACAGCAGCAATCGCATGGCCCGCGACTATGTCGAGCAATATTATCTGCCTGCGGCGGCCGAGTTCCGCCGTCGAATTGCTGACCAGAACGCGGCCGCGCGCGCCATGCGAAGCTGGGAGCTTCGCCTGCGGCGGCTCTGGCCCGGGCTGCATATCGGTAAGCCGAATGTCGCCGCCGACGGCGAAAACTGGTCCTTCTCGGTCCCGATCTACCTCGGTGAGATCGCTCCGGCAGAGGTCTCGGTGCAGCTTTACGCCGACCCGCTTGCCGGCACGGCGGCATTTCTCGGCGAGCTGCGTCTTGGCGACGCGATTGTCGGCTCCGCCAACGGACATCTGTACATCGGGTCGGCGCCCGCGGCCCGACCCGCTGACGACTTTTCCGTGCGCATCGTACCATATTGTTCCGGAGCGCGAATCCCCACCGAACTTCCCCTGATCCTCTGGCAGAAGTAAGCGCCTCCTCGATGAACGGCGGGCGTCCGGCCTCCAGAAGATTGACCTACATCAAGAAAAGACGGCCTCCGCCGGGTAGGTTTTGTCGGCCATGGGCGGACCACGGAGAATAATCATGGAACCTAATCCTTGGACGCTGGAATTCGAGGAGACTGGCGTAAAAATATACAGTCCTGACGGCTTGCTGGCCGTCTTGTCCTACCCGATCAGCGAGGCCGGCGTATTCGAGGCGCCCCGCATCGTTGAATGCGCCCGTCTCATGGCAGTCTCGCCCGCACTTCTTGCCGCACTGGAATCGCTTCTTTCCGCCCTCGCGGACAACAGAACGAACGAGACTGAGCAGCTCAGAGCGGCAATCCAACATGCTCAGGCCACCGTGGCTCTGGCAAAAAAACAATCCTAACGCTCATTTTCATCGGCATGACAAACTCACCTCCCGACATCGTGGCAATCGGGGCCTCTGCGGGCGGACTGGAGGCGCTTGAGAAGCTCTTGCTGCAGCTGCCGCGGGAGCTGCCGGCCGCGATCGTCATCGCGCTGCACCGCCCGGTCGAAAGAACCAGCTACTTGGCGGAGATCCTTGCGCGTCTCGTCAAGATGCCGGTTGTGATACCCAAGGAAGGCGAGCTCCTGGAGCGCGGCAACTGCTATATCGGCCTCCCCGGCCGCCATTTGACGGTCGGGCCGAACGCAAAAGCTCACTTGCTGCCGGACGGCTTTTATCGGGTTCACTCGATCCACGCGCTCTTTCAATCGCTCGCCCGCCATGCCGGAGAGCGCACCATAGGGGTTGTCTTGTCGGGCATGCTCAAGGACGGCAGCCTCGGTTTGCGGGCCATCAAGGAAGCGGGAGGCGTTACTCTGGTCCAGAGCCCGCATGACGCCGCCTACCCCGAGATGCCGCAAAACGCCATCGCCTATGACGGGGCAATCGATTTTATCGGTCCGGTCGATGCCATCGCCGAAGAAATTTGTCGGCGAGTGGGCGTGGCTCCGATGGCCGCTGCAACCGCTGCGACATCCAAGCCGTTATTGCGCCGGCCAAGCGGCCCCTGACGATCCGAGGCTACGAGCCTATCCGAGGGGACCCTGGGTTTGCGCGAAGGCGGACGTATCGTCGGTCGAAAAGCTGTAGCGGTCGCGAATCATCCCGGCGATCGCCTGGCGCACATCTTCTCGATGCCCGAGTTGATAGCGCTGTTCCACTTTTCGAATATCCGATGCCAGTTGATGGTCGTGAAAGACATTCGCAATCCATCGAGAGAAATCTCTTCGCTGCGCGTGATCGCGCAGCGAAGACATTGGTATGCTCGCCAATAGCATAACAAACTGCCGCAACGAGCGAGCGGGCGATCCAATCGCCTTTCCGTTGTCGGTGAACACAAAACCTTGTCCGCCTGCCAGCGGAATATCGAAATATTTCATCCGATGGCGGACGTGCCGCGTCATCCGCGGTGCAAGCCTGAACAGCCGCAATTTCCCTTCCGCCTCTTCAATCCCGGGCAACAGGGCAGCTTCGTCGATGGCGAGCGTTCCGATCTCGGTTATCCATTCCGGCGCGATCTTTACTTCCGGAACCATGGAAAACAACGCTTGTACCTCCGGCATATGGGTCAGACGCTTTACGATGACCACTTCCAGATCTCTGCGAAGGTCGGGGTGAAGGTCGGATGGGCGGTAGGTGACCACCGTGTATGCGCCCAGCTCTAGATCCAGCAGCTGCTTGATATTGGCTTCATGAAGAAAGTAATGGGCCTCATCGACGACAATACGATGCGGCCGGCCGGTCGTTCGCCTCAGGGAAGCCAGCATCGGCAAGATCGTCTTTAGATAACTGACCTTTTCCTCGTACGGTGAGCGTGACAAGTCGACGACGACGCTCAGATCGAAGTGCCGCAGCGCGCGGGCCACGTCGGGCATGTCGGGCGGTCGAGGCTGACCTCCCAGCACCGCAACTCCGGGCAGCGCGTCGAGCTCCGTGTAATCGCCTTCCGGATCGATCACGCAGACCGAATAGCCTTCGAGAATCATCTGTTCGCACGCAAGGCCCGTAATCCACGACTTGCCGGATTGGGGATCACCCACGATCAGCATGTTCCGGCCATGGACGGCGTATGCCAGCGGGCGTCCGTCCTCCATGGTGCCCAAAGTAATTCGATGCCGCGCAATCCGGCAGCGGGGCAGCCTCAGCTCCTCCGCGGCGCGTCGGATATAACCGGCGACGGCGCGCGGGCCGTCGCCGTGAACAATCTGGTCTGCTTCCTTCTGCAGTGCCGTGCTTCCCCATTCGACCGCGACAGCAATCTCGCATTGTGCCAGGAGGTCGTGGTCGTTCTCGGCATCGCCGACGGCAATCGTGTTATGAAGCGAGAGACGCAGCGCTTTCAAAGCTTCGCGCAGACCATTGCCCTTGCTGATGGCTTGCGGCAGAACCATTACGCGGCTGCGGTTGAATAGCAGCACCAGCGGCAGTTCGAGTTCCCGGATTGACGCCAGCAGCTGCGGCGCCGAATCGGCATCGGCTTCGACGATGCACTGGCCCGCTTCATGTTCGATGCCGCGGCGCCGCAATGCGTCGAGAAAGACTTGTGGGGGCGGGTCACCGAGAAGCCTCGGCTGACTATTAGGAAAGGCGAGAACCGCACCGTTCTCGGCCACCACGGCATCGACAAAGCCGAGTTCACCCAGCTTCGCCCGCAGGTCGGACAGGATGCGGCCGGTGACCAGTACGACCACGATACCGCGCGCACGCGCTTCGCCGATTGCATCTCTGACGTCGGGGTCCAACGCGCCGTCCCGCGCGATCGTGCCGTCGTAGTCGAGCGCCAACACGCCGAACTTCATGATTGCCTCTGTGGTCTTGCGGCATTTCCCGATCGGCTTGTTCGCGCGGCCCCCGATCCTGTGCGAGGCCGCGTCTAGCACGAGTGCGCAACGGCCGATTTGATCTCGATCAACGTCCCGCCGATGGCTGTGACCTACCGTCTGGGCGTCATGACCAGCCGGCATCGGTGAAAGGTGGTGCAATGAGCGGTGGTCTGACGAGGTATTTGAGCTTCGTCACCGCCCTGACTGTTGTCGTCAACCCGATCGGTGCTGCGCCGCTATTTATCGCGCTGACCGAGGGCGCGCACGCGGCGGAGCGCAGGCGTGTCGCTACCATCGCCTGCATCACCGCAGGCGTCGCTTTGATCATTTCGATCGCCTTCGGCCAGTCCGTGCTCGGCTTGCTCGGCATTCGCCTGCCGGCGTTCCGGGTCGGAGGCGGGATCGTCTTGCTGTTGATGGGCATCGCCATGCTTCATACCCGGCGCGGCGCGATCTCGCACACGCAAGAGGAGCTCGAGGAGGCGGCCGAACGCGCGACGGTCGGCGCGGTTCCGCTGGGGATTCCGCTGCTGGTCGGGCCCGGCACGATCTCGACCGCCGTACTGGCCGCCGACAGCGACCGAGGTTGGCTCCGTCTCGCCCTGCTTGCCGTCATCGCATCGGCCGTCTCGGCCGGGACATGGCTGGTCCTGATTTTCGCCGATCGCATCGCCTCGATGCTCGGAAAGACCGGGATCAACATCGCGAGCCGCGTAATGGGGTTCCTGCTCGTTGCGATTGCGACCGAGTTCATTGCGGACGGGCTCGTGGAGCTTTTTCCCATGTTGGCGGCAAATCCTGGGTCGTTGCATTGAACCGCGAGGGTTCGGACCGCCGTTGATCTGGATCAAAGCGGACCCGTGAGGGCCGTCGAAAATGCAGGTTCCTCTTTCTGGACGGAGGCTTGTTGTGATCACCGACCATCAACTGCGGCAGGACGTGCTCGATGAGCTCGAATTCGAGCCCAGCGTCAATGCCGCTCACATCGGGGTAAGCACCAACTCGGGTGTCGTCACCCTCACCGGCTTCGTCTCGAGCTACGGCGAGAAGCTTGCTGCGGAGCGGGCCGCAAGGCGGGTCAAGGGGGTGAAGGCCCTCGCCGAAGAAATCGAAATTCGCATGCCTTCCGACAAGAAGACCGCGGATGACGAGGTCGCCAAAAGAGCCATCGACATTCTGAAATGGCGGGTTGGTCTTCCCGCCGATCGGATCGGCGTGAAGGTCGAGAAGGGCTTCGTCACATTGACCGGCGATGTCGACTGGCAATACCAGAAAAGCGAAGCCGAGGCGGCCGTGCACGACCTCACGGGCGTCGTGGGCATCGTCAACGCGATCCGGGTGACCTCGCCGGTACCGGCATACGAGGTCAGGGAAAAAATCCAGAAGGCGCTGCATCGGAATGCCGATTTGGATGCGGCGCGCATTACCGTCGAGACGAGCAGCGGCAAGGTCATCCTCCGCGGCAATGTCCACGGTTGGCACGAGCGCAACGTCGCCGTCGGCGCGGCCTGGTCGGCTCCCGGCGTCATCGATGTCGAGGACCATCTCCGGATCGAACCGTGATCCGGCGGGGTCGCAGTACTCCAGGTCAGATCGAAATCTCAACGGAGGTAGTCGTGGCTCAGGTTCCTGTCGAAGTGAAGAAGACGACCCCGGCCCCTACGCCGGATCCATGGCAGTCGTTTCGCGGCGAAATGAACCGGCTGTTCGATCGGTTCGCCGGCGGTTTCGGTTTGCCCGCATTCCGCCGGATGGTCGATTTCGAGCCGCCGTGGCGGATCGAAAGCGCGTTCGGCTTTTCGGCCCCGGCCGTCGACGTAACCGAAGACGACAAGGCGTACAATATTACCGCCGAGCTGCCGGGTCTCGAGCAGAAGGACATCGACGTCACGCTGTCGGGCGACATGCTCACGCTCAAGGGCGAGAAGCATTATGAGAAGGACCAGCAGGACAAGAACCGCTACATGTCAGAGCGTGCCTATGGAACGTTTCGGCGATCCTTTGTCCTTCCGGACGGCGTCGACCGCGACAAGATCGCGGCATCCCTCACAAAAGGCGTGCTGACGGTGACTTTGCCGAAGACAGCCGAAACGCAAAAGCAGCAGAAGAAGATCGAAGTCAAGACCGCCGCCTGACCTCGACGGCATGGCTTGGTGGCGGGCGCTCCCGCCACCCTGCGAGCTGCGGCGAGGCCGCCGATCCTCTCGCATCATCAGCTCAACGATCGCGCGGCGATGAAGAACTTCTCCGACCTGTCGCAGCAGGAGACCCTGGCACTCGCCATCCAGCTCGCGGAGGAGGACTCCCGCACCTATGCCGATCTCGCCGAGGTGATGCGCAAGAACTATCCCGGCACGGCGCGAATGTTTGCTGCCATGGCCGATGAGGAGGACGGCCACCGCCACCGTCTCCTCGACCGCTACCACGAGAAGTTCGGCGACCACATTCCGCTGATCCGGCGCCAGGACGTGAAAGGGTTCCTCGAGCGCAAATCGTTGTGGCTATCAAAGCCGCTCGGGCTCGACAAGGTGCGGGCGCAGGCGGAGCTGATGGAGGCCGAGAGCAAGCGCTTCTATCAGACCGCCGCGCGGCATTCGACCGACGCCGCGGTCCGCCAGCTCCTCGGTGACCTCGCCGCCGAGGAGCGCCGCCACGAAGCGCGCGCCGAGGAGCTCAAAGACAAATACGTGCCGGACGAGGTCGAGAAGGCCGAGGGCGAGTCCGAGCGGCGGCTGTTTGTCTTGCAGATCGCGCAGCCCGGCCTCGCCGGGTTGATGGACGGCTCGGTCTCAACCCTGGCGCCGCTCTTTGCCGCCGCCTTCGCCACGCGCGAAAGCTGGCCCGCTTTTCTCGTCGGGCTCGCCGCCTCGGTCGGCGCCGGCATCTCGATGGCATTTGCCGAGGCATTGAGCGACAACGGCTCCTTGACCGGGCGCGGCAGCCCGTGGCTGCGCGGCCTCGTCTGCGGCGCGATGACGGCCTTGGGCGGGCTCGGTCACACGCTGCCGTTCCTGGTGCCGGACTTCCGGCTGGCAACGACGATTGCCGGCGCCGTGGTGCTCGTCGAGCTCGCGGTCATCGCCTGGGTCCGCAACCGTTACATGGATACGCCGCTCTTGACGGCGGCGGCGCAGGTCGTCGGCGGTGGTCTCCTCGTCTTCGTTACCGGTGTCGCCATCGGCAGCGGCTGATCGGAGCCAATTATGCTCGGCGAGCCTGCTTCGTGCAGCGCCCGGCTTCGCGAGCGGGGCGAAACTCGACGATCTGAGGGCGGCGCTGCGGCGTCCGTAGCGGGTGCCACCCGCGCTGATGGCCACGGGAAGGATTGCTCTGATGGAACCTGTCGCGGCAGTCATGACACAGAAGGTCGTAACCGCGACCCCCGAAACGAGCGTCGCGGAGATCGCCCGCCTGCTGCTGCAAAACAAGATCAGCGCAGTCCCCGTTGTCGACGACGAACATCACGTCCTCGGCATCGTCAGCGAAGGCGATCTGTTGGGGCGGCCGCCGGCCGACAGCCCTCGCGGATGGTGGCTAAAACTCTTCAACGAGAACGCCGTCTCGCTCGAGGAGATCGCCACGGCGCGCCATTTGACCGCGCGCGACATCATGACGAGCCCGGCGGTTACCGTCGGGGTTCAGACCCCGATTGGCGTCGTGGCGACATTGATGCGCCGCCGCCGGGTGAAACGCGTCCCGGTGATCGAGCACGGCAGGCTGGTCGGCATCGTCAGCCGTGCCGATCTCCTCGGCGCGCTGGTCCGGAATGGCGGGGAATCGGGCACTCATGAGATCGATGGCGAGCGTCTCGCAGCCGGCGAGACAGAGGTGTGATCAAGCCTTGCCGACCACGGCCATGCCGGTGCGCCGCGTTGCGGAACAAACAGCGGAATGGAAGGAAAAGTTCGCCGCTGATCCAGATCAAGGCGCTACAGATTGAGCCACGCTATCGGTTATGCCCAATGTCGTTGGGCTCCGCACGATCACCGGTGCCACGCGACCACCGCCGATCACTCGGAGCGCACAGATGAACAATGTAGAACCCGATCCGGCCGCGGAAACCGGCGATGCGCAACGCGCCGCGCCGCCGGGGTCGAAGCTCGTCGTGGTCACATTTCCTGACGAGGCAAAAATGGATCAGGCAATCGGCGCTCTCTTCACCCAGCTGACCGCCGGGGAACGCGTCAAAGTGTACCACTTGGCGGTCGTCGCAAAAGGTTTGGACGGCAAGATTTCTTTGCGGGATATCTCTGACGACAGGCTCGGCACTGTTGGTGCCGGCGCGTTGATCGGCGGATTGAGCGGTTTGGCCGGCGGTCCGCTTGGTGCGGCGATAGGGGCCGGCGCAGGCGCATTGCTCGGGTGGTCCGCCGAGCTTGTAAACGAGCAGGCCGACGCCGACTTCGCTAATAAGGAGTGGAATGAAACGGCTTTTGGTCGGCGCACTATCGTCGCCGAGGTTGCTGAGGAAGCGGCGCCCGCTTTCAATGCCTTGATGGAAGCAAACGGCGGTACGGTCTGCCCGTAGCAAATCAGGCGCCGATTCCCCGGATTCGGGCGCCCGCCTGCAGGGACGGGTCAAAGAAGCAACGGATGCGCCGAGTCAAACTCCAGACAGAAGACACGAATGGCAACCGCTAATACGCGTTATCCTTTATTGGCGTGGTACATCGGCTTGGCTATTATTATGATAGTTGATGGCGTCATCGGTAGAATTTTCTTCAATTCGGATTGCACGGCACCTGAAGCGGTACAACTCATCGTGCTCATCGTCGTCATCCCAACTGTCTACTTGATCCTGATGTATTTAACCTTTCGAAGCCAAGAATGACGCAATCCCGGCGAATACGTCGCCGGGATTGCGCAGAGACGGTTTTTTTCAGAGAAGGCGGTCGACTAGGCCTTCACCTCGATGCGGTTGACGACGTCTTCGACGCCGAAGACGTACCAGGCATCGTGCTCGGCCATGTCGCGCTCGCTTTCGGTCGGGACGAGCCCGTCAAGGTTGACGACGGCCTGCTTGACGCGGACCCGCAGCTGGTCGGCGTTGACAAATGGATCCTTCTCCAGGACGAGCCGCACCGCATCGACGATCTCGAAATCGTTATCCGCCTCCGCTGGGACGACGCGGAGGCGGTTGATCACGTCGCGGCTCCCCGCAACCCACCAGGCGAGCGCGCCCGCCAGCCGTTTCTCCGCGAGCCCCGCCACCTCGCCCTCGAGTATCACGACGCCATCCTCGACCCGAATGTCTATGGTTTCCCGCGCGCCCGGCGGATCGCGAACGAGGAGAAACTTGCCTTTCACCCGCTCACGCAGCCGGCACCGCGACAGCGCTGCTTCGTCGATGAGCGCGTTGCGCACCAAGTCGCGGATCATGCCGTCTTCCATTGCGACCGCGGGCCGGACGTGAAGGCGGTCGACGATGCCGCGGTTCTGGACCAACTCAGCAGCCCGGTGGAGCGCCCAGCGCTTTGCTGCGATATCGGCGACCTCGCCGTCGATGATGATCTGGTCGCCATCAACCGAGAGCGAAATCGAGGCTTCATCGAAGCCGACGCGCGTATCCGCCCGTAGGGCCTCGCGCACCCGTTCAAGAAGCTCGGAATCTTTGGTCATCGCCACTCTCTACCTTCTCTCGGCCTGCCGAGCGTCCGCTTGCCCACCGAGATTTATCGTCGTCGACAGGCGCGCTGACCGGGTTGACCAGGTCGCTGCGCGTATCGCCCCGCTGACGCCATAAAACGCCATCTGCGCCGAGCTGCGCGTTGATGCAGGTCAAGCGGCGCCCGCCCAGCCTGCTCGGCGCAACCGGCACGAAGTGGGGCTACGCGCTGTGCCGTCGATCGCGTGCGCGGAATCCTTGGGAATCGATTTACGCAATCCGTTGAAGCCTCGACGCCCGGGTGGCGATCGTCCTGACGAGCCGTGCCGACGAGACTATGGCGTAATTTGTTTACCTCTCGGCGGTCGAAGCGGTTACCGAAAGATCTGATCGACCCTCGACGCCGCCGCGTTATGCAAGATGGCAGATCGCCGCCAGATCACCGGCGGCGTTCTCGACTGGCCGCTCGCCTTCGACAACGCCGCGTCGGAGGAGGCGCCCAAGACAAAGGGCATCGTCTCCGGTCGCCGGGCGGACCGACATTTTCGTCGTCCCCGACCTCGAAGTGTGTTTCGGCGTGGAAAATTGGCTCTGACTCACTTTCGATGCAGTTATATGCTAGATTTGGTAGGCATTGCATTGGGGGATGCTTGCCATGGTGTATTCGAGCTTTCGCTCATTGTCGCCGGCAGGTTTGGTGATCGACAATGTGGCGGTCGGGCCCGATCGCGTCGTCATCACCGCTCGGTGCCGCACCATGGTTGCGAGCTGCCCCGCTTGCGGGCGACCATCTGGTCAGCTGCACAGCCGCTACGAGCGGCAGCTGCTGGACCTGCCCTCACAGGGCCGCGCAGTTCACCTGCGCGTTACGGTTCGCCGGTTTCGCTGTACCGAGCCGGGTTGCCGGCGGCGCATTTTTGCCGAGCGGCTCGGCGATGGTGTCGCCGGCAGAAGTGCACGACGCACGTCTCGGCTCGAGACGATCGTCCATCATCTCGGCATCATGCTTGGCGGCCGACCGGCGGCGACGTTGGCGCGGCGCCTGATGCTCCCCGTCAGCAAGGATACCCTGCTGCGCGTCGTACGGCGGAAAGCGGTCTCTGAGATGGCGGCACCGGTGCGCATCGTCGGCATCGACGACTGGGCCTGGAAGCG
>Ga0335075_10011183_pt1 | contig 13578 bp, 10 predicted proteins | sample Lox_Sample_24_FD_206723 | JGI IMG/M metagenome (GOLD analysis project Ga0335075, IMG submission 206723) | Soil microbial communities from Loxahatchee National Wildlife Refuge, Florida, United States - Lox_Sample_2.4 | ecosystem: Environmental > Terrestrial > Soil > Wetlands | place: USA...
GTCGCCGACGCCCGCCGGGGCCCCCGTGTTGGACAAGGCATACAGAATCCTGTTAGATGCGCTCGCCTTCGAGCCGGCCAGCGTCGACAGCTTGATCGACCGCACCGGTCTGAACAGCGAATCGATCGCCTCGATGTTGCTGATCCTCGAGCTCGACGGGCACGTGGCGCCGCACCCCGGCGGCCGTTACAGCCGCAAGGCGGGCAACGACTTTTAAACATGACCGGAAGCGTTCTAGACATTCTTATTTACGTGTTCGACCAGTACATGCTGGCCGAAGCCCCGGAAGTGCCCGAGCGCGAGACGCTGGCGGCCGACCTGGAACGGGCCGGCTTCGGGCGGACGAACGTCGAGCGGGCGCTCGACTGGCTGGCCGACCTCGCCGGCGAACGCTCCCGGCCCGACATGTCCTCGCGCGCGCTGCGCGTGTTCTCGGCCGACGAGGTCGAGCGCATCTCGACCGCCTGCCGCGGCTACCTCCTGCAGCTCGAACGCGACGGCATCCTCTCGCCCCTGCAGCGCGAGATCGTCATCGACCGTCTCGTGGCACTCGATGACGACATCGACATCGACCGGCTCAAGTGGCTGGTGCTCATGGTGCTGTCGAGCCAGCCGGGCCAGGAGCAGGCCTGCGCACGCATGGAAGACCTCGTGTTCGACGAAACGGACTCGCTGCCCAACTGATGGCCGACAACCTAGTCATCGTCGAGTCTCCCGCCAAAGCGAAGACCATCAAGAAGTACCTCGGCAAGGATTTCGAGGTGCTGGCCTCCTATGGCCACGTGCGCGACCTGGTGCCGAAGGAAGGCGCAGTCGATCCCGACAAGCACTTCAAGATGAGTTACCAGTCGATCGAGCGGAACGAGAAACACGTCGACGCGATCGCCCGGGCGCTGAAGAAATCCAAGAACCTGTTCCTCGCGACCGACCCGGATCGCGAAGGCGAAGCCATTTCCTGGCACCTGCGCGAGCTGCTCGAGGAGCGCGGCGAGCTCAAGGGCAAGGACGTCAAGCGCGTGGTGTTCTACGAAATCACCAAGGGCGAGGTGCAACGCGCCGTCGCCGAACCGCGTGATCTCTCGCTCGATCTCGTGAACGCGCAGCAGGCGCGCCGCGCGCTCGATTACCTCGTCGGCTTCAATCTCTCGCCGCTGCTGTGGAAGAAGGTGCGCCGCGGGCTCTCCGCCGGCCGCGTGCAGAGCCCGGCGCTGCGCATGATCTGCGAGCGCGAGGACGAGATCTCGAAGTTCGTCCCGCAGGAATACTGGACGCTCGAGGCCGAAGGCGAACACACCGCGCAGACGTTCCCGCTCAAGCTGGTCGAGTTCGGCGGCAACAAGGTCGAGCAGTTCAGCTTCACGAACGAAGGCTCGGCGCGCAACGTCGAGCAGACCATCAAGGACGCGGCGCAGGGTTTCCTGCACGTGTTGTCGATCGACAAGAAGCAGCGCCGCCGCAACCCGTCGCCGCCGTTCACCACGTCCACGCTGCAGCAGGAAGCCGCGCGCAAGCTCGGTTACTCGGCGCAGCGCACGATGCGTCTCGCGCAGCAGCTGTACGAAGGCGTCGACTTCGGCGAAGGCAGCATCGGCCTCATCACGTACATGCGCACGGACTCGGTGAACCTGGCCGTCGACGCGGTGCGCGAGATGCGCGAAGTCATCGAGAAGGAATACGGCAAGGAAGCGGTGGCCGAAGAGCCGCGCGTCTACAAGACGAAGTCGCGCAATGCGCAGGAAGCGCACGAAGCCATCCGCCCGACGTCCGCCTCCATCCTGCCCTCGCGCGTCGAAGGCAAGATCGATCCGGACCAGTACAAGCTCTACGCGCTGGTGTGGAAGCGAGCGATGGCGTCGCAGATGGCGCACGCGTTGTTCGACACCGTCGCCGTCGACATGAACCCGAGCCAGAACACTGGCGCCGCCACGCTGCGCGCGAACGGCTCGACGTTGGTGAAACCCGGCTACATGGCCGTGTACCAGGAAGACGTCGACGACGGGAAACCCGAGAACGAAAGCGACCGCATCCTGCCCGCGATGAAGGAAGGCGACGTCGTCACGTTGCTGAACATCCACGGCGACCAGCACTTCACCGAACCGCCGCCGCGTTACTCGGAAGCCTCGCTCGTGAAGGCGCTGGAAGAACACGGCATCGGCCGTCCGTCCACGTACGCCACGATCATCTCGACGCTGAAGGATCGCGAGTACACGGACATGGACAACCGCCGGTTCATCCCGACGGACATCGGCAAGATCGTCAACGGCTTCCTCTCCAAGCACTTCCACAAGTACGTGGAGTACGGCTTCACCGCCTCGCTCGAAGACGAGCTCGACGCCGTCTCGCGCGGCGAGGAGAGCTGGACCGAGCCGCTCAAGAAATTCTGGAAGCCGTTCATCTCGCAGGTCGACCACATCGAGAAGAACGTCTCGCGCGAGGAAGTCGCGCAGGCGCGCGAACTCGGCAAGCACCCGGAGAGCGGCAAGCCGGTCACGGTGCGCATGGGCCGTTTCGGACCGTTCGTGCAGATCGGCACGAAGGACGACGAGGAAAAGCCCAAGTTCGCCGGCCTGCGCAAGGGCCAGAAGATGGACACCATCAAGCTCCCTGAGGCGCTCGAGCTGTTCAAACTACCGCGCAAGCTGGGCGAGATGGAGGATGGCTACGCCATCACCGCCAAGATCGGCCCGTTCGGCCCGTACGTGCAGTTCGCCGTGAAGGGGTTCGTCTCACTGAAGGAAGACGATCCGTACACGATCGAACTACCGCGCGCGCTCGAGCTGATCCGCCTGAAGAAGGAAGCCGACGCGAACCGGCTGATCCAGGACTTCGGCGTCGACGACATAAAGGTGCTGAACGGCCGCTACGGCCCGTACATCACCGACGGCAAGCGCAACGCGCGGATTCCCAAGGACACCGATCCGAAAGCGGTGACGCTCGAGACCTGCCGCGAGCTGCTCGCCGCGGCGCCGCCGCGCGGCAGCCGTTTCGGCCGCAAGAAGAACGCGCCGGCGGCCAAGAACGCGAACGCGGAGGCCGCCGCAGCGAAGACCGATGCCGCGGCGCCGAAGAAAGGCGCGGCGAAGTCGGCGAAAACGTCGGAGCCGTCCGACGGCGCACCGAAAAAATCGGCGGCGAAGAAAGACGCACCGAAGAAGAAAAAAACTGCGGCGAAGGCGAAGAAAAAATCCTCTAAGACCTGATCGGCTTATGTTCAATCTCGCGATCTCGCGCGATTGAATTAAGTCTGCCCGCGGAGTAGCGTCGCCAGCGGGTCCTGGATAACACGGTGCGTATTCCTTCGAAGAAATAAAAGAAGGAAGCCACTGCTCGCGGCAGCAAAGAAGAACCGCCGCGCTCCCGAGGCCAGTTCGAAAAGGAATTGGACTCGGCGTGTATCCGGAATAACAGGTTCTCAGGGGATACATTCACATGACTAGCAAAGTTGTTGGTCACGGCCTGAAATGGGCCGTGTGCAGCGCTTTGCTGTCGGCAAGCACGTTCGCGGCGGTCTCACCGCGCGATCTGTCGGCCGTCAGCACCGCGCGTCTCGCCAATGTCGGATCCACGGAAGCGGTGATCATCGAGAACGCCGCCAGCCCGCGCCTCCATCCGAGCCTGCAGGGTGCAACCGGCAGACAAACCATCCTCGTCCGTCTCACCGGCGAAGCCGTCGCGAAGAAGAACAGCGTCTCGTCGCGCGCCGCGCTCGCGGCCGAGCAGGCCGCGTTCATCGATCGCGCGCTCGCCGCGGCGCCGAGCGCCGAAGTCGTCGCCACGCTGCAGCTCGTGCTCAACGCCGTCGTGCTGAACGTCGATGCGGCCGACCTGCCGGCGCTGTCGCGCGACACCGCGATCACGCGCGTCGTCGGCGTCGCCGACTATGCGCAGGATCTGTCCGAAACCGTTCCGTACATCGGTGCCGCCACGGCGCACGCGATGGGCGTGACCGGCAAGGGCATCCGCGTCGCGGTCATCGACAGCGGCATCGACTACACGCACGCGGCCCTCGGTGGCGCGGGCACGCAGGCCGCCTATGAAAAGGCCTGGGCGCCGCTGCCGGCCCCGGGTGCTCCGGCGATCCCGACCGTTCCGGCCGGCACCGGTTATCTCGCCGCCGACGCGTCGCTGTTCCCCAGCGCGAAGGTCATCGGCGGTTACGACTTCGTCGGCGAATCGTGGCCGAACACGGGCCTGCTGCCCGACAACAATCCGGTCGGCGCTCCCGATGCCACGACGTTCGGCGGTCACGGCACGCACGTCGCCGACATCATCGCCGGCAAGCTCGGCGTGGCGCCGGACGCGAAGCTCTACGCGCTGAAGGCGTGCTCCGCGCCGACCAGCTCGTGCAGCGGCGTCGCGCTCATCGAAGCGATGGAATGGGCCGTCGATCCGAACAACAACGGCGAGACCGAAGACGACCACGTCGACGTGATCAACATGTCGCTGGGTTCGAACTACGGCCAGGCGTTCGACGACGACCTGTCGGCCGCGGTGGACGCCGCGTTCGACGCGGGCGTGTTCACGGTCGCCTCGGCCGGCAACGGTTCGGACAAGCAGTTCGTGACGGGTTCGCCCGCCGCGGCCTCGTCCGCGCTGTCGGTCGCGCAGACCGCGGTTCCGTCCGATGCGCTGCAGTTGATGGAAATCCTGACGCCGGCCGTGGGCAACCGCGGCGCGATCTTCCAGCCGTGGGCTGCTCCGCTCGTCGCGACCATCCAGGGTCCGGTGTTCGTTGCCGGTCCGACCGGCTCGGGCAAGCGCCTGGGTTGCGCCGACGCGGCCGGCTCCACGCCGTTCGCGGCGGGTGAGCTCACCGGCAAGATCGTGTTCGTGGATCGTGGCAGCTGCTCGTTCAGCCTCAAGATCGCGAACATCAAGGCGGCGGGCGGCATCCTCGGCATCATCGGCGTCGTGACCGCCGATGCTCCGTTCACCGGCGCCTATGGCGGCGGCGATGCGAGCATCCCGGCGTACATGATCAACAACGCGGATGCCAACATCCTGCGTGCCGGCAATGCCGTCGTGCGCTTCTCGCCCTCGGGCAAGCTGTCGCTGGCCGGTTCGCTGGCCTCGACGTCATCGCGCGGTCCGCGCTTCGACGACAACATCGTGAAGCCGGAAATCGGCGCGCCGGGCGCCTCGGTCTCCGCGATGTCGGGCAGCTTCACCGGAACCGCCGCGTTCGGTGGCACCTCCGGTGCCGCGCCGATGGTGACGGGTTCCGTCGCGCTGCTGCTGGAAGCCCGTTCGTACCTGGGCATCAGCGACATCAAGCAGGTCCTGGTGAACACGGGCGAGCGCAACATCTTCGCCCCGGGCCAGAACGGCTCCGTGTTCCCCGACGAGCTCGCGCCGATCACGCGTATCGGTGGTGGTGAGGTGCGTGTCGATCGCGCGCTGACCGCCCCGGCCGTTGTGAGCGATGCGACGGGCGACGCGGTGTCGAACGTGTACGGCGCGATGAGCTTCGGCTACCTCGACGCCTCCAAGCCGACGACGACGATCGAGCGCACGCTGAACGTGCAGAACCGCTCGAACAAGTCGCAGACGTACACGATCACGCCGACGCTGCGCTTCGCCAACGACAACAACGGCGCGGTCACCATGACCGTGTCGCCGACGTCGGTGACGGTCGCGAAGAACCAGTTCAAGCGGGTGAAGGTGAAGCTGGTGGTCGATGCCACCAAGCTGCGCGCGAACCTGATGAACTCGAGCACGGGTGGCATCGCGATCGGACCGCTGACCGCCAACGAGTACGACGGCTACGTCGTGTTCCAGGGCAGCGACCATCAGCTGGCGATGCCGTGGCACATCCTGCCGCGCAAGTCCGCCGACGTCGTGGCCAAGCTGCCCACCGGGCATCTGGTCACCGACCCGACGACGGGCGCCGGCACCGTGGACGTGACGAACAACGGCGTGGGTGACGCGCAGGTGTTCTCGTACGCGACGCTGGGCACGGGCGCCGCCCGTCCGCCGGGTGGCCGTGGCGAGCAGTCGCCGACGCCGGACATCAAGGCGGTGGGCACCAACACGTTCATCGTCGGCCCGGGCTTCTGCACGGCGACGGGTAACCAGTTCGTCTGGGAGTTCGCGTTCCAGACGCACGAACGTCCGGCCAATCCGCAGGGTATCTGGTACGAAGTCGATCTCGATACGAACCACGACGGGCTCACGGACTTCTTCGTGTACACGCGTGACGTCTCGGGCGACACCACGGTGACGGACGGCCGCATCGCGACGGCCATCTACAACACCCGTACCGGTGCGCTGGCGCTGCGCTCCAACTTCTTCTTCATGGAGCATGCGACCAACTCGTCGACGCTGATCATGCGCGTCTGCGGCAGCGACCTCGGCCTCGGCCTCGCCGACATCGGCAAGCCGATGACGGCGGACTTCCGTGTGTCGTCCTGGTACTGGGGCACGCCGGAATCGCACCTCGGCCCGTACACCATCTCGCCGCTGGGCGAGGAGTTCACCGCGAGCGTCGCGGGCGACACCCTGGCGTACAAGCAGAAGGGCACGCTGAACGTACAGCAGTGGGATCCGTTCCCGGGTCTCTCGCCGTACACCGGCCTGATGATGATCAACAACAGCGCCTTCAGCGACACCAACAACGGTGGCGCCACGGCGGCTTCGGAAGCGATCCTGCTGCCCCGCTGATAGCGACAGCAGAAGACAGCTGACGCCGCCTTCACCGGCGGCAACCACTGAAGGCCCCCGCGGGAAACCGCGGGGGCTTTTTTTTTGCTCCCGGCTAACTAACCGGCGACGCGGTCGACGCGCGCGATGTAGCAACCGGCCTCGGCGTGGCGCAGATGCAGCCAGTCCGTGCCGGCGGATTCGAGCAGCGTCGCGATACCCGATTCCACCGGGGCTCGAGCGTCCGCGCGCGTCAGCGCGACGACGCGGCTGTCCGTTGCGCGCGCCTCGATCGCCAGCGGCAACGCGCGCAGCCCGTCGGGAAATCCCGCGCCGTCGAATGCCGCGCAGTGCTCCGCGTGGATGAAGACCGGGCCCGGCGCCATCAGGCTCGAGCCGTCACCGCGCGGCCGGTACGTGAACAACAGCCGCGCGTCGACGCCGGGCACGAACGGCCGCAGGCAGCAACGGCAGGGACCCGTGCCCGTGGCGATCTCGTGATGCGCGGGATGGCCGTAGTCGGGCGCGCGGCGCGTGCGGCGGACTTCGTCGGCGAGGGATTGCGGGATGCCGCGGACAGTGAACGACATGGGAACCTCCGATGTCGCCATCCTGGATCCGGGGCCGCCGCGAAGCGACCCGAAGCTTGCTCAACGATCGGGTGTGACCGGCTCGACGCCGGGTTGCGCGCCGCGCACCGGGGCTTTCTCGGACAGCTTGTTCGCCTTCACCGGCCGACCGGCGCCGCAGGTCACGGCGCGCTCGCGCGAGTCGGTGTGGTACGCGAGCTCGCCTTCGGGCGTCTTCGCGACCAGCAGATAGCCGGGGACGAGATTCTGCGTGTACATCACGCCGGGCTCGGGGCAGCCCAGCGAGCCATCGCTCCAGGTGACCTGTTCGAGGCGCGTCAGCACCACCGCGCTCTCCGCCACCTTGAAACGGCGGGCGGCGTCGGCGACGACCGCACGGCGCACCGCGCGCGGCACGGCGGCGGCACCCACGGGCGTGCCCGCCGGCAGCGGCGACAATGTTTCCGCGCTGGGCGGAATGCGCGCGGGCGGCGCGACGCCGGTTTCGCGCGGCGTGAGGGGCCGGTGCGGCAGCGGGTCGTCCGCCGCACCGGCCTGCATCGCCAGGATCGTTGCCAACGCGGCGATGCCGGGGCCCATGAGGAACTTCATGACAGTGTATAAACGCGTCGCGCTCATGACCGGGGTTCCATGAAATATCGCCACCAGTACCACGCCGGCAATTTCGCCGACGTCCACAAGCACGTGCTGCTGCTCGACGTGCTCGACGCGCTGAAGCGCAAGGACAAGGGTTTCCTGTTCGTGGACACCCATGCGGGCCGCGGCGAGTATGACCTGCACCCCGGCGATGCGGAGCACCCCGCCGAGTGGCAGGCGGGCGCCGCGAAAGTGCTGGCCGCGGCGCCGGCGCACGAATCGCTGCGGCGGTATCGCGCGGCGATCGCCACCGGCGTCCACGGCAAGGCGTTGAACTACCCGGGCTCGCCGCTGCTCGTCGCGCGCGAGCTGCGGCCCGTGGACCGTGCCGTGTTCTTCGACACGCAGCGCGAGGAGGCCGGACACCTGCGCAAGGTGCTGCCGCCCGCCGCGAAGACGCGGGTCGAAGCCGCCGACGGATTCGCCGGCCTGCGCGCACTGCTGCCGCCACCGGAGCGCCGCGGCTGCGTGCTGATCGACCCGCCGTACGAGGAACGCGAGGATCTGGCGCGCGTGTCGCAGGCGGTCTCCGACTCGCTGTCGCGTTTCGAAGGCGCGGTGCTGCTGCTGTGGCTGCCGGTGAAACTGCGCGCCGACTTCGACCAGTGGCTCGCGCAGCTGGCGCGCGCGAGCCCGCGCCCGGTGCTGGCGTCCCTGCTGTGGATGCACCCGATGGATTCGCGCGCCGCGCTCAACGGCTCGGCGCTGGTCGTGGTGAACCCGCCCTATCTACTGGAGGAGGCGGTGCGCGGCTGGCTGCCGGAGCTGCGCGCGCTCATCGGCGGCACGCAATCCGGCGCCGAGGTCATTTCACCCAGCGGACCGCGCTGACCATCGAGTCCGCGTCGCCGGCGTCGATCGGCGCCGCGCGCGACAGCACCGCGACGCTGCCCGTGCCCGCCGGCAGCAGCAGCCCGTGCAGGCCGTCCTCGGCGAACTTCTCGCGGCGGGTGACGTGCACGTGCGGCAGCAGCATCACCGTCAGCGGCCCGTGCGCGGTCTGCACCACGAGATGCGCGATGCGCCGGCCGCGGAAAGGGCACGGCGCCGCGTAGACCACCGGCAGCTGCGAATCGAACTCCACGCCCGCGGTGTTCAGCACCGACGAGATCGCCGACGCCGGCATGAGTTCGTGCGCATTCCAGCTGTCCGCTTCCTCCTCGACGTGCGCCACGACCTCGCCCGCCAGCGCGTCGGCCGGCCGCAAGACCCACGCGCCGGCGGCGACCACGAGCGCCAGCACCACGGACGCGGCCAGCGCGTAACGGCGCACCGGCGACGCGCGCCGGCGGAACTGCGGCAGCGGTAGTTCGAGCGCGGCGCGCAGCTTCGCATCGAGCGACAGCGTCTCGTCGCGGAACCGGCGGCAGGCCGCGCAACCCGCGAGATGCGCCTCGATCTCCGGCGCGAGATGCCCGGGATCCGCGCCGATGGCGAGCCGCACGTGGCGGCAGTCGAGGTCGGCCGCGCTCATTCCGCGTCCTCCGCGGGCGCGAGGCCGTAGATGACGCGCAGCCGGTTGCGCGCGCGGAACAGGCGCGTCAGCACCGCGGGCTGCGTGAGACCGAGCTCGGCGGCGATCTCGGCCGTCGTGAATCCGCCCAACACCTGCAGGACCAGCGGCTCGCGGTATTCGTCGGGTAGTTGCATGATCGCGCGGCGCAGGTCGGTCAGTCCGCTGTCGCCATCGCTGGCGAGCGCGGGATCGCCCAGCGCCTCCACTTCCTCCACATCCACGGTTGGCAGGCGCTTCCGTTCGTACAGCCGCGCGTGTTCGCGGCGCACGATCGTGAACAGCCACGGGCGCGCCGCGGCCGTATCCTTCAGCTCGTCCCGTGATTTCCAGGCTCGGATCAGCGTCTCCTGCACGACGTCCTCGGCCACCGCGCGATCCCGCGCGAGCCAGTAAGCGAACCGCACGAGATCGGGCCGCAGCATCTCGAGCAGGCGCGAAAACGGCGCAGCCGGCGACGTTCCGCCCGACGGTGGGTTCATGTATAAGACCCGGCGAATGGGACTCTTATTTCAGGCATTTTGCCCGCAATGAATACGCCGGATCAGTACGGGGTGGTCGGTCATCCGATCAATCACAGCTGGTCGCCTTTCATCCACGGACTCTTCGCCAAGCAGACCGAGCAGTCCCTCGTCTATCGCCTGTACGACATCACGCCGGAGGACTTCCGCGCGCAGGTGCTCGAGTTCTTCACGCGGGGCGGCCGCGGACTGAACGTGACCGTACCACACAAGGAAGCGGCGGCGGAGATCGCCAACGAGTTGACCGAGCGCGCCGACCGCGCCGGCGCCGTGAACACGCTGATGCTGCGCGACGATCACGTGCTGGTCGGCGACAACACCGACGGCCAGGGTCTCATCACCGACCTGCGGCAGAACCTCGGCCTCACCATCACCAACGAACGGCTGCTGATCCTCGGCGCCGGCGGCGCGACGCGCGGCGTCACCGCGCCGCTGCTGTCGCTCGGCCCCACCGAGATCGTCATCGCGAACCGCACGCCGGAGCGCGCCGTGAACCTCGCGTCCCTGTTCTCGGATCTCGGCGCGGTGCGCGGCTGCAGCTTCGAGGAAGTCGGCGACGAGCCCTTCGACCTTGTCATCAACGCGACGGCCGCGGGCCTGTCGGGCTCTGTGCCGAACGTCGATGCCGGCGTCGTCGCCAGCCACACGGTCTGTTACGACATGAGTTACAGCAAGTCCGCGACGCCTTTCGTGACCTGGGCCATTGAACAGGGTTGCGCGCGAGCCCATAAAGGCTGGGGCATGCTGGTCGAACAGGCTGCCGAATCCTTCACCCTCTGGCGCGGCATCCGGCCCGACACCGTGCCCGTGCTCACCGCCCTCGGTATGAAATGAATCCATGATGGACGCCACTCTCGCCGGTACCACCCTGCCCGCATTCGACCGCATCCGCGCAGGCGACGTCGAATCCACGATCCGCGGATTGCTCGAACGCAATCGCGGTGAGGTCGCGACGCTCGAATCGCAACCCGATCCCACGTTCGCCAACACGGTGCTGCCGCTCGAGCAGCTGTCGCACCGCCTGTCGCGCACCTGGTCGCCGATCAGCCATCTCAACGGCGTGCTGAACTCGGACGAGCTGCGCGCCAGCTACAACGCCTGCCTGCCGCTGCTGTCGAACTACTGGACCGACCTCGCGCAGAGCGAGCCGCTGTACCGCGCGTACAGCGCCATCGCCGCGAACGAGAGCGACCGCCTCGACCCGGCGCAGCGCCGCGTGCTCGAACGCGCGCTCGAGGATTTCCGTCTCGCGGGCGTCGGCCTGCCGAAGGAGCGGAAGGAACGCTACAAGGCCGTCGTGCAGGAGCTGGCGCTGCTCGGTGCGCGTTTCGAGGAGAACGTGCTCGACGCGATGAACGCGTGGACCACGCACGTCACCGATCCGGCGCAGCTCGCCGGCATCAACCCCGTGATCGTCGAGCAGGCGCGCGCGCGTGCCATCGAGAAAGGGCTCGACGGGTGGGTGTTCGCGCTCGAGCAGCCGGCCTACGTCGCCGTCATGACGGACGCCGAATCGGAGAGCCTGCGCCGCACGTTCTACGAGGCGTGGAGCACGCGCGCGTCGGACCAGGGTCCGTCCGCGGGCAAATTCGACAACACCGCTGTCATGAACCGGCTGCTGGCCCTGCGCCACGAAGCCGCGCAGCTGCTCGACTTCCCGAACTACGCCGCGTACGCGCTGGCGACGCGCATGGCGCCGTCTAACCAGGCGGTGTTCGACTTCCTGCGCCAGCTCGCCAGGGTGGCGAAACCTGCCGCCCAGCGCGAGTTCGCCGAGCTCGAGGCCTTCGCCGGTCGCAAGCTGAACGCCTGGGACGTCGGTTTCTACGCCGAGAAGCTGCAGCAGAAGCTGTTCTCGATCACGCAGGAAGAGCTGCGCCCGTATTTCCCGCTGCCCCGCGTGCTCGAAGGCCTGTTCGAAGTCGCGGGCAAGCTGTTCGGCGTGAAGATCGTCGAACGGCCGGGCATCCCGCTGTATCACGCGGATGCGCGGTTCTTCGAGATCCAGGAGCCGGGCGGCAAGGTGCGCGCCGGTTTCTATCTCGACGCCTGCGCGCGGCCGAAGAAGCGCGCCGGCGCCTGGATGGACGACTGCGTCGGCCGCAAGGATTTCGGCGCCGACACCACCATCCCGGTCGCCTACCTGGTCTGCAATTTCCTGCCGGCTGGCGCCGGTAAACCCGCGCTGCTGACGCACGACGACGTCGTGACGATGTTCCACGAGTTCGGCCACGGGCTGCATCACATGCTGACCCGCGTGGGGTATCCCTCGATCGCCGGCATCAACGGCGTCTCGTGGGACGCGGTCGAGCTGCCGAGCCAGTTCCTCGAGAACTTCGCCTGGCGCCCCGAGGTGCTGGCGACGATGGCGCGGCATTTCGAAACCGGCGCGCCGCTGCCCGCGGACAAGCAGGCCCAGCTGCTCGGCTCGCGCACCTTCCATGCCGGCCTCGCGACGATGCGGCAGCTCGAGTTCGCCTTGTTCGACTTCCGGCTGCACGCCGAATACGACCCGGCGCGCGGCGCGCGGCTGTTCGAGATCCTGGACGAGGTACGCGCCGAAGTCGGCGTGTTCGCCGTGCCGGCGTGGAACCGCTTCCCGCACAACTTCGGCCACATCTTCGCCGGCGGTTACGCCGCGGGTTACTACAGCTACAAATGGGCCGAGGTGCTGGCCGCCGACGCGTTCGCCGCGTTCGAGGAACAGGGCGTGTTCGATCGCCGCGTCGCGCAGCGCTTCCTGGATTCCATCCTGTCGCAGGGCGGCAGCAAGAAGGCGCTGGAAGCGTTCATCGATTTCCGCGGTCGCGCGCCGGACGTCAACGCGTTGCTGAAGCAGCAGGGCCTGACGTCGTGATCCGCCTCCCATGAACGCGGCCACCGTCGGCGGTGGCCCGGTCGCGGACGCGGCGTTCCAGATCGCCACCTGGAACGTGAACTCGCTGCGCGTGCGCGGCGAGCAGCTGATGGAATGGCTGCGCACCGTGCAACCCGACGTCGTCGCGTTGCAGGAAACCAAGATGCAGGACCCGGACTTCCCGCATCCGGAGTTCCTGGCGGCCGGTTACCACGCGGTGTTCAGCGGCCAGAAGACGTACAACGGCGTCGCGCTGCTGTCGAAACTGCCGATGACGGACCTGCGGCGCGACATCCCCGACTTCGACGATCCGCCGCGGCGCGTCCTGGCCGCGACCATCGGCCGCTTCCGGGTCATCAACCTGTACGTGCCGAACGGCCAGGCGCCCGGCTCGGAGAAGTACGCGTACAAGATGAAGTGGCTGGCAGCGCTGACGAGATGGCTGCGCACCGAGGCGGAGCAGCATCCCGGCCTCGTGGTGTTAGGCGACTTCAACATCGCGCCCGAGGATCGGGACGTCCACGATCCGGCCGCCTGGGCGGGTTGCGTGCACGTCAGTCCCGAGGAGCGCGCGGCGCTGCGCGACATCCTGGACGCCGGGCTGGTCGACACCTTCCGGCATTTCGAGCAGCCGGAGAAGTCGTACAGCTGGTGGGACTATCGCCAAGGCGCCTTCCGCCGCAACAACGGCCTGCGCATCGACCTGATCCTGGCGCACCGCGCGCTGCTGCCGACGCTGCGGGGCGTGCGCATCGACGTCGAACCCCGGCGCGTGGAACGTGCGTCGGATCACACTCCGGTCGTCGCCAGCTTCGATCCGTA
>Ga0335075_10011184_pt1 | contig 13578 bp, 10 predicted proteins | sample Lox_Sample_24_FD_206723 | JGI IMG/M metagenome (GOLD analysis project Ga0335075, IMG submission 206723) | Soil microbial communities from Loxahatchee National Wildlife Refuge, Florida, United States - Lox_Sample_2.4 | ecosystem: Environmental > Terrestrial > Soil > Wetlands | place: USA...
AGAAAGACCTCTGGCAATGTTAGTTTAGGAATAGCCGGAGGCAAGGAACAGCAACAAAGACCCCTCGAGCCTCCTCTCGACGCACGGGGGGCATGGACGAATTGCTAAGAGTGCCTCTTGGAACCCGCCCGATTCACCCGCTTGGCCTCTCTTTAGCTTGAATGTGGGCGTTGGCGGCCTTGCTAACTCCACTATGGCGGCCCTTCACGTGTGATCCTCTTTCCCTTCCCTCTTCCGTCACCCTGACGTCACCTCCCTAAGGAAGAGAGAAGAAGGAGTGATGATGATCTCTTCTTGACCCGTCCTGCCACCAGCAATTTTCCCACACTTTTTGCATATCATTATGCTGCCCCTGCGAGACGCCCATTCGACGATTGGCTGTACTAATAAGGCAGAGCCCTCTGCCAAGTATGCCCGGCAGAAGTGGCTTCGTCAGCAGAGAGCCGCCGCCAGTCCTGCTAAGCCCCGCAAACCCCGCCGAGCACCACCCCCTTGGCATCGGACCCTCAACAAGCGGGACGTCTCTGAGTACTGCACAAGCTGGGTTCGGTCCTGCTCAAAATGCGGCTCTAGGCTGCTCGATCACGAGAAGAACGGCTGGTGCTGTAACCAAGGGAAGTGGCATTTGGACCCCCTGGAGCCCTACCCCGCTGCCTTTGCCGACTTCCTCGACCAGAATATGCGAGCGCTGCAGAGTCAGTCCCGCACCCTCAACAACCTCTTCGCCTTTAGCGCCATTGGATACACGGGGCAGCAGTTCACGTATGGCGGGCCACAGAACGTGGTGATTACTGGCCGCGTGTACCACCGGATGCTGGACCTAGACGCGGATCAGGGCTCCTTGCGGTGGTTCCTCTTCGACGAGCAGGGCCACTCTCGGGCCGGCGCTGAGCAGGACGTTCCAGCGCACATGGTAGCAGCCTGCAAGGCCCTCCTCGAGTCTTGCAGCCCTTATATTAGGACCCTACGCCATGCAGTCCAGACGGCAGGACCGCACTTCGACCTCCACCTAGACCAGGCAGTTGCAGGTAGGGAGGTAGCAGCTATTGTGAACCCCTACAATATGCACGAGGTGCGCTGCAGGAAGATCGTCGTTGCGCACAAGGGGAAGTTGAAGCCAAACTTTGTTGATATCCTCTCTCCCTTATACGAGCCGCTGCAGTACCCCCTCCTCTTCCCCTTTGGCGACCCTGGATGGTCCCGCGAGGGCAGCCGGCTCTTCCAGCCACCCAGGAGCCAGTGCCAGTGGTACCGCTACCGCCTGCTCCACGAGCCCCGCTTCCTCCAGTTTGGCCGGCTGACCTGCGAGTATATTGTAGATATGTACTGCCGTATCGAGGACGAGCGGCTGCAGTATATAAGAGAGGGCAAGCTCCGCCAGGCAAGCGAGGTCTTCGCAGGGGAAGAAGATACACAAGAGAAGGACGATTATGAGATGGAGCTGCAGCGTGCCTTCGCTGGCGTCCTCCCAAGCTCCTTCCTTGGCTCCCGCGCCTGGACGTCAGAGAGGGTAGCTGATGCGCTAGCCCTGTGCCGTACCCTGGACCAGCCGTCCCTCCTCATCACAATGACGACGAACCCCAAGTGGCCAGAGATTGTCTCTCGGCTTGGACCAGGCCAGACGGCCGCAGACATCCCAGTTGTTGTCTGCCGGGCATTTCGAGCCCGCCTGGCAGCGCTTGAGAGGTTTCTGCGTAGCCGCTTTGGCCGTGTCGTCTACCAAGTCAAGGTTGTCGAGTTCCAAAAGCGCGGGCTCCCTCATGCCCACCTGCTCGTGAAGCTCTTCCCTGAGATCCCACTTGACGGCATCGACGATGTTGTTAGAGCAGAGCTACCAGATAAGGACGAGGAGCCAGAACTCTACCAGTTGGTCAACGAGTTTATGCGGCATAATGAGAACCACTTGGACAGTCCTACCAGTCGCTGCAATAAGAATGGGAAATGTATCTACGGCTTCCCACACCCAGTCCGAGAGCGGACGACAGTTGACGAGTACGGGAGGGTCCTCTACCGCAGGCGAACCAAAGAGTCGGCCTGGATTGCCTCTTATATCCCTGCCCTATTGCTGCTCTTAAGGTGCCACGTTCATGTGGATATCTGCTTTACAGCAAACGTTGTCTTATACCTCTACAAGTACCTCTTTAAAGGCCAAGACACTACAAGGTTTAACATTGCTATTGAGGCTGAGCCACGCTGGGAGATTGACGACTTCCAAATTGGACGCTACCTCTCCTCCAGCGAGGCAGCTTGGAGGATCTTAAATTACAACATCACAAGCACGCAGCCAAGTGTTACAGCGTACAGCCTCCACCTCCCAGACCAGCAGCTCGGCCAGATGTGGCGCACAAAGGGTCCAAGCTCAAGTGTTACTCCCCTCCTCCGCTACCTCCACCGCCCCCTTGGTCCTGAATTCGACTGCCTCAAGCTGCTAGACTTCTACAGCCGATATGCTGTAAAGCCAGTATCAAAGGCCCAGCAAGCTCTACAGGACTACCCAATGCTAGGCAAAACTATAATCTCAGTTACTAGCAGGGGAGACACCCAGCTGTCAGAAGTGTGGCTCCGCCAGAGGGGCCGCGCGATTGTACGCCTACGGTCCTACCCGCCGCAGACCGGCGAGCTCTTCTACCTCCGAGCGGTCGTTCAGCACCACGCTGGCCGGTCCTGGGCCGACTTGAAGACGCTAAGAGGCGTAGTGTATGACACCTTCCAGGCCATGGCGATTGCGCTTGGCCTGTTCCCCAAGGACGGCGAGGCCCAGTTTGCAATGAGGGAGGCTATTGCATCATCTTATAGCCCAGGCCAGCTCCGCTTCCTCTTCGCTACTGTCCTCATCCACATGCCAGGGGATTCCAAGGCGTTGTACGACGAGTTCTTACAAGATATGAGCTGGGACCTACAATTAGTTCCCAAGCTAGCTAATGGAGGCTGGCTAAATGCAGTGCTCCAGTCCATCCAAGGCTACCTCTCCTCACAAGGCTCCTCCCTTGCTAGCTTCAAGCTCCCAATGCCCACGCTTAGGCCGTCTAACCTGGACGACGAGCTAGCAGTGTTCTACAGCAGCGCGGTAGAGATGCGAGAGTTTGTGCGCAAGACGCGCGCCCAGTTTAATGCTGAACAAGCGCAGGTGTATGCCAAGCTAGAGGCAGTAGTTGTACAGAGTAGGAGCGGGATGGGTGCAGGCGCGGGTGCAGCACAGCTACACTTCCTTGATGGGAAGGCGGGCCGGGGCAAGACCTTCCTAATGCACTGCCTCGTGACCCAGTTTAGGGCAGAGGGTGACGCTGTCTTAGTCGTTGGCACTACAGGCCTAAGCATTGTACACTACGACCGTGGCCGCACTGCACATAGCGCCTTTGGGATCCCAGTCAAAGAGGTATAGTAAGCCCTTAAACACCTTTCTCTTTATATCATTAAATACTAGCTGCTTAATAACTGCAGTTATCAAGCTACTATGGCTCTCTATATGTATATAGCTAACTCTATATACTAGGGCAACTTTGACCTCACCTGTACGATCCACCCAAATTCCGGCCAAGCGAAACTCATCTGCGCTGCCCAGTTCATTGTCTGGGAGGAGCTTCCAATGGCCAATAAGGCGGCCTTTGAAGCAGTGGATAGCCTCCTCCGTAGCCTCACTGCCTCTCCCTTGCCATTTGGCGGGAAGGTTGTCATGGCCGTTGGCGATTTTCGTCAAGTGGCCCCCGTCGTTAAGGGTGGAGGGCTATCCGCTGCCATTGACGCCTCCGTCCGTACATCACATCTCTGGCCCGCCTTCCAGATCCACCACCTGACCCAGCCAGTGCGCAATGCTCGGGACCCAGAGTTCTGTGAGTACGCGGACTCAATTGGAGAGGACGCTGAGGGCTCGCGCGATATTACGCTTCAGCACCTGCCTAAGATCTATGATCAGGAGGAGGGTCTCTCTTGGCTCTACCCCAGCGAGGTCCTCTTATGTCCTAACCTCTGCATTAAGAGGTCCTTCCTCGCTGTCTTGAATGCGCGGGTGGACGAGATCAACGACTACATGCTTGACCGCCTGCCTGGAAGAGAGAAGGTATATTGGAGCTATGACACTGTGAAGGAAGGGAACGTGCCAAACCTGCACGGCGATGTCCTAGCTGACTACCTCGGCATGCTCTACGAGCCAGGTATCCCCTCTCACAAGCTGAGGCTCAAGGTAGGCGCCATCTGTACTGTAGCGCGAAACTTGAGCATTAATAATGGGCTGGTGAAGAATGCTCGGGTCATCATCGAGCAGCTACACCAGTACTCTGTCATGGTCAAGCTCTTGCCCTTCCAGACCTCTGCCCTACTGCCTAGCAACCGCTGCCTAACCTTCCCCTTCTCGCGCATCAACTTCGATTTCAACCCGCAGCGTTCAAGCTGGACTCTACTCCGGAAGCAGCTGCCACTGCGCCTGGCCTACGCCACCACGTTCAACAGCTGCCAGGGGTTGACCCTCGACAGGGCCATCGTGGACCTGACCAGCCCAGTCTTTGCGCATGGCCAGCTTTATACAGCACTAACCCGCATTAGGGAGCGCGGCCATGGGCGGGCGCTGTTCGCCTCCAATAACCTCCTTGGCCAGACGGCAAACGTGGTATCAAAGGACCTCTTATTGTGAGGTATAGCAGCTCTCCTACCTGCCTTCGACTGTGCACATGCCAAAACCCTGGCTCGCACATGCCAAAAACCCACTCGCACATGCCAAGCACCTGCTTGCATGTGCAAGAGACGCCGCACATGCTAAATAGAGCTCCCCACCCTCATCCAGCTTCCTCCTCTCTATATATACAATGTCTGTGTCGCCGACTACCCTCTGCACAATCTCTGTCCTCGCCGACCTCACTAGCGGCGCTGCGAAGGAAGGCAAGCCTGACGCTCACCAGCTCTGGCTCGGCTCGGTCTCTGGATCCCCACCGGAGCACCTGATCTTTGCCCACGTAGAGAGCTACGACTTCAAGGTGAAGGTCCACTTCTGGGAGCCGAAGAAGGCCCTCCATCCTCTGCCTGAGAGTGTAGCCTACATCACTGGCGGTTTGTCGTTTATAGCTGATGCGCAAGAACCAGGGCTGGAGCCGGAGCTAGGACTCGAGATACGGGCGACGTCGATCCGAGGGTGCGTCCGTCTCTCCCTGGGCTTGCCCTTTGTTAGCTAACGTCTCTGTCTAGCTTACCAAACACTGCAGGGGAAGAAGGGTTTGCTAATAGCCCTGCATGGGCCGCTCCATTACTCAATCTCCTTGGCTACACGGGCGCCCCTCGCGTGCACCCATCGGGCTTCCGGTCCTTCCCGCTCAACTGTACTGTCTACAACCCAGACGCGAAGAGGGCTGACCACTTCACTGTGGAGTGCTTCCTTGACACCTCGCCGCGCTGGGCAAAGTACTCCCCGCCCAAGGCCGGAGCCCTTGCTCATGTCGTTGGAAACCTCCTTGGGCTCTTTCAGATGGGTCAGTCCACGACCCCTGCCCTCCATATCGCTGACTGGAAGAGCCTCTCTACGATAGACAGGACGCTAGCTACGGCAGAGCTGCAGCCAGCGACTACCCCAAAACGGAGGAAAATGCTCCCTCCTAGCTCCTCTCCTACAACAACCACTCCAGCCAAGCGTGCAGCCTCGCCATTGCCCACAACCATGGACATGGACGTAGACGGCGACAGCGATGGCGACAGCGACACCACCGCCACTGGCGTCGCCCTACACGGTAGTCCTGTGAGACACACGGGCAGGCAGAAGCGGCCGACTTTAAAGGCCGCCGAGATGGAGCAGCGGAAAGGCTAGGGCGGGAGCAGCAGCTAGCTATATATCTGTTAAAATTACAGCTGCCCTGGCCACATTGGATGGCTACACACACTGGCTCAACTTTACGGCTGCTCTTTACGGGTCTGCTTTACGGGTTTGCTTTACGGGCCCACCTTACAGGTCCGCCTTACGGATCTGCTTTACGGGTCTGCTGTACGGGTCTGCTTTACGGGTGCTCTTTACGGGTGCTCTCTACGGGTGCGGATCCACTTTACGGGTCTTTATTCTGTCTGGATATGTGTATATATATAGGGCTAATGGCCCGCTAAGTTGAGCATTATGAAGCAATCCAATCTATTTTATGCTGCGCTTATATAAATTGTGGGTGCTGGCTTCATCTAAACCTCCTACCCGGCGCTGCGCGCCGGCAGCTCTCTTGTTATAATTTGACGATTAATTAGTGCCGTTATAGATGAAGGAGCCGATTTTAGGAAAATACGCACTCCCATAGATGTATTCAATGTGGCTCGGTTCTTATGTGGGGAAGTGCAATATCGCCAAGGGGAGTGGTGCAGAGGCGTGTTCATGCCTGGTTTAAGAGGCTTCTTTGACAAACAAGACGACAGCACCATTCCGTTCATGACGCGCAAAAAGCAATTCTGCCTCTATCTCCGCTACTATATTTTGCCCAAATTTATTTTGAGGCAACCTTTTACAATTCAAGATTGCATGGTCTTATGCAAAATCTTTTCCCTCCCACCTAAGCTTGAGAGCAAGAAACACCCTTGGAAAGAAAATCGATAAGAATGTGCGATATGGGCAGCTATACTTTATACCACTTTCAATGGTCACTATTTTCCTTAATGGCACGTTACACAGTCGCTTTAAGGGGAAATGCAGCATCGCCCGAGACTGCAATGAGAATTGAAGAGAAGTTGGTTGATCTACACCGTGGCGAGAATCTTTCAGAGAAATACCTTCTAGAGGTAAACCCCAAAGGCCAGGTCTGTATCACTTTACCCTACGCTCCGATCCCCGTATTTGGATATTTTGAAGGTGAATAATTCCCCAGGATTCACTAACTGGTGGACTTCTAAGGTACCTGCACTAACATCAGTGTCACTGCCCTCACCGCTCACAAACACTCTGGAGATTACACACCTGATCAGCAACCATTATCCAAGTCTCATACCTCCACCTCATAGATCAACAATTGAGGATCTTCTTGGCAAGTTGCACGCAATTCAGCCTCTGTCTCTTTCTATCCCTCCACCGGAAAATCGAGCGGAGGGTATTCCGAACCCCACCATCGGTCAATACTTAGCCCGACCTGATATCTCAGATGCGTGGCGCGATGCACTCATATACAAGGAGGACTTGTAAGTATTATGCCCTAACTGGCTGCTTTCTTGTGTGAGTTTCTCGCAGCTGCTAACTAAAGGCCTCCAGTCACGCTAAAACACTTCTCCACGCGCTTGACGACGAGCCCATCAAATGTGCGGAAGAGCAAGCAAGGCAATTCCTCGAAAGTGTCCACCAACAGTACTTTCTACACGGTAGTGAGACGTGGATTTTCGGTGATGAAGTCGGTGCTACGGCTTTGGATGCCCACACCATCCCCTTCGTTGCTCGCCTCATCGATGCTGGCCGTACGGATCTAATTCCGGAAGATGTGCATACGTATGCAGAGAAGGCCATGTCCCGCGCCGAGTGGCAGAGCATCACGAATGGAAAGCCAACTATGTTTGAGATATGGTTGAAAAGCATGAGAGAAGAATATGCCGTGGTGCAGAGAGACGAACCATTTGGGGTATGGTTCAAAAGGCACATGTAGTGTAAGTAATGATCTTCATTCTGGATGACCCTTCGTCTAGTAATACTTCTAGAGATATCGAAATCAGTCCATCCTGTGCTCTATGACAAGATTTGGCGAGTATCAAGCTTCAGCGGTGTTCAACTCTATATGAATTTGGTTGATGAATAAGTCATGGAATAACCCTTTAGTCCCGAATGTTGCAGGTTATTCTGGCAAAGCGTTCAGTGACAGGCATTACTTGTCCCTTAGTTAAAAATAGATATTTGCTCAATTGTGTTTTCAACTGTTGTCCTAGGAAGTTCTGAAATTGGTATCAACATGATGCCATTAAAAATAACACCACTTGATCGCCAAGGAAACTAAGGTCTGTTCTCATTCCCTTCCAATCCATCGAAGGCTCAAAAATCCATCTCAAATGAATGTAGCCCCCACCCCCCCTCCAACTACCTCCCATTTTGAACTTGTTATCGTGATACTCTGAAAATTCTAGTCATGTTTTTGGAATTCTCCTGAATTCTATTTTCAGTTTCGAAGCCATTTAAGGGAAGTCTCACTTAATTTTGAGTTATTCACGTATGATTATGGAGTCAGCTGATGAGTTTGCCTCTGGCTCCGCGTTGGCCTCTCGGTCGCGAAGGTAGCTGTGATAAACAGAAGATGGGTCTGGCTCTGGGCTGGCCTCTCTATCACGGAGATAGCTATGGTACACAGAGGAAGGATTTCTAGCCTCTACTGGAAGAGTTGAAAGGGGTGCTGCGATTGCTGCAGAGGCAAGAGCTACGACGACGGAGACCGACAAGCGCATTTTGGCTTGGTTTGAAGAATAGATGTTGAAAAATTTGGATTGGGCACACTATTCAAGAGGTTAGAATTGTATCCCTATAGACACCGGGCTTTCGACGGCCGTATAGATAAAAAATTGAAGGGAACTTTAAGTGATTTCCTGGATGTATCGTCCTAAAGCATGTTGCAGATAAGGCCTCCTTGGTCTCAGGCCTCCCATAGCAACTTGTCGTCGGACTTCAACCAATTAAACAGCTAGGTGCATCTATCATGGATCTGACTTCTGGAACCAGGCTGTATGAATGAAACATCTGTAATTTTTTCCCATGCAACAATTTCCATCATCTTTATTCCAAGATCGCCGAGAAAAAGAAGCTCTGAGTCGAAGTAACAATTCCAGATGTTCAATTCATTGATTCGAAGACTCATAGGAACCGCTTCCTAACCTTTGGAACATACGGAGAAGGTTGATTCCATCCTTCAAGCTTCGGAGCCATGACAAAACCGTGACAGTTATGTTGAAAATCACAGGCAATAGAGTGGTGATTTGATGCGCAGCATTGAATAGAATTAACTGATGATAATTAAAGATCATAGTCCAAGTGGGCCGTAGGCCTCCTATTTACGCACAAACTGGTACTCATCCAGCCTCCCTTATTCCAGCCTCCCCAGCCCTCTCGTTTCCCTGGAGAGTGGGAGTCCTTCCAATTCGGAGGTTGGACCAATAGAGCTGTAAATTCCAACAAGTTACCATGAGGATAGCTCGGAAAGCTCTCCTTTCCTCAACAACGAACAACCACAAGCGAGGCATTGGTTCCCTTCACCGAAATTCTTCTTGCTTGATGCTTTACTTGCGATAAGTTGTACTTACATTGTATTTCATAGATTTCAAGAGAACGAGTCATCGCATCTAGACTGGCAAGGAGATGTGGCTGGATTCGTGCCACCCTTCTCCCATCAGATTGTCACTTTCCAAAAGCGCCCATGGTTCATCTCAAATCATACATCGGAGGCATCACTAGTGGAGGCCCGAGAGTTTTGGAAGATGTTAGTCCCACGTGAGAAGTCCAAATAATATTCTTGAAAAATACAGTTACTGAAGCTTCAGCGGCAGCTGGACAAGAATTCGTCGACATAGATGAAAAGGATGCCAGAGATCACGATTTCCTGAAACTCATCTCGTATAAGATACCTCCTGAAGAAGCAACCCCAAGAATTCCGCTATCAGGGACTAGTTTGGGAACGTCAATTGTGCATTCGCTGCATTTGCGTAGTAAGTCGAAAATCTCAACCAGTCAAGTATTTATTGTTGATTTTCCTAGTATACAATAATGGCAGAGTATGATTTGCTTGCCCGCCAAAAACCGTTTCATATTGAGCATATAGACCACTGCTTCGACTGTATTTGACAAGTCATCATGTGTGGCGGGATATGGCGCCTGCTGAGGAGAACTTCTCTGGGGGAAGTAACCAGTTTGGTGTTCCGCATGTTTGTAAAAATTAGGACGAGATCTACCAGTGGCTTGAAAAGCATAGAGTAACAAATACCTGGCAGTTTGGTGGGCCAGAGAGTCATTGGGTTCCTCCTACATGAATAATTGATCATAAACTGCAATTGAGACTTCAATAGTGAAATACTTCTTGTCCTGAGACCGGAATGGATAAATAGAACCAAATATTCACTATGGAATGAATCAGCTTCAAAATAAACTTATAGAGGAATGAATTTCGGACACTGATGTTGAAGCTCTTTAGTCGACTAATGAACCGTAGTACGTCCCTGGATAAGGTGGCAAGCTCCACCCCCTCCACCTCTTTTTATTTCCCTGCTGCTCGTGCCAAGTTGAAGCTGCAAGAGCGGATTCACGATCAAGCCTCCATCTCCAGGCAAAAACGCTTTGATATGTTGTTGAGGATTACTATAAAGATTACTGTGGAGTTCATCTTCATTGCTTACACTTTTTTTGTCCCTGGGCAACTACTTCTAAGTCTACATACATAATGCTTCCTATACTATTCACTGTATGAAACAGGAGGCGTCGATCATACATTCCTCAGGATATCGACCATATAGTCCTGATTCTATAGAGCAGAGCGACATTGAGGTTTTCGATCAATGCTATTTGGTATCGATACTTCCGGCCAATGTGTCTGGAACAGAAGTTGTTCCAGCATTGACTGTACCCGTTATTAGCCTGTTCATCTAGAACATGGTAGTGCTTGACCACTATAGAAGCACCGGCTTCTGCGCGACCGTAGTTGCTGGGGAACAAGCAGACTGCTTGGATTGGTGATTACAGATAAGCCACATGAAGAACCCTGCGTCGGGGGAGGCCCGAAAGTTCCCATTCGGGAATATCAAGCCCGACGTCAGACCACTAAACATAGTCTCTTCATCTGACCAGACTAAAGAAGTTCTCTTGCAAAGGGCGATGAAAGTGCAAATTTTCGGTGTAACCATTTTCTACGTGCTGCTGATTCTGTTTCTGTATCAAAATTGTATCTCTAATACAATTGGCACGACTTATCTCCAACCATATTGCCTATCGAGAACAAATCTTCGAACTAGATTGTTGTCACCATGGCTAAGGGCAGTTCATACTTCGCACTTCCGACATCGAACGGAACACTTGACGAGGATTCGGATCATGAGAGCTCTGATACGCTTTTGGCCAGACCCAAGAAGTGCCATGTGCCTCTTCTACGAAACAAGCTTTCAATAACATCATCCATCCTACCCTGCTGTATCAAACCCTCCGGTTGAAACAGAAGTAGACGGCTTCGCTCATCTCCACAATGCAAGCGTCCTCGTGCGTGACAATACGCCAACATGGGAGATCAATCAACGTCTTTCAGATACTCGTAGGTCCTTGAATACCCTTTTATAGCTTTTCACAGCTATTAACTCATTAAACAACCCACAGCCTTATCGCCTGTCTCGTACCAAACTGCCTTCTAGACACTCATCCATCTTGCTATTAACGTCATGACGCAGCCTTCTGGACGTGTCCTTGGCTCGTCCCCGAAGTATCCATATACCTGCGCAGCTTACCGATCGTCTGTGCTGTCGATGTACTGTTCTACCTCCATCTTGTCCTTAGCTCGCTGGTTCTTCGAATACCTGTATCGCAAGCGATAGGTATCACAATACAAGAGAGATATAGGGACATAGAGGATCCTGTTGAAGGCATACAAATATTTGAAGAATCAGGCGTGGCTCCGATGGCCGTTCTTCGTTGTTGGCACATTGGGTCCAGTGATTAAGCTTGCTGTTTGGCAAGGCTTACCGTGGATGAAGGCTGATGTTCTTTAGTGCCTTTTTGGTGTTTGAGAGTATGGTGTTTTCGAAGAATAGGCCTGAAAGGAATCGATTTCTGACTGTTACTCAGGAAGAGCTAGCCTCGATGCCGACTGAGACTCCAGTACCGGAAAGTGTGCGCGCTCGAAATATCCTTGATGGAGTCCCAGCATACCTTGCTAATACACTCACCCAAGGCAGCTGGCCCTCTCCGTTGAAGTTAGAGCAACAAACATCGAAAAGCAACAATTCGAGCTGTTCATTAGCGGAAGGTCGACATGGCATACATCAGAAAGTGACTGCGATTGTAGGGATAAAATCATACGTTACCAACTACTCTTTTTGGTACACAACTTTCAACAACGTGCACTTTCGCAGATGATTTCAGATTTGCGAATTAGCCTCGAATTCAGGGTGAGCCAGAGAGTTTTGTAAGGTGAAATTACCTAGCGATTTTGGCATTTGCTTGGGCATATGTTCTGTCGGCTTGTTAGTTGGAGATGCAACAAGATGCCAGTGAAGGTTGGAGAGCAGAGATTAGGCGAAATGGCAATGATTATCGGTCACTATGGTCTGCTTGCCTCAAAGAACATCAGGCAAAACACAAATCAACTCCATCACAATTCCTCCACTCACTCCCTCCTTCCATAATAAATATGCACCCTCTTCTTCCCCGCACTGTTGCGCCACCAAATCCTCACAACAGTACCATACCCAGCCCCGCAAGCAGCATCACCAAAACGAGGATATCAAATCTCATAGCCTCAAACGCCGACCCAGGCGCCGCCGCCTTGGAACTACTTGTCGAGGGTGCCGCCCCCGTCGCAGTTCCACCGCCTGCGCTCGGTGTCATCGGCGTCTGCGTCGACACCTCACTACTCGGCGAAACCGTAGTGCCCGTCGGCCCCATGATATTTGTCTGCGAAAGGGTGGCAGTGGTGGACATGATGGCCGAAAATGCAGAAGGGTTAATGACGGTGAAGGCGAGGGCCGCGGTGGTCTGGCGCGCCGAGTCGGTGTAGCAGTAGAGCTGCTCGCCGGCGTAGATTCTGGTGGTGGGGCAGTAGAGTTGGGAGGGGCAGTAGACGCTCAGCGGGTCGCAGCATTGTTCGCTTATGAACGCGCAGCCATTGTCGCAGCAGGCGTAGATGTCGCCGTCGCAGGTGCCGCCTGGAGAGAGAGAGAGAGAGAGAGTTAGCGAGTGTGGAGAGTGTGAAGACGGGGGTAAGGGAGATGGATGTGAGGCGGAAAGGAAGGGGGAGGGGTCTACGTACTACCGCATGGAATTGAGTTTCTGATCTTCAGAACCTCGACAAATATCTCCTCCTCTGCAGCTAGCGCAGTGACGGCAATGCTCTCGACTAGCAGCAGAGTCGCGAAGAGGAGCCCATACCGAATAGTAGCCATCTTTGCTTTTGCTTTTTGCCTCTCTCCTATCTTATCCTCACAGGTAGGTAGCTTTTACGAGATACTTGTACGTCGTTCCCTAAACAAGTCACTTTTGCTTTCTAGTTATTCTTCCTCCTCTTCCTCTTTGTAGATCACAGGTGAGTCGAGTTGCGTAGAGATGCAGAAAGAGAAAGTCTCGAAACCAAGCGGATGAGAAAGGGGGTTTATATAGCTGCAGCATAGCTGATTAGACAACTAACAGCTCAAATCTACCATCAAAAGCCACACGGGAAACTTGGCGTGGCAAAAGGGCGTATGAATTTTTGAGCTTTAGCCCGACTCTACTGGGTTGTGCAAAATAGATTGGATCGATTGGCTTGCCTGCCCCTTAGACCTGCCTATGCTGTAGCATCAACTCTGTTGATGGGGTGAGATGCAGTGCGTTGCGCTCTCGTATTCGATAACTGGGGGAGTAAATTGCTAGTAAGAAAAGGCTTTTGGGCTGCGCTTTGAATTGAATTTGTGGAACGGTAATTGCCAGCT
>Ga0335075_10011185_pt1 | contig 13577 bp, 11 predicted proteins | sample Lox_Sample_24_FD_206723 | JGI IMG/M metagenome (GOLD analysis project Ga0335075, IMG submission 206723) | Soil microbial communities from Loxahatchee National Wildlife Refuge, Florida, United States - Lox_Sample_2.4 | ecosystem: Environmental > Terrestrial > Soil > Wetlands | place: USA...
GGCTTGCTGCCGATCACGGCAGTCGCCCGGTCCAGCAGCCGCGCCAGCTCGGATTGGGCAAGGATCTCCGGCGGCAGTTTCTCGGCGGCAGCCTCTGCGAGCGTCTTGACTCTACCCAGCGTGGCAACCGCCTGACGGGCGCCTTTTACGAATTCCTTCAGCCGCTCGGAATCTGCAAACAAAGGCACCAGCTCTGCCCTCTCGATGTCCTGGAGCTCCGCTCCCTCCAGAGCGCCGTTGAGCTTCCTTCGAATCCCCAGTGCCCGGCCCTGCAAGGCAGAAAGTTCCAGGCTGTGCTCGTCCGGAAGAACAAGCAGATTGCCGCCCTCACCTTTATTCGCGGTCGCAATCGTCTGATCGACTCCGTTCAGCAGCCGCAGCAACCGCTGGCGGTTGCGCTCATCGTCCTCCGACAATTGGCTCGGCGGCGGAAGCGGCTGGACCGGCTGCGCGGAACCAGCACTCGCGCCCGACAGCGATTGCAACGCCAGGTCATAGAGCGGCTCCGCCTGCACGATACTGGCCAGCCGCGCGTCGTCGTTCGAGACGCGGCCGCTCAGCAGCGCGCGCGCTTGCAGCAATTGGTTGCGTGCGTCCAGCGCGCCGGCACTCCTGCCTTGCTGCGCTGCCGCAAAGGCCTCCTCGACAAGCCGTCGCGGCTCGCGCCGCGGATATTTGTTGCTGACAATGCGCCTGAAGAAATTAGCCGGCTGCTTGTAAGCGTCGAACCCACCCATGCGCGATCCCCTCGCCAACTCCCGTCATGGCCGGCCTTGCGCCGGCCATCTCCCGCCCGTTCCGGCGGTTCGGCCGCTGCAACATGGTCACCCCGTAAGCAGCGGCTTGATCTGAGCCCGCAGCGCGCGCAGGGCGGCGAGCGCAGGGCCGGACAGGTCAATCGAGCGGAAACCATTGTCCTCGGCGGCGGCAATCACGTCGTTGCCGTCGATGGTGCTTTCCAGGTCGTCGATATCGGCCACCAGCTTCTGCAGCATCTTCGGCCGCACCTCCGGGGCTGCGTTGACCACGTCGTTGATGGCAGTCTCCATCTCCGGGCTGATCACCTTCGGGATCGTATCGAGCTGATCGAGATCGCCGGCCACCTCCGGCAGCTCATCATCGTCATAGATCGCGCTCGCCCGCGCGATCGCGGCAGACTTCAGGCTGCCAACGTCCGACTGCAGCCGGGCGCACACGTTCCGCCACTCCAGCGCCGCCTTGCCCAGGGCGAACAGCGAGGTCGCGGCTGGCCCGCGTGAGGCCGGAAATTCGAACCCAAGAACGCGCGCGATCCAGGCCTGCTTGGGATCTGTCTGCGCACCGCCATCCGCCATGAACACTCCCTGCCCACACGGCAAAGCCAAAAAGGCAATCCGACCAGCCGAGCCAGTGACGCCGCGTCGGCTCGCTGGAACCGTTATGACACGAAAGCGCATTAAGTCCAGTACTCTAAACGCCGGGGTCATTCCCGCTCGGTACCACGTCGTTCCTGTGGCAAGCAGGATTCCGTTTTGAGAGACCAGGTTCGGTGCGCGCCGAGAGTGCCTGCTTGCGCAGGCATGGCGCAGCGGGTTCAAATCCCCTTCGCCAATTCCGCGACCTTGCGCAAATCCCGCACGAACGCCTGATACTCCCGGTGCTTCGCGTCCTCGTCCGGCACCCGCAGCAGAAAGGAGGGATGCACGGTGACGAACGCGGTCTCGGTGTCCGATAGCCGGATCGGGCGCCCGCGCTCGCGCCCAATGGTAACCGCCCGCCCCAACACCGCACGAGCCGCCGTCGCACCAAGCAGCACAACAAGCGACGGAGCCAGCCGCACGCGCTCGACATCCAGCCAGAACCGGCAGGCCTGGATCTCCGGCGCCTCCGGCGTCTGATGCAGGCGCCGCTTGCCGCGCGGGGTGAATTTGAAATGCTTCACCGCGTTGGTGACATAGACGCCGCGCCGGTCGAGTCCAGCCTCTTCCATCGCGCGATCCAGCATCTGCCCGGCCGGACCGACGAACGGCCGGCCGATCACGTCTTCCTGGTCACCCGGCTGCTCGCCGATGAACATCACCCGCGCGCCCGCCGGCCCCTCGCCGAACACCGTCTGCGTCGCCGGCTCCCAGAGATGGCAGCGCCGGCAATCAGCGGCTTCGTGCCAGGCGGCCTCGATCCCCGCATCGGTCCCGGCCGGCATCACCACCGGGCCGAGCGCCGGCCGGTCCGGCGGCCACGGCACGTCGCCGAGCAGCTCGGCTTCGGGGATTGAGCTGCCATGCTGCGCCGCCCCCAACACCTCCCCGCCGTACGCGCGCCAGTACGCAGCAAGCCCGTCGTCATCCGGAACCGAGGCGGGATCAACGCCGGGGCCGAAACGCAGCCCGTCCTGATCCCAATGCGCGCTTCCCTCCGGGGTCAGGACCGAGACCGCAAGTCCGGAGAACCGCCGCGCCAGCAGTTGTGCGTCCGCTTCCAGCACGTAGTGCGCCGGCCTGTACCAACCGACATGCCGAGTCCCGCCGCGCTCGTGCACGGACAGGTAGCGGAGTTGCGTGCGCATCCGGTGCTGCTCGGCCCGCACCGCCAGCGCCATCCCCTGAGCCATGCGTGCATCGGGGTCCTCGCGCTCATCCAACACGCGCGCTCCATTATGGGCGCGCCAGACCACGCGGTACAGCACCTCGAAACGCCGCGGATCGCGTGCCTGGATCGCCAGCCCCGCAAGTGCCACGAGCGCACGCGAGATGCCGAAGCTCCCGTCCGCTTCGGGCAGCTCGTGCGCACCCTTCGGCGCCACGCGCCACTGCACCTCATCAGGCGAGGCGCCGGCCAGCACGAGTGCCCGGGTGGCGGCACGCCAGCCGTCCCAGTCTGTCTCGCTGTGCAACGCGATCCGCCGCATCGGCCGCAGGGAACATCATTGGTGCGAGGTTTCCAAGCCCGCCCATCGGGGTCGACCCCTATCTCCTCGTCGCCAGCGGACTGGCAGCACGCGCGAAAGTTTGCCGGACGGCACCGATGGCGGACAAGCTCCCAAGTGCAGCGCGAGTTTCGCCGTCAAGTGCGTTGCCGGCAGGGGGCCTGAACATGTCGCCACCACCGCGATGGCCGGCGCATAGCCTGTCTCGCGTACTCAATCGTTTGGCCTCTCGCCGGCTGGCTGAGGAGGTGCGCCGGACGTGCGTACGGTGGTAAGATCCATGGAAATCAAACGCATGTAGAATCCGTCTCGTTGCGGTTTCCGCTTGACAGGCATAGACCATTTATGGTCCGTTTTGTACAGTAGGTCCCAAAAGAAAGGAGTTTTATCATGGCGCGGCGCGTCATGCTCAAGCAGCAGAGCACAGGGCTGACTAAGGCCGGTTACTACGGCTTCTCCTGGACGACCCTCTTCTTCGGCCCTTGGCCGGCGCTGTTCCGCGGCGATTTTGCTCTCTTCTTCGTTTACTTCGGGCTCGTCGTAGTGGTCGCAATTTTCACCTATGGTTCTGGGTCCTTGGGATTGTCTGGGCATTCATCTACAATAGAAACTATACACGCCGGCTTATTGAGCGTGGTTACAGTTTCAATGACAGCCCTGGTATCGTGGCGGAGGCAGCGGCCAGGCTTGGGGTCGATATACCGGTTGCCCAAGGCGTGTCCGATGTTATGGCAAGAATCCAATAGGCCACGCGTCGTGAGATGCGCGCAGCTCCGGATCTGTGACCTGCCAGGTTGTTGTCACCGATGAAGGCGAGCCGACCATTACGGTCGTGTGGGAAAAGGAAGTTGATGCTGCGTATCTGTCGGTATGCGCCTGCGCTCAAATTCTTGTCGCTGGTCGGTTGGATCCCCCTCGGTTTCCAAGTCCGCATGCCTCCTCTAATGCTGGGCCAGCCCAGGCGGGAGGAAACGCAATGGCCGCACCGCAAGACTTCACCCGCATCGGCGCTGCCGCTGCGCCGTCCTTCTCGCGCGACGGCGGCACGCTGTACCATCTGCGCGGTGCCGATCTGCCGCAGATCTGGGCGATGGAGTTGGCAACCGGCGCTGCGCGTCAGCTCACTTTCCACGACGAGAAGGTCGCCTTCCTGCGCCGCTCGCCTGTCGATGACCGGCTGATCTACGGCATCGACCGAGGCGGCGACGAACGCCAGCAACTTCTGCTGCTCGATCCGGCCGCACCACGCCCCGATCCCCAGGCGCTGACCAACGATCCCGCGGTGATCCATGATTTCGGTGGCTGGTCGCCAGACGGCGCGCGCATTGCCTTCGCCGCCAATGCGCGAGACGAGTCGCATTTCGACGTCTTCGTGCAGGATGTCGCGACGGGCGCGCGTCGCTGCATCCATCAAGGCACGCACATCATGACGGTAGCCGGATGGCGGACCGACGGCGCTCGGCTCGCCGCGGTCGCCGACCGTGGCTATGGCGATATGTCCCTGCTCATCCTCGATCCGGAAGCCGGAACCGCGCAGCCGTTTCCGAAGTCCGGACCGACCAACTGGCAAACGGTCCGCTGGTCCGGCGACGGCCGCACGCTGTTGGCGCTGACCGACCACGGCGGCAGCGACCATATGCGCCTGTGCCGACTGGACCCCGACAGCGGCGCGGTCACGGTCGTATACGCAGCGCCCGGCCGGGACGTGGAGGCCTGGGCGATTTCATCCGATACGACCCGCCTCGCCACGATCGAGAACGACCGCGGCTGGTCGATGCTGCGCCTCGGCGCAATCGACGGCGAGCGACCCCAGATGACCGGCCCGCCGCACGGCATCGTGGCCGACCCGACCTTCTCTCCGGACAGCCTGCTTCTCGCCTTCACCGCGGCAGCGCCGACTGAGCCGCCAGGACTGTGGATGGCGCAAGACGGGACAGCACGTCCGGTCTTCCGCTCCGATCCTGCCGAGGCAGGGATCGATCGGGCCAGCCTGATCGAACCCGAACTGGTTGCTTGGGATAGCTTCGACGGCAGGCGCGTCCCCGGCTGGCTCGCCTTGCCTCAGGGCAGGCCGCCGCCTGGAGGCCATCCCGCGGTAATCTGGGTGCATGGCGGGCCGGCCAGCCAGGCGCGGCCGAATTTCCGCCCCGACATCCAGATGTTGCTGTCGCAAGGTTTCGCGGTCCTGCTGCCCAACGTGCGCGGCAGCTCGGGCTACGGCCGCGCTTGGTGCGAGAGCGACGACCGCGACAAGCGGCTGGACAGCGTCGCCGACCTGGCCGCCGCGGCGAAATTCCTTGCCGCCCAGCCACAGATCGACGCCGGCCGCATTGGCGTCATGGGCCAGTCCTACGGCGGCTTCATGGTGCTTTCGGCAATCACAGAATACCCGGAGCTATGGAAGGTTGCCGTCGATTATTACGGCATTGCCGATTTCCGCACGCTGCTCGCCGGTACCGGACCGTGGCGCCGCAGCCATCGCGCCGCGGAATACGGCGATCCTGAGCGGGACGAGGCGCTGCTCGACCGCATTTCGCCGCTTGCCCATGTGGACCGCGTCCGTGCCCCGTTGCTCGTGCTGCACGGCACGCGCGACCCGAGAGTACCGATCGGCGAGAGCCAGCAATTCGTCAGCGCGCTTCAGGAACGGCAGATGCCGGTAGAATATCTGGTATTCGACTACGCCGGCCACGGCTTCGTCCGCCCGGCGGACCGCCAACGCGCTTATGCCGCGGTCGCAGCATTTTTCCGCAAGCATCTATAATCCCAAGCCGGAGGTCACGGTCAAGGTGACACGGAGTTACACTGAGGCCCGACGGAGTTGCACAGAGGTGAATTTATGCAGCTTCGCGTTGGCAGTTGGCTGACCCGTCTCCAACGAGCATTTCCGTGCAACTCCGTCGGGCCTCAGTGTAACTCGGTGTGACCTTGACCGTGACCTCGGCTCATTTCTCCTCGCGCGCACCGGCTCCTTCTGGTTTGGCAATAGTCTCCCAACTCGCGGAGGGTCCTCAGGTCGGCAGGTCAGGAAACAGCGTCGGTGCCATCTGCGAGGCGAATTCCTTGAACAGCCGGCAAGGCCTCGAAATATGCCGGTTTCCCAGATGAACGAGCGAGAGATCAAACGCGCGAAACCGCCAGTCGGGCATTACCTCGACAAGATGGCCGTCGCGCAGAAGCCCTGGTTGCACCACCGGCGGAAGTTCGCCGATACCTCCGCCTGCAACCAACGCGGGAGCCAGGCCGGCGTAGTCGTTCATCGTGAGAAAAGGCTGAAACGCCACCGTCTCCTTATCTTTTCCGTTCTTATGGATGAAGGCCCACCTGCTATCCGGCTTCCAATGCGAAAACGTGAGCAGCCGGTGCTCAAGCAGGTCCTGCGGCTGCTTCGGCGGCTTGCATCCCTTCAGGTAGCTCGGACTCGCCACGAGCTGGTGCCGGTAGGTCAGGACCCGCTTCGCCACAAGTGACGAGTCTCTCAGGGCGCCCAGCCTGAATACCAGGTCGACTCCCTCTGCGATGTGATCCACAAAGCGGTCCGTTACCAGGATCTGAATGCGGACATTCGGGTACGAAGCCTGAAACCCGGTGACCAACGGCGTCAACAGAGTGTCGGAGATGCTGGGCGGCGCCGACAGCCGCAGCGTGCCGGAGACATCCGACAACCGGTTGGAGACAATGCTCTCGACCGCCTCGCTCAGTTCGGCGCTACGTATGGCGTGCGCGAGGATCTCCGTGCCCAGCTCGGTGAGCCGAAGAGAGCGGGTCGAACGTTCAAGCAAGCGGACACCGAGCTGATCTTCGAGCTCGGCTATTCGGCGGCTGACCGTGGAGATCGGCATCTTGAGGCGGCGCGCCGCCTCGGAGAAGCTGTTCGCTTCCACGACCTTGGCGAACACCACCAGAGAGTTGAGATCTGCCATCGCTTTCCCGAAGCGGTAAACTTACACTTCAACATTTCCGTCGCTTAGACAAGCCGCCGGCCCAGCCCGGTGCCGCGCCCGGCCGCGCACGGCATCCCATTTTCGGAAATCTCATTCCCGGCTTTGTCGGCTATTCGGCAAATACCCGCAGCATTAAGCTTCGGCTCACCAGATGACGAACGGAGAGTTCCTATGGTCGGCTCTGCACCAGGTGGCGCAACAATCGCCAAAGATGACGCCGATATCAGGAGTGTCCTCGCCTCATACAATGACGCTCTGAATGGCGGCAAGACGGCTGCCGTGCTGCCTCTCTATACAGACGATGGCGTCTTCATGCCGCCCTACAGCCAGTCCGCCGTCGGCAAGGAGGCAGTGCGGAAAGCCTACGATGCGGTCTTCGACGAACTGAAATTCCACGTAAAGTTCACCATTGCTGAAGTGGTGGTGATGGCTCCGGCCTGGGCATATGTCCGCACGAATTCGGCTGGCACGACGGAACACCACTCTACCAGCAGAACGACCGCCGAGGCTAACCAGGAGCTGTTCATCTTCAAAAAGGGCGCAGACGATAAGTGGCGGATCGCGCGCTACAGCTTTTCGCCCACGAATCCACCCGCTTCACAGTGATGGTGGTCGGTTGTCAGGCCGAGTATGTGACACCTGCGGGCTATGCAGTGAGGTAGGCCATGAAAGCGATTGTGGTTCACCAGTACGGTGGGCCTGAAGTCCTGAAAATCGAAGACTACCCCGACCCTGTCGCCCAGAGCGGTGAGGTGTTGGTGAAAGTGGCCGCTGCCGGCATAAACCCTATCGACACATTGGAGCGCGCCGGACTGACGAAGGACTTCAGGCCGGTGAAGTTTCCCGGCGTCCTGGGATGGGACCTTGCTGGGACGGTTGCCGGCATCGGACCCGGCGCCAAAGGGTTCGCAGTTGGTGACAAAGTTTTTGCGTGGGCATACCACACATATGCGGAGCTGTGCGCCGTCAAGACGGAACTCCTCGTAAAGGTTCCTGACGGACTGGATCTCATCGAGGCGGCGGCCTTGCCCCTTGTAACAGTAACCGGCAACGAGTTGATCTCCGTCGCGAGCGGGATGAATGCTAGACAGACCGTGCTCGTCTCCGGCGCTTTCGGTGGTGTGGGCCGCTCAGCTATCTTCACCGCCAAGGAACGAGGCGGCGTGGTGATCGCCGGCGTCCGCAGGACGCAGTTGGAGGCAGCGAAGAGCCTCGGTGCCGATCAGGTCGTGGCGATCGATGACGAAGATGCCCTCGATGCAGTCGCACCGGTCGACGTGGTTGCCAACGCCGTTCGGGGAGCCACCGCGCAGCGCCTGATCGGCAAGGTGAAACCGGGCGGCGTCTTCGCTTCGGTCACCGGCGCGCCGGATAACGCCAAGGATTTCCCTTCCGTTCGCGTCGTGCCGTTTGTTTCGAAGCAGGACGCCGGTGTGCTGCTGCACATGGCCCAGGCTGTCAGCTCCGGCAGGCTGGTGATACCGATCGATCGCAGGCTGCCGCTCAAGGACGCCGCCCAGGGACACGCCGCCGTCGAGAAGGGCGCGAACGGCAAGGTGCTGCTGCTGCCTTGACCGAGTGCCGCCTCCCGAACCCTTCGTGATGTCAATTTTAACAAAGCCTTGCGCATACCCTGAACAGGAGAGCGTTCATGAGCACCCAGGAACGCAGAATTTCGACAGCCGGTGAGCTGCTGACGGCCGCCGCGGATGCGAGCACCCGCAATTTGAGAGTGGTCGCGGATCTGGCCGAGTTGCCGACATTTCGGCTATCACCCGGCCAATCACTGACCGCCGCGCATCCGGACGCCGCGCTAAGCTTTGCCGAGGGGCAGGACGGCCTCCAGCTCTCGATCGACAATCAGGTCGAAGGCATCGAATTGCGTACCGCTCCCGATCGGCGGGCCCTCTTCAACGATACCGGTGTCGAGCGGCTCGGCAGGCTTGTGCTGCGGAACCTCCGCACCACTGGCGTGGTCCAGCTCCTGGCTCGCGACCGCGTCCGCAGCGGCCACGTGAAGGCCGAGAATATCGATATCGTGGCGGCCGATGCGCGCGGTTACGATGAGCGGCCCAAAGGTTACGGCGTAGAGGTCATCCAGGGCGCCTTCACACTGTGGAATCAGTGCAGCGACGACTCGGTTACGATCACGGCGGATCTCACTGGCCTGAAGGCCGGCCGCGCCGGCGCGCCGGTCCGCGGCAGCGGCGTTTTCGTCGGCGGCGGGGGTGACGCGGCCGGCCGGCTGGTCGTCCGCCGGCTGGAGACCCAGGCTGTCCATAGCGACGGCGGAATCGCGCCGGGCACGCCAGACCGCATCACCGGCGGCGTGTTCGTCGTTTCAGGCGCTTTCGTGGACAATGTGCGCAACCACGGCCCGGTTACGACATATGGTCCGAACGACATGGTTCTTGATAATTGGGGAACCGTTGACCGCTGGATCGCTGACCAAAAAATAACGTCCTACGGCCCAAGCGGGATCGGCTTCGTCAATTTCGGCACTCTCGGTCTGCTCCACGTGAACGCACCGATCGAAACGTTCGGCCAGGGATCGCGCGGCTTCAATGTCTATACCGGCACGGTGCATTCGGCGGAGTTCGAGCGCATCGTGACCCATGCAGATGGAGCCGTCGGCATCCAGATCAGCCAGCCAGTCGGCCAGATCACCGTGCGCCGCGGTATCGAAACCTACGGGGGCACGGGCGACTCGCTGGTCAAGGGCGTTGTCGTCAGGCTGTCCGCCATCGCACTCAGCGTCAAGCCGGGCGGCTCCGCACGAAAGGTCGTGGTCGCCGGCGGCCTGGTCACCCATGGCGAAGCCGTCGATCCGCTCGAGCTGCATGGCATGATCGACTCGCTGCAGATCACCGAGGGCCTTGCCGCGCTCGGCGGTGCCCTATGACCGCAATGAAAGCGGCAGTGATCTATGAAGCTGGCGGCCCGGAAGTCCTCAAACTGGAGAACCGCCCCCTTCCTGTGCCAAAGCAAGGCGAGGTCTTGATCCGGGTCAAGGCTTTCGGCCTCAATCGTTCCGAGCTGTTCACCCGCCAGGGCCATTCCCCTGGCGTTGCATTTCCTCGAATTCTAGGCATCGAGGCGGTAGGTTTGGTCGAACACGCCCCAGGGGACGAATTCAGCCCGGGCGAGGTCGTTGCAACCGCAATGGGCGGGATGGGCCGACAGTTCGACGGCGGCTACGCCGAATTTACCTGCGTCCCGGTCACCCAGGTGCAGACCGTCAGGACGCCGCTTCCCTGGGATGTGCTCGGCGCCCTCCCCGAGATGCTGCAGACCGCGTGGGGCTCGCTGTTCAAGGCTCTTCGCCTGGAAAAAAATGAGCGTCTGTTGATCCGCGGCGGCACGACATCCGTCGGCCTCGCTGCTGCCGCGATCGCGAAGAAGCACGGCGCATTCGTTGCCGGCACCACACGCCGGCCCGACCGTGAGAAGCTGCTCCGCATTGGCGGCGTCGATCAGGTATTTATCGACACCGGGTCAATCGCGGAGCAGGTCAAGGAAGTATGCCCCGGCGGCATCGACAAGGTCCTCGAACTCGTGGGCACGACGACGCTGCTGGATTCCCTGCAATGTGCCAGGCAACGCGGCATCGTATGCATGACAGGGATGGTTGGCAACAAATGGTTGCTCGATGATTTCAGCCCAATGGACGCGATCCCGACCGCCGTCAGTCTGACGACCTACGATGGCGGAGCAGAAGACTTTATGTTGACACCGATCGAGAAGCTGGTTCAGCAGATCGCCGCGGGAAAGTTGCACGTCCAGATCGGCAAGGCCTTTCGCCTCGATGAGATCGTCGAGGCGCATCGCTGCATGGAGCAGAACAAAGCCGGTGGAAAGATCGTAGTTCTGACCTAGGAGGACGGCAGTTCCACCCCGCCGGCGAAGCACGAAGGATCGCATTCGACCGCGCCGGAAGGGGCAGGCGGTCCTGCCGGCGAAGGGCTGGCAGAGGTGCGGCGCATCGGCCTGATGGCGCAGCCGCTCGACCCCAGGGCTCCGAATCAGGTCATCCGACGTCGCCTGGAACGACAACAACGAGTACGGCCCGCCGACCGCGCTCGGCGAGTGCGATGGCTTCGGCGAGGCAATCCCGCACGACCTTCGCCGTCCCTTGCAGCCGCTGTTGATGACGCGCGCCTCGCTGGAGCGCCAGCGAACGCACGCCTCCGCCGAGCGGCAGTTCAGCGTCACCCGCGCTGGATGCCCCGGCATCCAGCGCTACGCGCAGACCTGGACGCCTGAGGCTGCACTGGATTGACGCGCCATCATTGCTTATAACCCAATCAATGTTGACAAAGGCAATTCCGTGGCGAGCATCACCATCCGCAACCTGGACGAATTCCTGAAATCCCGTCTGCGCATCCAGGCGGCGGTTCATGGGCGCTCGATGGAGGACGAGGCGCGCGATATTCTCCGCTCGTCGCTCAATCAGGAGCCGCAGGGGCCAAAGAACCTTGGCACCGCGATCAACGCCCTGTTCAAGCCCTTCGGTGGTTTCGACTTGCCGGAAGCGCCCGGCTAACCGATTCGCCAGCCACCGACCTTCGACGAATGATCCTGCTCGACACCAATGTCGTCTCCGAGCTGATGAAATCAGCCCCTGAGCCGGCCGTCATGGGCTGGGTCAACACACGCCCTGCTGCGACCGTGTTTCTTTCCGCCATCACCCAGGCAGAAATCCTCTATGGCATAGCCCTGGTGCCGGAAGGAAAGCGGCGGGAGGGGCTGGCATAGGCCGCGCGCACCGCGTTTGAGACTTACTTTCGCGGTCGGATTCTACCCTTCGACTCTGAGGCCGCCGAGGCTTTCGCTGCGCTGGCCGCCGGCCGCCGCCAGGCTGGCCGGCCGATATCACAAGCGGACGCTCAGATTGCCGCGATCGCCCGGTCCCGCGGGGCGGCTCTTGCCACCCGCAACGTGCCTGATTTCGAAGGATGCGGAGTCGAGATCGTCGATCCTTGGGGCGCGCCGCCGTGACACCTCAGGCCGACCATCTGAAAGGCCGAAGATAGGATGGCCATGACGTCCGGCAAACGGTGCCACCCCACCCCAAGAAGCCGCGGAATTAGGGCGTGTCGTCAATTGCGGGCGGGCGGCTTCCTGGGTTCTCTCCGGCTCACTGAGTCCGAAGTGCAACAGTGCCGCCCTTAATCTGCCTTGGGAGCAAGATAGCCGATTCCGGCGCGGCGCATTCTTCGATTCGTAGGCGGTCAGCTTTTGGGAGCTGACCGATGCGGCGCTATCGACTTCGCGATGATCAGTGGGACCTAATCAAGGGTCTTTTGCCAGGCCGGGAGGGTTCGGTCGGGGTAACGGCGGCGGATAACCGCCGGTTCGCTGAAGCAGTGCTGTATTGCTACCGAGCCGGCATTCCCTGGCGCGATTTGCCGGAACGCTTCGGTGACTGGAAGAAAGTCCACCGGCGCTTCAGCCGCTGCCTTAAGGTTGCGCATAACGATATTCCATATAGGGTTGCTGTACATGACCAGAAACTCGAGGTGTTTCTTGAGCAGCAGCACTATAGATAGACTCACTCCCGCCAGACTGGCAGCGTGACGGCCCGGATCGCCGCAGAACGGCCGACGGTGCACTTGGAACAATCCGGTTCGTGGTAATTGAAGCGACCAGTGACGATGCTACCCAGGTGCCGGTAAAGATGATGTGCATCCTGATGGACAAGAGACTAGTTTCAGTGGTGGGAGGCAGAAGCTATGTCCTGGCTTACAGGCAATTGGTCGAAACCACTCCGAATGAGCCACGCAAAAAGCCCGACGACGGCTGGAAGCAGCAATTCGGATCAGAGGGCCAGTGGAACCTGCAACCAGGTGTTTACCGGCTGATCGGGTTAGACGAGGCTGGGCAACCAGCAATTATACGTCATGTTTGCGGCGACGATCCCTCTGGCACGCTCTACATCGGCGCCGGTAGTACGCTCATGTATCGAGTAAGCCATCTGGTTAAACAGCATCATCCATCATTCACGAGCCACCCGCATAAGCCACTGCCACCTCGAATGGCTTCAACATACCCTGCCCAGCGTCTGGCAATGTCCTGGATAATAGCGTGGGGTGAAAAGAGCGGCAGCGGCGGGCGGCGGGACGGCTGATCCGAGTTCTTGCTATCAGGCGTGGCCTACTTCGCGTCGCCGTGCTCGAGGAACGGCTCCGCAACCGCGCCGCCAGGGGCCGCGATATCCGGCCCCTGCGCATCCGCCCACGTTCCGAACGCAAGCCACGCGCCGCCAGATCCACTCCACCGACGCCCTTCGACCGGCGCTTTCCCTCGATCGAGCAAATCGCCAATCAGGTCAAACGCCGCGCGCGCCCTATCAGTCGCAGAGATTATCGTCATCCTCGCATCCAGCGGTTTGCCTGATACGAGTCAGTAACCATCTCATCGACCAAGGCTTCGATAAATCGCACTGGGTTCTGAGGGCCGATGTAGTCCTCCAGGGACTCGGCGAGAAGCAGGAGCTGCGGACGTTCACGGCCGGTGATGGGGTCATGATGCGATTCTAACGCTGCCCGCTCCGCGCCGGAATCCGTCGCGACAAAGTTTTGACATGGTCTGCAAGAATTTAGCAGACCGTGTGAAAACGCCTTTCCGGGCGGAGACGAACGAGAGCCAGTGACCTAAGCGCCTCGAGCAGTCCCACATGACCTGGAGATGCTGTAATAAGTCGCTCGCGGTGGCCCCCTTCTGATGCG
>Ga0335075_10011186_pt1 | contig 13577 bp, 11 predicted proteins | sample Lox_Sample_24_FD_206723 | JGI IMG/M metagenome (GOLD analysis project Ga0335075, IMG submission 206723) | Soil microbial communities from Loxahatchee National Wildlife Refuge, Florida, United States - Lox_Sample_2.4 | ecosystem: Environmental > Terrestrial > Soil > Wetlands | place: USA...
CTCATCACCGAGTTGCGTCCGGCGGCCTTGGATCAGCTCGGCCTTGAACCCGCCCTGCTCGCCCTGATCGACCGCACCCGTCGCACCGGTATCGATGTCGACGCCGAGGTTGACCTGGCGCAGCCCAGCGCCGCCGGCGGCGGACGCCTGACAGCCGAGCTTGAGACCGGCATTTATCGGCTCGTCCAGGAGGCACTCACCAATGCCGGCAAGCACGGAGCGGCCACTCACGTCAACGCGTCGGTGATCGAGGACGACAGCCATATTCATGTCACCATCCGCGACGACGGGCGCGGCTTTGATCCTGCGGTCTCGACCACCGGGTTTGGCGTGGTCGGCATGCGCGAGCGCGTCGAGCTACTCAGAGGCCAGATGGATCTCACCTCCACCCCGGGCGACGGAACCATCCTCACCGCCCGGTTCCCCGTCGCCCGCCGAGCCGCGGCCTAATCCAGAAGGCCGCGGTCCCGCGCGTAGGCGACCAGTTCGGCGCGGTTCGTCAAGCCGACCTTCTGCTGGATGTGTGCGCGATGCGACTCGACGGTGCGCACACTGACGAACAGCGACGACGCGATCTCGCCGTTGGTGTGCCCGAGCGCGATGAGGGTGAGCACCTCGATCTCTCGCGGTGAGAGCCTGTCACGGCGGCCCTCCTCCTCCGGCGGCTGGCTGGCGAGCCGCGCACCCAGTTGTGGGTTGAGGAAGGTGCGCCCCTCCGCGGCGAGCAGCACCGCGCTCATCAGTTCGCTGTCGGCGGCGTCCTTGAGGACGTAACCCACCGCGCCCGCGCGCAGCGAGGCCCGGGCAAAGGCCGGGTCCTCCTGCATCGTGAGCACCACGATCTGCGTCTCGGGGACCTGCGCGCGCAGCTGCGGGATCGTGTCCAGGCTCGACTCGCCGCCCAGGTTGAGATCGAGCACCAACACGCGGGGGCGGCACGCCAGCACGGCATCGATCGTGGCGGCGACGCTGCCCGCCTCACCGAGCACCTCGAACCGACCGTCTGCCTGCAGCAGCACGCTCAGGCCCGAGCGCACCACCTGGTGGTCGTCGGCCAGAACGATGGTGATGGGCGCCAGATCGTGCACCGGCGTCCTAGGCGCTGAGCCGCCGGCCGGTGACGACGCCGGCCCGGATCCTGATCCACTCCGAGCGCTCAGCGGCGATCCAGCTGTCGACCCCCATCGCATCAAGCCGCCGCGCCTCGGCGGCACTGGTGACGAGCTCGCTCACGCCCGAAACGATGACGCTCCAGCCGGCCCGACGCTCACGATCGATCGCGTCGATCTCAAACCACGCGTGGGTCGCGCGCATGAGAGTCCCGAACTTCGTCCCTGCGATGCAGCGGAACACCACCGATTGAGACGCTTGATCAAAGCCGTAGTTGACGGGCCGGATGACGGGGGTGCGCCCCATGGGCCGCACCGCCACGACGCGTCCGACGGTGCCGGCGGCCACGAGGCGCAGGCACTCCTCACGATCGAGTTCGCTGAGTGTCATCTCTTCGTCCAATAACGGACGCATCAGGGATTGCGCGAGTGCTGGTCGTTGAGCATCGTCTGGATCCTTCTCACCCGATCGGGCCGGGGCTCCGGGCTTTGCCGGCCACGCGGCTGCGCGAGCGCCTGGCGCAGCGCGGCGTTCTCCTGCTCGCACCGGCTGAGCGCCGCCGTCAATCGCTCACACTCGCGCTCATCCTGCCTGTTTCCCAGTTGGACCGTCATGCCGGGATGGCAGCGGCGGTGCCGGTATCGGCGGGATGGGCGACGGCGATTGCGCGGTGGAGAGGACGATCGGCGTCGGGGGAGCCATCGGTGGCCCAGAGGATCTTCGTGAACACGGTGGTCTCCTTCGCGGAGGTGGACGAGTCCTGGACACCGTGGCGCCGGAGGCACTGAGCGCCATCGGGGACCGTCCGCAGATTGGTTGCGGCAAGGCCCCGATGAAGCGACCTGGATCGCGAACGAGGATGACCGGGTCAAGCCCACTCGGGCAATGTCACTCGTCAAAGGAGAAACGCCGTGTCGCGCAAGGTGTTTGACCAGCTCACCAGCGCCGGCGGCATCGTCGCCGTCGTCGTCCTGCTCGTCGCGGGCGGATTGCTGACCTGGGGTCACAGCTTCGTGAACTCAAACGTCCGCCATCAGCTGGCTCAGCAGAAGGTCTACTTCCCGTCCAAGGCCGCTTTTGCGCACCCCAAGGCGGGAACCGAGATCACACCGTCGATGATCCCATCGGTGTCGCAGTTCGCCGGCCAAGAGCTGCTCACCGGCGCCCAGGCGAAGGTCTACGCCGACGACTTCATCGCCGTCCACCTCTCGGAGATGCCCTACCACGGCGTGTACTCCAAGATCAGCCAGGCCGCTCTGGCCAGCCCCACGAACACCCAGCTCCAGACACTGGAGCAGACCTCGTTCCGCGGCACGACGCTCCGCGGCCTCTTGCTCGAGGCCTACGCCTTCTCCAAGATCGGTCAGATCATGCTCTGGGGCGCGATCGCCTCATTCCTGCTGGCGCTGGTGATGGCCATCCTGGTCGCGCTGGGCCTCGCCCATGCTCGCCGCACCGCACCGGAGGCGCAGATGTTCACCGCCAACGCAGAAGCCGCCACCTCCTGATCGGGTCCTCACCGCTCGGACGCTGAGCTAGCGTGGTGGTGATGAACTCGGAACGCACGGGGCAGCTGCGCCTCAACGCCTATCTGCGCAACTCGGGTTACCACGAGTCGGCGTGGAAGGTCTCCGACGTCGACCCCGCCGCCGTCCTGGACCCCGCCTGGTACGTCCGGCTGGCACGGATCGCCGAGGAGGCGGCGATCGAGACGATCTTCCTGCCCGACAGCCCCGGAGAGGCGGAGTTCCGCTCCGAGTACCTCCCGCGGTCGTTCATCGACCCGGTGCAATTGCTGACCGCGGTGGCGATGGCGACCGAGCGGGTCGGCCTGATCGCCACCGCGTCAACCACCTACTCCTCACCGTGGGACCTGGCGCGCCGGTTCGCCACCCTGGACATCATCAGCCGCGGCCGGGCGGGATGGAACATCGTCACCACCGTCGAACCCGCGGCGGCGGCCAACTTCGGTGAGCTGCCCCATCCGCCGCGGGAGGAGCGCTACGCGCGGGCCGACGAGTTCGTGGAGGTGGTCCTGGCGCTATGGGACGCGTGGGAGGACGACGCGTTCGTGGGCGACAAGACGACCGGGGTCTGGGCGGACCCGGCCAAGCTGCACCCCCCGCGCTTCGATGGGCGCTGGTTTCACGTGGCCTCCTACCTGCCGTTTCCCCGTTCACCCCAGGGCCATCCATTGCTGGCCCAGGCCGGCTCCTCCGGTCCCGGGGTCGCACTCGCCGCCAAGTACGCCGACGTCGTCTTCACGCCCCAGAGCGACATTCCCTCGGGCCGGGAGTTTCGCGCCCGGCTGCGCGAGCAAGCTGCGGCCGCGAAGCGTGACCCTGACCAGATCGCGGCGCTGCCCGGCCTCTCGTTCGTGCTCGGTTCGACCGAGGCCGAGGCCCGCGCTCGCCGCCAGGCTCTCGAGGACGCCGCCAGCGGCGAGTTTCGCTGGCGCAACCTGGCCAATCTCGCCGGCCTGGACTTCCGGACGATCGACCCTGACGCCCCCTTCCCGCCGGAGCTGTTGGAGGCGGCCCCCAAGACGAGCTTTGGGGCGTCCATCTACAAGCTGGCCAGCGCGCAGCCGACGAGCTTCCGAGCGGTCGCCGCGCAGCTCTCGGCGCTGCCCGGTGGGCTGGACTTCGTCGGCACGCCCGAGCAGATGGCGGATCTGATGTCCGACTGGTACCTGGCCGGCGCCTGCGATGGGTTCACGCTCATGCCCCACCTGCTCCCCGACGAGCTCTCCACGTTCGTGCGGGAGGTCGCCCCCATCCTCGAGCGCCGCGGCCTGCGGACCGGCGAATACACGGGTCACACCCTGCGCGAGCACTTCGGGCTGCCCCGCCCCCCCGGACGCACCGCGGCCCCGCACTGACCACGGCGTAGACGGATACCCGTCGGACGGTACTCAGGATGGCGTGACGGGCTGATCCACCGTCCCGGCGGTGAGCGGCGCCAGCAACGGCCGTAGGTCGCGACGCGCCAACGCCGCTCCGGACGTTGGCGCGCGCACCTGGACGGAGTCAGAACTTGCCGTTGGCGGCGAGGTTGAGTGCGAACGAGAGGTTGAACCCAGCACCGTTGACGTCCCACGGCTGCGAGGCCCAGACGTAAGCATCGACGTCGCGCCTCGCGATCGCTGCGTCGCCGCGAGTCAGGTGCCAGCGGGAGTTGGTGACGTCCGTGGTGGGCGGGATTCCCGTCCGCTGACAGAGGGTCTGGCTCCTCGAGGAGCACCGTGGCGTGTCGTTCGAAGGCCCTGACACCTGCCCGGCCAGATACGGCTGTCCGTTCTGGGCGGTATTGACCAGGAAATGCTTGCCGGTGACGCCGTGGCTGTCGAGGTAGGAGACGATCTGCGCTCCGTACTCGAGCTCCTGGCTCATCGAGCCGTACTGGGTGTCGTTCACCGAGAACCCCCGCGCGTAGCGGATCCCATTGCGCATCAGCAGGGCACCCTGTTCTGCGGGCGACAGCCAGCCGAAGGCGCCGGCGTCGATATACACGGTGGTGTGGGGATCGCCCGAGAGGACCTTGGCACCGTAGACGTCGATCTGCTCCGGCTGCTGGCTGGAGGTGCGCGCGGCGAACGGCAGGTCGATCTGCTCGATCACCAGGGCCCGCGCCTGGCCGATGCCGGCCGCCAGGCCTCTGTACCAGTGCTCTGAATCCGCGACGTTCCAGCTGCCCTGGCCGCTCCACGCGCCTTCCCAGGGGCTGAGCTCGAACGTTCCGAACTGTGCCAGCGCCTTGGGATCGCCCTGCTGAGTGTCCTGCACCACTTCCGCGGCCACGCTCTTCATGCGCGAGCTGCCCACCCAGTGGCCGATGAACAGCGCGCGAGGCTTGAGCGCGAGCCTGCCGAGCAACGCCTTGCGCTTGCCTGAAGCCGAGGCGTAGGCGTTCCATAGCGAATCGGCCGACCCTTCATACGGCCTCCAGTCGGTCCCGGCGAGCGGGTTGGAGCGCGGAGCGCCCTTGATACCGCCGTTCGCCGTTCCCGCCCACGCCCCGGACGCCGCAAGACACAACCCGACAATGACCGCCACCATCGCGGCGACACCACGTACCACGGACACCATTCGCATCGACCCCCTCATTGAGTCTGGTCTACGTCACTGGCGCCGACCCACCACGATCCCCTGGCGGCGCATCTGATGTGGGGCAGCATATCCGCGGGCTGGTGTCATCGGACTGACAAACATCATTGCCGGAGTGTTCTCGGCCGCAGCGGCGGACCCTAACTCAAGTATGTAGATTGATGGAGTCATATTGCGCCCGACGCCCGCTCGACCGATCACGACCTCATTCCGACGACCCCGGGCCCGGATAGGATCGGCCGATCAAGCCTCGCCGCGACCGAGGCTGCCACTGACCACGGGAAGGCTCAGTACCCCTGCGATGTTGACGTGCTGGTCGTGCTCGTTGTGGTCGTCTTCGTCGTCGCCGTCTTCGGCGCCGTCGTGGTGTGCTTCGTCGTCACCGGAGGGGTCCGAGCGGTCGAGGTCGACTTCGTGGTCGTGGTCGTGGTCGTCACGGGAGCGACGGGGGTGACCGGCGCGACGGTCGTCGTCACGGCCGGCGCCGGAGTGCTCACCGCGGTCGTCGCGGTGGTGCTGGTGGAGCTGTGGGTGACGGGAGGCTTCTTGTGGCGGGCCTTCTTGTGGTGCGCGGCGCGCTTACGCGGCGCGGCAGCGGCTGACGACGTGGAGCTCGAGGTGCTGCTGGAGGAGGTGGAGCTCGTCGAGACGGTCGAGGTGCTGGAAGCACTCGAACCGCCGGCACTCCCACATCCCGCGATCACCAGGCCTGCCACGACTGTCAGCAGCGCTGCCTTCATCCGTGCTACTCCCCTGTTCGCTCTCGGTCTTGGAGCGCAGGCTAACAATGGCTGACGCGGCCGTGGGAACTGGAACTCCGCCCGGCCCGCCCGGGCCGGGCGCGGAGCCGGCTAACACCCAGCCACCCGCGGAGCCGGAGTACGGAGCCCGCTCGAGCTGGCTCCTGGTGGTCTGTTGCGTCGCCCAGTTCATGGTCATCCTCGACCTGAGCATCGTCAATGTCGCGCTGCCCTCGATCCAGTCGGCGCTCGCCTTCTCCTCCGCGGACCTGCAGTGGGTGGTGGACGCCTACGCGATCGCGTTCGCCGGCTTTCTCATGCTGGGCGGCCGGGTGGTGGACAGCTTCGGGCAGCGCCGGACCTTCGCCATCGCCCTGTTCGCCTTCGCCATCACCTCGCTGGTCGGCGGCGCCGCGCAGAGCCGCGGGATGCTCATCGGCGCGCGCGGGGTTCAGGGACTGAGCTGCGCCTTCATGGCCGCGTCGTCGCTCGCGATCATCACCTCCTCGTTCCCGGCCGGGCCCCAGCGCCATCGGGCGATCGGCCTGTGGGCGGCGATGAACGGCGCCGGCGGGGCGGCCGGGACACTGTTCGGCGGGATCATCACCCAGGAGCTCAGCTGGCGCTGGGTGCTGCTCATCAACCCCCCGATCGGCATCGCCGCCGCCGTGATCGCCTGGAGGGTGGTGACCGAGCGCCGCCGCGCCGATGGCCCGCGGTCCTTCGACCTCGCGGGGGCACTGACTCTCACGATCGGCCAGATGGTGCTCGTCTACGGGGTCGTCGAGGCGGGTCTACGCGGCTGGCACGCCAGCCTCGCCCTCGGCCCGATTCTCGGCGGGCTCGCGCTGCTGGCCCTCTTCTGCGTCATCGAGACCCGCGCCACGGCGCCGCTGGTCCCCTTCAAGGAGCTGACCAAGCCGCTGCGCGACGCCAACACCATCGTGCTGCTCTTCAGCGCCGCGCTGTTCCCGATGTGGTACCTGGGCTCGCTCTATCTCCAGCAGGTCCTCGGCCTCTCGCCCCTCAAGACGGGCCTCACCTTCCTGCCCATGGCCCTGACGATCATGGTCGTCGCGCGTCGCGCCGGGGCGCTCGTGGCCCGCTTCGGCGTCCGGACGGTGCTGGGCAGCGGCCTGGCCATGATGACCGCGGGGATGTTGCTGTTCACCAAGATCGCGTCGAGCGGCTCCCCCATCGTCTACATCGTGATCCCGGGCCTGCTGACCGCGGCGGGGATCGGAATGTCGATCGTCCCCTCGACGATCGCGGCCACGCAGGGAGCCAAGCAGGGGCAGGCGGGACTCGCCTCGGGGCTGGTCAACACCTCGCGCCAGATCGGCGGCGGGCTGGGCATCGCAGTGCTGATCACGCTGGCCACCTCACGCACCAGTCACCTGATCGGCGGCGGCACCGACGTCTCCCAGGCGCTCACCGAGGGCTTCCGGCTGGCCTACTACATCGCTGCCGGCCTGTGCGCGGCAGCGGCCCTGGCGACCCTCGCCTGGGTGGCCAAGGCCCCGGCCGCCGATCAGGCCGGCCCGTCGGTCGGGCGGCTGAGCGCGCCGCTCGCCGTCGGGACCGTCATCGCGGCGTTCGTTGTCGTGGCGTTCGCCTTCGGCGGCTCCCACGGCGCGCCGATCGGCGCCTACACCACCAACGGCGCCTACACCTTCGCCTCCCAGCCGTCACTGCATCCACCCGTGGTCAAGCCCGACATGCCGACCGCGACCGGCCAGCTCGCCTCCGGCGACATCTTCCTCGCCAACTTCTATGACCTCAACTACCCGCCGATGGTTGGCCAGAGCGGGCCGCTCATCCTGGACAACCATCTTCAGCCCCTCTGGTTCAAGCCCGTACCGACCGACGTTGTCGCCTCGAACCTGAGCCTGCAGTCCTTCGACGGCAAACCCGCGCTGGCGTGGTGGCAGGGGGTCGTCTCTGACACCGGCGCCACCGACAGTGGCGAATACGTCATCGTCAACCAGCACTACCAGACGGTGGCCACCCTGCACGCGACGGGCGGGTGGGTGCTCACCACCCACGAGATCGCCATTCAGGGCCACGACGCGTGGGTCACCGTCAACAAGAACCTGCCGATGGACCTGTCCCATTACGGGGGCGCCTACAACGGGGCGCTCATCGACTCCGCCGTCCAGGAGTACGACCTCACCACCGGCAAGCTGCTCTACACCTGGGATGCCCTCAAGCACATTCCGCTGAGCGAATCACAGGCCTCACTGCCGACCAACGGCTTTCCTTGGGATGCCTACCACGTCAATTCGATCGACGTCGTCGGCGACGGGTCGTTTGTCGTGTCCATGCGCAACACGTGGGCCGCCTACAAGGTGGACATCAAGAGCGGAGCCATCGCCTGGACCTTGGGCGGGCGGCACTCAACCTTCACCTTCGGGTCAGGCGCGGCGTTCCAGTGGCAGCACGACGTTGTCGCCTATCCGGGTACGCCGCTGCTCACGCTGTTTGACGACCACTGCTGCCAGATCACCGGCGGGGGTACCTACGTGTCGGCCACCGGTGCATCGCGGGGGCTGGTGCTCAAGCTTGACACCACGACCCACACCGCGACTGTGGCCGGCCAGTACAGCCACGGCTCCGGCTTCGACGCGGAGTACATGGGCAGCATCGAGCCTCTCCCCGGCGGCAACGAGTTCGTCGGCTGGGGATCGGCGAATTACTTCTCCGAGTACACCGCGGCCGGCCAGATGATCCTCGACGCCCAGCTCCCTCACCCCGACATCACCTACCGCGCGCTGGTCGAGCCGTGGACGGGCCAACCGCTGTACCCGCCGCGCGGCGCCGCCCGCCGACAGGGTGGCAAGGCCACCGTGTACGCGAGCTGGAACGGTGCCACCAACGTGGCCTCGTGGCGCGTTGTGACCGGTCAGAGCATCGTGGCCACGGCGGCCCGATCCGGGTTCGAGACGGCGATCAAGGTCCAGTCGACCGCGGCGGCCTTCAGGGTGCAGGCGCTCAACGCCACCGGCCGGGTGATCGGCACCTCACCCGTGTTCAGCGCGACCTAACCGCCCTCAGGCCGTCAGCCGGCCTCGAGCGAGCGCCATCTAGCATCGCCAGTCGTGTGTGACGCGGGCGCGATCATCCTGGCCGGCGGCAGATCCGCGCGCATGGGCTCGTCGAAGGCTGCGCTCGACTGGCACGGCTCAACGCTGTTGCGGCGCGTCACCGGCCTGGCCCAGCGAACCGTCGATGGGCCGGTCGTGGTGGTGCGCGCCCCTGACCAGATCCTGCCCACGCTGCCGTCGTCCATCGAGGTGGTGTCAGACGCGCGCGAGGGGCGCGGCCCGCTGCAGGGACTCGCGGCCGGACTCGCGGCCATCGCCGACCGCGCCCCGATCGCCTACGTGTCGTCCACCGACGTGCCGCTGTTGCACCCAGCGTTCATCCGCCGAGTCATCGACGCTTTCACCGCCGAGATCGATGTCGTCCTGCCGGAGGTCGGTGGGTTTCGTCAGCCGCTGTCGGCCGGGTATCGCACCACGCTGCTGGCCCGGCTCGAGGAGCTGATCGGCGCCGACAAGCTCAAGCCGGCCTTTCTTTTTGCGCAGTCCCAGGTCTTGGGCCTCACCGGCGAGGCCATGCTCTCAGACCCTGCTCTGGCGGCGGCAGACCCGGAACTCGCCTCGGTGCGCAATCTCAACGAGCCGGATGACTACGCACTGGCGCTCACCCTTCCACCCCCTGACATCGTGGTGGAGCGCTCTGGCGCCCTGGCGACCAGCGGGGCGCCGTGCACTGAGCGGGTCCAGGCCTGGAGCCTCGGAGAGGCCGCCGACGCGATCGCCCTGACCCTCGACGAGCACGTCGCCGCCGCCCTCAACGGCGATCAGATCGACCGTGATCGCGAGTTGCCGCTGGCTGCCGGGGACACGGTGCAGTTCATGAGGTGATCTGCCTGGTGCGACTGGACAGAGGCGGTGCCGGGTAGACTCGGCGGCGTGGCAGCTACAGGGGTCGTGCGGTGAGGACAGGGCCTCGGCTCGCCGCCGCGCGGCGTGAGGTTCGTGGGCGTCTGAGCGGAGTCATCGCCGTCTCCGTGGCGCTGGCGGCACTCTGCGGGTGCAGCTCGGCGAGCGCCACGATGACGAGAGCCAAGCCCGCGGGACGAGCGTCCGGCTTCGGCTCCAGTTGGACCACCTACCACGGCAATGCCCAGGCCAGCGGGGTCGCGGCGCCGTCCAAGCTGCGGCCCACGCGCCGCGCCTGGACCTCGACGGCCCTCGACGGGCAACTGTACGGCGAGCCGCTCGTCGCCGACGGGCGTGTCGTTGCCGCCACCGAGAACGACACCGTGTACGTGATGGCCGCACGCACCGGGCGCATCCTGTGGTCACGGCACCTGGGCAAGCCGGTCCCGGCTGGTGACCTGCCCTGCGGCGACATCGCGCCCGTGGTGGGGATCACGGGCACCCCGGTGATCGACGCCAGGCGCCACGAGATCTTCGTCGACGCGGACACCCTGATCAGCGGCCCGTCCTCCTCCCACGGCGTGGAGGCGTCTCACCGCCTGTTCGGGCTCAACCTGTTCACTGGGAAGGTCGAGCTGGACGAGAAGGCGATGCCGAACGCCGGCGAGGACCAGCTCGCGCAGCTCCAGCGGCCAGGGCTGGCACTCGACCACGGTTTCGTGGTCATCGCCTACGGCCAGAACACCGGAGACTGTCCCGGCCCCAACGGTCCCGGCCACGGCTTCGTCGTCTCCATCTCGGAGAAGGGCGGCCCGATGCACTACTTCCAGATCGGCAGCGGCCGCGACCGCGGCGCCGTGTGGATGGGCGGCAGCTCTCCGGTCATCGACCCCCACGGCAACGTCTACGTGGCCAGCGCCGACGGCTACGACCTCGGTGCGGGCCAGCCCTATGACGACAGCGACGCGGTGCTGGAGCTGTCGCCGACCATGCACCTGGAGTCACTCTTCTACCCCCGCGACTGGCAGAGGCTCAGCGGCGACGACCTCGATCTGGGCACCGGGGACCCGGCGCTCGTAGATGGCTTCGTGGTCCAGGTCGGCAAGACCGACACCGCCTACGTGCTGCGTCAGGGGCACCTCGGCGGCGAGGAGGGCGAGGTCGCGTCGCATCCGGTGTGCAACGGCAATCCCGATGGCGGGCACGCGGTGAAGGGCTCGATCATCTACATCCCCTGCCCAAACGGCGTGACGGCGGTCAAGGTGTCGACCAAGCCCCCATACCTGCGCCAGCTGTGGACCGCCAGCGACGGCGCCGCCGGTCCGCCGATCATCGCCGATGGGCTGGTCTGGACGATCGGAGGCGACGACGCGGTCCACGGGCTCAACCCGGCCAACGGCCAGGAGGTCACCTCGATCCCGTTCGGCGGGTTTGCCAACCACTTCCCGACGCCGGCCGCGGGCGACGGCCTCCTGCTGCTCCCGGGCACCAACCAGGTCGTCGCCTTCATGGGTCCCGCCGGCCGCCCGCCGGCACCGCCGCGCGCCCCGCGGTAGACGCCGCGGACGCGGCCCGTCTGGCCGCTACCTGACGGCGTAGAGGCTTACGCCCCCGTGGTCCCCATCGGATCGGGCGAGCCGGGGCAGGACAGTCCTCCAGGCCCGGCGATATGAGGGCTCGACGACGATGTGGCGGACGTGGTTGGCGGCGAGGAAGGCCCGCACCCGAGGGATGTCGCGCGGCGGCAGGTGGGCCCCGGGCTGCGAGGCGGCGATCAGCTCGGTGATGGCCACATTGCGCCGGGCGGCCGTGGGCAGGACGTCTGAGACGTAGCCCCCGGTGAGCGTGAAGGCGAAGTTGGTCTCGGCCTGCCAGAGGAGGCTGGTGCTGTTGTGTCCGAGCGGGATGGTCAGGAGATCCTCACCCGGATGCAGGACATGGGCGGCGACCCCGGTGCTGAAGAACGCCGGGTTATCGGGGGCCCCACCCCACAACCCGCCGGTGACGTTGGGAACCAGCGCGAGGATGCCGAGGCCGGTGACCGCCCAGTGCCGCGCGGAGCGCGGGTCACGGTCCGAGAGCCACAACGCGATGCCAACGGCGACGGCAAGCGTCGCGAAGACGACGAGGCGGCTGGGGACCACGCTGCGGAACCCGGGAAGCAGCTGCAGCGACGCCCAGGGCAGGGACCCGAACGTGTCCCCACCGACGTGCAATGCGGGGCCGAAGGCGAGGACCAGGCTGGTGATGGTCATTGCCACCAGGAAGCGCGCCACGCGCCGGTGCCAGGCCGACATGGCGTACATGACGAACCCGAGCAGGATCGGGATGCCCAGATACCCGTCGGCCTCGACGATGTTGCCGCCGTCGAAGGCGCGGCTGACCGGGCGCAGAAGATCACCCCCGAGCCAGGTCACCGGTGTCGGCAGGACGAGATTGGCGACGTTCAGCGAGTACAGCCCGCCGCCGCGGTCGGGCTCAGCCGCCGACAGCGCCGCTGCCAGATAGGGCGACAGGACCACGATTGCGCCAACCGCGGCGACGATGACCTCGGCGGTCAGCCCCTGGATATGGCGCCTGAACGGAGGCTCGGCGATGAGGTATCCGAGCAGGAGGGCCAGGGCCCCGATCACGGCGACGTCGAAGAGGATCTCGGTCGACAGCAGCGCCTGACCAACGAAGACCGCGCCCAGACAGGCGACAAACCTCTGGCGAGAGATGTCCTGCTCCACCCGGCGGACCGCGAGATGCACGATCACCGGGAGCAGGAACACCGGGGTGAGGTTGAGATGGCCGAGCAGTTGGCCGAGCTGATAGCTGGAGAATCCGAAGAGGTACCCCCCGGCCAAGGCGGCCACGGTGCCCGCCCTCAGTCGCCGGCACAGCAGATACGCGGTCAACGCCGCCAGCGCCGGGCACAGGATCGCCAGCACGTTGTACGCCACCACCGGGCCAAACAGGGCGGTGACCGGCCACAGGGCGATCGCCGCCGCCGGGATGGTCGTCGCCGCCGCGACGTTGTCGCCGCCCGGCGCCCAGATGGCATGCGAGACGAAAGGGTTGATGCCATGCAGCAGCGCGTGCGGCCACCACGCCAATGACCACATGAAGATCTCGGGATCGGTCCCGGCGCTCAGGCACGCGCAGTCGCGGCCAGGATGGGCCACCACCCCACTTCCGACGGTGGCCAGGGCAACGCCCAGGTACAGGAGCAGCGCCCAGGTCCAGGCCGGACAGTCATCCAGGATCGACAGCGACGGTGTGCGCGCCAACCGGAGTGTTGATCCGCCGCTTTCCAGCATGTCAGCTGGTTCGTCGGCGGCTCCTCCGTCGGCCTGAGCGCGGATGTCACCTTCGTGACATCGAGCGTCTCAGCACTGTTCGCGCGTCACGATGTCCCGATCTGGGTCAGCTCGGACACGGGCGCGAGCGTCTCCAGCGCGGCATCCACTGCGGCGTTGATCTGCTGGCGGCGCCGCTGCGACAGACCGCGCAGGCCGGGCCAGCGCCCGGCCTCACGTACCGCTCCCAGCGCGCGGTCCACCCCGGCCAGATCCCGCCGGCCGGCGATGGTCAGGCGCCGGGCCCGTGAGGCCAGGGGCGGAGTGAGCACCGTCAGCATCTCCCGGGTTGCCGTCACGTCGGCCGCCACGGAGGCGGCGTCGCTGTTGCTG
>Ga0335075_10011187_pt1 | contig 13577 bp, 11 predicted proteins | sample Lox_Sample_24_FD_206723 | JGI IMG/M metagenome (GOLD analysis project Ga0335075, IMG submission 206723) | Soil microbial communities from Loxahatchee National Wildlife Refuge, Florida, United States - Lox_Sample_2.4 | ecosystem: Environmental > Terrestrial > Soil > Wetlands | place: USA...
CCTGACGTGATCGAGCAGCGCCGTGACGACGGTCGCCGCCGGTTCCGGCCGGCCGGTGCGCGGATCGAGCAGAGCGTCGTCCAGCCCGGAGCGGCTGGCCCGCCACGCGGCAAGGCGCAGCATCTCGGTGCGCTGCCGCGGCACGTCCGCGCCGGCCTGCCAGCTGCGCGCCTCGGTGTCCACGAGCGCCCGGCACAGCGCGGCGATCAGCACCGCGTCGTCGGCGTGCAAGCACACGTCGGCGATGCGGACCTCCAGCGTCGGATAGTGCTCGGAGAGCCGGGCGTCGAAGTACACCATGCCGCTGTCGAGCAACGTGCCGGTGCCGACCATCTGCCGCACCGTCTGCCGGTAGGCCTCGACGGTGCCGAACGACTCCGTCGGTCCCGCGGCCGGCCAGCGCCCCCACGCCTGATACCGGAAGCTGGCGTACGAGGTGTCCCGTCCCTGCCAGAACGGTGAGTTCGCGCTGAGCGCGAGCAAGACCGCCAGCCACGGCCTAATCCTGTCGAGCACGGCCACGGCCTCGTCAGCCGAGGAAATCCCGACGTGCACGTGGCAGCCGCAGGTGAGCTGCTCCTCGGCGGTAATACCGAACGCGCGGGCCATCCGCAGGTACCGCCCTTCCCGCACCAGCTGCGGCCGCACCGGGGCCGGGGATGTCCCCAGCGCCGCAACCCGCGCCCCCGCCCCGGCCGCCACCTCGGCGGCCAGCGACCGGCACCGCCGCACCTCGCGGGCGAGCTCGCCGAGATCGTGGCACACCGTGGTGTTGGTCTCCAGCTGCTGCCGCTGCAGCTCGAAGGCGAGCTCCGTCTCCTCCGGCTGGCCGGCGCCCAGCGCCGTCTCGGCCACCGCGAGGGGCTGGCCGGTGCCGGGCTCGACCAGCAGCAGTTCTTCTTCCACACCCACGGTGCGCATCGTCATTGCCCCGGCATGCCCGCCAGCGGGCGCCTCAACCGAAGCGGCTCAGAAGAGCGTCGGCGGTCCGGCGGGGACCGGCTCTGGCAGCGGCTCGACCTCGGGCAGCCGGGCTCGCACGTCGTCGTGGAACCGGCGGGCCAGCTCCAGCGCCTCGACGTTATCGGGCGTGTGGATGAACATGGTCGGGGACCGCCCCTCGCGCAGCCAGCCGGCCACGGTGTCGGCCCAGGGCTGCCAGCCCGCCGCCGTACGCGCCTGGTCGTCACGCCCGATGTAGCGGACGATGGGATGAGACGTGAGCGCCCGTGTCCGCCGGGGCACCCGCGGCTTGTTCCGCCACGCCTCCCGCTCGATGTCGCTCACCGGCGGGCTCCCGAACAAGACAGTAGTGTCGAACGGCACCCACTCGGCTCCGACGGCGCCGAGAACGCTCTCGAGCTGCTGCTCCCAGTGCGGGTCCGCGAAGAACGCGCGGTGCCGTACCTCGACCGCGTACCGGTACTCGCGCGGCAGACGGCGCAGGAAACCGCTGAGCGCGCCCAGGTCGGCCGGGCTGAACGACGGCGGCAGCTGTATCCAGAGGGCATGGGCGCGCGGCCCGAGGGGCTCGATCGCGGCCAGGAAGGCGCGCAGCGGTTCGGCCACGTCAGCGAGGCGACGCTCGTGGGTAATCGCCCTTGGCAGCTTGAGGACCAGTCGGAAGTCCGGCTCCGTCTGTGCGGCCCACGACCGGACCGTGTCGAGGGCGGGCGTCGCGTAGAAGGTCGTATTGCCCTCGACGGCGTTGCACCAGGTGGCGTAGGCGTGCAGGCGGTCGCGCGGTGCCAGCGGCTGCGGCAGGTAGCGGCCATGCCAGGCCGCGTAGCTCCACATCGCGCATCCGACGTGGAGTTTCATGCCTCGAGGATATGCGTCCTCTACCTAGGGCTTAGCCGACCGGGAAGGGCGCTGTGGCTGGACGCGAACAGGCTCAGTCCGAGCGTCCTGGACAGGTGTCGTGCCGTCAGCTGTCCCCGGACGCTGTTTCCCGCCCGGTCCAGGGGCGGGGAGAACGTCCCCAGGCCGCCCTTGCCGGGCGCGACGGCCACGATCCCGCCGCCGATCCCGCTCTTCCCCGGCACCCCGACGTCGAAAAGCCAGTCGCCAGAGGTCTGGTACAGCCCGGCGGTGGCCATGACCGCGAGCGCATGCTGGCAGACGGCCGGGGTGACCACCCGCCGCCCGGTCACCGGATTGACCCCTCCGTCGGCCAGGGTGGCGCTCATCACCGCGAGGTCCTCGGCGCTGGTCAGCAGGCAACTCTGCCGGGTGTACAGGTCGACGGCCTCGCCGGGGTCGCAGTAGATCCGGCCCCGGCTGGCCAGGTAGTTCGCGATGGCGCGATTGCGGTGGTTGGCCGCCGAGGCGGAGGCGTAGACCTCCTCGCTCAGCGCCAGGTCACGGCCGGCGAATCGAGACAGCCCCTCGGCGATGAACTGCCATTTCGCCGCGTTGCTGTCGCCCGGCACCAGGCTTACCGCGGCGATGGCCCCCGCGTTCACCATCGGATTCGACCGCCCGTCCGGGCTGCGCTCGACCGCGGCTACGGAGTCGAACGCCAGCCCCGTCGCATTCACCCCGAGTTCCTGCCTGACCAGTTCGTCGCCGAGCGCCTCGCATACCAAGGCGAAGGTAAACGGCTTGGCCACGCTCATGACCGCGAACTCGTGCCCGGTGTCCCCGGCCCGGTAGATGCTGCCGTTGACGCCAGCCACGCAAATGCCGAAAAGATCTCGGGGGACACCGGCCAGCGCCGGGTACGTCTGGGAATTCTCCCCGCTGGTCTCCTGGCGGTATCTCCCGTATGCCTCGTCGATGGCGGCCTGGACCTGCCGGGGGGACGGCAGGTGACCGGTCGACACGTACCGGCCGTTGCTCTCCGTGGCCCTGCTTGTCATGTCCCTGCTTCCCCTATCGTGCTGCACAGTTGCGCCTTGCATGTGACGATCGCGCTGGGCGATGCCGGATCAGGGGACCCCGCCGGCGTGATGGCGGAAGAGATGGTGCGGCTGCGGCTGACCAGGATGCGGCGGTCCTGGCGGGACCACCAGGGTAGCCAGCAGGCCGGCCAGGGCGAAGCCGGCCGTCACCAGCATCGCCACCGCCGTGCGGTGTCCGAAAGTGCCATGGACGGCGACCAGTGTCGCGGACACGATGGCGACGCCGAGCGCCGAGCCGCACTGCCGGGTGGCGGTGAGCAGCGCGCTGGCGGTCCCCTCGGACCGGGCGGCGACCGGACCGCGGGTGCCGGCCAGGGTGCAGGCGACCTGGCTGAGCCGGGCGGCGACGCCGAGCGCGAACTGGGCCGCCAGCAGCCCGGCCAGCGACCCGGCCAGCACCGCGGTGGCCGCCCCGGCCAAGGCCAGCAGCGCGATGGCCAGGGCGATGGCCAGCGCGCGGCGCGGCCCGAGGGCGGGGACGAGCCGTCCGGCCGGCCCGGCCAGCGCAAACGCCCCGGCTGCCTGCGGAATGAAGCACAAGCCGGTGAGCACGGGGCTGAGCCCGCGTCCCTCCTGCAGGTACAGGGTCGTCAGCAGGACCTGGGCGGCGCTGAAGGCGCCGACCGCGATCAGCGTGAGGTTGGCGCCGGCGATGCCCCGGTCCCTGAGCAGCGCCAGGTCAAGCAGCGGCGCCCGAGCCCTGCGCTCCCTAATGACGAACAGGGCCAGCAGCACGATCGACGCCGCGCCCAGCAGCGCCGGCTGGGTGACCCGCAGCGTGTCGCCGGCCCTGACCACGGCCAGCACGAGCAGGGCGATCCCGGCCGTCGCGGTCACCGCGCCTGGCAGGTCCAGCTGGCCGCGGCGCGCCGGCGGATCCGGGGGGAGCAGACGGAACGAGGCGGCCAGCAGCGCGATGCCGATCGGGACGTTGACGAAGAAGACCAGCCGCCAGGTGACCTCGACGAGCAGGCCGCCGAGCACCGCGCCGGACGCGAAGCCCGCCGAGACAACCGCGCCGTAGGTGCCCAGCGCGCGGCTGCGTTCCTGCTCCCCCGGATAGCTGGTGACCAGCAGCGACAGCCCCGCGGGCGCCAGCAGCGCCGCGCCGATCCCCTGCACCACCCGGGACGCGATCAGCAGCCCGGGCTCGACGGCCAGCCCGCCGGAAACGCTCGCGACGACGAACACGACAAGGCCGATCCGGTACAGCCTGGCCCGCCCGTAGGAGTCAGCCAGCCGCCCGCCCAGCAGCAGGAACCCGCCGAACGCGACCGCGTAGGCGCTCACCAGCCACTGCAGTGTCGTGGTGGCTACGTGCAGCTCGCTTTGGATGGAGGGCAGCGCAACGTTGACGATGGTGAAATCGAGCACGACCATGAACTGCGCCATTGCCAGCGACAGCAGCAACGGCAGCCCCGCGCCCGGCGCGTCCTGCCCGGCGGACGGCTCAGCGGGTCCCGAGGGAGTCACCACCCTACGTTCTGACGACTAGGAATGCGGCAGTTCGCGCCAGGCGCGGACGGCGGTGACGAGCTCAGCCACATCACCAGGGTTGGCGAGGACCCGGCCGGTGCCGGACTCGATGCGGCGCATCCGGTAGCGGACGGTGTTGGGATGGCAGAAGAGCTCCGCGCCGGCGGCGTTGGCGGAGCCGCTCGCCCGCACCCACGCCTCGAAGGTGCCGAGCAGCAGGTCAAGCTCCTCCCCGGGCAGATCGAGCAGGCCGCCGAGCACCGCGCGTGCCGTCTCGAGGGCGGCGTGCGGCGCGGCCGCGACCAGGATATCGATCGGGCTGTCGCGGAACTGCGCCACCCCGGTGCGCCCGGAGTTGCTGCCGAGCGCCAGCCGCGCGAGCTGCAGCGCCCAGCCCGCCTGATGCAGCTCGCCGAAGACCGGGCTGGCGCCGATCCGGTGCGTCGCGTGCTTGTCAAGCACGGTGAGAACGGCCCCGTTCCGCGACCGGTCGGGCAGCGACAGCACGCCGAGGGACACCGCGGCGTCGAGCCGCCACACCGACCGGACGTCGATCACCGCGAGGGCCGATTCCGCGCGCGGGATCGGGTCGTGGCCAGGTTCGGTCTCCGCCGCGATCACGAGGAAAGCGCCGTCGAGCGGCAGCCGCAGGGCGTTGGCGACCTCCCACAGGGTGCCCTTCGCCGCCGCGCCGGTGAGGATCACCTCGACCAGGGCCGCCCGCTCGCGCTCCTGCATGCGCAGGATCTCCCTGGCCTCGTCGCGGTACGCGGCCAGCGCGGCGTCGCTGTAGGTATTCTGCGCGGCGAAAACCGCCCCCGCGAGCTCGATGACGTCGTCGGCGGGCACGTCCGGCAGCCCGCGCGCGGCGGTGACCAGTGCCGACCACAGCTCGACGACGCCCACCCGGTAGGCGGTGAGCATTTCCGCGAGCGGCACGCCCTGGGCCGCCCGGGTGCGGCCGGTCGCGTCGGGCGCGCTGAGATTGGCCCGCGCCGTGCCCGTCAGGCTGTCGAGGATGTAGTCGACGTTGGCGCGCACCGACGCGCGCAGGTCGTCGGGGGCGACGACATCATCCCCGGCCGCGTAGCACGGGATCTCCGTGCGAATACGGTGCGTGACCCGCTCAACCAGCTCAGGCAGGCTGGTCCTGGCGGCGGCGATGATGCTCGCCACCGCCTCGTGGTGACTCATCGACGTTGACGCGGTCATGCCATTTATTGCACCGCGCGCCGCGCCCCTGGTTCAACGGAGAGCAGGAAATCGCTGACCACGGGGGCGAGTTCGGCGGCCCTGGTGAGCAGGCCCAGGTGACCGTCCGGGTAGACGTGCAGCCGGGCGTCGGGCAGCAGCGCGGCCATCAGCCTGGCGTTGGCCAGCGGGATGATCGGGTCGTCGTCGCCCGCCAGGATCAGCGCCGGCTGCCTGATGAGCCGCAGCACCGGGAGGCTGGTCCAGCCGGCGGACGCCGTGAGCTGGTAGAGGTAACCGCGCCGGGATACCGGTCTCGGGGTGGCGAGCGTGATCGGCTCGGCCAGCTCGGGGTGGTCGCGGAGCGCGCCGCCGTAGATGGTCCCCGCGATCCGCGCGGCGTGCGCGGGGTCCCGGTGCCTGCGCGGGGAGGACAGGTGCCGCAGCACGCGGGGGCTGGCCGGGATCATGAGGCTCCCGGTCGAGGTGGCGGCCAGCACGAGGCGCCGGCACCGCCGCGGGTACTGCAGCGCGAGCTGCTGGGCGAGCCCGCCGCCCCAGGAGATCCCGAAGGCGTCGAAGCGGTCGTAACCGAGCTCGCCGAGCATCTGGACGGCGAGCCTGGCGAGGCACTGGATGGTATAGGGCAGCCGCGGCGCCGGCGAGCCCCCCACTCCGGGCACGTCGAAGCGCACCACCTCGATCGCGGGATCGAGGACGCTGGTGAACGGCTCGAGCGCCTCGAGGGGGGTACCGATGCCGTTGCACACGACGAGGGGCGGGCGGCCGCCGGCGCCGGGACGGATCGCGGCGCGCAGCCGTCGGTCACCGACGGGCACCATGGTGACCCGGTCCGCTTGCCGCCCTCTCATGCGGTGCGCACGTAACTGCCCGGGGCAGCCTCGATGACCGGGTAGCGCTTGTCGCCCAGCTCAGGTGGCGCCGGGATCTGGCCGCCGGACCTTGCCCCCAGCCAGCTGGCGTAGTCCGGCCACCACGATCCCCGCTCGGCGGCTGCCGTGCGCTGCCACGACTCCGCGTCCGCGGTGACATCGTCGCTGGCCTGGTAGCCGGACTTCTTGTTGTCCGCCGGGTTGACGAGCGCCGCGATGTGCCCGCTGCTGGACAGCACGAACCGGGGCTTGCCGCCGAGCAGCTGGGCGCTGCGGTAGCAGGACTGCCAGGGACAGATGTGGTCGGCCACTCCAGCCACCACGTAGCTGTCCAGGTCGACACGGGACAAGTCGATCTCGGTGCCGAGAACGGTGACCCCGCCGGGACTGGCCAGCGCGTTGTCCAGCGCTGTACGGACGAAGTCGCGGTGCAGGCCCGCGGTCATCCGCGTGGTGTCGGCGTTCCAGAACAGGATGTCGAACCGGGCGGGCTCACGGCCCAGCAGGTAGTTGTTCACCCAGTAGTTCCAGATCAGGTCGCCCGGGCGCAGCCAGGCGAAGATCTCGGCGAGCCTGCGCCCGTCCAGGTACCCCTTCCTCGCCGAGGCGGTGATCGCGGCCTGCGCGGTGGACTGGTCCACGAGGGCGCCGACAGCGTCGGTGCGAGCCTGATCGAGCATGGTGACCAGGAGCGTCAGGCTCGCCAGCCGCGGGTTGTCGTCGGCCGCGCCAGCCGCGGCCGCGGCCCGGGACCGGTCCGCGAGCACCGCGGCGGTCAGGCTGGCCAGGATGCCGCCCGAACAGGCGGCGAGCAGGTGCACGGCGTCCGCCGAGCAGATGCCCGCCACCGCTTGCATTGCCTCGATGATGGCCTCGGTGTACTTGCCGAACCCCCACGCGGCGTGCCGCTCGTCCGGGTTGCGCCAGGACATCACGAACACCTGCTGCCCCTGGGCGGTCAGGTACTCGATCATGCTCCGGCCAGGGGCGAGGTCGAGAATGTAGTACTTGTTGATCGTCGGCGGGACGATCAGCAGCGGCAGCTCGCGGACCGTCCCCGTTGCCGGCTGGTACTGGATCAGCTCGTAGACCGGAGTGCGCAGCACCACCGCGCCCGGGGACGCTGCCAGGTCGGTGCCGACCGTAAAGGCGTCCGGCGGCACCATGGACGGAACCCGTGGCGGGGCCGCGAGGTCGCCGGCCAGGTGCCTGGCCCCGGCCAGGATGCTGCCGCCGCCTGAGTCGATCGCCGCCTTCCACGCCTCGGGAGACAGCAGCAGGCTGTTGCTCGGCGCGAGGGCGTCCACCAGGTTGCCCACCACGAACCGCATCCGCTCCGCGTCGCGCCAGTCCAGCGGCGCCGCCTCCACGAGGTCGCGGGCGGCGGCGCCCGTCGCGAGGTAGGCCTGCATGACCCGGTGCAGCACCGGGTTGCCCGTCCACGCGGGGTCGGTGAAGCGGCGGTCCTTCGCGGCCGGCGCGATGGCGGAATCGCCGCCCGCCACGCGGGCGAGTTCCGCCGCCAGGCTCGAGGCCTGCCCGGCCACCAGGCCGGGGCGGCTGGCGAGCGCCGCGGCGAACCGCAGCGCGGAGCGGCCGGGGAAGAACCGCTGCAGCGGGCCGAGGGCCGCCTGGGTAAGGAGCAAGTCAAGCGCGGCCGCGGACTCCGGTGCGCCGGGCGAGGCGGCGTCCGCCGGATCGGCGCTCATGACCGCGCCGCCGTCGCTGACAGCACGTCCGCGGGGATCGTGATCTCGCGCTTGAGCAGCTTGCCGGTGGGGCCCTTGGGCAGCCCGTCCGTCAGCCACACGTGCCGTGGGTACTTGTAGGCGGCGACCCGCTCCTTCACGTAGTCGCGCAGCTCCTGAGGGGTGCAGACCGCGCCGGGGCGCAGCGTGACGGCGGCGCCAACCTCCTCGCCGAGCGACGGATGCGGGATCCCGATCACGGCTGCCTCCAGGATCGCAGGGTGCTCGTAGAGCACCTCCTCGATCTCGCGCGGGTACACGTTGTAGCCGCCGCGGATGACCATGTCCTTCTTGCGGTCCACGATGTAGTAGAACCCGTCCTCGTCAACGGTTGCAAGGTCCCCGGTGCGGAACCAGCCGCCGCGCATCGCGGCCGCCGTCGCCTCCGGCCGGTTCCGGTAGCCCTTCATCACGTTGTGCCCGCGGATGGCGATCTCGCCGATCCCGCCGGTTTCGGTGACGGGGATCTCGCCGCCGCTGTCATCGACGCTGATCAGCATGAGCTGCACGCCCTCGATGGGCAGGCCGATCGAGCCCGGCTTGCGGCGGTCACGCCGGTTGAACGTGGCCACCGGCGAGGTCTCCGACAGCCCGTACCCTTCCAGGATCACGGCGTCGAAGGACTTCTCGAACCCGTGCAGCACCTCGACGGGAAGCGCGGCGCCGCCAGAGACGCACAACCGCAGAGACGAGGTGTCGGCGGTGGTAGTGGCTGCCTCGCCGAGCATGCCGACGTACATGGTCGGCACGCCCTCGAACACCGTGACCCGGTCGCGCTCGATTACCTGCAGCGCCGCCGCCGGGCTGAACCTGGGGATCAAGGTCAGGCAGGCGCCGGACACCACCGCGGCGTTCAGCCCGCAGGTCTGCCCGAAGCTGTGGAACAGCGGGAGGCAGCCCATCACCACGTCGTCAGGGCCGAGGTCGAGCAGCGCCGTGGCGGTCACGGAGGCGTTCTTCCGCATGTTGGCGTGCGTCAGCTCCGCGCCCTTGGGGGTGCCGGTCGTTCCCGAGGTGTAAAGGATCACCGCGGTGTCGTCGTCGGCGCGCGGTGCCACGTCGGGTGCCGGCGTCCACGTGGCGACGGAGTCCAGCGTCGCAGCGCTGATGGTGACGGCCGAGGCGCCCGCTTTCTCCGCTCCAGCGGCCGACTCGCCGGCCGCGGTCTCCCAGGCGAGCATTAGGCTGGCGCCGGAGTCGCCGAGGTAGTGGGCCACCTCACGGGCCTTCAGCAGCGGGTTCATCGGGACGATCGCGCCGCCCGCGCGCAGCACGCCGTAGTAGAAGACCGGGAAGTGCGGCACGTTGGGCAGCATGATGCCTACCGGATCGCCCGGCCGCAGGCCCCGCTCGCGCAGCCAGCCGGCGGCGCGAGCGCTGAGGTCGTCGAGCTGCGCGTAGGTAAGGACGGTGGAGTCAAGACGCACGGCTGGGCGGTCCGGGTACATCTGCGCGGCCTCGCGCAGGGTGAGGGACATGTTGGTCATGGTGATCATGGTCTGCCAGCAGCCGGGAGACCGCCATGGCCTGACGGACAACTCGATCCCCGATCGGCTGTCCGCACGGACAACGGCGCCTCATCTGCCGGCTGGCACGCCAACCATCACGGACTCGACGCGCGCGAGGCCGGCGGCCGGCTGTGGCCGGAAGCCCGCCTCGGCCAGCAGCCGCGTGTATTCCGACTCGGTGCGCTCGCCGCCAGGGAGGATCGTCATCACGCGGATGTCCAGGTCTTTCGCCAGGTGCGGCGAGTCGTCGTCCGGGATGATCGCCTCGACCAGCAGGAGCCGGCCATCGTCGGGGATCGCGGCGCGGACGGCGCGCAGGATGGCGAGCGCCTGCTCGTCGTCCCAGTTGTGGATGACGTGCGCCAGCAGGTAGCAGCCCGCGCCTGACGGCAGCGGTTCGGTAAAGAAGTCGCAGGCCACGACGTTGCAGCGGTCGGCGAGGCCAGTGTCAGACAAGTGGGCCCTGGCTCCCGGCAGGGCCTGGGTGCCCAAGGGCCGAATCCCGGTGAACCGCTGCCCAGCGTCGTCTACGTCGTCGCCACCCAGGTGGCGAACTCGCCGGAACGGCCGCGGCGGGCCGCCCGGGTCCGCCTGCGCGCGGCCGACGGCAGCTGGATGGTCATCCGGGTCGCGCCGCTCGCCACCGTATCTCAGGTCGCGGCCGGCTACGCGGTCACCCTGGAGGCCGCCGCCGCCGAGGAACTGGCGCCGCCCTCACCGGACGGGCGCGGCCGTCGGCGTCAGGCGACGCGTTGCCGTGAGTCGCCGAAGTCCGCCTGAACTATCGCATCAGCCACAAGGGCCAACGATGATTGTGTCGAGTTTGGCCCCGAAAACGGCGCTGAAGCCGACACGGTAATTCGCCCTCGCCCTATTCTTCGGCGGTCTGGCCGATGCCGTTGATGGCGTCGCGGATCGCGGGCGTGAGCAGCTGAAGGAGCGGTGCCGCGGCGCTCTGAAGCTGTCGCACCGCGTCCTGCAGGTCGTCGGCCGGGACGGCGGTGCCCTTCGGCGACTTGCCTATCACCGCGAGCGTGCGCGCCATCAGCCCGCCGAGGTACTGGGCCTGCTCGAGGAAATGCCGGGCTGTCGGGTCGTTGATGAGCACGGGCGCGCCGGTGAGCAGCATCAGCATGTACGTGCGGAAACCGTCGGACGCAGCGTCGCGGTCGCCCGATCCGTCCGCCAATGCAGAGACGGCCTGTGCGGAGCGAGCGGCCTGCGCCGCCATGATGGCGGCCTGGGCGGCGACCGCATGCCCGCGCTGCCTGTTCTGCCGCCGGATGAGCAGTTGATTCACGACGAGGACCGTGATCAGCAGCACTAGCAGCCCGGCCACCGTGTCCGTCGTGAGCGGGCGGGTCGCCCACCAGCGCCGCTGCCCGGCGTCCGTGAGTTCGCCGACCACGAGCCCCACCGTGATCAGCGTCGCCAGGACAGCGGGGGGCCAGCCGAGGAAGCGGTTGGACACCAGACGACTCTAGGGGCGCTGGCCGTAACTGGCCAGCTTCGCCGCGACGGCCTCGATCTCGGCGGGCGGCAGCAGCCGCGGCGTCCCGGCGGCGGCCGCGCGCAAGTACACGTCGCAGACCCATTCCAGGTACACGGCGCGGTCGTAGGCGGTCGTCAGGTCCGCGCCGGTCGTGACCGCGCCGTGGCTGCCCAGCAGGCACGCGGTGCGCCCGCGCAGCGCGTGCACGGCGTTGCTGGCGAGTTCGTCCGTCCCGTAGGTGGCGTACGGCGCCACCCGCACCGCGCCGCCGAACATCGCCACGTAATAGTGGATCGCCGGCACCTCGTCCGCCAGCGTCGACACCGCCGTCGCCGCAACGGAGTGCGTGTGCACGATCGCCGCCGGCCCAGCCCCAGCCCCGGCGTACGCGCCGTAGACGGCCAGGTGCAGCGGCAGCTCGCTGGTCGGCGCGAGCCGCGCCTCGACCGGGGTGCCGTCGAGCCGGTGCACGCCGACGTCCGTGGCGGCCAGTTCCGCGTAGTCGACGCCGCTGGGCGTCACCGCCACGAGGTCGAGCACCCGGACGCTGACGTTGCCCGCCGTGCCGACCACGAGCCCGGCCGCGGACAGCTTCCGGCAGGCGCTGACGATCTCCTCGCGCTCCCGTTCGAGCAGCATCGCGCCTCCATCAGGCCGAGAGGTAGCTTCAACCTTATGGGAGGGACTACAGCACAGCCCGGCGCGCTGGACGACGTGATCGCCTGGCGGGACGGGCACATCGTCGCCATCGACCAGACCGTGCTGCCGCACGAGTTGCGGCTGCTCGACATCACCACGGTCGACGGTCTCGTCGACGCGATCGTCCGGCTGGCGGTCCGCGGCGCTCCGGTCCTCGGCGTGGCGGGCGCGCTGGGCGTGGCGCTCGCGGTCCGGCAGGCCGAACGCGAGGGCTGGGACGCCGACCGCCTGGGCACCGAGGTCAAGCGGATCGCCGATGCCCGGCCGACGGCCGTCAACCTGCGCCGTGAGGTCGCGGCCGCGGCGGCGGTGATCCCGCAAGGCGCCGCCGCGGTCGAGGCCGCGGCGAACGCGGTGCGGGACGACACGATCGCCGTCAGCAGGCAGATCAGCGAGCGCGGAGCCAGGTACCTGATGGAGTCGGCCGGGAACGTTCCGCTCAAGATTCACACGCACTGCAACACGGGAACCCTTGCCTGCCTGGGATGGGGTACGGCCCTCGGCGTCATCCGCGCCCTGCGCAACGCCAGCGCGCTCGCGCACGTGATCGTGGACGAGACCCGTCCCCTGCTGCAGGGCGCCCGGCTGACGTGCTGGGAGCTCGGGCAGCTCGGCATCGAGCACTACCTCGCCTGCGACGGCGCTGCGCCGTTCATGATCAGCCAGGGGATGGCCGACGCCGTCGTGGTGGGCGCCGACCGGGTCGCGGCCAACGGCGACGTGGCCAACAAGATAGGCACGTACTCGCTCGCGCTCGCCGCTCGCCAGGCCGGCATCCCGTTCGTGGTCGCGATCCCCGAGTCGACGTTCGACGACGCGACTGAGCGCGGCGACCTGATCCCGCTTGAGCAGCGGCCCGCCGACGAGATCACGCACGTCCTCGGCGTCCCCGCCGCGCCGGCCGGCACCCGCGCGCTCAACTACGCCTTCGACGTGACCCCGGCGGAGCTCGTCACCGCGATCGTGACCGAGAACCGGCTGATCTTCCCCGGACAACCCGGCGGTTAAGTCGGTTGACGCAAGCGCGGGGACGGGTACCCGTCCTACCGTATGATCCCGTGAGCTTGCCGGCCAAACAGGGGGTTCTGACGGCGATGACAGACACGATGATGGCGCTCCGCGCGCACGTGCGCGGTGGTCCTGAGCAGCTGGTCTACGAGTCCGCCCCGGTCCCCGTGCCGGGACCGGGGGAGGCCCTCGTCGCGGTGCACGCGGCCGCGATCACCTTCGCCGAGCTGAGCTGGGACGAGTCTTGGACCACCCGCGACGGGCGGGACCGCACGCCGGTCATCCCCTCGCACGAGGTGTCAGGAACTGTCGCCGGCCTCGGCCCCGGCACCGACGGCCTGGCGGTCGGCGAGGAAGTGTACGGGCTGATCGACTTCGACCGCGACGGGGCGGCGGCGGAGTACGTAACGGTGCCCGCCGCGCACCTCGCGGCCAGGCCGCGGTCGGTCTCTGACGAGGAGGCGGCCACCTTGCCGCTGGCGGCCCTGACCGCGTGGCAGGCGCTCGTCGACCACGCGGCACTCCAACCGGGGGAGCAGGTTCTCGTGCAGGGCGGCGCGGGCGGCGTGGGCAACTACGCCGTCCAGCTCGCCGCCATCCTCGGCGGCACGGTCACGGCGACTGGCGCTGCCAGGCAACGGGACTTCGTCCTCGGCCTC
>Ga0335075_10011188_pt1 | contig 13577 bp, 8 predicted proteins | sample Lox_Sample_24_FD_206723 | JGI IMG/M metagenome (GOLD analysis project Ga0335075, IMG submission 206723) | Soil microbial communities from Loxahatchee National Wildlife Refuge, Florida, United States - Lox_Sample_2.4 | ecosystem: Environmental > Terrestrial > Soil > Wetlands | place: USA: Florida...
GCCTGTGCCTGACACATGCCGGTCTGCGGTGATTCCCATAGATCTTCTATTGGTGTATGCTTTCTCCCATAGAAGTTCTATGGAGGAATAGTGGCACGATCCCGGAAAGAGCAAGAGATGCTACTGGGGACACTCGATATGCTTATCCTTCGGACCCTGGTGATGGGTCCGGCGCACGGCCACACGATTGCTCACGTCATCGAGCACACATCGGAGGATGTGCTGCAGGTCGAGCAGGGCTCTCTTTACCCGGCCTTACATCGGCTCGAAGACCGTGGCTGGGTTTCGTCCTATTGGGGAGCGAGCGAAAACAACAGGAAAGCCCGCTTCTATCGCCTGATGCCAAAAGGGAAAAAACAACTGACTGCGGAAACAAAGCGGTGGCGCACGATGGTTGGTGCTATCGGGCGCGTGCTGGGTGAGACTGGCGACGTGGTGGATTGATGCGGAGGTGAATCATGAGACTTCGCCGTTTTCTGCGCCGCAGCTACTGGGATCGCGAGCGAGCACGCGAGTTGGAATCGCATCTTGAACACGAGATCGACGACAACCTGATGCGTGGTATGAGGCCGGAGGAGGCGCGGCGGCAAGCATACCTCAAGCTCGGCAATCCTACTCGCATCCGTGAGGAGATTCGGCAGTTGAACAGTTTTTCGACCGTTGAAAACCTATGGCGCGACGTGCGGTTTGCGCTGCGGCAGATGCGCAAGTCGCCCGGTTTTGCATCGACTGCCGTTCTCGTGATGGCGCTCGGCATCGGTGCGAACGTCGCGCTGTTTACGGTAGTCCGGTCGGTGCTGCTCCGTCCGCTACCATTCCCTGATCCCAGTCGCCTGGTGGCGCTTTACGGAAATCAGGGCGATCCACCGGGACCGAATACGGTGGCGCCAGGCGATTTCTACGACTGGCAACAAGCCGCGCATGGTTTCGAGCAGATTGCCATGTGGCGCTGGACCGGGTTCAACCTGACGAACAACGCCGGCGAATTGCCGGAGTTTGTAAACGCCGGAGCCGGCTCCTGGAATCTGTTTTCCACCCTGGGCGTGACGCCGGCCATCGGCCGCTCTTTCAGCGCGCCTGACGATCAACCGAGTGCCGCTCCGACTGCCATGCTGACGTGGAGCTTCTTCGAACGACGCTTCAACGGCAACCCTGCGATCGTCGGCGAAACGATCCAGCTCAATGGGAAGCCGTATGTGGTGCGCGGCATCCTGCCGAAATGGTTCGCTTATCCGGATCCAAAGATTCAGCTTTGGGTGCCGTTCCAGATCGATACCGGCATCGCTAACCTTCGTACCCACTACAACCACATTAGCCATGTTGTAGGGCGGCTCAAACCGGGAGTATCGTCCGCGGCTGCGGTCGTTGAACTCAGCGCAGCCCAGCTTCGGCTCTATCGGCAACTGAACGGTGCTGGCGCAATCGCCCAAGGCGTAGTCGCGCGGTCGCTGCTCCATGACGTGGTGGGGGACGTAACAGCCTCCCTTTATACACTGCTGGCATCCGTTGGATGTCTTCTCCTCATTGCCTGCCTCAACCTGTCAAACCTTCTGGTTGCCCGCAGCGCAGCGCGGCGCAGAGAGGCCGCAATCCGTACAGCTCTGGGCAGCAATCGGCTGAGGCTGATCAGCCAGCGCGTCATCGAAAGCCTGCTGATCTGCGGGGCCGGAGGAACGCTGGGGATTTTGCTCGCGCAACTGGCGACGCGCTGGCTTGTGACGCATTGGAGCGACATGCCCAGGGCGGAGGCGGTTCGGCCGGACGTTGCGGTCCTTGGATTTGCTCTGGGAATCGTGGCTCTGACGGGTATTGTTGCCGGCGTATTTCCGGCCCTGTCGGGTACTGGAACGGATATCCTGACGGCGTTGCAGGAAGGCACCCGGGGAGCAAGCGGAAGCGCATCCCGCGCTCGCCTGCGCAAATCGCTTCTCACTCTGGAGATCGCAATGACCGTCGTTTTACTGGTCGGTGCGGGGCTTCTCTTCCGCAGCTTCCTTCGTCTGCGCTCCGATAACCTTGGCTGCAGGACAAGGAACATCCTCACTATGGAGTTCTTTCTGCGCGGCGACCAATACAGACAACCGTCGGAGATTGCGTCTTTCGATACGCAATTACTGGAAAGAGTACGCCACCTTCCCGGCGTGGAGCAGGCGGGCATGACCAACTGTGTCCCGGGCTCAGGTTATTGCGGAGACATGGAAGTTACGGTTCCAGATAATCCCACTCCAGCGGGTCAGCACAGATTCGTTGTCTATCGCACGGCAGACCCCGGATACTTTTCGGCAATCGGCATTCCGCTGCTCCGAGGAAGGTTCTTCACCGAGAACGAACGCCTCGACAACAACAGGTATGTGATCGTCAACCAGCAATTCATGCACGAGTTCTTTCCCCATGAAGACCCGATTGGACGCGATCTTCATACCACCTGGCAGAGCGCTGCAGGGGAGGACTATCGGATCGTCGGGGTTGTTGGTGACACCCTTTATGAGGTCGGTCAGCCGGTCCGGGCCACGATGTGGTTCCCTATACTCGGTGGACCAACAGCGCAAACCAGCAACATCCAACTCGTAGTGCGGACGCATGGCGATCCCCAAGCGATGGCGCTCCCCGTCCAGAAGGCAATCGCCGGTATTGATCGGGAGTTGCCGGTCAAGAACGTTCTGACAATGGACCAGATCATTGGACAATCTACCGCCGACTCCAGCCTCAATGCGATTTTGGTACTCAGCTTCGCTGTTATTTCCCTGGTTCTGGCAGCGATCGGTCTCTATGGAGTTCTCGCCTACCTGGTTGCACAGCGGACAACTGAGATCGGGGTCCGTATTGCACTCGGTGCGAATCGCACGAGTGTGCTCAGACTTGTCCTGTTGGACGGTATGCGGCCGGCGCTCCTGGGATTGGCGCTGGGACTTGTGGGTAGTCTGGGGGCGACACGGCTCATCGCGTCAACGTTGTATGGAACCAGGCCTCTCGACCCGGTGGTTCTTGCGTTGGTCACTGTAACGCTGCTGCTGGTGACTGCTCTTGCCTGTTTGGTGCCCGCATGGCGCGCCTCGCGGCTCGACCCGATGCGGGCACTGCGCACGGAATAGCGATGACAAAGCTCTACAGGCCGGCAGAGAGGAATTGCTGCCAACCTGATGTCCGAGCATACGCTCTATTCGGAACGCAATGTTCTCACAGGATCCACTCGCGTCGCACGCCATGCCGGGACGTAGCAGGCCAGCAAAGCTACAACCATGAGGATCGAGGACACGAGCACGTACGTGAGGGGGTCTGTGGCGGTGATTTCATACAGCATGCTCGAAAGAACATGCGTAAGGGCAAGCGTGCATACGATGCCAATGGCTATTCCGGTAGTCGTCAGCTTGAACCCCTCCCCGAGAATCAGGCCAAAAATATGACTTCTTTTTGCGCCCAGTGCCATACGTATCCCGACTTCGCGCTTTCTCTGGGAGACAAAGTGCGAAAGCACGCCATAAATTCCGACCGCTGCAAGCACCAGGGCCAGTGCTGCAAAGACCCCGAATAACTGGGCGCGAAAGCGCGGCTCGGCCATAAAGGGAGAGAGCGACTCGTCAATCGTCTGGACGATAGGTACGGGAAGGTTGCTGTCGACTGCCGTAATAGAGCGTCCGATCGCAGGCGCAACAGCACGGATATTTCCGTCTGTTCGAACGAAGACCGATAAACCGTAGGTCTCTGAGCATACCCCATATAGAGCGTAGGATAGGAGACATCCCCCGCAATACCGACGATGGTTAGCCATGGGTTCTTTCCATCCGGTGTCCCGAATTTGATCCTCTGGCCGACGGCACAGCCCTTCGGAAAAAACTCTTTGGCAAACGATTCGTTGACGATCGCAACCGGGAGCGATCCGCTTCGATCCTGGTTGGAAAATATTCTGCCCTGCAGAAGTGAAATGCCGAGGACATGGAAGTAGTCCGTGCTGACGGGCTCCGGGCCGGCGGCCGAAGCTGCGGGCGATGCACTCGCGGCGCCTTCAACCGTTACCGGCCCTGCTCCCGGAAGGGTAGCAAGCCCCGGAGCAAATGCGACGCCTTTGACGCCAGGAAGCGACTCTAGCGTCAGCTCGACGCGGTCCCTGAATCTTGTATGGTCTTCCGGCTTCGGATACGCACCCGGGGGCAGATGGATCTCTGCTGTCAATAGGTGATCGCGCCGATAACCAAGTGGCGCATTCACCAGCCGGACCATGCTTTCAATCAGCAGGCTGGCTGCCGCGAGGACGACCAGAGAAAGCACCATTTCGACTACGACGAGGATGCGGCTTGTCCGATGACTTCGCGATCCGCGCGAGGCGGTCAGAGCGGATTGCTTCAGAACTTCATTCAGGTCAACACTGGATGCCCTCCATGCCGGAACGACTCCGAACAGTAGACTCGTTACGACTGCAAGCGCCGCCGCAAGTAGCAGCACTTCCCAGTTCACAGCGATTGGATTGCCAGGAGGAAGCTGGGTGGCCTCCTTTGTACCGATAATGTGCACGCTAACTACCGCCAAGACAATTCCCAGGCAGGTTCCGCCAAGCGAAAGCACCGCGCTCTCCGTCAGTAGTTGCCGAACGAGGCGAGAGCGACCGGCGCCAATGGCAGCACGGATGCCCAGTTCCTTCTGTCGCACGATCGCGCGTCCCAGAAGAAGGTTCGCGACGTTCACGCACGCGATCAGCAGCACAAACACAACCACAGCAAAGAGCAGAATCAATCCGCGGCGAAGATTCCGTCCAGTAAGCCAGGTGAACTCCGATTGGAGATCGAGCACATACGGCTCAAGCTTCATCGCAGCAAATTCTGGGCTCTCATCGATGATTCGATTTTCGAGGCCGGCTAGCTCCGCCTGTGCCGCCTCGCGGCTAACACCCGGTTTGAGCCGGCCGAAGACGCCAATCGGCATATCCCAGGGCTTCTGATGAAACTGGCTGTCCGGAGTGATCAGCGTCCACATTTCGGTCTGCCGCGGGTAAAACGAGAAATTCCGCGGCATGACACCGATGACCGTACAACCTGCGCTATTCAGCGTCAGACTTTTCCCCACCCATCCCGATGGGCCGGCGGGATGCTGCTGCAGGAACTGGTGCGCCAGCACCACTGTGCACGGATACTTTAAGTCAGAGCTCTCAAACGTACGCCCCATTGCCGCCTGAACACCGAGCATGGAAAAGAAATTTGCGCTCACCGGCATGGCGAGCACTTCATGCTTTTCTCCGCGCCAGGAAAGCATTGCCTCGGCGTTGCGTGCCCATGTCGCCGCCGCCAATTCCTCGAAGCTATGACTGTTCCGGCTCCACTCTTCGAACTCGCGGTAGGTATCAAAGGCCGGGACTCGTTCTTGTGGCAGATGCTGCCACACCACCACCAGCCGGCCCGCATCTTTGTATGGAAGCGGCCTCAGCAGTACCGCATCGACGATGCTGAAGATCGTGGCGTTGGCGCCGATTCCCAGTGCAAGCGTGAACAGTGCGATCAGCGTGAATCCCGGCGATTTGGCAAGAACCCGCAGCGAGTAGCGCACATCCTGGACAAAGGTAGTTACGAGCGCACTACCCTGCGCTTGCCAGCAGTCTTCTTTCACCTGGTCGAAGCCACCGAACTCGAGACGCGCACGGCGTAACGCCTCTTCCCGGCTCAGACCCGCGCCAACGTATTTCTCGACCAGATGATCAAAGTGAAAGCGCAGTTCGTCATTCAGATCTTTCTCGACACTGCGCCCTCGAAAGATGGACCGCAGACGGATAACGAGGTCGCTCAGCATAATAGATCTAAACCGCTCGCAACACCTGAGCAACCGCGACTGTCAGCTTTTCCCAGGCATCCTGTTCGGACGCAAGCTGCTTTTGACCTGCTTTGGTGAGCTCGTAATATTTGGCGCGCCGGTTCTTTTCCGACGCTCCCCACCGCGCTTTAATCCAGCCCCGTCGTTCCAGGCGGTGAAGGGCCGGATAGAGAGAGCCCTGCTGAACCTGGAGCACGTCGTTGGAAATCTGCTGGATGCGCTCGGAAATTGCCCAGCCATGCTGCGGGCCAAGTGAGACTGTTCTGAGGATGAGAAGATCGAGCGTTCCCTGTGGCAGGTCCAGGCGTTCCATAGTAGCGTAACTCCCCATTTCCTTCTACAGGGAATGGTACGCCTCTTTCCTGTAGAAGTGCAAGGGGGCGCCTAAGGCGCGACAATTCGATCTCATACCAGTTCTCTTCGCGGATGAGCTCTTCGCTGACAGCAAACACACCAAACGTCGCAGATAAGCGGACACCTGCGAGATGGAAGACTTGGTGGACTGGCAGGTCGATGCAGTTCCTCCTCTGAATTGCGTGTTATCTCCTACTCTGTTCTGAGAGCCTGCATTGGCTCAATCGCTGCTGCCCGGCGAGCCGGTATGATCGCAGCGGACAAAGCCGCCAGGCCGAGGAGCACAACCGCACCGCCGAGGGCGATGGGACTGTACGGTACGACGCCAAATAGCTGGCTGGAAATGCTGTGGCCGAGGAGAATCGCGATGGGGATCCCGATTGCCAGCCCTGTGCCCACGTTATAGACGGCGCCTTTCAGGATAAAGAGGAGGACGGAAGCGCGATCGGCGCCGAGCGCCATGCGAATGCCGATTTCACTCCTGTGTTGCTCTACCAGATACGCCGTGACACCATAGAGGCCGATGGTCGCCAGAGCGAGTGCCAGAAAGCCAAAGAGGGAGGTAAGACGCGCAATCATGATCTGCTGCCGCAGCGCAATGCCTACCTGCTCACTCAGTGTCTGAAAGTCGAGAATCGGCATGTTGGGATTCATTTGCGTCATAGTGTGCCGAACCTGTGATTCGAGGTCCGGGGACGCGTCTAAAACTCTGATTTCGATCGCGTCCAGATAGCGTGAACCGTCTTCAGGTGCTTGGCTCGCGGCCAGATAGCACATAGGTGGAGCCTGTTTGGAAGGCCCAAGATAGAGAGTATTTTCGACGACGCCCACAATTTCAAAGTCGCCTGCGTCCTTGAGCGAGCCATAGCCAAAATGCTTTCCCAGCGGGCTCTGGTCCCTGAAAAAACGATGAGCGAATGCCTGGTTCACAACCGCGATGCGCCGGGTATGGACCGTGTCGCCGGATGCAATCGGCCGGCCCTGCAACATCCCAATGCCGAGGGTTTTGAAATACTCAGGGCTGACGTAGTTCCAATACGCATCGTTCCCGCTGCTGTTCGGTTGAGGGGCCTGACCTTCGATATACGCATTCTCGTTCCAGTTCATGCCATCCATGGGGCTCGAAAGAGAAAAGCTTACGCTTGCCACGCCGGGAATCGCGGTCAGCGCGTCGTGAAGTCTGTGGTAAAAGGAGTCCATCTGCTCAGGCTTGTATCCCGCCATCAGCGGATTGATGTGCAGCACATAGGAGTGCTGCGTATCGAATCCGAAGCGCTGGTGCTGCATATTGGTGAGACTTGCAGTCAGCATCCCTGCCGCAGACAGCAGAATGAGCGACAGCGCTGCCTGGCCAACCACCAGCGAATGTTGAGCCAGAGAACCGCTGGCCCGCGTTGCTCTGTTTATCCCTCTCAACGCCTCGGCGGGCTCGCATTGCAGCATCATCCAGGCCGGTGCGATTCCGAACAACAAGCCGGTAATGAGGACAACAGCAAATACAAAGAAGAGGACCGGCAACTCGGGCGTGGCCCGAATCGGAACGTATGCGTGATGAAACGCGAGATAAAGGATGCCGTGCGTGCCGCCAAAGGCCAGAGCCAGTCCTGCGGAACCACCCAGCAGTGCCAGTACCAGAGCTTCGGTCATTGCCTGCCGCACCAACCGTGTGCGGGACGCGCCCAGTGCAGCTCGGACGGAGCTAAAATGCCGACGCGATGAGGCTCGTACCAACATCAGATTGGCAAGATTGGCGCAGGCAATTGCCAATACCAGAGAGGAGATCCACATCAGCAATCGCAGTCCATCCTGATAGTTCTCCTGCATGGCCTGTATGCCGTTGCCGCCCGGAGAGAGACGTAGCACCTGTCTCGATACGAGGGCTCTCTCGCCAGACTTCAGCCCGCTTGCCGGGCTGAGCAGCCACTGTCGAAGCTCGACCTGTAATTGTGCCTGCAGGGATTCCGGATTCTCTCCGGGACGAACTCGTCCAATCAAATCCAGCCAGTGAAGATCCGGACGGTTCAGGATAGCCTTGATACCATAGAGTAAAGGATCGTCGGCCAAAGGAACCCAGAGTGAGGGTGGGCGCGCCTGCAGACGATCGCCAAAGAAGCCCGGTGGGGCGGTGCCAATGATGGTGAAGGGATGGCCATTGATACTGAAGCTCGCGCCCACAACTGAGGGATCCTGCCCGTACATCCGCTGCCAGGTATGAAAGCTCATCACCGCGACCGGAGCAGCACCCTGCCTATCGTCTGCAGAAGACAGCGCGCGCCCTTCGTAGGCATGTATGCCGAAGGTTGCGAAGTAATTTCCTGAAACAAATTCGCCGACCAGGGGCTGGGCCGCCTGCAAGCCGCCATCTCTCCGAACAGCTACCGTGGTGGTGCCGTCCGCATCCATGGCGGCCAACTGCTCGAAGCCCTCCGTGTGGTCGCGAAGATATCGGTACAAGTCCACCGAGAAGAGAGACCAGTTGTGCTGGAGGCCACCGGCGATGCAGCAGTTTTCAATGTTACCGACCCTGAAGAGTTCCGCTGGCTTCACGACCGGCAGCGACTTGAGCAGGACGGCATGCACGAGCGTGAAAATTGCCGTTGTCGCGCCGATTCCCAGCGCAAGCGTCAGCACAGCCGTAATGGTGTATCCGGGAGCTCTCCTGAGTTGACGTAATGCGTAACGAACATCCTGCATCAGCGTCTCAATCCAGGGAAGCCCTCGCTGCATGCGATAGTCTTCCCGAATCTTTGTCAGACCGCCAAAATTTCTCAGTGCCTTCTCCCGCGCATCCTCAGGAGACATGCCGCGCTTCAGATTCTCCTCTATGGCAAGCTCGAGGTGGGAGTCGAGTTCATCTTCGAGATCGCGATCGAGAGACTCGCTCCGGAAGAAACTACTGCAACGGCTAACAAGTGTACGTATCCAGTCCATCGACTTCTACTCCGCCCTGAGCGACCGCATCGGGTCGACCGAAGCCGCACGCCGTGCAGGGATGGCGGCTGCAACAAAAGCAGCTGCGAGCATGACCGCGGCAACGGTTCCCAGCACAACGGGATTGTATGAGGTGGTGCCGAAGAGTTCCGCGGCCATGAAGCGGCCGGCGAAGATCGCGGCAGGAATACCGATCAGGAGCCCGGTCCCAACCTGCAAGAAAGCACTGCGGAGAACCATCGCGACGACGGATCGACGGTTGGCGCCGAGCGCCATGCGGATGCCGACCTCATTGGTACACTGTGCGACGCTGTAGGTCGTTACGCCGTAGAGACCCACCGCCGCCAGCAACAATGCCAGAAAGCCGAAGAGAGAGACCAACTCGGCAATCAGGTGCTGCTGATCGAACTGCTGGTCGAACACTTCCTGATACGACGAGAAGCCGTTCAGAGGCAGGTTTGGATCGATCCGGTCCAAAGCTCTTCGGACCTGGGCCTCGAGGCCTGGCGGGTTCCCCGGTGCCCAGAGAATTACATTCAGCAGATTATGGGACCGGTTTTCATCGACGTCTGCCTGCGGACCGCCGAAGCTCACAAACTGTGATTCGGGCAGATAATACGCCGGCCTGATCGGGCCTGTCGGGTCCCAGGTCCCCAGGCGCGCGTTCGCCGAGACGCCAACGATTTCGTAATCCCCGGCGTGCGCCGGATCATCTCCGCGGCCGAAGTGCTGTCCAAGCGGATTCTTTCCCTTGAAAAACGCCTGAGCGAAGGCTTCATTCACGATCGCGATGCGGCGCGAGCTTGCGGTATCTTCATCCGTGAATGGCCGCCCTATGACAATTCTGTTTCCGATCGAGGCAAAGAATCCCGGCGTAATCCGATTCCAAAAGGGGTACAGTTCCTCTCCGGCATGCTGCGTTGGCTGCCCCTCAATCCGCACCGAACCGGTCCAGTTATTTCCTCCCATCGGAGCATCGAGAGCGGCACTGACCGCTCTCACTCCAGGAATACTTCTTAAACGAAGCAGAAGTTGTTGATAGAACCGCTCAAGGTCAGCGGGTTTGTACCCAGCCATCGATGGGTCAATATACCCGATGTACCGGCCTTCAGCCTGAAACCCGAAGTTTTGGGATTCTAGGTTGCGCAGGCTCAGGTCGAGCAGTCCTGCGGTGCTGAGCAGTACGAGGGAGACCGCAGTCTGAACGACGACCAGCACCTTTCTCGTCCAGGAATGATCGCCCTGCGTAGAGCGGTTGGCTCCGCGCATGGCATCGATGGGCTGGGCATGTGATGCCATCCATGCGGGCGCGATGCCGAAAAGAACACCTGTCATGAGTGACAATGCGAGCGCAAAGATCAGAACCGTCCAGGAAGGCGCTGCGGATATGGGAACCCATGAGTCCGGCCCTGCGAAAGCGAGATGCAGGATCAGAGATGCTCCGGCGTAAGCGATGCCGATCCCAGCCGCCCCGCCAAGCAGGCCAAGGATCAGACTCTCCATCAGGGATTTACGGATGAGCCTCGATCGTGATGCGCCAAGGGCCGCCCGGACGGCGATCTGCGGCTGGTCTCTCAGGCCGCGCGCCAGGAGAAGATTGGCGAGATTGGCACACGCGATCAGCAGCACGCATCCGGCAACGATCATCAGAAGCCGCAGGTCGTCCTTATAGTCGCTCTGCAGCTGTGCGATACCGGATCCGCCCGGTGTCAGGTAAAACTGCTCCTTTGGAAGAAACTGCCTTTCTTGAGGTGTCATCTGCGCGAGATGACCGAGCTGCCACTGCCGGAGCTCTACCTTTAGCTGCGCCTTGAGAGTCTCCGGATCGGTCCCCGCACGTACGCGTCCGATGATATCCAGCCAATTCTCATTGGTCTGATGCAGCATGGAACTCGATCCCATTAGCAGAGGCTCGTCGGAGAGCGGCATCCAGAAGTCCGGGTTGGCCCAGGAGCTTTGCATGGCGCCGTAGAACCCTGGCGCGGCCACGCCAACCACGGTCACCGCCTGTCCATCGATCTGGAAGCTTGCTCCGACAACCGAAGGATCGCTGCCATATTTCTGCTTCCATACCCGGTAGCTCATCACCGCTACAGGCGTGGCACCCGTTCGGTCGTCCGAATCGCCGAGCAAGCGCCCAATCCACGGAGCGACCCCGAAGGTTTCGAAGAAATTTCCCGAGACGAATTGCCCAACGTGGGCCTCCGCCGGATGTGTGCTCCCCGCGCGCCGAACGCCAAAGTCCGGAGTGCCCGCCTGAAAGGCGGCAAGCTCGGCAAACGCGGGAGTATGTTCGCGAAAGTAGCGATAGATCTGCCAGGAGAAGATTGAGAACTCCGGATCCTGTGTATAGCCACCCCATTCGCAACAGTGAATCTCGTTGCCGAAGCGCCAAAGCTCGCCCGGCTGCGCAACCGGCAGGGATTTCAGCATCACTTGCTGTACCAGGGTAAAGATTGCGGTCGTGGCGCCAATGCCGAGAGCCAGAGTCGCGACGGCCGTGATGGTAAACCCTGGCGCTTGCCGCAGTCGCCTCACTGTATAACGAGCGTCCTGAATCATGGTTTCGAGGAAAGGCAGCCCCCGCTGTTCGCGATACACTTCCTTCCATTGCGTTATGCCACCGAACTCGCGCAGAGCGCGAGCGCGGGCCTCTTCCCGGGATAAGCCATGGCGCTGCTGTTCCTCCATCGCCATCTCGATATGGGAGCGCAACTCCTCATCCAGTTCCTCGTTCTTTTTCCGACGGCCAATCAGCCCGGTGCAGCGGCTTAACAAGACACGGATCCATCCCATATACCCCTCCTAACGAGACGGCGCGAGAATTCGTGCCATCGTGGCGGCGATACGCTCCCAGTTCTCTGTTTCCGCTTGCATCTGTTTCCCGCCGATTCGCGTCAGGGAGTAGTACTTGGCACGCCGGCCGGTTTCCGAGGTTCTCCATTCAGCTTTAATCCAGCCGCGCTGCTGCAGCCGCAGGAGCGCCGGATAGATCGTTCCCTGGTTGAGCGTCAGAGTGTTCGCGCTCACCTGTTCAATCCGGCGCGCAATGCCATAGCCATGCAGCGGGCCCATCGACTCGATCGTCTTCAGCACCATCAGATCGAGCGTTCCCTGTAGTACGTCGGATTTACCTTCGGGCATCCGCTGCCTCCTGTTGATCTTCCACATATACTGAGGCCACGATAGGCTGAATGTCAACATATCCGACGAGACGACCTGCTCCCTCATGCAGGCATTGCTCCAGACCGGGTTGGCTTGCCTGGCAAGTCAAGGGCCCGCTCTCTGCAGAAGGAGCTGCATTTGCTGCAATTTACTTCGGGATCGGGCCTGTGGTCTCTATCCTGTCTCGACGATCGATTCGGGGTTATCCGCTGCCGGATATCGTCAGCGCTCAAATGTCGCCGTTAGACTGGCACAGAATGGAAGTGGAGGCACAATGCGGAATTCAGAGACGATAATGTCAATCAACGGCATGCTGTCTCGCCGTAAAAGCGGCGTCGTGTCACCAAAACGCATCCCAGCCATTCGCCCTGGGGCGTTTGCTGTAATCTGGACCCTCGCGGGAATACTGGCCCTCGTCACAGCGGGCGAATGCAGCTCGGTATTTCACCTGTCCTCGCTGCTTTATGGCTGCATCCTCTGGGGCTGGTGGGCCGGCGTCGCCTCTACGCTCTGGAAGGCAGGACGATGCAAGCCTTTTCTATCGGAGCTTTCACTGCAATCGGTCTGGCTGCACACAGGAGCAGCGATTGTACTTGGAGAGGCGCACCTGTTTGTGCTGTGGAGTCTGGGGTACATGGGAATGGGATGGTATGGTGGACTCCCCAAGTGGACTGCGTTTCATGCTCTGCTGAATCTCAATCGTTTCGGGATCGAGCTACTCGTTTACGGCTTTGTGTTTGGTCTCATCGGCATTGTTCAGTACCAATTGCAGGTGCAGCGCGAACGCATGCGTTCTCTTGAGCTCGAAAGGCAGCTTTCCGCGGCGCAACTGCGCGCTCTTCAAACGCAGCTCGAGCCCCACTTCCTGTTCAATGCTTTGAATGCCATCACGACACTTGTTGAGCTGGGCCGGCAACCGGAGGCTGCCGATATGCTCGCACACCTGAACGCAATCCTGAAGACCACGTTGAAGCGTACGACGCCTGAGAAAGTTCCGCTTTCACAGGAACTGGAAATGATCGAGAACTACCTTGCGATCGAGCAGGTGCGTTTTGCCGACCGGATGCGAGTTGAGATTAAGGTTGATCCCGCCTCTCTCGACTGCCTTGTCCCATGCTTCCTGTTGCAGCCTATCGTCGAGAATGCCATTCGGCATGGCATCGCGTGCTGCGAAAACGACGGAATCGTTGAAACCGTTGCTCGGCGAGAGGGTGATTTGTTGCGCCTCTGGGTACGCAACAGCGGATCAGAGCCGGATTTTCCCGCTCAGCCCGGAAATGGTATCGGGCTGAGTAATACGCGCGAACGTCTCACCCATTTCTACGAAAAGG
>Ga0335075_10011189_pt1 | contig 13576 bp, 18 predicted proteins | sample Lox_Sample_24_FD_206723 | JGI IMG/M metagenome (GOLD analysis project Ga0335075, IMG submission 206723) | Soil microbial communities from Loxahatchee National Wildlife Refuge, Florida, United States - Lox_Sample_2.4 | ecosystem: Environmental > Terrestrial > Soil > Wetlands | place: USA...
CCTCCAGGCCGCCCGACAGCCGGTCGATCCAGAGTCGACCGTCGGGATTGAGCATCACCTCGACGATCGAGGGGTCTTCGAGAAAGGTCGCGATCGCCGGGCCGAGGGCGGTGCGCAGCATGCGCGCGCCGCGGGAGAAGGCCTCGGAATGGAGTGGAGCAACCGCCACAATCGTCCCCGTAGAAGGCCAAGCGCAACATGCGATTGGCGACGGGGACGATTAGAAGAGGCAAGAAATAGGGCGGTTCAACAAGTATTCAGATGGCGTAGGAACGCAGCGTAGAGGAGAGAAAAAAGACTTGCTGGGTGCGGAAGGTCGTCCGCTTGGGCAGGCTGTCTGTAAACGGAACGGGGCCGTTTCCCGAATGTCCTTTTATCACAGCAGACGTTTGGTAGGTCGATGCTCGGGTTCGCGAGCATATCGCGACGCTCGCGATTTCCGAGCCGCTAGCTCCCGCTGCCGGGAGCTACGCACTCGCAGACCCCGCTCAGCCGGCCCGAAGCCTTCGCATATTTGGGCGGACGATCGCATTCCGGCAAACGAGTCTCGACAGCCCTATCGCACCGAATTTTAGTTTCGGCCGGGTGGCGTTTGCGTTTCACGGACGAAGCGCGCCCGGTTTGCGTTGACGAAGGCCTCTACGGTCATCAGCGGGCCGCCGATAATCTTCGTGCCGATGTCATCAAGGCCAGCGATCAGGCCCTCTTGCTGGTCGAGTTCCGCAGCTTCGAAGTGCCGGCGCAAGACCGTGTGATCCTCAAGCCCCGCGAGCTCCAAGAAGGCCGATACGGTAAGCTGCTCGAAGGGCAGATCGATCCCGAGCACACGACCCACCTCGGCTGCCAACTCCTCATGACTATACTCCTTTGGGCCGTGCAGTTGGTAGGCTTGGCCGCCGTGGCCTTCGGGCTTCTCCAGGATGTTGGCAATGATCTTCGCCGTATCCGCCGCGGCCAGCGGAGCGAAGCGGCCATTCTTGTTGAAGGGCATAATGTAGCGGCCACGCTGGATGAATGCCGAGATGTAGAGCAGCCACTCGGCGAAGAAGGTGACGCGCAAGTTCGTCGTTGGGATGCCCGACCACTCGAACACCTGTTCCGAAAGCCAATGGTTCTGGGTCACCTTGCTGCGCGCTGCGGGCCTGGACTGCTTGTGGGACAGGTTGACGATGTGTTCGACACCCTGCTCTTTCGCGACCTGCGCGAAAATGACCGCAGCCTCCACGAGACCCTCGGCTATGGGAAAGCAGAAGTAGGCGCGATCGACGCCCGCCATAACCCGCCGCATATCGCGCAGGCTTGTGATGTCCCCATGAACGATCTCAGCACCCAGACTGGCCAGCTCCTGCGAGCGAGCGTTCTCGTGATGGGCAAGGGCGCGGACCTTGCGGCCCTTCTTCAGCAGTTCCTTCGCGGTCGGGCGCCCCGTATCTCCGGTTGCGCCGGTCACTAGAATCGTTGTCATCGCATTTCTCCGTTCGGCAATGGAATCGGGCGCCTCGTTGCGTCCATTTGCTGCATATACAACATAGATCGCCTAATGCTGTATATGCAATATGCTAACTTGCATTACTGGCGAGAATGCCGTCCGCGACCGCCTTGATTGCGCTCATGCCTGCTTGCCCAAGCAGCTTCAACGCTCGTTTCTGCCCCGCCTGCCAAGCTGGCATGGACGAAAAGAGCAGGTCTTCGCCGGCTTTGCTCAGCCGAATGGGGCGCTGACGACCCTGAACCTGATCAGCGACCTCTTCGATCCATCCCGCGTCCGACATCAGCTTGAGGTTTCGCGTCAAGGTGGAACGATCGAGGCAATTGGCTCGACCAATTTCGGCGCGCGTGGCGACGCCCAGCCGCATGATTGAACCGAGTAAGGTGTGTTGCGAGGACACCAGGCCGAGTGGACGCAGTTCCTCATCAAAGATGTTGGTCATGACGCGTGAAATAAGGCGCGCCCGCGCAATTATGCAGGCGTCTTCCAGTTCCCGGAGCGTCGCTCGTCGATTGCCGGTCGGAGGCTTAACACTCATCAACAAACTATGGTGCATATACAACACTCGGTCAACCTGTATCCTACGTCCTCCTGCGAACGCTGTTGATCTGAACAAGCGACCGCTTTCGGGATTGCGCGTTGGGGTTCCGTAAGACCAAGATGAAGGCGCGAAGCTGGCGTGCTGACTGTCGTCAGCAGCCGATTGACATCACGACGAGTTTTCACCCGCTTCTTCAGGAATTTCCTGCCTCAACTTCGGGCCCTCGTTCAGGCGCCGGCCAAGCGTGGCGATGAAGTGGTCGTATCGCGCGCCGGCCTGGGCGCGCGCGGCCTTGGCGGCCGGCTCGGGAAGCGGCGGCGTCGTGTTTAGCCAGAAGCGAATGAACAATGCCAAGGTTTCGACACCGATTGCGACATCGCGTTCGAGCCGCGCCAGGCGACGATCCTGCTGGTCGAGGCGTTTGGCGATCGCGGCCTCGCGCCGTTCGTCGGCGTCGGGTGACAGGAAGGACGCGATGGCGGCCTCGGCGATCAGCGACAAGGACTGCCCCCGGCGGCCGGCATAGGCCAACAAGGCCCGCATCACCTCCGGATCGAGATAGACCGAAACCTGGGCTTTCTTCTTCGTCGCCGTCATGCGCGCCTCACAGGCCGAGGTCGTCGCCCGGGTCGAGCGAAGCCTGCCGCGCGACGCCCTGCATGAGGTCGTTCATCCGTCCAATTCGGGGCGCGTCCTCCTCCAGCTCGTCGGCTGGGTCGAGCGCGAATTCGTTCTCGATCGGCTCCTTCTTCTCGACGGTGTCTTGACTCAACTCCGGCTGCCGGCGGCGGTCCGAGTTCTTCGGATCTTCATCCTCCGCTTCCTCGCCGTCGCGCAGTACGGGCGCTGACGGCCGCGGTGGCAGTGGACGCGCGCTCCAATCGTCGGGCCGTCCCTCTTTCGGCCGTGCCAATACGGGCGGCGGCAGGATGCGCTCCTGAAAGCGCGCGTCCTCGTAGTAGCGCGCCTTCTTGGCGCGAATCGGATGCAGCCCTGAGACCATGACGATCTCGTCGGCGGGCGGGAGCTGCATGATCTCGCCCGGGGTCAGCAGCGGGCGCGCGGTTTCCGAGCGCGAGACCATGAGATGACCGAGCCACGGCGAAAGCCGACTGCCGGCGTAGTTCTTCATCGCCTTCATTTCTGTCGCGGTGCCGAGCGCGTCGCTGACCCGCTTTGCGGTCCGTTCATCGTTGGTGGCGAAGCTGACGCGCACATGGCAGTTGTCGAGGATCGAGTTGTTGGGCCCATAGGCCTTCTCGATCTGGTTCAGCGACTGCGCGATTAGGAAACTCTTGATCCCATAGCCCGCCATGAAGGCCAGCGCGGACTCGAAGAAGTCGAGACGGCCGAGCGCCGGGAATTCGTCGAGCATCAGGAGAAGCCGACGGCGCCCGGCCTTGGCCTGTAGGTCCTCGGTGAGCCGCCGGCCGATTTGGTTCAGGATCAGGCGGATCAGCGGCTTGGTGCGATTGATGTCCGACGGCGGCACGACAAGGTAGAGCGTCGTCGGCCGATCGCCAGCGACGATGTCGCCGATCCGCCAGTCGCAGCGCCGCGTGACCTCGGCGACCACGGGATCGCGATAGAGGCCGAGGAACGACATGGCCGTGCTCAGCACGCCGGAGCGCTCGTTGCCCGACTTGTTCAACAACTCCCTCGCAGCGCTGGCGACGACGGGATGGACGCCGGCTTCGCCGAGATGCGGCGTCCGCATCATCGCCGAGAGCGTAGACTCAATTGGCCGCTTGGGATCGGAGAGGAATGACGCGACGCTGGCGAGCGTCTTGTCCGCCTCCGCGTAGAGGACATGCAGGATCGCGCCGACCAGCAATGCATGGCTGGTCTTCTCCCAGTGATTGCGCTTCTCCAGGCTGCCTTCGGGATCGACCAGGATGTCGGCGATATTCTGCACGTCGCGGACTTCCCACTCGCCGCGCCGGACCTCGAGCAGTGGATTGTAGGCCGACGACTTCGCGTTGGTCGGATCGAACAGCAGTACACGGCCGTGCTGCGCGCGGAAGCCGGCGGTGAGCTGCCAGTTCTCGCCCTTGATGTCGTGGACGATCGCCGAGCCCGGCCAGGTCAGCAGGGACGGGATGACGAGGCCGACGCCCTTGCCGCTCCGGGTCGGAGCGAAGCAAAGGACATGCTCGGGCCCGTCGTGGCGAAGATAGCTGCGCTGGTGGCGGCCGAGCACGACGCCGTCCGGGCCGAGCAACCCCGCCTGTTCGATCTCCTTCGGCTGCGCCCATCGCGCCGAGCCATAGGTCTCGGCATTCTTCGCTTCGCGGGCCCGCCAGACCGACATGCCGATGGCGACGGCAGCGGCGATCAGCCCGCCCGATGCCGCGATGTAGGCGCCCTCGACGAAGATGGACGGCGCATAGGCGTCGTAGGCGTACCACCACCAGAAAAACGCGGGCGGCAGATAGAACGGGAAATGCAGCAACTCGAACCAGGGCCGCCCCAGCTCGGGCTGGAAGCCGAGGCGCCAGGCGGTCCATTCCGTCGCCGTCCAGATCGCCAGTAGAACGATGGCGAAGACGGTGATGACCTGGCCCCAGAGAATCTTGGTCGCGGACACAGCGGACGTCCTTTCTTGAAGTCGTTGATGGGTGGGATTGCTCAAAGGCCGAGCCCCCGGTTTTTGCCGAAGCCCCAGTCGATCCCGCCGTCGCCACGGGCGACGCCGGAGACGTGGCGGCCGAGCTGCTTCTCCAGCGAGGGCGTCCAAGGCACGAGCTGGAAGCCGAGGCCGTCGTCGATCATGGCGAAGCGGCCGGAGGCGAGCGCGAACCGCTGGCGGTAAGCCCCGGCGACATACTCGCCGGAAGCGGCCTGATTGAACGGCTGGCCGGTCTGGGCCGCGAGCTGCTCGCCCAAGGCCTCCACCTCCCGGCGCCGAAGCGTGCCGATCAGGCCCTGTGAGAAGACGATGCCGCGCGCCTGGCGTTCGGCAAGGCCCTGCTCGATGAGCTGCTCGGCCCGGCGCTCCATGGCTTCGCGAACCTCGGCGCCGAAGCCGGCCTGTCCGAGCGCCACGGGATCGCGGGCGACCGCCTGCCGATCGAGCCAGGTCGCACCGCTGGCCGTCACCTGGTTCTCGATGGAGAGATCGGATCGCACGGCGAGCGCGACGCGCCGCCGCCCTTGCGCGTCGTCGAACGTGCGCAGCTCGACGATCGAACCCGATGCGCTATCGCCGGCGGCTTCCAGATCGGGGAATTTGATGTGATGCGTGCGGCCGTCGACGCCGTCCACGACGGCATAGGCCGTACCCTTCAACTCGTCGTCGAGACCACGATCGACAAGCCGGCCGATGACAGGGACTTCGAGACTCTCGCCGGCCAGAACGTAATTCGCGGTTGCGCGCTCGATGCCGCGTTCGGTCAGGCCGCGGTGGATGCGCTTGATGATGTCGCCGCGCTCGCCGAGTTCGCGTAGCGTCGTCTCGGCGGCCTCATCCATGGTCCACTGGCCAGCTCCGATCTGGCTGGCGAGCCCGAGGCTCTCCAGATGCTGCAGCCGTCCGACCTTCAGGCCGTGGAACTCATCGGGCTGCTGACCGGCGACGGTTGCCAGGTCGATGACGCCATGCCGATCGGCATCGCGAGCCAGTTGCCGATCGAGCTGCGTCCAGCGCTCGGCCTCTACCTGGCGCTCGAGCGCATGCCGGATATCGAGATCGCTGCGCAGCCCCAGCTCCTCCGTGACCAGGTCCTGGGCGCGGGCGCGCATCCCCTCCTTGATGTAGTCGCGCGAGATGACGAGATCCTGGCCGTCGTCGGCGACGCCGCGCACGATGATGTGGACGTGCGGGTGCTGCGTGTTCCAGTGATCGACGGCGACCCAGTCGAGCTTGGTGCCGAGGTCTTTTTCCATCTGGCCGACCAGCTCGCGGGAGTACTCCTTGAGGTCGGCCATCTCCGGCGCGTCCTCGGGCGAGACGATGAAGCGGAAATGGTGGCGGTCATTCTCGCACCGCTCGGCGAAAGCCTTGGGATCGGCGTCGTCGGTCTCGGGACCGAATAGCCGCGCCTTCTCCCCGTCCCGGGTGACGCCCTCGCGCCGGAGATAGCCGAGATGGGCGCCGAGCGGCGCGGACCGGGCGGTGTGACGGACCACGCGGGTCTTCACCGTCACCAGCCGGGAGCGGCCGGTCAGCAAGCGGTTCGCCCGGACGCTGGCGACCCGGCCCCGCCCGAACGTCGAGCGGCTCTTGCTCCGGAGCAGACCCTGGCGCGAAACGCCGCCGCCGGCGCGCTGGGCGGCGGCGAGGGCCTGGGCGATGAACGGCTTCGCGCGCTGACTGCGCGAGGATCGGATGCGGCCCGGCCGTGGCTGGAAGTCGTTCTCCTCAGCCATGGCCGCCCCCGACAATGTGCGGAAAACTCAACTCCGGCAGGGCATTGGAGGCTGCGCGCACATTGCGGGCGGACGCCACACATTGCCGGATCAGTGAAAAACCCCAGCAAAAACAACCGACCGACCGAGCCGCACCCTGCGGCCTTTTATCTGGCCCTCGGTCGGTTGTTTTCCGCACGTCTCCCCTGAACGCCCTTCCTCCTTCCCGGAAGCGCGCCCGCTTGCGCCTGCCTTCGCCACGGCGGCCGATCGATCCGAAGGGGCCGGTCCGCATTGCGTTGGGCGATCGGCAGCCAGAGATCGCGCATCCCGGCGAGGATCGCGCAGCATCCGACAAGTGCCTGGGCCGCAGGGTCATTGGTTCGGCCCCGCTGCGGAAATTGCGACGAATAGGCCGCCGGATTGCGGGGCGATGGCGGAGACATCGCGCACCGCGACGACGGTCGGACGGTCGTTGGCCGGCGGTTTCTTTGTCCCGCGATCCGCTGGTTCAGCGCTTGCCGACCGCACGATGAAGAGCGGCGCCTGTGTCCAGGACGACGGATCGTAGGCCGCCGGCAGGACAGGCCCATCGATCGCGTCGCCCCCGACAAAAGGGACGAGCGCCGCCACATACGCGATCGTCTCCGGCGGCAGCGGACGGTGACGGTCGCGGTAATCTTCGTAGCGCCCGGGACCAGCATTGTAGGCCGCAAGGAAGCCCGGGGAGCCGTAGCGGTCGTGCATCTCGCGCAGGAAAGCTGCGCCGGCCAGGATGTTGTCGTGTGGATCGAAAGCATCACGTCCGAGGCCGTAGCGTGCGCGCAGCGCCGCCCAAGTCTCGGGCATGAGCTGCATCAAGCCCATCGCGCCCTTTGGCGAGACGGCGCGACGATCACCGCGGCTCTCGATGCGCATGATCGCCCGTATCCATGCCGCGGGGATTGCGAAGCGCTGAGAAGCTTCGGCGATCAGCGCGGCATAGGGCTCGCTTGCGGCCTGCACCGCAGCCGCCGCCGGCTGCGCGCGGACGGCGACCGTGGGCATTCCGATCGCCGTCAGGCTGGAGAGCAGAAGAAGCGCGCGCCGCATCCGCTCAGTCCCGCTCGCTACGCTTGGGCGGACGATTCCAGTTCAGCACCCAGGCGGACTTGTCGTCGCCCGACTTGAAGAGATTGGCGCGGATCGGTTGCGCGAGCGCGGGATCGTCGATGACCAGCGAGACATACTCGCCCGCCTTCTCGCCGGTGCGTTTCCAGCCCGCGCCGATCTCCGGACCGTCGCCGTCGCCCATGTGGATGCGATAGTCCGGCGCGTTCTCGGCATCGGAGGGTTCGGCCGGGACGAGGGAAAGGTCTCGGTAGAAGAACAGCGTCTGCATGCGTCCGGTGAAGCCGGACTTATCGCGGGTGAACTGACCGATCTGCGCCATGGGAAATCTCCTTTGCTGGCGGGTTGAGAAGCGAGTCATTGGGTGGCGGCGCGCCACACGAAGCGGCCGTCGCCGGCCTCGTCGGTCCACAGCGGGACCGCGCGCGCGAGGATCGAGGTGACGGGAAGTGGACCGAAGTAGCGACCGTCCAGGCTGTCCGGGACGGTCGGGTTCATGAGGAAGATTTCGCTGGGGCTGAGCGTGTGGCAGCCGCTCCAGCGCGGCAGCGGGCGGCCGAGGTGATCGCGCTCATGCGCCGCGCCGACAGCGATGTGATCGACCGTGATGGCGTCTCCAGCGCGGCACACGGTCTGCCCCGGCAGCGCCATCACATGCTTCAGCAGCGGCACGCCTCTGGGCAGGAAACCGCCATCGGCGAGGTAGCTGGCGATCGGTTCGGGCGCGCGCACGGCGACCAGCTCGAGCGCGTGGAGCTGTCCGGCCGGACGGAGCGCATAAAGCCCGGTCGGCGTGCTCGCCGTGGCGTTCCAGATCAGCCGTGGCGCCGGATGGACGAACGCCAAACCGACGAAGATGAGCATGGCGAAATACGTCGTCATGACGTAGCCGAAGCGGGTCATAGGATGACGCTCCGGCGCTTGAGCCAGGCCTGATGCTGCTCGCGCGTGTAGACGCGTGGCTCGTGGCCGGCGGCGAGACGGTTGTGGAGATGCCGCCAATATTCCGGGGCGGCATCGGCGGGATCGACGTCGAGCGCCTCGATCGCGTCAATCGCTTGCAGCACGCGCTCGACTTTCGGCCAGCTATCAACGCGCAACAGGATTTCGCCGCCAGGACGCACGAAGGGCAGCGTCTGATAACGCTCGCCGGCCCCGACCGCGCGGACGATGTCCATGCGCGAGACGACGGTGCCGAAGTCGTTCGACGCCCAGCGCACGAACCCGAAGATGCTGCCGGGACGGAAGCTGGAGACGCTGCGCCGGCGATCGAGGATCTTTTCCTCGGCGCGGCGGCCGAAGCGCAGCCAGTGCTCGATCTTCTTCTCGACCCAGGTTAGCTCGACCTGGGTGAGCGCTATCGCGCGCCGGTGGGAGGGCGGCACGACGCGCGGCGGCGACGGCTCGTTGTCGTTCATGAGGTCTCTCCGGGATCGGCGGGAAACTCGCGCGCGAGGAGGTCGCGGAGCATGTCGGCGACGGTGATGCCGCGGCGGAAGGCGGCGACCTTGATGCGGCCGCGCAGCGCCGTCGTGATGTCGACGGTCAGGCGCGCTGTGAAGCCGGACGCTTCATCCGCGCGCGCGGCGGGCATGTCGGGCGCCTTGATCCAGCTCTCGGCGTCGCCAGGGCGCGCCGCGAACCCTCGACGGGCGGAGCGCTCGGTCATGGCGCGAGCCTCGCGATCTCGGCCGCGAACGCGGCGATCTCGCACGCGGCGGCGCTCTGCTCGGACAGCTCGAACACCAGGCGGCCCGATTGCGCGGAGTCGGCGAAGACGACGCGCTGGCCGATGGTGCTGGTCAGCACCGGCGGGTCATGATCAGCGAGCGTCTCGGCCGTCTCGCGGGCGATGACGGTTCGCGCGCCGCAACGGTTCAGCACGAAGCGTGCGGCGAGCTGCGGGCGGTAGATGCGCGCCTCGCGCAGCAGCGCCAGCATTTCGGCGGAGGCCCAGCCGTCGAGCGGCGATGGCTGCACGGGGATCAATACGAGGTCGGCCGCCAGCAGCGCCGAGCGCATTAAGCCGGTAACGCGCGGCGGACCGTCGATGACGATGTGGTCAGAGGTTCGCGCCAGCTCCGGCGCTTCCCGAGGGAGGGTGTCGCGCGGAAGCCCTACGACGCCGAACAGCCGCGATACGTTCTCGCGGGCGCGCTGCTGCGACCAGTCGAGCGCCGAGCCCTGGGGATCGGCGTCGATCAGCGTGACACGCTTGCCGTGCCGCGCCAGCTCGCCGGCGAGATGCAGCGCAAGCGTCGTCTTTCCGACGCCGCCCTTCTGGTTGAGAAGCGCGACGATCATCGCTTCCCTCCCGGCTTGCGGCCGAAGGGCAGCGACGGTTGCCGTCCTGCGGAGGTCGGCAGGGTGGTCGGGGCGCGTTTATCCGCACATCGCGCGCGCCAACTACAAGAGTTAGATTCTGAGTTAGACTCTAAGTTAAGGCCCGGAATCGCAGTTTCGGGCCAAAGCGTTAGTTGCGGTTCGTGCGTGCGAAGTCCCGATAGGGCTGCGTGCGAAGTCCCGATACCGTTTGCGTGCGAAGTCCCGACCGCATCCACAGCGCCGTCCACAGGGACTGTGGATAAGTGCGCCGGCAGGATGCGCAGCAGCTCGCGCCGGCCCTGCCACTCAATGCGCAGGCGATAGCCGGGTAGCGGCTGGCGCGCGGCGATCCGCCGGATCTGAAGGGCGAAATCCGAGACGCGCACCAGGCTGCCGGATTTCTCGTGGAGATGGGAAATCTCGAAGTGCCACCCCTTGGGCTGGCGGCCGGCGTGCTTGCGGGCGACGCGGTAAAGCCAGCGTTCGATGCCGCCGGTCAGCCGGAAGTAGGCCGGATCAATCGCGAGGACGAGCGAGCGATCGATGACGCCGCGGTAAAACCAGTCGGGGAGCACGAACTCCATGCCCTCGACGCGGCCATCGCGCGTCGTGCATTCCTCCCACTCGTTGATCCAAGAGAACTGGTGACGCCGCCAATGTTCGCCGCTGCGGATGGTGGTGCGGATGACGGTGGACTGCAGGCGCGCCAGCGCGCCCTTCAGCAGCTTGTAATCGCGGGCGCCCGTCTGTCGACCGATTGCGGTCAGGAGCTGATAGGGCGTGAAGCGCAGGAAGCGCGAGGTCTTGAAGCCGAGGTTCTCGGCCTCGACGATCTGGCTCGCCGCCCAGATCAGCACGTCCGCGTCCCAGATGGCCGCCATGCCGTGCTCGGGTACGGCGTAGACTTCGACGCGAACGCCGGCCGACTCGTACACGATCGGCGCTGTGCGCCTTGCCTTGGCCAGCGAGAAGAACGGCCGCTCCATCAGGTCGCGCTGATCGCGTGGGCTGGCATCGCCGGTAGCCACGACAAATGGTTCGAGCTTATTTCGCTCACTAGCGGTGATGAGGCGGCGCGATGACATCGACGAGCGCCGCTTCAGCGATGCGCGTGGCCGGCGGCGCGGGCCTCGACGTATCGAGGATCGGACGTCGAGCTGCACGCGGCCTGATCCGCCCAAGCTTCGAGGTCGTCGATCGCGTAGACGACACGCCCGCCGAGCTTGCGGAAGGTCGGGCCGCTTCCGTGGCAGCGGTATTTCTCTAGCGTCCGCGGTGAGATGCCGAGGATGCGCGCCGCCTCATGGGTGCGGACGTAACGCGTGGCGAGTTGCGCGGCCCTGTCGGGCATGATGTGCCTCCGTCTTGCCTCGAAGCGCCGCGGCCAAGTCGCGGCATGTCGGGGTGACGGTGGCGGAGAGTTCAGGCGTTGGGGGTGGACGAATAATTTGGTTGGCGTGTGTCCCCCGTTTGAGACGGGACGAACGGAAACGTCGCGGACGAGGCCAGTGGCCCATGGTCCGATTGGTGATAGCAATGCGGTGGGATGGACGGAGGCGGGTCAGAGACCGCGCAGCAGCTTCAGATAGCCCCTTTCGACGAGGGCGATCGAATCGTGGATCAGACGGTTGGCTTTGCGGCGCGCGTGCGAATCCTTCCACTCGACAGAGGGAAGCCGGGCGTGGTCGGAGCTGAGTACTTCCGCCGCGATGTCGCGCGGGCCACCGCCGGCATCGTGGACGTCGAAAGCGTGGAGGAGCTGAATCAGTCGCCGTTTCTGGAAAGACGTGAGCCGCAGGGCGGTCGGGAGAAAGTTGAGGCGCTGGCCGCTAAGGCGGCGGGCGAAGCGTAGCGCGACGTCGAGTCGAAGCTCGAACATGCCGTCGAGCGGCAGAAGCACGGCCGGGTGTCGCGTGGCTTGGTCATCTTGCAGGCGGATATGGAGTTCGTCCGAGCCGTCGACGATCACCAGTTCGCGTCCATAGGCGTCGGTGCGCTCGACAGGCGCAGGACTGAAGGTGCTCGTATCGAAGGATGTCGTGGTATCGAACCCGGATGGCGCCGGTTCAAGAATCAGCGTGGCCGGTGAGACTTCCGGCAGCCACAAGACGGGTTCGAATCCGACTGGAGACGCGGGGTCATGGGCGAAAGCGCAACCCCCATCGCCGAGCGAGACTGACGCGGGCAGTCTCGGCGTCGACGGAAGCGCGCGCGATCCGGCGCTGGGTCCGGACGAAGTCGCGGCGGTAATCAGGGTTGCGGCGCAAAAATTCGGCGGCAAAGCCGGGACGTTCGAGGCGGTTCAGCCGATCAATCGTCTCCGGCGAGCGCCAGTACTCCGTGGGCATGGCGTTTCCTCTCGTTTTGTCCTCTCTCAAGGAGGGCCGCCACGATCCGGAAAATTCGCCCGCCAAAGTAGTCCTTAAGGTTGCATCGCGTGCGGCTGTGAGCCGTGGGAGTGCAGGGGCGTGAGTTCACTGCATCCGGGGTTCAAGCAAGTGCCGATAGCCCGTCTCAGTCATCCAGCGGGCTCGCGCCAGGTGGCTGTCATGAACCGTTTTGGCACGGGCGGGCTCCTGGGCCGGGTTGAGGCCGAAGATCACCTGCACGACTTCGCGCCAGTCGGCACCCTCTTCATCGGCCATCAGCAATCGAAGATAGATCGCCAGATGGTTGCTCGTCATAGGCGTTCAGGCGGTCGGTGTGCGGCGGCCGGTCCTGGAAGGTCACCTGAGTCATTGCGATCTACCCCCTAGAGATCAAAGCAATGTGTTAGCCATTCATTTACCGCGAATTTTTGCAAGATTTGCGCCGCGAATACTTACGCCGCGATGCTTGGGACGCATCACGTTGCTCGCGGAAGTGGCAAACTGAGGCCTCCGCAGCGTCGATGAATAGCAACGGCATGTACGAATAGGAACTATCGTTCCTGGAACGATAGTTCCTATATCGGCTCCATCATCGCCATGGATCTTAAGGAGGTCATGGCGGTCAATCTGCGTCGATTGCGTCATGCGAAAGGGATGACGCAGGAGGAATTGGCCGAAAGGGCCGGGTTGAGCGCCCGGTACGTCGGAGGGATCGAACGCGCTGACGTCTCGGCGAGCGTGACGGTGCTCGGCCGGATCGCGGAGGCGCTTGAGTTGGACGCAACCGAACTGGTCCGCGCGGTGCCCATGAAGGTTCGGAAAAAGGCGGCGGTCGAGCCTTAGGTTCTGTGACGACTGCGGTTCACGCCTCGCGCCGGAAGAATTCGACGGGGTCCGCCTCAAGGACCTCGGCAAGCTTCTCCAGCATGTCGACGGTCGCGGAGTGCTGTTCGCGCTCCAGCATGCCAACATAGTTGCGATTGATGCCCGCACGGTCGGCAAGCTCCTCCTGCGACATGCTTTTGGCATGTCTCAGTCTTCGCAGATTCGTGGCGACGATCTCCCGCAAGCTCATGCGGTGAGATCGCCGTGCCACCTAATATACTGCCACCTAGTAAACTAGGTATTCGACCCGTTCAAGGTCGGCGGGCGCGGCTTTGGTGACAAGGCGATGCCCCGCCCGGACTGGCCGGGCGGGGCATTCAGGCGGGATCAGTCGCTCCGGCGGCCGTTGGGGCGGGACCAGATCAGGCTGTAGCCCTCGCCCTCTTCGTCGTCGAAGAGGTTGGCGAAGATCGGGGCGGTGAAGCTCGGATCGTCGAGCTTGAGGCCCAGATAGTCGCGGCCCTCGTTGGAGCGCTTGGACCAGGCGGCTCCGATTTCCACCCGGCCGAC
>Ga0335075_10011190_pt1 | contig 13575 bp, 10 predicted proteins | sample Lox_Sample_24_FD_206723 | JGI IMG/M metagenome (GOLD analysis project Ga0335075, IMG submission 206723) | Soil microbial communities from Loxahatchee National Wildlife Refuge, Florida, United States - Lox_Sample_2.4 | ecosystem: Environmental > Terrestrial > Soil > Wetlands | place: USA...
TCCCCCGGGTCGGCCGGGTTCTCGCAGGCCAGCTGGATGCACCGGACCGTGTCGCGGATCTCGATGATGCCGCGGGTCTGGGTCCCGTTGCCGTAGATGGTCAGCGGCTTGCCCAGCACCGACTGGATGACGAAACGGTTCAGCACCGTGCCGAACACCGCGTCGTAGTCGAACCTCGTGGCCAGCCGGTCGTCCCGGGCGGTCTCCGGGGTCTGCTGGCCGTAGACGACGCCCTGGTTCAGGTCGGTCGCGCGGATCCCCCAGATGCGGCAGGCGAACTCGATGTTGTGGCTGTCGTGCACCTTGGACAGGTGGTAGAACGAACCGGGCCGCTTCGGGAACAGCACCCGGTCCTTGCGGCCCTTGTGCTCGATGTCGAGCCAGCCTTCCTCGATGTCGATGTTGGGCGTCCCGTACTCGCCCATCGTGCCGAGCTTGACCAGGTGGATGTCCGGGTTGATCTCCGCGATGGCGTACAGCACGTTCAGGTTGCCGACCACGTTGTTGGTCTGGGTGTAGACGGCGTGCTTGCGGTCCACCATCGAGTACGGGGCGGCGCGCTGCTCGGCGAAGTGGACGATCGCGTCCGGGGCGAAGTCCCTGACGACGTGATAGGTGAAATCGGCGTCGCACAGGTCGCCGATGTAGCTGGCGATCGCCTTGCCCGTCAGCTCGCGCCAGGTGGCGATGCGCGTCTGCAGGGACTCGATCGGCACCAGGCTGTCCACGCCCATCTCGAAGTCGTATCCCCGGCGCGCGAAGTTGTCCGCCACGGCGACGTCATGACCGACCTCCGACAGGTGGAGCGCCGTCGGCCAGCCCAGGTAGCCGTCTCCGCCCAACACCAAGACCCTCATGAACTCGCTCCTACCTTGTTCGTAGCTGTCGTTGATTTGTATCCGAAGAGGTTGACAACGGCATTCGAACTTCCTGAGTAATGCAGCAACACTGCTGCACCGCCTCGCGCGGAAGGCGTGGTCCTCACCTGGAGGTCCGCGTAACCAGGGACTCCACGGGCTCCCGTACTGTATACCTGTCCTACTGGCACAGAATCAGTTTTCGGCATACCGGCCCCGAACCAAGGACGCCCATGACCCTGGTACCGCCCAAGCTCAGTGAATCCGCATGGGGGCTGCTCCCGGGACCGCTACGGCGAAGACTGCGCACCGAGGGGGGACGGCGGCTGATCCGCTTCGCGCCCGCAGCGGTGCTGGCCCTGGGGGCCACCCAGCTGACGTACCTGATCCTCCAGATCGCGGGCGTGACGGCCGGAATCGCCGGGGCGGCCGGGTGGCTGGCCGGTGCCGCCGTGAGCTATGTGGTCAGCAGGTGGGCGTGGGAGCGCAAGGGCAGGCCGCACCTGCTGAAGGAGACCCTGCCGTTCACGGCGATCTCCCTGTGCGTCGGCGTGGTCCTCACGGTCACCAGCAAGCTCGCTCACACCGAGGCGCGCGCTCTCGGCCTGCACCGCGTAGAGGAAGTCCTGTTCGCCCAGGGCTTGTACCTCGCGGCCAACTGCGTCACGTTTGCGATCAGGTTCCTGATCTTCCACTATGTGCTGTTCGCCGACCGCGGCGGCTCGGCAGGCCGGGCGGGGCGGGTCACCGGGGGGGCGGGCGCAGCGGCGCCCGTGCCCGCCGCGGTGGCCCCGTCGGCCAGCGGAGTGCCCGCGCAGGGCAGCCCCGCTAAGCCGCGTTCCCCGCGGGCCCGGGACTTACCGCCGGCCGCCCGGCGCTGACGCTCGCGCCACCACGTGCCGACCACCACCTGGGAGAACCTCAGCGCGTAAAAGGCGTTGTTGCCCTTCTTGCTCTTGCCGACCGTGCGGCGGTGGATCGTCGCGGGCCGCTCCGCGACCCGGTACCCATGGGTGATCACGCCGATCAGCAGCTCGGCAGCCTGATACTGCGGCTGCTCGAGGCGCACCGCGCCGGTGACCTCGGCACGCATGGCGCGCAGCCCGAAGGTCGTGTCGGAGATCCGCTGCCCGGTCAGCAGGCTGATCGCGAGCGCGAACACCCGGACACCAAGCTTCCGGACCGGGTCCTTGGTCTCCTCGCTGCCGAGCTTGCGCGAGCCGGTCACGAAATCAGCCTGGCCGGCCACGACCGGAGCCAGCAGGCTGTCTATCTCGGCCGGGTTGTACTGGCCATCGGCGTCGGTGGTCACGATGTAGCCGGCGCCGCCCTCACGGGCGAGCCGGTAACCGAGCCGCAGCGCGGCGCCCTGGCCCCGGTTCACCGGCACGTCGCAGACCAGAGCGCCTGCCTCCCTTGCCTCCTTGGCGGTGGCGTCGACGGCGCCGTCGGAGACCACGATCGTCACCGCTTCCAGCCCGCCCGCCTTGGCCGGAAGAGCCTCGACCACGGGCCCGATCGCGCCCTCCTCGTTGAAGGCCGCTATAACGATCGCCACCGGCGGCAGCTTCGTTGCCCGGTCGCCGAACTCATCGGCGAAAGCCTGGATGGCCGCATCGTCGATGACGTCGTCGCCGGTACCGTGATCGGTTGTCATTTTGCTGCCTCCGAGAACTCTGGCCAGACGGTCGCGAGGCCGGACTTGAGGTCGTGGGTGGGCGCGTACCCGAGCGCCCGCGCCGCCGAGATGTCCACGATGACGGCGGGCATCTCGCCCGGCTTCGGCGGGACATGCCGAGCCGGGATGTCGAATCCGGTGACCCCTCTCGCCGCGTCCACTATGTCGTTCACCGACACCGACTCGCCGGCGCCAAGGATAAGCGGCCCGCTGAAGCCGGCCCGCCATGCCGCGAACATGCCGGCCACGATGTCGTCCACGTGGACCAGGTCCCGGAGCTGTGTCCCGTCGCCGTACACGTCGACGCCGGCGCCGCGGTGGGCCGCCCGCATCAGGCGCGGAACGAAGCTGTCCTTCTCCTGCATGCCGGGCCCGTAAACATTGGACAGCCGCAGCGAGCATCCGTTCATGCCGTAGCAGGAAGCGTACGCGCTGATCAGCATCTCGGCAGCCGCCTTGGTCGCGCCGTAGGGGGTGAGCGGGCGGAGCGGGATCTGCTCGGTGATCGTCGCCCGGCCGACGTCGCCGGTCACCGCGTTCGTCGAGGCGAAGAGGAACGTCCCCACGCCGGTGCCCCGCGCCTGCTCCAGCAGCGCGGCCGTGACGTCCACGTTCACCTGGTGCGTCGCCGCCGGGTCCGCGATCGACGGCAGCACCCGGGTCAGCGCCGCCAGGTGAATGATGACGTCGGTGCCTGGCCGCACGGCGTCGGCCACAACCGAGGGATCGCACAGGTCCCCGATGACCGTGCGGACGCCATCGGGGTCGGCGCCGCCGGGGAACTCTCGCTTGTCAGCCACTGTCACCTGGGCGCCGTCATCCAGCAACGCCCGCACGACACGGCGCCCGATGAAACCGGATCCGCCGGTCACGAGCACCTGGGGAGGATTGAGCGTGCGCGTGGGCAGTCCATTCACCTCACTCGTCATAAGCCACCTTGCAGTTCGGGTCTAACGGTTCAGCATGCGACGATCCGCAGAGGCAGGTTCGGAAAATGCTGAACGTCTCCCGGCTGCGCTGCGTGAGCCTCGGCGCCTCGCTGTGGCCCGCGGACGGGGCCGACTGCGGATGCGCCTCGCCAGTGTAGCGGCGCACATCGACCGGCTCACCGCCAACGTCAAGTCGTTTGCGCTGGTCAGCTGGTCTTCCCCGGAAGGGTAGCTGAGCGTCTGCTGAAAGGCCTGGGTGAGCGGCCTGATTGGAGGGACGGCGGACATGCGCCCGCCGCGCGTGATTGGCTCATCTGGGCAGCCGCGCGAACCCGCTGCCGCGGGCACGCGCTGAGGAGGTGGTGGCAGATGACGCGTCCAGGTGAGGCGCTGCCAGGCCCGCAGCCGGCCGAGGAAGAGGCCTACCGGATACTGCGTTCCCGGATCGACCTGTCCCGCCTGCCTGCCCACAGCCGTGACGTCACCGAGCGGGTCATCTACGCGACCGCGGACTTCGACTACGCGACCGACCTGGTCTGCGACGAGGACGCGCTAGCGATGGCCGCGACGGCGCTTGCGGCCGGCGCCCCGGTCGTCGCCGACGAGGCGATGGTCGCGGCCGGGATAACCGGCTGGCCGGTGATTTGCAAGATGGCCGAGCCGCTGACCGCGCGCCTGGCCAGGACCGCGGGCATCTCCACGGCCGCGGCAGCGGTCCGGCTTGCCTTTGGCGAGGTGGGCCCCGGCGCGGTCTGGGTTGTCGGCTGCGCACCGGCCGCGCTGATCGAGATCCTCACCAGGGGCGTGGAACCGGCGTTCGTGATCGGCGTGCCTTCGGGGTTCGTCGGCGCGGTGGAGGCCAAGGAGGCGCTGCGGGCCAGCGGGATCTGCTCGCTGAGTAACGTGTCGGAGAAAGGCGGAGCAGCCGCCGCGGCGGCGGCGTTCGACGCCTTGCTCCGCTCGGCGCTGCGCGCCAGCGGGTCGCGGCCAGGCTGGGCCGCCGGCGCAACGGGGGTGGCATCCGCCCGGGCCACGGATGCATGAGGAGGGAGCCCTTTTCATCCGTCCGTCTCGTGCAGAGTGCCTCGCGGCGGTGGGAGGACGAAAAGGGTTCAGAGGGCGCGCGGGCGCCGGAGGGCGGCGATGAACGACTATTCCTACTCGGCTGAGCAGCGGGCTGCCGTCTACCGGGTCATCGAGGAGCGCAGGGACGTGCGCCGAGGTTTCCTGCCGGACCCGGTCCCGGACGAGGTGCTCACCCGGGTGATCGCCGCCGCGCACCATGCCCCGTCGGTCGGCTTCTCCCAGCCCTGGGACTTCATCGTGATCACCGACCGGGCGAGGCGCGAGCGGATCAAGGCCCTGGCCGACCGCGCCAGGGCAGATTACGCGGCGGCCCTGCCCGCCGCCAGGGCCCTGGCCTTCGACCGGCTGAAGACCGAGGCCATCGTGGAGACCCCGGTCAACATCGTGGTGACCTGCGATCCGACCCGCGGCGGGCGCCATACGCTGGGCAGGCACAGCCAGCCGCAGACGGCGGCCTACTCGAGCGTGCTCGCGGTCGCCAACCTGTGGCTGGCCGCCCGCGCCGAGGGTCTCGGCGTCGGCTGGGTCAGTTTCTTCGGCGAACGGGAACTGGCTGCCGAGCTCGGCCTCCCTTCCCACCTCGAGGTGGTCGCCTACCTTTGTCTCGGCCGGGTGACCGAGTTCGCGGCGGAGCCCGAGCTCGCGGCGGCCGGGTGGGCGCGCAGGCGCCCGCTCGCCTGGTCGGTGCACGCGGAGGAGTACGGCCGCCGGGGCCTGCCCGGACAGGAGGCCACCAGCCTGCTTGACGACGCGCGCGCTGCGGTGCGGCCGCTGGACGCCGGGGCGATGGCGGCCGCGAGGGAGCGGCTCGACCGCATGACCAAGCCGCAAGGATCGCTCGGCGCGCTGGAGGACGTGTCGGTCCGGCTGGCCGGCCTGGCGGGCTGCTGCCCACCGCCGATGCCCGAGCCCGCCGCGGTCGCGATCTTCGCCGGTGACCACGGGGTGCACGCGCAGGGCGTGACGCCCTGGCCGCAGGAGGTTACCGCGCAGATGGTGGCCAACTTCCTGGCCGGCGGCGCGGTCGTCAACGCCTTCGCCGCGCAGGCAGGGGCCGAGGTCGTGGTGGTGGACGTGGGGGTCCGCGCCGAACTCGAGCACGTCCCCGGGCTGCTGCCGCGCAAGATCGCCCCGGGCACCGCGGACTTCACCGCGTCCCCGGCCATGACCAGGGAGCAGGCCGGGGCCGCGATCGCGGTCGGGATCGAGGTCGCCCGCGACCTCGTGGCAGCGGGCAACAGGTGCCTGCTCACCGGCGACATGGGGATCGCCAACACGACGGCCTCGGCCGCGCTGGTATGCGCGTTCACCGGGCGCGACCCGGCGGAGGCGACCGGCCGCGGCACCGGGATCGACGACGCCACCTACGCCAGGAAGATAGATGTGGTACGGCGCGGCCTGGCGGCCCGCGAGCCCGACCCGGCCGATCCCGTCGGGGTGCTCGCGGCGTTCGGCGGGTACGAGCACGCCGCGCTGGCCGGTTTCATCGCCGGCGCCGCCGCGCTGCGCGTCCCGGTGATCCTGGACGGAGTGATCGCGGGCTCGGCGGCCCTTGCGGCCAGCGCTCTCGCGCCGGGGGCGGCCGACTGCTGCGTGGCCGGGCACCGGAGCGCCGAGCCCGGTCATGCGGCTACCCTCGAGCACCTGGGGCTCAGGCCGCTCATCGATCTGGAGCTGCGGCTCGGCGAGGGCACCGGGGCCCTGCTGGCGCTGCCCCTCACGGCGAGCGCGGTACGGGCGCTGCGAGAGGTCGCGACGTTTGACTCCGCCGGGGTGACGGACAAAGGCTGACCGGAAGCCGGTACGGGTGCGGGCCGGCGGCCCGCGCCGGTGCCGCACGGCCGGCCCGAAGCGCGGCCAGCACCCCTGGCACGATCCTTAAGGAGCGCGGACTGGCATGGCCGGCACCGATCACGCCCCGTATCTGCTGGCCCTGCGGCTGGCGGGGCGCCGTGTGACGATCATTGGCGGTGGCGTGGTCGCCGCCAGGAGGATCCCGGCGCTGCTCGACTCGGGGGCTGACGTGGTCGTGATCTCCCCGGAGCTGAGCCCGCCGCTGGCCGGGCTGGCCCGGGCGGGCCGGATTCGCTGGGTGCAGCGCGGCTACGCCCCGGGCGACTGCGCGGGGGCATGGCTCGTCGGCGCCTGCGCAAGCGACCCCGCCGTCAACGTGGCGGTCGCCGCGGAGGCCGACGCCGCGGGGATCTGGTGCGTGCGCGCCGACGACGCGGCCGCCTCCCGCGCCTGGACCCCCGCATCCGGGCAGGCTGGCGACGTGCGGGTCGGCGTGCTGAGCGGCGACCCGCGGCACAGCGCCGAGATCAGGGACGCGATCGTCGGGGGACTTGCCTCTGGTGCGATCGCATCCGGCTCCGCCGCCGGGCCTGGCCCCGGGCCACGCGCCCGCGGCGCGGCGCCCCGCCGCGGGCCGCTCCGGGGCAGCGTGGCGCTGGTCGGCGGCGGCCCCGGCGACCCTGGGCTGATCACAGTCCGCGGCCGGGAACTGCTCGCCCAGGCGGACGTCGTGGTCACCGACCGGCTCGCGCCACGGTCGCTGCTTGCCGAGCTGCCCCCGGCGGTGGAGATCGTCGACGCCGCGAAAGTCCCCAGGGGCGCCGCGGTGGCGCAGGAGCACATCAACTCCCTGCTCGTCTCCCGCGCGCGGGCTGGGCGGTTCGTCGTCAGGCTGAAGGGCGGCGACCCGTTCATCTTTGGCCGGGGCGGTGAGGAGGTGCTCGCCTGCCTGCACGCGGGGGTGCCGGTCACCGTCGTCCCTGGCGTCTCGAGCGCCGTGGCTGTGCCCGCGGCGGTGGGCGTGCCGCTGACGCACCGGGGAGTGGCGCAGGAGTTCCACGTGGTCTCCGCGCACGTCGCACCGGGGGATGAGCGCTCATCCGTGGACTGGCCGGCCCTGGCAGCCTCGTCAGCGACGCTGGTCCTGCTGATGGCCACCGAGCACCTGCCGGCGATAGCTGACACGCTCATCAGATACGGACGTCATCCGGCGACTCCTGTTTCGGCTATCGCGAACGGTACCCTGCCCTCGCAGCGCACAATTGACGCAAGACTGGATACTGTCGCCGACGACTGGGCCAGGGCCGGCCTGCGGCCACCCGCGGTCGTGGTGGTGGGAGAGGTTGTGGCCATCTCCGAGCAGATCTCTGAGCTATGCGGCGGCCTGGCCGGGGCGCCGTGGGGCACGTTCGTGCCCGGCGGCACCGGGGTGACCCGGGAGCAGGCTGCGCCCGCTGCGCCGGAGAGCGGACCGGGTGAGGAGGGAGGCTCCGGGACCGGCAGCGCGCCCGTGCCCAGAGCCGCACGCGATGACTGACGGGCCGGGTGTCACGGCAGCGTCGGTGCCGCCCGGCCGCATGCCAGGCCGGTCCATGGAGCATGCCGGGGGCGGCCCGGCCGAGTACGAAGAGGTCGAGCCGCACGTGCGGGTGGATGCCCGCAAGCTCGAGTCGGCCCTGCTGGACCTGCGGCACGTGATCGTGGAGGTGCCGCTGCACCTGGAGGCGCCGGGAGTCGATGAGGCACGCACCGAACGGCGGAAGCTGCTGAGCCAGATCGACGACTACCTGCTGCCGCGGCTGCGCCAGTCCGGGGCGCCGATCCTCGTAGCCCTGGTGGGATCGACCGGGGCAGGCAAGTCGACGCTGATGAACAGCCTGGTCGGCGCGCAGGTCAGCAATACCGGCACGCGCCGGCCGACGACCAACAGCCCGGTGCTCGCGTGCCATCCCGGCGACGCCAGGTGGTTCGCCGAGAACGTCTTCCTGCCCACCCTGCCGCGGGTGCGGCAGCAGGGCCTGGCGATGCCGGGGCGGGACGGCCTGCTGGTGCTGGCCGAGAACGAGCGGATGCCCGAGGGCGTGGCCCTGCTGGACACGCCGGACATCGACTCCGTGGTGCAGGCGCACCGCGAGTTCGCTCACCAGTTCCTGGACGCTTCGGACCTGTGGCTGTTCATGACCAGTGCCACGCGGTACGCCGACGCCGCCGTCTGGGAACTGCTGCAGCAGGCGAGGGAGCGGGACGCGTCGCTGGCCATCGTGCTGTCCCGGGTGCCTGCCGCCTCCGCCCAGCAGCTCAGCGCGCACTTTGACGCGATGCTGGAAGCGAACGGCCTGGCCGGCGCGCAGCGCTTCGTGATCGCGGAGACCGTGCTGACCGACGGCATGCTGCCGCCCGAGATCTACGGGCCGGTCCGGACGTGGCTCGTTGAGACGGCCGCGCAGCAGGAGCGGCGGGTCGCGGTGCTTACCCAGACCATGTCGGGCGTGCTCGACACCTTCCGCACCAGGGTCCCCGCGCTGGCCGGGCACGTGGAAACCCAGCTCAGCCTGCGCTCGCAGCTCCGGGCACAGGCGGAAGGCTCGTACGCCGCCGCCCTCGCCGAGTTCGACGAGGCGACCGGCAACGGCTCGCTGCTGCGCGGCGAGATCCTGGCCCGCTGGCAGGACTTCACCGGCACCGGCGACCTGCTGCGCATGCTCCAGGTCCGGCGCAACGGCAAGCCCGTCGGCCGGCAGCGCAAGCGGCAGATGCCGGCCCGGGCCAAGGCGCTCAAGGCTGCGCTGCGCGGTGGCCTGGAGACCCTGGTCACCTCGCTCGCCGACCGTGCGGCCGAGGAAACCGTGGCCACGTGGCAGCAGCAGGAGGCCGGCGCCACGCTGCTCAGCCAGTCCGCAGCGGACAAGCCCGGCGACCTGCCCTTTGAACTGATCGCCGACCTGGACTTCATCCCATCCCGCGCGGGGGGCGCCGGAAAGGAAGGACCAGGCCAGGGCGGCGCCGCGCCCCTGGCGCGGTCGTCACCCGAGCTCGCGGCCCAGGCGACGCAGGCGGTCAGCGCATGGCAAGATCATGTAATACAGCTCGTCAAGGCCGAGAACGTCACGAAGCGGTCGGTTGCGCGGGTCGTCGCGTTCGATGAAGAGTCGCTCGCGCTGGTGCTGACGATCGGCATGCTCGGGTATGGTGCGGGCGACGGGACCGTCACCGAGGATGCCAGCGCCATCCCCCAGCGCCTGCTCGCCTCGCTCTTCGGCGCGGGCCAGCTGCGCGACCTCGGTGCGAAGGCGCGCTCGGACCTGCGTGGAAGGATCCGCCTGCTGTTCGACGAGGAGCTGCAGCGCTTCACCATGATCATTAACGCCGCTGGGGCGCCCGCCGAGGACGCCGCCGCAACGCTCCGCGCCAGCGCCGAGGCGCTCGAGGCTACCCGATGACGGCCAGCGGGCCGCCGTGGCAGATCTTCGGTGCCGGGGTTCCGGCGTCGGAGAAGTCCGCCGCCGTGCAAGCGGGGGAGCAGCGCGTCGATCCGGCCAGCCCCGCGCCGCCGAGGGTCCTTCCTGCCAACGCGGTGCCGACGCCGGCCGGCGCGGCCGTGGGCGGCCCGCCGTGGGAACAGCAAGGGGGCGTGTGGCCCGGCACGCCAGGGACCGCGACCGCCCAGCCTGCCTCGCCGGTCCTGGACCTGTCGGCCAGGCTCACCGCGCTGACCCGGCTGATCGAGATCGCCGCGCCCCGCACCAGCAATGGCGGGTTCACCCAGGACCTGATCCAGGATGCCGAGGCACTGGTGGAACGGGCCGGCGAGCGGCTCCGGCTGTCCGCCGGCCACACGGTCGTGGCCCTCGCTGGCGGCACCGGCAGCGGCAAGTCCTCGCTGTTCAACTACCTGGCGGGCACCGACTTCTCCGCCGTCGGGGTGACGAGGCCGGTAACCAGGGATCCCCATGCCTGCGTCTGGGGCGCGCCGGGCTCCGGGCCGCTGCTCGACTGGCTGGGCGTGCCGCGCAGGTTCCGGTACTCGCGGGGGAGCGCGCTTGACGGCGGCGAGTCGTCGCTGAACGGCCTCGTGCTGCTCGACCTCCCGGACCATGACTCGGTGGTACGCGGTACCACCCACCAGGTCGACCGGCTCATCGGCATGGCCGACCTCATGGTGTGGGTGCTCGACCCGCAGAAATACGCGGATGCGGCGGTGCACCGGCGCTACCTGGTGCCGCTGGCCGGCCACTCCGACGTGATCGCCGTGGTGCTGAACCAGGCCGACCTGCTGCAGCCCGAGGAGGCCGCGGACTGCGCCGGCGACCTGCGCCGGCTTCTGGACGCCGAGGGCCTGCACCACGCCAGCGTGGTCGTCACCTCCGCGGTCACCGGCGCCGGAATGGACCGGCTGCGCAAGCTGCTGGTCCAGGCGGTGTCCGACCGCCGGGCCACCAGCGCGCGGATCTCGGCCGACCTGGACGGCATCGCGGCAGAGTTCGCGCCGTACACCACGGAGCAGGGGAAAGGCCAGAGCCACGAGGTTCGTGCCGACGGGACCGCCGCGCCGGACGGGCCGGATGCGGACGCTGCCCGCGTTCCTGCGGAGGACGCCGAGCGGCTGGTGGATGCGTTCTCCGGCGCTGCTGGGGTGGCGGCGGTCGCCGACGCCCTGCAGAGCGCCCGCGAACTGCGCGCCCTTGACTATGTGGGCTGGCCGATCGCCTGGATGATGGAACGGCTCACCGGGCGCGACCCGGTGCGCCGGATCCGGCTGGGCAGGCTCTGGGCGGAGCTCAAGAGCATGGCCGCCGGGCCGTCCGGGGCGCAGCGGGCCGACATCGACAGCGCTCTCACCAGGCTCGCCGACGATCTCGGTGGGGAACTGCCCAGGCCCTGGTCGCAGACGGTCCGGGCGGCGGTGCGGTCGAGGGCTGAGGAGATCCCCACCGCCATCGGCGCTGCGATGGGGGAGTCGATCCCGGACGAGGACAAGATCATGCCCTGGTGGCGGCTGGTCGGCGCCCTGCAGGGCCTGCTGCTCGGCTGCGTGATCGTTGGCGTGGCCTGGGCGGTCGCGCTGCTGGTGTTCGGCGTATTCAAGGCCGCTGGCACCGTGCCCCGGCTGTTCGGTGACCCGTCGCTGCTGCCCTGGATCATCCTAATGATCGCGGCGTTCCTCTTGCTGGGCTGGCTGACCGCGACCGGGTGCACGAACCTGGTGCGGGCCGCCGCCGCGCGCGAGCGCTCGCGGCTGCTGGACACGATGCGCGGCAGGATAGGCGCGGTGGCGCGCGAGACCGTGCTGGCTCCCGCCGGGCGCGAACTGGCCGCCTTCGCGCGGTTCCGCAGCGAACTGCGCATCGCCGCCGGCTCCTGATCCCCGGCCATAGCGCCCAGCGCGACCCCGGCAGCACGCTCGGTGGGCGCGCCGGTCATCAGCACGCTGGTTTGATCTTGGTGTGCGGGCCCGGGTCCATGATCGTGGTTGATAGACCCCTCACAGCGCGGTTCAGCTACCACGATCATGACCTGCTGCTGCCTCGCGCAGTTGAGCCGCCATCCTGCCGTCGAATAACACGTCCGGGACGTCGCAATGAAAGGCGGCAATGTTGACCGGGCGGGCATTCAGCTCCGTCGGCCCGCGGTGGGGGGCCCCGACGTGCTCAGGCGGCGCCGGGCAGCACGCGCGGCTCGATCCGGTCCTCGGCGGCGTGCCCGAGGTCGGCGAACACGTGGTACGCGCCCTTGCCGCGGACCTCGGACACCGCTTCCACGAACTCCGTTCCGTGGTAGACGATGCCGACCCCGTCGTCGGTCGCATAGCCGGCCGGCAGCTCTCCTGACGCGATGAGCTTGTGCAGCAGCGGCCGGCGCTGCGCCTCCGAGTCATAGTGCACACCCGCCGAGTACGGCACGAAGCCCAGACCGTTGGTGACCGGCCGCAGGTCGGGCCCGAACGAGTCGGTCGTGCCGCCGTAATGCCAGCACACCGACCCCGCTGACACGCCGGTCATGACCACCCCCGCCTGCCAGGCCTCGCGGAGCGGCTGGTCCAGGCCGTGGAGGCGCCAGAGCGCCAGCAGGTTCGCCACGCTGCCGCCGCCGACCCAGACCACGTCCTGGCCGAGGAGCAGCTCCGCCGGGTCGGCCACGTTCGGCATCGGGAACAGGTTCAGGTGGCTGACGGTCATCCCGGCGGCGGCCCCGGCCTCATCGAACAGCGCCTTGAAATACAGCTGGTCCCCGCTGGCGGTGCCGACCTGGCAGATTCGGGGCGCCCGGCCGGTGACGCCGGACAGTTCGACCGCGTGGTGGATCAGCGGGGCGAATTCGAACATCGTGCGCGAGCCCCGGCGGAGCCCGCCCGAGGTCGCAAGGATCGTGGGCACGCTGGCTGGCATCCCCCAAATGTACCGAATCGCGCGGCGCCCGCCGGCGGCACCGGGCGTGCGGGGCGGCTGGCGCGGCGCCGCCTGGCCGCGGTTTCCGGCCGTGGCGTGCCCGGCCTTGGGGGCGCGGGAGCCCGGCCGGGGCGGTCTGCCCGCGGTTTCCGGCCGTGGCGTGCCCGGCCTTGGGGGCGCGGGAGCCCGGCCAGGGCGGCTTGCCCGCGGTTTCCGGCCGTGGCGTGCCCGGCCTTGGGGACGCGCCATGGGTGCGCGGCGGGAGTTCGCCCGGCGGGTGGGCCAGCCAGGCCGACCGGGCCCGCCATGGAACGTATCGTTCAAGTGTAATGTTGTAATTAGCATTCGGTCGGGAGGACGGGAGGGCGAGATGGAGCCTGACAACGAACTCGACGCTTACTCGCGCATCGTTTCCGGCGTTGCTGCCGAGCTGACGCCGAAGGTGGCCAGCCTCAGGGTGCCCCAGCAGGGCGTGCGGGGCCGGGACGGCCGCGGCGGGGAGAGCCTCGGCTCGGCCGTCGTGTTCACGGGGGACGGGTTCCTGCTCACCAATGCCCACGTCGTCGGGCACAGCCAGGGCGGCACCGCGCTGTTCTCGGACGGCACGAGCGCGCCGTTCACCGTTGTCGGCTCCGATCCGCTCTCCGACCTCGCTGTGGTGCGCGCCGCCGGGTCCACGCCCCCGCCCGCGGAGCTCGGCGAGGCGGACAACCTGGTCGTCGGGCAGCTTGTGGTGGCCGTGGGCAGCCCGCTCGGCCTCGCGGGCTCGGTGACCGCCGGAGTGGTGAGCGCGGTCGGCCGGTCCCTGCCGACCCGCAGCGGCGCGACCGCGCGGCTGGTCGAGG
>Ga0335075_10011191_pt1 | contig 13575 bp, 11 predicted proteins | sample Lox_Sample_24_FD_206723 | JGI IMG/M metagenome (GOLD analysis project Ga0335075, IMG submission 206723) | Soil microbial communities from Loxahatchee National Wildlife Refuge, Florida, United States - Lox_Sample_2.4 | ecosystem: Environmental > Terrestrial > Soil > Wetlands | place: USA...
GAGACTGCCATCCAGGACTTCCTCAATCAGCACAACGCCAATGCGAAGGCATTCAAATGGATCAAGTCGGCCGATGACATCCTTGCAGCGATCGAGCGCTACTGTGTGCGGTCCAATGCGGTAGTCGCATGATCTGACGAACTTCTGGCTCGGGACACTAGTGCAGAACAACCACCGAGGGCGCGAGTTAGCTCCACTACAGCCGATGGTTTCGGCGTGATTCTCTCCGCGGCCGCGTAATATGCTCGCTCGTGCTCTGGAGTTGCCAGCGCCCAACAAAAAAAGCTCTCGAAATCAACGTGTCAGCATATAGACGGCGTGCAAGAGCGCATCATGCGATCGAGGTTTCCAAATGCCGGCTGGATGGGGTTGGCCCTTGCGGCAGAAACCGGAGTGGCGGCGATCGCCCTGGCGGTATTCGGGGCTAATGAGCATGGCACCATCATCGCTCTGCAGCTCACCGGACGCCTGTCCTTCCTTCTGTTCCTTCCCGCCTACGCCGGCGGCGCCATGGCCACGTTGTTCGTCCGCTTGCAGCCGCTACGGCAGCATGGCCGAGAATTTGGCCTCGCCTTCGCGTCGGCGCACCTCGTACATCTCGGACTTGTGGTGTGGCTGTGCTGGATCGGCGCTGCGCCGGGAATCAGGGCATTCATCGTGTTCGGCGTCGCCGCGTTTTGGACCTACCTTCTGGCTCTGCTCTCGTTCAGCGAACCGCAACGAGCGCTCGGCCCGCGCGGCTGGTGGTTCGTGCGGCTGGTGGGCATGAATTACATCTTCTTCGCGTTCGCACGTGATTTACTGAAGCTCCCAGGTAGCTCGGGCGGCGGTGTGAGGTATATCGCAGCATACCTGCCGTTCGCCGCCCTCGCGATCGGTGCGGCAATCGCTTATGTGATGTCATTCCTGCTTCGTTCCAGGCCAGCGTCAATGGGGGCGCAGATCTGGAGGTGGCGAAGGCCCGCCGAGGGGAGGGGTATAAATCCGCCATTGCCTCAAAAATAAGCTATTGATATCGCTGTGGAACGGCCGTTCGTTGCGTCAGCTACCAGGAGACCCTCGTCCGGTACCTCCCCTCGGGCAGGTAACGCGTAGCTTAGAGAAAATCACGTTTCGACACGCGCTCACAATGGCTCCGCCTAAGAGGTGGAACTATTTGAGGCGCTAATCACGAGTGACCACTGGCGACCACCGGTGGACGTATTTGGGCCAACCGTCTGAGGCAATCGAAAGGAGATGACAATTGGCGAACGCAACGTCTAAGAGGTTCGGTCAACCTACCTTGCTGAGCAACTGGATTGATGATGAAGGATGTGCTCGGATGCAGAATCAGAAGCGTCATCATTCGGCAATGAGTGCTTGGATCCGGGCACTCGACGGAATGAGGGTCGCGAACGACGCGTCTGGCAGCGTGCTCTGTGCGATGCTCGACGATCTCGCATCGACCCATGGCGACGAATTAGCGCTGCTCGGGGACGGGGAATCCCTGAGCTTCCGAGAACTTGCCGCGCGAGCCAACCGGTACGCGCGGTGGGCTATTATGCAAGACTTCGCTCCTGGGGATGCCGTGTGCCTCTTGATGGCTAATTGTCCAGATTACGTCGCCATCTGGCTCGGTCTGACTCGGGCTGGTTGCGTCGTGGCTTTGCTGAACACCAACCTCGTTGGAGATACGCTGCTGCAGGGCATCCGTGCTGCCGGCTCGACGGCTCTGATCCTCGGAGATGGTCTGTCACCCCCGGTCGCGGCGGTCGCAGCCCGCCTGCCGACAGGTATGCGTGTATGGTTGCACGGCCGCCACGGGTCCGAGTGCTGGCCCGCTATCGAGCCGGAATTAGCCCGACAAAAATCAGTTCCCCTCTCTACCACAGAGCGACCTGTGCCCCGGCGACAAGATCGCGCCCTGCTGATCTACACTTCTGGCACGACTGGCCTGCCCAAGGCCGCCAACGTAACCCATGCTCGCATATTGGAATGGAGTTTCTGGTTTGCCGGAATGATGGATACAAAGCCGGATGACCGCTTATACGATTGCCTGCCGATGTACCACAGCGTCGGTGGCGTCGTCGCGATCGGCGCGATGCTGGTCAAAGGTGGCTCGGTACTAATCCGCAGGCGGTTCTCGGCGAGCCGCTTTTGGGACGACGTCGCCGATGGCAATTGTACGATCTTCCAGTACATAGGCGAGCTATGCCGCTTTCTCGTTATGAGCCCGCCGCATCCGAAGGAACGGCAGCACCACTTGCGGCTGGCTTGCGGCAACGGCCTGCAAGGTGACGTGTGGAAGGAGGTCCAACAGAGGTTTGGCATTCAGCAGGTTCTGGAATTCTACGCTGCCACCGAGGGCAACGTGTCGCTTTATAACTGCGAAGGCAGGCCTGGCGCTATTGGCCGTGTGCCTCCATTTCTCGCCCATCGATTGCCAGTAGCACTGATCCGATGCGACCCAGAAACTGGGGCACCACAGCGCAACGCTGATGGGCTTTGCATCGCTTGCGATCAGGACGAAGTTGGTGAAGCAATCGGCCAGGTACTCGATCGACCCGGACCTCCCGCGCGGCGCTTCGACGGCTACACTGACCGGTGCGCGTCAGAAGCGAAGCTACTGCACAATGTCTTCGCCACCGGTGATTGCTGGTTTCGTAGCGGCGATTTGATGCGCAGGGACGCTGCTGGGTACTTTTACTTTGTGGACCGTATCGGAGACACCTTCCGCTGGAATGGCGAGAACGTTTCCGCGACTGAGGTTGCTGCAGTGCTCCGCGCATTCCCTGGCGTTGTCGAGGCGATCGTGTATGGCGTAACGGTACCCGGCCACGAGGGCCGAGCCGGCATGGCCGCTATCACCACGAACACTCTGTTCAATCTCGCCGACCTAAGGCCGCACCTCGCGATGAACCTTCCACCCTATGCGCGTCCGCTGTTCTTGCGCCGCTGCCGCAGACTTGACATGACCGGTACCTTCAAGCTTATGAGGGCGAGACTGGTAGAGGAAGGCTACGCAAGGGCAGGTGATCCCGTGTGGTTCAATGACCGGGTTACCGGCCGGTTCGTCGCTTGCGACGCCGTGCTGTTGCAGTCAATCAATGCGAAGACACGGCGCATCTAGTGCATCATTTTATGAATGGCTCGTATCGGATATGCCCCCAACGGCTTCCCGACCCCGCCGACCCCGGCATGTGAACCATAAATTGGGCGGTTTCAAGGAGCCGCAGTGCTAGCGCGTGGTAATCGGAGGCAAGATTGGAAGTCTGAAGCATACGGTCAACCAAAGAAAGAGCCAGGGTGGGCTGACTTTATCTGTTTCAAGCCATCTCCCTCTAGGATGCGAGCTATGCTGTGTTACCCGAATCGACTGTCATCACGGTTCCAGTTATATTATGTGCTCTGTCGCTAAACAGAAAATCGACTGCATGTGCAATGTCCGCGATCTCTGGCAGGCGCTTCAAAGCACTGCGGCGCTTGATCTGCGCGCGTACGTCGGAAGTCATCTCGCGTGTCATTTCAGTGTCGATAAAGCCGGGTGCCACCGTGTTGACGGTGATTCCCAACGGCCCTAATTCGCGTGCGAGTGCACGTGTAAAGCCAACCACCGCGGCCTTAGTTGCGCTGTAGACGGACAGGCCGCTATACCCGGTCGTGGCGACCACCGACGACATGTTTACGATCCGCCCTCCCTGCCCCGACATCATCGAGCGCACGACATATTTCGTCAGCGTCAGCGGTGAGACTACGTTCAGATGTATCATCAGTTCGATTGTGCTGTCTGGCATGTTCGTTAGGATGCCACCAGTACCGACCCCGGCATTGTTAACAAGGCCATACAGCGTACCGAATTCTCGATGTAACGCTTTGACCAGTCCGGCAATATCCTCGACTTTTGCTAAATCGAACGCACGGAAATGCAGTGCTCCATGTGCCTCCTTAGTGATCTGTTCTCTGACATGTGGCAATTCGTCGCCCTCGTGGCGGGCAATGGCGATCACCCGATAACCGGAATTGGCAAGTGCCTGTGAAATACCCAAGCCCAAACCCCGGCTGCCGCCAGTGACCACGACGTTACGCACGCCGACGTATCATTTTGCCTGATTCCATGATGTCTATTGACTGCACTTCCCGCATTATCACTGGAATCTTGTGGGGGGGGAGAACGCGCCGACACGTTTTCAATATCTCGTCCGTTATCGACGTGAGTGACTTAGGTTTGCGAACAATGACGTCAGCGACGACGATTGCACCTGTAATCGGGCTCGACCGTCCCCGCACCCGTGCGATCTGCACGTCCGGATGCCGATTAATTACCGCTTCGACCTCCTCCGGATGCACTTTTAGGCCACCAACGTTAATTATGCCTTCTCGACGGCCGACGAAATAGTAGCGGTCACCGCGGAGCTCCACCATATCACCAGTGTCCACTGACCCGTCCTCATCGACGAGCGAGCGCCCATTTCCGAGATAACGCGATGCCATGCGATTGGAACGGATTCTCAAGCTCCCGTCCACCACGCGCATTTCGATATTGTTATTCGCCCCTCTGACGATGGTGGCAGGGAATCCGGCCTTGCCGTCACGCACGTCGAAGGCGACGCCGGCCTCGGTGGACGCAAAGGCATGCGCGATACTCGCCTTGGGAAAGGCCAGCGCGAGATTGTTCAGGATCACCTGGTCTACCGCTTCGCCCGACAAGCGGACATATTTTGGAGAGAAGCAGCTTGGGATCTCGCTCATAAGGGCCCGGCGCCAATGCGACGGCGTGCCTGAGATATGCGTCACACCGGACTGGCCAGCACGCGCAAGGAAGTCGCGCGCTGTCTCGCCACTCTGAGACAGCACCAACGACCCACCGCCGAGCAGCGCTCGCAACAGAATCTGCAAGCCACCGTAACGGCGCACGTCGTAGAACGTGCCCCAGACCGCCTCGCTCGATACACTCAGCCCGTCCTCGAGTGGTGCGATCAGGCTTGCTAATGTATGTACGACAATCTTGGGTCGCGCCGTGGTTCCTGAGGTCAACAGCAGCCACTCCGTCGTTCCGGAACGATCGCGCGGCGTCGTCGCTGGGGCCAGCGCTGTGCCGCAGGAGATGATCCGCACAGGGGTGGGTGGCTCCGCCGCCGGTCCTGTCCCGTCCGAAACAACGACGTCGGCATCTGCCTCGTCCATGATCAGAGGCATATGTGCGGACGCCAGGTCGGGCGGGCAAAGCAGAACACGGTGAGCGACGCCATCCAGTTGCAGTAGGGCGAGAACGGTAGGCAACTGCCGAGTGCTTGAAATCACTACCGATCGCCCGCGGAGCGCCTCGGGTGATGCGTCGAGAGTGCCGCAACCGGCAAGGTCCGCCACGGCGATGCGACTCGAGGCGTCGGAGATGAACCGTCGCGTCGATAGGCCAACGCGCGCCGTCAACTCCCAAAGCGAACGGTGCTCAGGTTGCAGCATTTTCGTAAAGCTTGACGAAATCCCCCAGCGTCACCGGCAGCCGGATGTCGTCGTTTTCGCTGAAAGGATAGACGTCGAGGCTATCGTCAAGGGACGCGACGAGCACAGCGAAGCAGAGGGAGTCCAGGCCCGAGTCGACCAGAACAAGATTATCAGTCAGCGGCGCGATTGTCTTCCTTTGTTGGTCAGCAATACGCAATATGTGGGAGACTATTGTTGATCGAATCGACATGGCTGGATATCTATCCTCGCTCTGGGTCCTAAACCCCGCCCATTTCACGAAAATCATTCCGCTGCTATCCGGCGGAAGCCAGGTCCTCGAACTCTCGCCTCAACCAAGCGTATCGTAGGAGGGTCGCCATCTCCGCGGTGACAACCGTGAGGTTACCGTTTGGGGACTTCGCCCCTTCCTTGCCACGTAATCCAGTTTCGACCTCTCAGAGATGCTTCTCATCGGCTTTATGGTCCCAGCCTGCCAGCTGCGAGTACCCAGCAACGAACGACTATCGGAATAGCACCGGCTACGTTATCATATCGCTGGCGGACACGGCTACCAACCTCTGGTTGTAGAGCCGAACTATTTTGGGACGACGGCGCTTAATTGTGCTTGCATAACGCCTCATCGATGTGTAGCTATTACGAGCACGCGAGGATAATGGGTAGTTCGGAGCGCGGGCTGAATTCACCATGTGAGCGACTATGGAGCGTACGAAGCGCCCGACGACAACGTGATGAGCACGCGCGGCGTTGGGTATGCAGCATGCCCGCGCCCTTTGGAAGCAGCTGGCGCGCGACGCTGAACACCTGAACGCATGGGTGGATCCTCGTGGTCGCTGACGAGTCGATGCTGAATTGGTCCTAGCACCGCAGATGCGTGCAGATCTTTAAAGAGGTGTCAAGTCAGATGCGCACGGAGACGATTGCCATACATGGGGGTTACGAGGGGGACCTCGTAAAGCGCGCGGTCGCCGTGCCCATCTATCAAACTGTTGCTTTCGAATTTGACAGCGCAGAACACGCCGCAGCGTTGTTCAATTTGGAAGCGGAGGGATACCGTTACAGTCGTATCAGCAACCCGACCGTGGCGGTTCTGGAGCGTCGCTTGGCCGCACTCGAAGGCGGTATTGGCGCTCTTTGTCTTGGATCCGGCCAGGCGGCTTTGCATAGCGCTATCATCTGCCTTGCAGATGTCGGTAGAAATATCGTCTCGGTTCCCCAGCTCTACGGTACGACACATACGCTATTCACGCACGTTTTGCCGCGGCTTGGCGTCACGGTTCGCTTTGCCGAATCCGACGACCCCGCCGACGTCGCGAGACTAATAGATGACGCTACGATTGCAGTGTATTGCGAAAGTGTGGGGAACCCCGCCGGTAACGTGTGCGACTTGGAGGCTTTGTCACAAGTGGCGCATCGAAACGGTGTACCCCTCATTGTGGACAACACTGTACCCTCGCCGGTGCTCTTACGCCCTGTTCAGTTCGGAGCAGATATTATCGTCTGCTCCCTCACGAAGTTTCTGGGTGGGCACGGCACGACTCTGGGGGGTGCTGTTATAGATAGCGGACGCTTCCCGTGGAACCAGCATGCTAAGCGCTTCCCAATACTCAACGAACCCGATCCGTCTTATCATGGGCTGGTTTTCGCGGATCACTTTGGACCGACCGCTTATATAGAAAGATGCCGGAACTTCTGCCTCCGGGCAACGGGAGCGGCTCTTGCGCCGCTCAGCGCATTCCTGCTGCTACAAGGCGTTGAGACGGTTGCGCTCCGTATTGAACGTCATGTCCAAAATGCACGTGCGGTGGCGGAAGCACTTCGAGGTCATCCCAACGTTGAATGGATCAACTACGCAGGTTTTCCGGAGAGCCCGTATTATGGCCTTGTCAAAAAATATCTCGGCGGCAATGCTTGTTCGTTACTCACGTTTGGTGTTCGCGGCGGTTTGGCTGCCGGTGTTCACTTCTATAACGCCCTCAAGTTGGTCAAACGCCTCGTCAATCTCGGCGATGCAAAATCTCTCGCCTGTCACCCCGCATCTACGACACACCGTCAGATGACCCCACACGAGCAGAGACGTGCTGGCGTAACGCCTGAAATGATTAGGCTGAGCGTTGGAATAGAACATGTAGACGACATCACCGCAGACCTCTTCCAGGCGTTAGACATGGGTGAGGGCAGTCGTTCGAATAACCAAACACGGATGCTCGTCGCGTCTGGCCCCTGAGAAGGCTGTACGACAAATGTGTGTACAGGACAGATCCCGCAGCGAACATCAGGAGTTGATCATTGGCCTGGTGAACAACATGCCGGCCAAGGCTGCGCTGGTCACTGAACGACAGTTCGAGTCTCTACTGAACGCTGCCTCGCGAAAGGGTAACGCAAAGGTGAGGTTTGTTCCGTTGCCCCCCTGTCCGCTGCCAACAAGTGATCGGGAGTTTAGGTACAACGAAATCGTCCATGGTAGCCGGCTCGACGGGATGATTGTTACCGGCGCCGAGCCGCGGAGCGCGGATATCGTGGACGAACCGATTTGGCCGGCCCTCGCGAGACTCGCTGATTGGGCTCACCATAATACCATTTCGACCATCTGGTCGTGCTTGGCGGCTCATGCGGCGGCGTACTACCTTGATGGTTTGGCTCGGAAGAGGCTTCCCGAGAAGCTTTCTGGCGTGTTTGAATGCGAAAAGGCATCAGGCCATGACCTTATGTGGGATGCGCCACCGCGGTGGCACGTTCCTCATTCGCGCTACAACGACCTAAATGAAGAGTCCCTTTTGCGGAGCGGCTACAGAGTCCTATCACGCATTCGCAACGTGGGTGCAGATATAGCCGTTAAGCAAAGCGGGAGCCTATTCGTCCTGATGCAAGGTCATCCAGAATACGGTGCTGACTCCCTGGGTCGCGAGTATTGTCGCGACATCAAGCGATTTCTCGTTGGCGAGCGGGATACTTATCCTGAGATGCCCAAGCACTATTTCGATGAGGGCACGGTGGCTGCTCTGAGGGTGCTGCAGGAACGAGCACTACAAACGGGGGATCCGAAGTTGCTCAAGCACCTTAGCAAAATCGTGCCGACGCTCCCTGTGCCTAGTTGGGCAGGCTACGCCGTTGGTTTTTATGCCCGCTGGCTGTCATATCTGGCGCAACGAAAGAGTGCGAATTAGGTGGCAGTGAGGGAGCACATTCTGTTGAGCGACCGTTCCTTATTCCCGACGCTTGATGAACGACGCGGCCATGAAGCCTATCTATCGGCTCTGCTTGTCGAAGCTGAGCAGCGCGTTTCACGGGGGCCGGTGACCCCTACCTTCGACCGGGAATCTTTTCGAAGGGAGCTGAAGGCATTTGATTTCGCGCGCGGGATCCCAATTGAAGATCTTCTGACCTGGACCGTTTCACGATTGGAAGTTGGTCTTGCTCATGTGAACCATCCGCGCTACTTTGGTCTGTTCAATCCAGCCCCCACCTTTCCGGCGCAATGTGCAGACCGAATTGCAGCTGTGTTTAACCCGCAGCTGGCGACCGCAACCACCTCGCCAGCAGCCGTCGAGATCGAGAGCCATGTAATTAAAGCCGTTGCGCGACGCGCGGGTCTTGGTGACAACGCGGGTGGGCATTTCACCTCAGGTGGCTCCGAGGCGAACTATACCGGTCTTATTTGTGCTCTTACTCACGCGGAACCGAGCTTCATCGTAGCCGGGAGCCGGGCGTTTCCAGGACAACCTGTGTTCTACATATCCCAGGACAGCCACCTGGCATGGATAAAGATCGCCCACCAAGCGGGCGTCGGACGCGCGGCGGTTCGGCTCATCGGGACGGACGGAAGCGGTCGCATGAGCTTAAGCGCACTCACCTCCGCCATCAATGCGGATCGTGCGGAAGGACACATCCCGTTTATGGTTGTTGCGACCGCAGGTACCACAAATGCAGGCATGGTCGATCCCCTGCACGCCTGCGCTGAGATCGCTCGCAGCAATGATCTATGGTACCATATCGACGCGGCTTGGGGTGGTGCTCTCATAGCGTCTGATCGATTGCGAGGCTTGGTCGCCGGCATTGAGCAAGCTGACTCGATCACTATTGACGCCCATAAGTGGTTGGCCGTCACAATGGGCTGCGGGATGTTCCTAACACGTCGTTTGTCGGTACTGTCGACGGCGTTTGGGGTATCGGCGAGTTACATGCCGTCTTACGCTCCAGGCATTGACCCATATGTCACGTCCGCGCAGTGGTCCCGACGGTTTCTTGGTCTCCGTCTGTTTCTGTCGCTTGGTTCGGGCGGATGGGCTGCTTACGCAAGCCATGTTGAGCGGGCGGTCGAGCTTGCCCGGCTTCTGGTCCGACACGCCGTGAAACGACAATGGTCCGTCTCTAATGAACCGGCGCTAGCGGTAGCGTGCATCGAACCCCCACCGGGCTCTGCGCCTGTCAGAGATATTGTCAAGCGCGTGCTGTCCTCGGGCGACGCCTGGATATCAGCAGCGGATTTCGAAGGGCGAGACGTCATCCGAATCTGCGTCACCCACGGCGAGACGACACCGTCGGATGTCGTCGCTGTGGTGGAACTTCTGGAGAATGCCCGATGTTAGTCCTACCGTCCACCAGCGAACTTAGTCAACCTTGCGACCTGGTTATGAATGAGTCCAGACCCGCCAAGATCGACAGGGCAGCCGAAACCTTTGCGTTCTCTCACGTTATTGCCGACATCTGTAGCCTCAACTGGGCCGGCCTCGTGCATGAGGAATGTATCGACGCAGCCTGGGCTTATTACTTCTTTTCGATTCAGTTTCGTGAGAACCTCCAGGTCGCCTGCGCCCTTTTCCCGGAGGACGCCAATCTGTCCCGTCTTAAGCGAGAGGAGTGCGACACGGACAATCTCTCTCCGTGGGACGGTGTCGCAGAAGAAGGCGAGAGGCTGAACCACGACGAGTTTATGAGACGGCTGTTGCAGCTCTCGCCTGTCTCCGAGGACAAGCGCTTTTTGTTCGAGTCGAATGGCGATCGATACCTTGATGAGGTTCGATCGATAGATGCCGAAAGCAGAGCCCGTAGTATCGCGAGCTATGAGGACGGTGGTCTCGAGCAGGTTTTCCGGGCTATGTTGCTTATGCATACCTGGGCAAATCCGTCACTGAGCGCATTTAGGCATTTTCTTTCGGAGCATATCCGGTTTGATAGCAGTCCGGACCAGGGTCACGGCGCCCTGAGCCGTCATCTGCGGCCAGATGATCGGATTCTCCCTTTGTGGACCGCGTTTCAGCGTCTACTCGTCAGCTTCGTACCTGCACTGGAAACTACTACTGGTGAGTAGATATGGCTTGCGACGCGAACACGTTGGGAGTCTGTCCGGGCCCGTGCCTGTAGGCCGACTTGCGTTGTACTAGGCTAATAGTGTATTAGTTTCGAAATAGCACGTGGAGAATGTGGGTGAGAGCGTCCTTTCTGAAGTCTTTGGGCGACCCGACGCCTATCAGGGTGACGTTGGCTCGAAAAATCATCCGACGGCTGTCGCTGTTCTCCTACCAAGAACGGCTGAAGTTCTGCGCAGTTCGACGTCCCCACTATGGCCATTGCATATTCGAAGCGGCGCAATTGGCGACGCGGCTTAAATATCCAAAGATTAGTGTTATCGAGTTCGGTTGTGGCGGTGGCAATGGCCTTATCGACGCTGAGATGCACATTGCGGAGATAACAAGGGTATTCCCCTTGGAGATCGAATTGTACGGGTTCGACACCGGTGCAGGTTTGCCTGTGGCGGAAGACTACCGCGACTTCCCACATTATTTCAAACCAGGACTGTATAGTATGAACCAGAGCACCCTGGAACAAAGGCTAAAGATCGCAAAGCTGGTAATAGGTGACGTAAGGGAAACCTGCAAGACTTTCTTCTCGGACCACAAACCAGCTCCCGTCGGGTGTGTCTTCCATGATCTTGACTTTTATTCTTCGACGAGCGCTGCGCTGGCACTGTTCGACGCCGATTCCTCTCTGTTTCTTCCGCGCGTTTACATGTACTTTGATGACGTAATAGGTAGTAACACGTGGGCCGTGAGTGAATTTGCCGGTGAACCGCTCGCAATAGAAGAATTTAATAAGGCGCACTCCTCTAAAAAGATTGCGGCAAATCGTCGTATGCCCCTCGAGTATCCAGATCAATGGGAATGGACGCATCAAGTATTTATTTATCACGACTTCCGACACCCCAAATACAATACCTTCGTTGCCGAGCCGGAGCAGGAGATGCATCAACGACATATTCGGCTAGCAGAATTAGGGTCGGCGCGACACCCTGCTCGCGCATCACGACAACCGCCTCGATCTCGTTCGCGAACAGCGTCATCCGGCGAGGGCGGGTGCGGTGCCGGCGTGCACTTGAACGATGACCGGTAGCCGCGCCACTGTGAGACAGGGAGCGGCGCATAAGCGTTGCTGAGCTGTTCAAGCACGCGCCGGCCCGCCTCGATAATCGGCGTGCGGCGGCGGAGCCAGTTCAGCAACCCGGCCTCCCGCAGGCTTTGGAGCCCGCGCGCGACGCTTCGCGGGCTGGTGCAGGCTTAATCGACGATCGCCTTATAGCTCAGATCGAGCGATCGAGCTGGCCCGTTCGGCAGTTAAGAAAGACCGCATGTCCGCTGAGTGCTTGAGGCGACTCGTCCCGCGTGTGCGGGAATGGGCAAGGGTTACCCGGATGGTCCGGGCCTATCCTCAACGCACAGGGGACGAGCCATGAAGAGAGGTAGGGAGGCTTTTGTCGGAATCGATACCGCCAAGGTGAGAAATGCAGTGACGGTGGCCGAGGGCGGCCGGCAGGGGGAGATGCGCTATCTTGGTGAGTTCGATGCCAATCCCGATGCTGTCGCCAAGCTGGTGCGGAAGCTGGCTGATCGTTACGAGACGCTGCACTTCTGTTATGAAGCGGGTCCGACCGGGTATGGCCTGTATCGGCAAATCGTGTCGATGGGCCACGAGTGCACAGTCGTGGCGCCGTCGATGATCCCACGGAAGCCGGGCGAACGAGTGAAGACGAACCGGCGGGATTCGCAGACATTGGCCCGCCTGCACCGGGCTGGCGAACTCAGCGCCGTGTGGGTGCCGGATGAAACGCACGAGGCGGTGCGGGATCTGGTGCGTACGCGGGCCACGGCGGTCGAGGACTATCGTCGCAAGCGCCAACACGTCACCGCCTTTCTGCTGCGCCACGGACGCATCTTTGAAGGTCAGACGACCTGGAAGGGTCGGCATTTACGGTGGTTGGATACACAGAATTTCATCCATCCGGCGCAGCGGCTCGCCTACCAGGAAATGTTGAATGCGATGCGTGCAGGTGCGGAGCGGATCGATCGGTTGGATACCATGCTGTTGGAAATCATACCTCAGTGGACGATGGCGCCGGTTGTCGCCGCATTTCAGGCGGTGCGTGGCATTGGGTTCACGAATGCCGCGACGTTGGTTGCCGAGGCGGGTGACATTCGACGTTTTGATCATCCGCGCCAGCTGATGGCTTTTCTCGGCTTGGTTCCTTCTGAGCGTTCAACCGGAGAGACAAGGCGGCAGGGCGGGATCACAAACTACCGGTTGCGGGTTTCCAGTCAGGTCGGATCCACCGCTAGGGTTTTGAAATCGTGGCGTTTTGTCGAAATCGCCTTAGCCGATGCAGGCTCCCCCTTCTTTGGGGGGCAAAATGGCGAAAAGTCAGCAATCCTGGGGCATTCCGACCGAACTGAGCCTGGAGCAGTTCCGACAATTTGTCTTACCCCACCTGACCGTTGGACGCCGGGGCCCGGCGCCGAAGCTGTCCCTCCACACCCTCTTCAATTACATCCTGAAAGTTCTGTACCTGGGGTGCCAATGGAAAGAATTGCCGATTGCAAAAGACGCTGACGGTCGCCCGGAGATCCACTACACCCGAATCTATGGCGCCTTTCGACGGTGGCAGGCCGGCGGCTGTTTTGATGTGATTTTCATCACCGCGGTACTGAGGCTTCACCAGACCAACCTTCTGGACGTGACTATCATCCACGGCGATGGCACCACGACGGCTGCGAAAAAGGGCGGCGACAACATCGGCTTCAACGCACACAAGAGGATCAAGGGCGATAAGGTAGTCGCCTTCTGCGACCGGAATTGCAATAT
>Ga0335075_10011192_pt1 | contig 13574 bp, 14 predicted proteins | sample Lox_Sample_24_FD_206723 | JGI IMG/M metagenome (GOLD analysis project Ga0335075, IMG submission 206723) | Soil microbial communities from Loxahatchee National Wildlife Refuge, Florida, United States - Lox_Sample_2.4 | ecosystem: Environmental > Terrestrial > Soil > Wetlands | place: USA...
GCTCTCCGACCTGCTGTTCATACTGGCCCGGGTGGCCAACGCCGGACACGGCGACGTGCTGTGGAAGCCGGGCGGCGACCGCTAGAGCGCCGGTAACCCAGTGCCTCAAACACCGCGGCACGCCAGGCACCGCGGCCGGCTAGGCACCGCGGCCGGCTAGTCACCGCGGCCGGCTAGTCACCGCGGTCGGCGGACGGCGGCGGGAAGCGGGGGGCGGCCTCCAGCCAGGCAAGCAGGCCGGTGAGGACCGACTCGGCCAGCGCCAGCTCCAGCCTTCCCGCGGCACCGCCGGCGGACGGGGCGCCAGCGGCGTCGGGTTCGCCGCCGTAGGCTCCGATCCGGCACTCCACCACGATACGGCCGGGGCCCAGCGCCAACTCCTCGGCCTGGGTGGGCGGGCGGCGCGACACCACGGTCAGGTCACGGCGGGGGAAGGTGTGCTCCGGACGGGGCGAGAGACCGAAGATGCGGTACCAGCAGAACTCGTCCAGCTGGTACGAGGCCAGGCCCAGGCGCCACGGCCCGCCCGGCCGACGCAGGCCGCATTCGATCGTGGCGCCGCGGCGCTCGAGCACGAACCGGCGGGAGGCGATGCCCGCGGCGGCCACGACGAGCAGGACCAGCAGGGCGACGAAGAGCCAGGCGGCATCAAGCGCTAGCCCCTCGCCCAAGCCGCCGGCCCCCGCATCAGTCCTGGTTGCCCGCGGCCCGCAGACGTGCCCTGGCGTACCGGACCGCGGGTGAGTCCTCCCCGCCCGGGCCCGCCTCGGCCAGCGCGGAGGCCAGTTCCTGCCTGGTCAGCGCGACGTCGACCTCGCCGGCCAGCTCTGCCTGAGTGGCGAGGATCGCCACTCGGTCGTTGGCCACTGACAAGAAGCCGCCGCTGACCGCGGCGCGGACCGTTGGCTCGTCGCCCAGGATCTCGGCGACGCTGCCCTCGGCCAGGATGCCGAACACGGGCGAGTGCCCGGTCAGCACGCCGATATCGCCCTCGGTGGTCTTGGCGATCACCGTCCTGGCCTCGCCCGACCACAGCTCGCGGTCGGGGACGACCAGCTCTACCCGCAGCGTCACCGCTCCAACTCCCTCGCCTTCCGCTCCACGTCCTCGATCCCGCCGACCATATAGAACGCCTGCTCGGGCAGGTTGTCGTACTTGCCCTCGGTGACCGCCTTGAACGAGGAGATCGTGTCCTCCAGCGGCGTGAAGACGCCAGGCTGCCCGGTGAACTGCTCGGCTACGAACATCGGCTGAGACAGGAACCGTTCGATCCGCCTGGCCCGCTGCACGACGATCTTGTCCTCCTCGCCGAGTTCGTCGACGCCGAGGATGGCGATGATGTCCTGCAGCTCCCGGTACCGCTGCAGGATCCGCTGCACCTCACGGGCCACGTCGTAGTGTTCCTGGCCGACGTACCTGGCGTCCAGGATCCGGGAGGTCGAGTCCAGCGGGTCCACCGCTGGGTAGATGCCGCGCTCGGTGATCGCCCGGGATAGCGTGGTCGTCGCGTCCAGGTGCGCGAACACCGTGTGCGGCGCCGGGTCGGTAATGTCGTCCGCGGGCACGTAGATCGCCTGCATGCTGGTAATGGAGTGGCCCCTCGTCGAGGTGATGCGCTCCTGCAGTTCGCCCATCTCGTCGGCCAGCGTGGGCTGATATCCCACCGCCGACGGCATCCGGCCGAGCAGTGTGGACACCTCCGAGCCCGCCTGGGTGAACCGGAAGATGTTGTCGATGAACAACAGCACGTCCTGCTTCTGCACGTCGCGGAAGTACTCGGCCATGGTCAGCGCGGACAGGCCCACCCGCATCCGGACACCCGGGGGCTCGTCCATCTGGCCGAACACCAGCGCCGTGTCCTTGATGACGCCGGACTCGCTCATCTCAAGGAACAGGTCGTTGCCCTCGCGGGTCCGCTCCCCCACGCCGGCGAAGACCGAGACGCCCCCGAAGTTCTGCGCCACGCGCCGGATCATCTCCTGGATCAGCACGGTCTTGCCCACGCCAGCCCCGCCGAACAGCCCGATCTTCCCGCCCAGCACATACGGCGTGAGCAGGTCGATGACCTTGATGCCGGTAGTGAACATCTGGGTCTCCGGCTCGAGTTGGTCGAGCGCCGGGGGGTCGCGGTGTATCGGCCAGCGCTCGGTCACGTTCAGCGACGAGATGGGCACGTCGAGGGTCTGGCCGAGGACGTTGAACACGTGCCCCTTGGTGACGTCGCCCACCGGGACCTCGATCGACGCGCCGGTATTGACCACCTCGGCCCCGCGTACCAGGCCGTCGGTGGGTTGCATGGCGATAGCCCGCACGACGTCGTCGCCGATGTGCTGCTCGACCTCCAGGGTCAGCGTGCGGGTCTCGCCGCCGTACGACACGTCCACGTGCAGCGCGTAGTAGATCTCCGGCATCTGGTCGGCCGGGAACTCCACGTCCACGACGGGTCCGATGACCCTCGCGACCCGGCCGGTGCCCGCGGCAGTGTCCGCGGCTGGCTCGCCGCTCGGGGCGGTGTTTTCAGCGGTCGTGGTCATCTGATTCCCTCACTCACTCATTGCGTGCGCCGCGGCGAGCGCGTTGGCGCCGCCGACGATCTCGCTGATTTCCTGGGTGATCTCGGCCTGCCGTGCGTTGTTTGCCTCACGGGTCAGGGTCTCGATCAGGTCGTTCGCGTTGTCGGTGGCCGCCTTCATCGCCCGGCGTCGCGAGGCCAGTTCGGACGCGGCCGCCTCGAGCATCGCGTAGTAGATCCGGCTCGCCACGTACTGCGGCAGCAGCGCGTCGAGCACCACCTCCGGCGACGGCTCGAACTCGTACTGCGGCAGGGGCCCGTGCGGCGACGGCTCCTCGGTCTCCTCGATCTGCAGCGGCAGCAGCCGGGTCACGCTGGGCCGTTGCGTCAGCATCGATACAAAGTCGGTGGCCGCCAGGTAGACCTCGTCGACACCGCCGTCATCGGCGGTGAACGCCTCGAGCAGCGCGCCGGTGATCTCCTGCGCGTTGGCGTAGGCGGGCGCGGCGGAAAAGCCGCTCCAGGTGGCGGCCATGTCCAGCTCGCGGAACCGGTGCCAGCTGATGCCCTTGCGCCCGGCCACGTAAATCGCGGACTCAATGCCCCGCTCCCCAAGCGCCTGGCGCAGCCGCGCCGACTCGCGCAGCACGTTCGCGTTGTAGGCGCCGGCGAAGCCCTGGTCGCTGGTCAGGATCAGCACCGCGGCGCGCGACGGGTGCGCCGGCTCGGTGGTGAACGGGTGATTGACCGACGCCGACCGGCTGATCAGCGCTTCCACCGCGCGGGTGAGCTCGCGCGCGTACGGCTGGGCGGCGCGCATCCGCTGCTGCGCCCGGACGATCCGCGACGAGGCGATCAGCTCCTGGGCACGGGTGATCTTGGCGATGGACTGGACCGCGCGGATCCGCCCCCGGACCTCCCGAAGCTGTGCTGCCATGGTGCTACTTCTCCGCCGCCGGCTGCGGCCGCCGCCGGGCGAGGGTTTCCTGGTCGTGGCTCTCCAGCGCCTCGGCCGGCTCCTCCTCGCCGGTCAGCAGGGTGCCGGAAGTGGTCTGGAACCCCTTGCGGAAGTCCTCGATGGCGTCCTTGAGCGCGGTGATCGTCTCCTCGGGCAGGTCGTGGGTCTCCCTGATCCCCTGGAGAACCCCGGCGTGCTGCAGCTTGAGGTAGTCGAGGAACCCGGCCTCGAACCGCCTGACATCCTCGAGCGGCACGTCGTCCAGGTACCCGCCGGTGCCCGCCCACAGCGACACCACCTGCTCCTCGACCGGGTACGGCCGGTACTGCGGCTGCTTGAGCAGCTCGACCAGCCGGGAGCCGCGGTCGAGCTGGGCCCGGGAGGCCGCGTCGAGGTCCGACGCGAACGCGGCGAACGCCTCAAGGTCGCGGTACTGCGACAGCGAAAGCCGCAGCGTTCCCGCCACCTTCTTCATCGCCTTGATCTGTGCGTTGCCGCCGACGCGCGAAACGGACCGGCCGACGTTGATGGCGGGCCGGATGCCCGCGTTGAACAGGTCGGCCTCCAGGTAGATCTGCCCGTCGGTGATCGAGATGACGTTGGTCGGGATGTAGGCCGATATGTCGTTGGCCTTGGTCTCGACGATCGGCAGGCCGGTCAGCGAGCCGCCGCCCAGCTCGTCGTCCAGCTTGGCGCACCGCTCGAGCAGCCGGGAGTGCAGGTAAAACACGTCACCCGGGTACGCCTCGCGGCCCGGCGGACGGCGCAGCAGCAGCGAGATCGCCCGGTACGCGTCCGCCTGCTTGGACAGGTCGTCGAAGATGATCAGCGCATGCTTGCCCTGGTACATCCAGTACTGACCGATGGCCGAGCCGGTGTACGGCGCGATGTACTTGTAGCCGGAAGGATCGGAGGCGGGCGCGGCCACGATCGTGGTGTACTCCATCGCGCCGGCTTCTTCCAGCGCCCCGCGCACCTGCGCGATCGTCGAGCCCTTCTGGCCCACCGCAACGTAGATGCACCGCACCTGGAGCTTCGGGTCGCCCGACGTCCAGTTGTCGCGCTGGTTGATGATCGTGTCGATGCAGATCGCGGTCTTGCCGGTCTGCCGGTCGCCGATGATCAGCTGCCGCTGGCCGCGGCCGATCGCGGTCATTGCGTCGATGGCCTTGATGCCGGTCTGCATCGGCTCCTTCACCGGCTGACGCTGAACGACGGAGGGCGCCTGCGTCTCAAGCGGGCGGACCTCGCTGGTCTCGACCGGCCCCTTGCCGTCGAGCGGCTCGCCGAGCGGCCCGACGACGCGGCCCAGGAAGGCGTCGCCGACCGGCACCGAGAGGATCTCGCCGGTCCGCTTGACCTGCTGGCCCTCCTCGATCTGGTTGAACTCGCCCAGGATGACGACGCCGATCTCGCGCACGTCCAGGTTGAGCGCAAGGCCCCGGACACCGTTCTCGAATTCCACCAGTTCGTTGGCCATGATCGAGGGCAGGCCCTCGACGCGCGCGATTCCGTCGCCGCACTCGACGACGGTGCCTATCTCTTCCCGCGCGGCGCCTTCTGGCTCATACTCCTGGACGAAACGCGCCAGCGCGTCCCTGATCTCGTCGGGCCGGATGGTCAGCTCAGCCATTGTCCTGCCTGTCTCGTTGGGTTCTTGTGCCGGCACGTCAGCCCGCCAGCTCGCGTCGGACCACGGCCAGCCGGCTGACCACGGTCCCGTCTATAAGCTCATCCCCGATCTGGACCGATATACCACCCATGATCGTCGGATCTATCACGACGTTCAGGTGAACTCGGTGCCCGTAGGCCCGGGCCAGCGCCTCGGCCAGGCGCTGCCGCTGGCTCGCGGACAGTTCGGTCGCCGAGCGGACCACCGCGATCAGCTGCTCCCGCCGCCGCGCCACGATATCGGCGCACATCTGCAGTGCGTCGGCAAGCGGGCGCCCGCGCGGGTGCGCCACCATCTGCTGGATCAGGCCGAGCGTCACCGCGGTCACCTTGCCGTCGAGCAGGGTGCGAAGCAGCTGCCGCTTACCGTCGGCGGGCAGCGACGGGTCGGCCAGGGTGGCCCGCAGGTCCGGGTTCGCCGCGACCACGCGGCCGAAGCGGAACAGCCCGTCCTCAAGCTCGTCGAGGCTGCCGTCCGCCTCGGCGGCCAAGGCCATCGCCTCGACCGCGAGCTGCTCGATCGCGTCCACCAGGTCGCCAGTGCTGGCCCAGTGCGCCTCGGCCGCCGCCGCCACAAGCGACTCGGCGCGCCTGGTCACCTTCCCGCGCAGCAGCGCCTCAACCACGGCCCCCTTCTCCCCGGCGGGCTTGGCCGGGTCGGCCAGCGCGCGCCGCAGCCCGTGCTCGGTGTCGAGCAACCCGACCACGGCGAACAGCTCGCCGGCCAGCCTGGTGGCCACGTTGGCACTGGTGATCTGCTCCGTCGTCAGCCGCTCGGACAGGTCGGCGAACGAGGCCCTACTCACCCCGCGCATGCTCGCCGCCTTCCGCGCGTACTACGGTTTTTTGGGACGAACGGGCCGTGGTGCGAGCCCCCCGGTTACTGGCGTGCGTCACTGGCTGGCACCTGCTCGAGCTCGTCGAGGAACCGGTCCACCATCCGGTTCTGCCGCGCGGTGTCGGCGAGCGACTCGCCCACGATCCGGCTGGCCAGCTCGGTGGCCAGCGCCCCGACCTCGGTTCGCAGCGAGATCAGCGCCTGCTGCCGCTCGGCCTGGATCTGGGCCTGGGCCGCCTCGGTCACCCGGCGCGCCTCGGCCTGGGCCTGCTCGCGCATATCGACGATGATCTGCGCGCCCTGCTCCCTGGCCTCCTCGCGCAGCCGGGCCGCCTCGTGCCTGGCCTCGGCCAGCTGGTCGCGGTACTGCTGGAGCAACTGCTTGGCCTCGGCCTGCGCCTCATCCGCCCGGGCCAGCCCGCCCTCGATCTCCTCGGTGCGCTGGGCCAGGGTCTGCTGGATCCTGGGCATGAGGAACTTGCCGAGCACACCGAACACCACCACAAAGCAGATCGTCCCGATGATGAACTCGGGCCAGGTGGGGATCAGCGGGTTATATGGCGACCCGTAGGCCAGGTGCGTCATGGTCGGCTCACTTCCGTCGTCGGACTGGTCATCCCTTGAAGATGAACGGGGCGACCAGGCCGATCAGCGCGAGGGCCTCGGTCAGCGAGAAGCCGATCCACATGTACAGCGTGATGCGACCGGCGGCCTCCGGCTGGCGGGCCATGGCCTCGATGGCGTGCCCGAAGACCAGGCCGATGCCGACGCCGGGGCCGATGGCCGCGAGACCGTAACCGACCGCACCGAGGTAGGTGATCGTCAGCGTCGAGGTGGTGCCTGCGGCGAGAAGTGACATTCTGTTCAGTCCTTACGGTTCAGCCCGGCGGGTCATCCGCCGGGTGGCTGGATCGGATGGCGGGATCAGTGCGCGGGCTCCAGCGAGCTGGCTATGTAGGTGGCGGTCAGCGTGGTGAAGATGAAGGCCTGCAGCAGGTCCACCAGCAGCTCGAGCAGGAAGACGAACACAACGAGCACGGCCGACCCCACCGCGTAGAGCAGGCCGATGCTCAGGCTCAGCAGGTACCAGGTCGCGATGTAGAAGATGGTCAGCAGCAGGTGGCCGGCGAACATGTTGCCGAAGAGCCGGACGCCCAGGGTGAACGGCTGGATGACGAAGAACCTGAGCAGCTCGACCGGGATCAGGATCGGCAGCACGAACAGCGGCACGTCGGGCGGGATCATGTTCTTGATGTAGCCCCAGGCGCCCTGGTGCCTGAAGCCCAGGTACAGGTACAGGATGTAGACAATGGCCACCAGCGGCCACACGAAGCCAATCCGCGACATCGCGGGGAACTGAAGGAGCGGGATCAGCTCCATCAGGTTCATCAGCCAGATGAAGAAGAAAAGCGACACCAGGAACGGCAGGTAGGAATCGCCCCGCCGGCCCAGTGAGGGCCGCAGGATCTGGTCGCGCACCGCGAGGATGCCGATTTCGCCGATGTTCTGCATGCCGCGCGGTATCAGCTTGGGCTTGCCGAAGGCGAGCCAGAAGAAGACAATCACGGTGATCGTGCACAAGATGGCGATCAGCATCGGCTTGGTGAAGTGGAACGAGCCGATCGAGAACAGCGGCTGGAACTCGAAGTTCTCCAGCCCTGGGGCGGGAAAGCCGCACCCGCTGAAGATGTGGCACTGCCCGCCCGCCGGGGCGGCGAGTACGTGGACGTCACCGGTCACCGGTGATCTCCCTTCCCGGCCGCTTCCTGCCTGCCATAGTGGTGGATGACGTAGCCGATGGAGATCCCTAGGCCGACCAGCATGCCGAGCGGGAAGAGGATCGCGACGTGGACGGCCCGACCGATCAGCCAGCCGATGAAGCCGTAAGCGGCCATGCCGGCGATCAGATAGCTGAACACGGTCCACCCAGTGCTCAGCCCCAGCGCCCTGCCATACGCGTCGGGATCCACCGCGTCCGGGTCGCGGGCCGGCCTAGTGACCCTGCTCCTAGTGACCCTGCTCCTAGTAACGGCGCCTTTGCCGTTGCCGCTCACGTCAACCGCCTCGCCGCATCGCGTTGGCGTCCGGCTCGACGTAAAGCATCTTGACCCTCATCGCCGCGATCACCTGCGCCGCGTTCCAGGCCAGGATGCAGCCGATCGCGGTGAAGCCGAGCGTCCGCGTGCTGAATGCGGTCGTCCCGTTCAGCGAAGACACCACCACGGCCAGTGCCACGATCTTGACCAGGAAGCTGACCAGCGCGGCCACCATCATGGCCGCCTGGCTGATGCGCGCGGCCCGGCTGACCACGAGGATGCTGATACCGAAGAATACGATGACCAAGGCCACCCCGAGCAACGCGCCGATCAGGCCCTTGATGCCGACCAGGGCGGCGCTCACGGCAACGATCACGGCCGCGATTGCGGCGGTCGGGCCGGCCGCGCGCCGGACGACGGTCGCGTAACTCGCCAGCATTGACTTGGCTCCTGGGGGTTCGACAGCGACTCTGCTCACGCGGGGGGCCGTCCCCCGCGTGGGACGCACGAGCCGGTCGCCGCGCCGGGGTCCCGGTGCGGGTATCCGGTTGGGTTTACGAAACGTATCACGCGCCTCTACCTTGCCTGTAAGGGGCTGCTCGTGAAACATATCACAAAGTCCTTGACTCTGTCTTTACCTGAGCGCGCACAATTTATGACCAACCCAGCGATCCCCGTGCCCGGTGCGCCCGGCTCACATGCGGTCACGCGCTTCGCCACTACGCTGGCCACGCGTGCCGCCTGGGTAAAACAGCACCTAGAGCCCGATACCGCGGCGCCCGCGCGGCCTTCAATGAGCCAGGCGCGAAACGGCTACCGTCGGCAAAGTTAAGGCAAAGACGCGGGGCAACTAGACGCGCCGCTAAGGTCACGAAAAGTTGTGGATGGTTACCGGGAGTGAAGGTGGCCCCAGTGTTATGGGCGCGGGTCGGGCCGGTCGACCGGGCCGATGGTGGTGGTCGGGCCGGCTGCGGGGAACGGCCAGGTATCCGGGTCGTTGAAGGAATCCGCGCTCTGGAAGCCCTCCGCGCCAGGGAAGCGGTCGGCGCTCTCCCGACTAATGGCTCGCGGTCCTGGACTCGCGGTTAGCTCATTGCCCCTATCTGCGGCTCGCGGTCCTGGACTCGCGGTTAGCTCATTGCCCCTATCTGCGGGTTTATCGGCAGTGACGCGTGAAGTTGCGCACTAAATACCCGGCTGGAGCCCGGTTCAGCCGACGGGTAGCTGGAAGTGCCAGATGACCAGGTGCGGGCGGCCGCCAGCGGCCCGCGCCGCCGATGGCAGGTAGTCGATCAGCGACCACGGCCAGTCCGGCCAGTTGCCGATCCCGGCCGCGGGCTCGGGTGGTGGACTGGCCGACGGAACGGCACGCGGCTCCTCGCACCGTCGCACCTGCAGGCCGAGGCTCAGTGCCGGCCGCAGGTAGTCGCCGAGCTGATGCCGGTAGGTGGCCGCGATACACGGTTCGCCCGCCGGGCCGCGCGCTGTCATCACCGAACCCCGCGTGACGAGTTCGTGGTGCACGTCCGAGATGACCAAGTCGCCGCCGGGGCGCAGCACGCGGGTGAACTCTGCCAGTACCGGCTCGAGGCTGGGCACGTGGTCCAGGGCCAGCGCGCAGACGATGACGTCCACCGAATCATCCGGGAGCGGCAGCCGGTCAAGCTCACCGAGATGGAACTCGCCCTCCGGGACGCGCCGCCGCGCCAGCGCGAGCATGTCCGGTGAGCTGTCGACCCCAATGACCTCATGCCCGCGCCTGGCCAGGAACTCGGCGAACCGGCCAGTCCCGCAGGCGGCGTCCAGCGCCACGCCAGGCTCCCGGCCGGACAGATACTCGGCCACGACCGGCTCGTCAGCGGCGAACAGCCCGCCGCCCGCCTCCGCGTCATAGCCGGCCGACAGTTGCCGGTAGACCAGGACGGTGCTGACCCGCTCGGCGAATACGCCGCGGTCCCGCAGCTTCTCGTCATCCAGCAGCCGCCGGATCTCAGCCAGCCGAGCATCAGTGAAGGCTCGGTCGTGGTCTCCGGCCCAGGCGTCCAGCAGCGCGATACCTTCGAGGCCAAGCAGATAGGCAAGCGGATCCTGATAGATCACGAAGACCGATCGTAGCCAGCTGCCGACAGACTGCCCACCGCATTTTCATGGGTTACCGGGAGTGAGAGCGGTGACAGTGTTATGAGCGCGGGTCGGGCCGGTCGACCGGGCCGATGGTGGTGGTCGGGCCGGCTGCGGGGAACGGCCAGGTATCCGGGTCGTTGAAGGAATCCGCGCTCTGGAAGCCGTCCGCGCCCGGGAAGCGGTCGGCGCTCTGGAAGCCGTCCCCGCCCGGGAAGCCGTCCGCGCCCGGGAAGCGGTCGGCGCTGTGGAAGCCGTCCGCGCCCGGGAAGCCGTCCCCGCCCGGGAAGCGGTCCGCGCCCGGGAAGCCGTCCCCGCCCGGGAAGCGGTCCGCGCCCGGGAAGCCGTCCCCGCCCGGGAAGCCGTCCCCGCTCGGGAAGCCGTCCGCGCCGGGCGAGCGCTCCGGCCTCGAGAATTGGTCCGGCCCCGCCGGGTAGGCGTCAGCACCCGGCAGCGAGACCGGCCCGGGGAACGGATCCGGATGCGGGCCGCGGCCGTTGTTGCCGACGCGTGGGGAGCCTGGTGGCACGGCCGCGCGGCCCGGCTCGAACGGGTGGCCCGGCTCGAACGGGTTGGGCTCGAACGGGTTGGGCTCGAACGGGTTGGGCTCGAATGGGTTGGGCGCGGACTGCGCCGCGGGTAGGCGGCTGGCGCGCGGCGGCGGATAGCCGGCCCCCCCGGGCAGCGGCGCGTGCGGGAACGGCGCGGCCCCGGGCGTAGGTGTGTCATGTCGGACCGGGGGCCTGGCCGAGCGGGCCGAGGGACTGACCGAGCGGGCCGCGGGACCAGCCGAACGGGCCGCGGGACCAGCCGAACGGGCCGCGGGACCAGCCGAACGGGCCGCGGGACCAGCCGAACGGGCCGCGGCGGGCGCGGGTGCGTGGCGGGCCCTCACGGGCGCGGTGCCGCGGGCGAATAGCCGCCACGGCCGCAGCCGGGGCATGGTGACCGGCAGCAGGGCGAGCGCGGCGACGATGGTCGCCGCTTCGAACACGACCAGGCGGGTCCGGACCACCGACAGCGAGACGACAATGACCGAGAACAGCGCCGCCCACAGGTACATGATCAGCACGCTCTGCCGGTAGGAGTGGCCGATGTTGAGCACCCGGTGGTGCAGGTGCTGCCGGTCGGCGGCCATCAGCGGCTTGCCCGCCCGGGCGCGGCGGATGATCGCGAACATCAGGTCCGCGTACGGGATGACGAAGATCGCGGCGGGCACGAGCAGCGGGAGGAACGTCGGGAACCGGTCAAGCGGGTGGGTGTGGTCGTAGTTGGTCAGCAGGGCCGGGTCGAACGACGCGGTGCTCGAGATGGGCCCGTAGGCCAGCATCAGGCCGAGCAGCATCGCGCCGATGTCGCCCATGAAGATCCGGGCCGGGTAGAAGTTGTGCGGCAGGAACCCCAGGCATATGCCGGCCAGCAGCGCCGAGGACACCGCGGGCAGCGTCTGCGAGGAGTTACCGATGGTCTGGATGAGCGTGTATGAGTAGACGAGGAAGGACAGAGCGGCGACCGCGACGATGCCCGCGGCGAGGCCGTCGAGGCCGTCGATGAAGTTGATCGCGTTGATCGTGACGACCACGAGCAGGATGGTGAGCGTCACGCTCAGGTCCGGTTCCAGCGGGTACTCGCCGCCGCTCGGCGTCGGCAGCCAGGGCAGCGACTGACCGCTCCAGACCAGGACGCCGGCCGCCGCCACCTGCCCAGCCAGCTTGCTGATCGCGCTGAGCCCCCACCGGTCGTCCACGAACCCGATCACGACGACGAGCGCGCCGGCCAGTAGCAGCCCGGCGGCGGTCTTGGATCCGGCGGCGCCGAACGGATCCTGCAGGGCGGTCAGCCGGCTGGCGACGATCAGCCCAGCCACGAGCCCGCCGTACATGGCCAGGCCGCCGAGCAGCGGGGTGGGCTTGGTGTGGGTGTCCCTGGCCCGGGGCTCGTGGATCGCATGGGTCGCAACCGCGACCCGCCGCACCAACGGGGTGAGCAGGTACGTCACCGCAGCGGTGACGAGCATGACCAGGACGTACTCGCGCATGCGGCCTCAGCGGGCCGGGATCGGGTCGGCCTTCATCAAGATCGCGGCGCGGACACCCCCCGCCCTCGGGCAGAGAGAACCGCCGCCCCTCCTTCCGCCAATCGGCGTGGTGGCGCGTATGCCAACAGTGCCACCTTATGACACTGTCTAACCTCCGGAGGGCCGGTCGTCGGCCGGCGCGTCGGGCATGGCCCCGGGGCCGCGCTCCATCGGGTGTGGTGACGCGGGCTTGGCGTCCGCGGCACCGGCTTCCGCGGCGAACCGCTCGTTGTCGGCGATGACGGACGCCACCGTGCGCAGCCGGTCTACGGAGATCGCTCCGGCCCGGAGCAGCGTGGGGATCGTGCCGGTCAGGTCGAGGATGGTGGACGGGGGGTTGTCGATGCACGGGCCTGCGTCCAGGTACACCGAGACCGTCTCGCCGAGTTGCTGCTGCGCCTCATCCGCGGTGGTGGCGGCGGGCTGGCCGGTGCGGTTGGCGCTTGACACCGCGAGCGGCCCGGTCTGCTTCAGCACGTCGAGCGCGATCTGGTGCAGCGGCATCCGCAGCGCGACCGTGCCCTTGGTGTCGCCCAGGTCCCACAGCAGCGTCGGGCTGGACCGGAACACCAGGGTCAGCGGGCCCGGCCAGAACTCGTCGATCAGGTCCTGACCGAACGCCCCGAGGTCCTCCACCAGCGCCGCCGCGGCCCGTGTGGTGCCGACGAGCACGGGCGACGGCATGTTACGGCCGCGGCCCTTCGCCGCCAGCATGGTCCTGACGGCCGCCGGGATGAACGCGTCCGCGCCCACGCCGTACACCGTGTCCGTCGGGAGCACGATCAGGTCGCCGACCCGCGCCGCCCCCACGGCGGCCTCGACGCCCGCAGCGCGCTCGGCCTGGTTCCGGCAGTCGTATCGCGTGCTCATCGGTGAATTACGCTCCTTCGCCCTGGGCCCAGGCCGAGGTGACGAAACGGTCCCGCCCGGCCAGGTCCTTATTGTTGCGGGTATCCCGCCAGCCGGACTCCTCCGGGAACACCCAGTACACCGCCGAGCCCTGCTGCGCGCCGTGCTCCACGGCGACCAGCCCGCCGGGGCGGAGCAGGCGCCGCGCGGTCCGCTCCACGGCGCGGATGGCGTTCAGCCCGTCCGCGCCGCTCCACAGCGCCGCAGGCGGGTCGTACTCGGCAACCTCAGGCGGCACCGACGCTCCCACCGGGATGTAGGGCGGGTTGGTGATCACGAGGTCAACGGTACCGTCGAGTTCACCCAGCGAGTCGGCGAAGTCACCGGCGTGCAGCATGACCCGCCCCGCCGTGTACGGGGCGCTCTCCGCGTACCGCGTGATGTTCCGCTCGGCCCATTTCCGTGCGATCGGGTCGGCCTCGACCGCGTGCACCCGGGCCCGGGGCACCTCC
>Ga0335075_10011193_pt1 | contig 13573 bp, 12 predicted proteins | sample Lox_Sample_24_FD_206723 | JGI IMG/M metagenome (GOLD analysis project Ga0335075, IMG submission 206723) | Soil microbial communities from Loxahatchee National Wildlife Refuge, Florida, United States - Lox_Sample_2.4 | ecosystem: Environmental > Terrestrial > Soil > Wetlands | place: USA...
AAGCGGTCGATTCGGTCGGCCGGCCAGAGGACTCGATGACGTATTCCGCAGCGTTTGTGGTCTGCGTCGGACGCGGCGACGCGGAGATCAGCCGCCGGGCTGCCGCCATCGGGCGCGAGGTCGACGAGCTGCGGTCCAATTCTCCGCTGGTGGGCACGCCGGACGAGATCGTCGAACACCTTGCAACATTCGCGGAGATCGGCGTACAGCGGGTATACCTGCAGCTGCTGGACCTGTCCGACCTCGAGCACCTGGGGCTTTTCGCCGATGAGGTAAATCGGCAGTTCTGACCCGCCCGAATGTCAGTAGCATCAGGGCCGTGACAGGCGTGGGTTCTCAGGGTCCTCCGGACGACCCGAGCGATCGGCCGACTCGGATGACCAATTACGGCGCGGCCGACCCGCCGCCGGGCTTCGACGACTACCCGGGTCATGCCGAGTCTGCGGAACTCGAATCCGCGCCGGCCCCGTGGTATCGGAATCGTTGGTTGCTGGCCGCGTGGGCCACGATGGTTGCGATCCTGGTCGTGCTGATCATCTACGGCCTCATCCAGCTCTCCCACGGCGGCGGCGGCGGTCCGCCCATCACCACGCCGTCGACGACTTCGACACCGGCACCGTCGTCGACCACTACCCCATCGACGCCCACGACTCCCCCTTCGACGGCCACCAACCCGCCGCCGCCGCCGGAAACGACGCCCGAAGAGTCGCAGCCGCCGGAGGAAAGCTCCACGGCTCCGGCCGAGCCACCGGAACATCACCACCATCTCCCGCACATCCCATCGACGATCACGTTGCCGCACACCGTGATTACACTGCCGCCGGGCTTTTGAGGCACGACCACTCAACTAGGTATGCCGTAGCAGTGACCGTGGGTAGCCGCGGGGCCGCTCGGGCGCACTAGCGTTCTCGCGGCTGGTGCCGATACGATCTGTCACTGTGGGGGGCAGCAGACCACGATTCGACGTCGACGGTTCCTCAACGCAGGACCTGAGCCTCGGCGTGGACAACGACGAGCCGTTCGGCGCTGCCGATACTTCCTCACCCTGGTTCCTCAAGCCGTGGGTGCTGGCACTGTGGGGCCTGGCGGTGCTGCTTCTGATCGCGACAATCATCTACGGCCTGGTCATCCTGGCCACCAACAACGGAGGCAGCACACCAGCCACCACACGGCCGTCCGCAACCACACCATCGTCGAGTGCACCGGTCCGGACAACCGCGCCGTCGTCGACCCCGCCGACCACGACGGCCCCTCCGCCCCAGACAACGACGCCGGAACCCGCCCCACCGTCGACCACCCAAACCTGGACCCAGCAACGTCCCCACCGGCACTGGTGGAACGGCAACATACCTCAGATACCCGGGTTACCCCCGATCCACGTCCCGGGCGTCAATCCATAAGCCGTCTGCGCTGCTCGGTTGCCGAAGCAAGGTTAGGGCAGCCTTGGTCGCGGTTAATATCGCAAAGATGTCACTATGAGCAGGCCTACGCAGCTTGAGCAGGTGCAGTAGTTAAGTTACCGGCTAGTAACATGGCTTGGTTACCGCTCAGTAGCAGCAGAATTGGGGAGACGCTCGGTGCAAACGCAGATGCTGATCAGACTGGTAGTGGGCTTAGGCATGACGGCGATCGTCGGTGTGATCGCCCTGCGCCGAGTCGGTTGGCTGGCCAAACTCACGCTTTCCGGCCAGCAGGCCAGCGGTCGCACCAACGACGTCGGCACACGGATCTGGACGCAGATCGCCGAGGTGTTCGGGCAGCGCCGACTACTGAAATGGTCCATCCCCGGCCTGGCCCACTTCTTCACCATGTGGGGCTTCTTCATCCTGCTCACGGTCTACATCGAGGCCTATGGGTTCCTGTTCCAGCCGAATTTCCACATCCCAATCATCGGCCGGTGGGACGCGCTGGGCTTCCTGCAGGACTTCTTCGCGACCGCCGTCTTCCTCGGTATCACCACGTTCGCGATCATCCGGCTCACCCGCAGCCCGCGCGAGATCGGCCGGTCATCGCGGTTCTACGGCTCGCACACCGGCGGCGCCTGGTTGATCCTCTTCATGATCTTCAACGTGATCTGGACCTACGTGCTGGTGCGCGGGTCCGCGGTCAACAACGGCACGCTCCCCTACGGCAAGGGCGCGTTCCTCTCGCAGCTATCCGGCACGATCCTGCGTCCGCTCGGCCACACCGGCAACGAAGTTCTGGAAACCGTCGCCCTGCTGTTGCACATCGGCGTCATGCTCGCGTTCCTGGTCATCGTGTTGCATTCCAAACACCTGCACATCTTCTTGGCGCCGATCAACGTCACGTTCAAGCGGCTGCCCGACGGCTTGGGCCCGCTGCTGCCGGTTGAGTTCAACGGCAAGCCGATCGACTTCGAAAACCCGCCAGACGATGCCGAATTCGGGCGCGGCAAGATCGAGGACTTCACCTGGAAGGCGAACCTGGACTTCGCCACCTGTACCGAGTGCGGGCGCTGTCAGTCGCAGTGTCCGGCCTGGAACACCGGCAAGCCGCTCTCACCCAAGCTCGTCATCATGGACCTGCGCGATCACTGGATGGCCAAGGCTCCCTACATCCTCGGCGAGAAGAAGGCGGAGCCACTCGAGGGCCTGGACCTCGAGACCGCCCACGAAGAGGGCCACCACGTGCCGGAATCGGGATTCGGTCGGGTGCCCGGGCACGGGCCTGAGCAGGCGGCCCGTCCACTGGTCGGCACCGCCGAGCAGGGCGGGGTGATCGACCCCGACGTGCTGTGGTCATGTGTGACCTGTGGCGCCTGCGTCGAGCAGTGCCCGGTGGACATCGAACACGTCGACCACATCGTCGATATGCGCCGCTACCAGGTCATGATGGAGTCCGAGTTCCCGTCTGAGCTGTCGGTGCTGTTCAAAAACCTTGAGACCAAAGGCAATCCGTGGGGCCAGAATGCCTCGGACCGGACCAACTGGATCGACGAGGTCGACTTCGACGTCCCGGTCTACGGCGAGGACGTCGACAGCTTCGACGGCTACGAATACCTGTTCTGGGTGGGCTGCGCGGGCGCCTACGACGACAAGGCCAAGAAGACCACCAAGGCGGTCGCCGAACTGTTGGCGATCGCCGGGGTGAAGTACTTGGTGCTCGGCACCGGCGAAACGTGCAACGGCGACTCGGCACGCCGCTCGGGCAACGAGTTCCTCTTTCAGCAGCTCGCCCAGCAGGCCGTCGAAACGCTGGACGGCCTGTTCGAGGGCGTGGAGACCGTCGACCGCAAGATCGTCGTCACCTGCCCGCACTGCTTCAACACACTCGGCCGCGAATACCGGCAACTGGGCAGCAATTACACCGTGTTGCACCACACCCAGTTGCTCAACCGGCTGGTGCGCGACCAAAAGCTGGTCCCGGTCAGCCCGGTCTCTGAAGACATCACCTATCACGACCCGTGCTACCTGGGCCGGCACAACAAGGTCTACGAGGCGCCGCGCGAGCTGATCGGCGCCTCGGGCGCAAAGCTGGCCGAGATGCCGCGTCACGCCGACCGCAGCTTCTGCTGCGGCGCCGGCGGTGCGCGGATGTGGATGGAAGAGCACATCGGCAAGCGGATCAACCACGAACGCGTCGACGAGGCGCTGGCGACTGGGGCCACCACCATCGCGACCGCCTGCCCGTTCTGCCGGGTGATGGTCACCGACGGTGTCAACGACCGACAGGAAGCCGCCGGGCGCGAAGGCGTCGACGTGCGCGACGTGGCGCAGCTGCTGCTCGAGTCGCTCGACCGCAGCACGATCCAACTGCCGGAAAAGGGCTCGGCCGCAAAAGAGGCGGCGGAGCACGCCGAAAAGGCTGCTCCCAAAGCGTCCGCCGCAACCGCGACTGCTCCGGCGGAGGAAGCCCCCGAAACGGAAGCCGCCGCGCCCACAGAAGAGAAGGCCGCCAAGGCCGTCACCGGACTGGGTATCGCCGGCGGCGCCAAGCGGCCGGGCGCCAAAAAGACCGCGGCGCCAACACAATCCGGGCCAGCTCCGGCCACCGAGGAAGCCAAAGCTCCGGCCGCGCCGGCCAAGGGGCTGGGTATCGCCGCAGGTGCCAAACGACCCGGCGCCAAAAAGGCCGCTGCTCCAGCGCAATCCGCGCCGTCCTCACCGTCTGACCCGAAGCCCGAATCCGTAGCGGCGCCGGAGGCCAAAACTCCGGCCGCGCCGGTCAAGGGGCTGGGTATCGCGGCCGGAACGAAACGACCTGGCGCCAAAAAGTCCGCTGCCGCGGCGCAACCCACGGCCGCGGCGGCAGAGCCGGAGGCGAAGCCAGAGCCCGCATCGACGGAAGAACCGGAATCCAAACCCGCACCTGCCGATCAGGATGGCGACACCAAGACGCCGGCGCCACCAGTTAAAGGGTTAGGCATTGCACGGGGCGCCCGTCCACCCGGAAAGCGCTGATCAAGCGCACTTCGGAATTATTGATTAGACAGCCGTGGCACCATAGTTGACGTGACTACCCATCAGCTGCCCTGGCATGCCACGGGTCATCAGCCGCGGCAGCGCACGTTCGCCCAGTCGTCGAAGCTGCAGGACGTGCTGTATGAAATCCGCGGTCCGGTGCACGATCACGCCGCGCGGCTGGAGTCGGAGGGGCATCGCATCCTCAAGCTCAACATCGGCAACCCGGCGCCGTTCGGCTTCGAAGCACCCGACGTGATCATGCGTGACATGATCCAAGCGCTGCCATACGCGCAGGGCTACTCGGACTCCAAGGGCATCCTGTCGGCACGGCGCGCGGTGGTCACCCGTTACGAACTCGTCGACGATTTCCCACGGTTCGACGTCGACGACGTATATCTGGGCAACGGCGTCTCGGAGCTGATCACCTTGACGCTGCAAGCGCTGCTGGACAACGGCGATCAGGTCTTGATTCCGGCACCCGACTATCCACTCTGGACGGCATCGACTTCGCTTGCCGGCGGCACACCGGTGCACTACCTGTGCGACGAGACTCAGGGCTGGCAGCCGGACATCGCCGACTTGGAGTCGAAAATCACCGAGCGCACCAAGGCGCTGGTGGTGATCAATCCGAACAATCCAACCGGCGCGGTCTACGGTCGCGAAATACTTTCGCAGATGGCTGATTTAGCACGCAAACATCAGCTGCTGCTACTGGCCGACGAGATCTACGACAAGATCCTCTACGACGATGTCAAGCACATCAGCATGGCATCGGTCGCACCGGATGTGTTGTGCCTGACCTTCAATGGGCTATCCAAAGCCTATCGGGTCGCCGGGTACCGGGCCGGTTGGCTGGCGATCACCGGGCCCAAGGAACACGCCAGTAGTTTCATCGAGGGCATTCACCTGCTAGCGAATATGCGGCTGTGCCCGAATGTTCCGGCCCAGCATGCGATCCAGGTCGCTCTCGGCGGTCACCAAAGCATCGATGACCTGGTGCTGCCGGGCGGGCGACTGCGCGAACAACGCGATGTAGCCTGGTCCAAGCTCAACGAGATCCCCGGGGTGTCGTGCGTCAGGCCCGCCGGCGCGCTGTACACATTCCCCCGTCTGGATCCCGAGGTACACGAGATCGAGGACGACGAGCAACTTGTCCTGGATCTGCTGCTGGCGGAGAAGATCCTGGTCACTCAGGGCACCGGATTCAATTGGCCCGCACCGGACCACCTGCGGATCGTGACGCTGCCGTGGTCGCGTGACCTCGCGCACGCCATCGAGCGGTTGGGCAACTTCCTAGCCAGCTACCGTCAGTAGCGCGACGGTTGTCACGAGTCATCCATAACGCCGTCCGGGCAGTACACGCCGATAGCGGTGTCGGCGAAACTGGACGCGGTGTTGAGCGACATACCCGGTGATCCTCGCAGCACGTCTTGGATGATCTCCTGTTCACTCTCGCCGCCGGCATAACGCGCACAGATCCGACGCGCATCGTTGACCGCAGCGTCGTTCGATCGTCGTAGTTGTAGCCCTTGAGTGGACAGGCGCCACAGGAATTGGCCATTCCTGTCCATCGGGTCCGAGGGCGGATCGCCCGATGATCCGGCTTGTGAGACGGTCGTGGCCGTCCTCGGTCGGAAAAATTCAGGGTTGCGGCCGAGAACAAATACTGCTGCGATGGCGGCGACGGCGAACACCAGCGCGGCTAGCATGGCCAAGCTAGGAAGCGGACTCGGGTTCGGTGCAGGTGTCGTCATTTCTATTCATCAAGAATATTTCCCTGCGCCCCCTGGTATTAACTTCGGCAGCCGTGGGTCTGCTGAGAAGTTGCTGAAAGGCCTCCGTCAGCGCTGTTCCAGCAGCTGCAGCAGGTAGCTCCCGTAGCCCGATTTGAGCAGGTCGTTGGCGCGCTGGGCCAGCTGATCGTCGTCTATGAAGCCCATCCGCCAGGCCACTTCTTCGGGGATGCTGACCTTCAGGCCCTGCCGACGTTCCAGGGTGCGGACGTAGTCGCTGGCGTCCAGCAGTGAGTCGAATGTCCCGGTGTCCAGCCAAGCAGTGCCGCGAGCGAGCACCTCCACGCTCAGCCGGCCCTGGTTGAGATAGGTCTGGTTGATCTCGGTGATCTCGTATTCACCGCGCGCCGAGCGTTTTAAACCCCGAGCGATTTCGACCACGTCGTTGTCGTAGAAGTACAGTCCTGGCACCGCGTACTGTGATTTCGGTGTGGCGGGCTTTTCCTCCAGCGACAGCGCGACGCCGTCCGCACTGAATTCGACGACGCCATACGCCGAGGGGTTCGCCACCCAGTAGGCGAAAATGGCCCCACCACTGATTGATTGGAACCGCTGGAGATTGGTGCCCAAGCCCGGCCCATGGAAGATGTTGTCACCCAACGCCAAAGCCACCGAGCCGCTGCCGATGTGATCGGCGCCGATGACGAAGGCCTGGGCCAGACCCTCAGGGCGGTCTTGCACCGCATAGCTGATGTTGATGCCGAACTCCGCGCCATCACCGAGCACTCGCTGGAATGCCGGCGCGTCGGCGGCGGTAGTGATCACCTGAATGTCGCGGATGCCGGCCATCATCAGCGTGGACAGCGGATAGTAAATCATCGGTTTGTCGTACACGGGTAACAGCTGCTTGCTGACGCCCATGGTGATCGGATACAAGCGGGTGCCGGAGCCGCCGGCCAGGATGATCCCGCGCATGTCCTACTCCTCAGTCGACGAGATCGGCTTCGGTCAACTCGGTCGCGGCCAACGCCGATGCCAGGTCGTCGTGGCGAAACACCGAGGTGACGTGGTCATGGACCACCCGAAATGCCGACGCGACGGACACGTTGGCACCGGGGTCGTTTGCGCTGCCGATCTTCTGTTCGACGACGACGACGCCGTCATGTACGTATATTCTGCCCACTTCTGCCCTTCGGGAGCGGGCACCCGCCCAATCACGCAATGCGGCGTGGCCCTGGGCGGCGCCGTGCGCGTCACCGACTTCGATGTCATCACTGGACAGGGCCACCAAAGTGTCGATGTCGGACGCATTCAAAGCGTCATGCCAAGCCAGCACGGTGGCGATCTCCGATGTGCTCATGGCCTGAAACGTACCGTGTGCCGTGTCTAGAACGGCGTGTTGTCGAGCCAGCGCTGCCATATCGCGGTGTCGCCGAACACCGCGATATCGGTGTCGGCGACCGGAACTCGCCGCACTACTGCCAGCAGCAGGTCGACAGCACCCCCGCGTAGCGCCACCGCGCCCTCGTCATGACCGTTTAACCATGAGATGCGGTCCCCGTCGGCGCGGATAGTCCATTCGCCGCTGGCCCCCAGACCGGGGTCGGTGGCGTGCAGGTGCACAGTTTGGCCGTTTTCCAGCGGGAGCGCCGCCTCGCCGCGTCCAGCCTGGCTCGCGACCCGTTCGAGCCATTCACCAATGCCGTCGGCCGCCAGCTCAGGAGTGAGCTGGTAGTCGAGTCCGAGCGCCAGCGCGGCGTCAGCCCGATGCACGGTCGCCTCGTGCAGCCGGCGCCGGACCCACCAGTACGCCGGCCGCGAGCCCAGAAACGTCCATACCGGGGTTTCCACACCGGCTTGCTCGATGGCGTCGATCAACCGCTGCGCGCCGCCGTGCAGCCAGGAAATCGCCTCGTCGGGGTCGGACGGGGGCTTGCCTGCCTGCACTGCGCGCGGGTCGAGATAGTGGTCGAGCCGGTCGGCGATGATCTGCGCCGCCCAGCGGTCACCGCGACCGACATGACGAAACAACTGAGAAAGGCTCCAGCCGGGACAGGTCGGCACCGGGGTGGACGGGTCGCCGGCGCAGATGACGTCGCCGAAGGCGCGATTTTGCTCGAGGAATGCTGCCGCGTAGTCCACGCGGTCAGGCTACGCGCCGTCCCAAACCGTGCACGCGCCAACCGGCTTGCTGCCACCGTTGCAGGTCAAGACAGTTGCGGCCGTCGACGACGACGCGGGCGCGCACTCGGTCGGCAAGCAGGCGGGGGTCAAGGTCGACGAACTCTTTCCACTCGGTGAGGACCAACACCGCATCGGCGCGGTCACAGGCTTCCTCCACCGAGACCGCGTAATTCAATGTGGGGAAGATCCGCTGGGCATTCTCCAGCGCCTTGGGGTCGTAAACGTTGACCGCCGCACCGTTGAGCTGTAGCTGGCCGGCGACATTGAGCGCCGGTGAGTCGCGCACGTCGTCGGATTCGGGCTTGAACGCCGCGCCGAGGACAGCAATGTTGGCCCCCAGCAGCGAGCCCCCACATGCGGCGGTGGCAAGTTCGACCATCCGGGTGCGACGGCGCATGTTGATGTTGTCGACTTCCCGTAGGAATGTCAGCGCCTGGTCGGCACCCAGCTCACCGGCGCGGGCCATGAACGCACGGATGTCCTTGGGCAGGCAGCCGCCGCCGAAACCCAAGCCGGCGTTGAGGTATCGGCGCCCGATCCGCGGGTCATGCCCGAGTGCGTCGGCCAATAAGGCCACGTCCGCGCCGGCGGCTTCGCATACCTCGGAGATGGCGTTGATGAACGAGATCTTGGTCGCCAGAAAGGCGTTCGCGGAGACCTTCACCAACTCTGCGGTCTGCAAATCGGTTACCAGGAACGGCACCCCGGCGTCCAGCAGCGGTGCGTACAGCTCACGGATCGCCGCCTCAGAACGCGTCGAACCATCTTGCACACCAAGCACGATGCGGTCGGGCCGCAAAGTGTCTTGCACCGCGAAACCTTCCCGCAGGAACTCCGGATTCCACGCCACTTCCACATCGACACCGGGCCGGACGGCCGCGCGGGCCCGTTGACCGAGCTCGGCAGCGGTCCCGACCGGCACCGTGGACTTGCCGACGATGACCGACGCGCGGGTCAGGCGCGGTGCGAGCGTGTCGATTACGGCGTTGACGTGGCTTAAGTCGGCACCGTATTCGCCTCGCTTCTGGGGGGTTCCGACCCCCAGGAAATGCACGTCGGCGAAATCGGCCGCCAGGTCATAGTCGGTGGTGAATCGAAGACGGCCGGCTGTGATGTTGTCGCACAACATTTTTCGCAGCCCGGGCTCGTAGAACGGGACGTCGCCGGCGGCCAGCTTGGCGACCTTACCGGGATCGATGTCGACGCCGACGACCTCATGCCCGAGTTCGGCCATCCCGGCGGCGTGGGTGGCACCCAGATAGCCCGTACCGAAGACTGAGCACCTCATACACCTGTGTGTAAGTCGCCGCAATGAGCTGATTGCATCGGTCTTCTGAGCGGCGGGCAAACGTCAGGTGACAGTTTGCTGTCTTGAACTCAGAAGCGACCGAATCCGCCGCGGCCACCGAATCCACCGCGGCCACCGAATCCACCGTGGCCCCAGGCGCCGCCACCATGGTCGCCGCCCCATGGTGCGAGCGGCGGCCCCATCGGAATTGGAATCGGGACGGGAGCTGCAGGCACCGGGGCGACAGGTGCCGGAGCAGCAGGATCAAGGGCCGGAGCAACAGGCACAGGGGCGGGCGCAGCCGGTTCGATTGCAGGAGCAGCAGGCGCGGGGGCAGCAGGCGCGGGGGCAGCAGGCGCGGGGGCCGGCGCAGCCGGCGCGGGGGCCGGCGCAGCCGGCGCCGGCACCGGCGCAGAAGCCGGGGCGGGAGCTGCGGGCGCGGCGGGTGCCGGCTTCGGCGGCGCGACCGCATTGTGGCCGGGTTCGGGCCGGACGGCGGCCGTCGGCCGCATACTGACCGCCAGCGCGACCACCAGTGCCGCCGCGGCGACCACGAAGATCGCCGCGACCGCACTCACCACCAGGACGAGCGGCCTGCGGACACTCTCGTCTGGAGCAGCACTGATGCCGGTATACGTGCCGGTTGCGAAATCTTCCTCGCCGACCAATGCGGTGTCGGCCTCTGCGTCCTCGTCCGGAACCGCGCTGTAGGCCAGAGCTTGCTCGCCGGAGGCGCCGTCGACCGCGACATCGAAGTACCCGGGAGAGATTGCGTATGGATCTATCGCACCGGTGCCAGGATCCTGGGCATAGGCGAGCGCAGCGGTCGATGAGGAGAACAGTGGCGCATTGGCCGAGGCCAGTGCCGCGCCCCGAGCCAGCGCAGTCTCGGGCTCCTCGGGCGCACTGACCATCAGCGAGGTTGCCGCCTCCAATACCGCCTTGATCGGGGCGACGTCAACGCCCGAGCCCACGATGAACAGGCCATCGGGGCGCGTCTCCAGTCCCTCGGCCTCGGAAGCCATCGCTGACAGCTCGGCGATCGGGTCACTGCCAGGGGTCAACGGCTGGCGGTGCACATCGGTGATCGAACCGTCGGCGGTATTAACCACGGCCAGCGTCGCGGTGTCGGGCTCGACAAACAACAGGCCGGTCTGCGCATAGCCGACGGAGTTCCCGACGACTTGCGCGAGCGCGGCGGCGGCCAAAAACGCCGACACCAGCATGACGTTCTCGACCTTGCGGGCCGCCAGCGCATCCCGCAGCGCGGCGGCCTCCACCGGGTCCGTCCAGGTCACACCCGTCGACCGCAGTTGGTAGCCGCTCTCGACGGCGCCTTCTTGGGTGCCCAGAATCGCCGCGATGACCTGGTCGGTGGCGCTGACGGTGGGCGCGTCGGCCGAATTGACGTCGAAGCCCTCTTCGTCGACTGTGGCGCCATCGGCGTTTTCGCCCTCAACTAGAACCATGTGGACCGCGGTGGGTGCCATCGATACGCCAAGTACGGTGTCCACCACTCCTCCAAAGTTGTTCGCTCGCTGACCGGTCTATCGAGAGCTGATCACCACTCGGAGCCAGTGCATTGCGGATTGCCGAATTTCCTCAAGTCCTGGCAAGAGCACCACGGATCACTCCCTGCGTCTTTGCCACTACGACTTTACCTACGGCTGGGCCCCGCGGCCACGAGTTAGCAACCACAGATTGCCCCGACTTACCAACGGCCGTGGCCGCCGAAGCCGCCGCGGTGGCCGCCGCCGAAGCCGGGGCCCCAGCCCCCACGGCCCCAGCCGCCATGACCCCAGCCGCCACCGCCATGATCGCCGCCCCACGGGCTTTCCGGCGGGCCTAGCAGCGGGGGCGCCAGGAGTCGCGGAATGAGCGGCGGTATGAGCGGCGGCGCGACAGGAGCCGGGATTGGCACCGGACCAGCACCCGGCATCCGAACGGGTGCCGGCGCGGCCGCGCGGACCGGAGCTGGAGCGGCCACGGGAGCCGGCGCGTGCACGGGTGCGGGTTGCACCGGCACCTGCGCCTTAGGCAGCGGGGCCGGAAGCTGCCTGGCCGGAGCCACCACATTTTGGCTAAGGCTGGGCCGCGAACCGACCGACGGACGAATACTGAACGCCAGCGAAATCACCAGTGCCACAACGCCAACGACGAAAATTATCAATACGCTCATCGCCGCCAAAAACGGCGTGCGACTCGGCTGCCCGAACGTTGCCATGCCGAAGTCTGGATACATGCCGGTCGTGAAATCTTCTTCGTCGTCGACATCGGCGTAGGCGTCGGCATCTTCTTGGGTGTAAACCGCGGCTGAGTCGTCTACAACGGCGCTATAAGCCAACCCGTTCTCGCCGGGCGCGGCACCCGCGGCCGCCTCAGCGACGGCCAAGTACCCCGGCGCGAGCGCATGCTGACTGACCGAACCGGTGCCCGGATCCAGGGCGTAGGCCAACGCAGCGGTCGATGAGGCGAACAACGGCGCATTGGCCGACGCGAGCGCCGCCCCCTTGGCCAGCGCCATGTCGGGCTGCTCCGGCACGCTCAGCGGAAGCGACGTCGCGGCCTCCAGCGCCGGCTTGATCAACGGCACGTCGACGCCAGAGCCCACCACCAGCAAGCCTTCGGGGTGTTCTGCTAGTGCCTCAGCACTGGAAACCAGCCCAACCAGCTTGGCCACCGCTTGATCGTCGTCGTCGGGCAGCAGCTCACGGTGGACATCAGTGATCGAGCCGTCGGTGGTGTCCACCACAGCCAACGTCGCGTAATCGGGCTCGATGTACAGCAGCGCAGAATGGGCATATCCGGTCGCACTACCCATCGACTGAGCCAACGCCGCGGCAGCCAAGAACGCCGAAACCAGCATGACGTTCTCTACCTTGCGGGCCGCCAACGCGTCCCGCAGTTCGGCGGCTTCGTCCTGGTCACGCCATGTCACGCCGGTCGATAACAGCTGATAGCCGGCCTCGTCGGCACCTTCACGAGTGCCCAGAATCGCCGCGACGACCTGATCAGGCGCGCTGAAGGTTGCCGATTCTTCGCCGTTGGTGATGGCGAAGTTGTCCTCATCGACGGTTACGCCGTCGGCGTGTTCCCCCTCAACCAGCACCATGCGGACCGTCGTGGGTGCCATCGACACACCAAGTACGGTGTCCACCACTCCTCCAAGTTGTTTGCTAGCTGTCCGCGAATGCGCAAGGCAGCGCAACAGCCGGGCTGCCCATCACAACACTGATCGCCGCAGCGGGGTGCGGCGTTACGACAACGCGGTTAGCCGGGCTCTATGAAGTTCTGGTCAGGAAATGGTCGCCCCCGCTGACCCTTCGAACCTTGACATTACCCGCCATTCGCGCGGGCGGCCGACCTTACCGGTGCCCGCCGCCGCCACCTCCGCCACCGCCACCGAAGCCGCCGCCGCCAAAGCCACCGCCACCGAACCCGCCGCCGCCAAAGCCACCGCCACCGAAGCCATGGCTGCCGCCAAAGCCGCCGAAGCCGTGGTCACCGCCACCGAAGCCGCCGAGGTCTCCGTCACCCCCGTGATTTCCGCCGAAGTCGTGGTCGCCGCCCTCACCGTCGCTAAACGAGTTGTCCGACGGTCCTTGCCCACGGGGCGCATCGTTGTCCCACGGTCCTTGCCCACGGGGCGCATCGTTGTCCCACGGTCCTTGCCCACGAGGCGCATCGCTGTCCCACGGCCCCTGCCCACGAGGCGCATCGCTGTCCCACGGCCCCTGCCCATGAGGCGCATCGCTACCCCACGGCCCCTGCCCATGAGGCGCATCGCTACCCCACGGCCCCTGCCCATGAGGCGCATCGCTGTCCCACGGCCCCTGCCCACGAGGCGCATCGATTTGCGGGGCGTGCGGAGGGGCCGGAGCAGGTACCTGCATCGGAGGCTCCGGCGCGGGCTGGCGGATCGGAAGGGGCGACCCCGGGAAATG
>Ga0335075_10011194_pt1 | contig 13573 bp, 14 predicted proteins | sample Lox_Sample_24_FD_206723 | JGI IMG/M metagenome (GOLD analysis project Ga0335075, IMG submission 206723) | Soil microbial communities from Loxahatchee National Wildlife Refuge, Florida, United States - Lox_Sample_2.4 | ecosystem: Environmental > Terrestrial > Soil > Wetlands | place: USA...
GTCATGCTGTTGGCCAGGTATGGCTCCCGCTGCGCGCGCAGCAGGGTGACCACCGACTGCAGGTAACCGCTCTTCGCCCCCGGCGGGCTGGCCAGCTCCGCGAGGCGCAGCGGAACGCCCGGGCTGGCCCCGTGACCGGAGTCACCGAAGGCCAGGATTCTGACCGGGCCCTGACCGGCCAGCGTCGCGATCGTGATCAGCAGCCGCGAGTCGACCTGGCCGGCCGCCAGCTGCTGCCGTGCCGCCGGTGCCGCGCTGACCCGCGAGTTATGCAGCAGCTGGCTCCCGGCGCTGCGCCGGGAGAGCTGGTCGGCTCGGAGCGCGGCCAGGTACGCGGCCGCGCCTCCGGCGGCGTAGGCCCGGACCTCGATCTGCGCCGACCCGGAGCCGAAACTGGCGATCACAGTTGGCGCGTACACCGAGGTCAGACGGCTGCCGAACTCGCTGCGGATGGCCGCCGTGGCCACTATGACGGCCGAGCCGAGCGGATCGCCGGCCGCCGGTCCCAGCGTCATCAGATCCCCGGCGGGGAAGCCTTTCGCCTGCAGGGCAGCGCACATGGCCGGATCGCACGACACCACGGCGCTGTGGCTGACCTGCGCGGCAACCCACGTCGCCGCTTGCTGCCTCGCGGTCGCCGCCGCTTGCACGGCGCCGAGGCCCGGCTGGCCAGAGGCGGCGCCGCGGTTACCCGCCGCGCTCTTCGGACCGGAGTTCCGCAGCAGCGCCACGGTCACCCCGCCCGCGGCGAACACGATCAGCGCCACCATGACCGCAACCGCCACGCGCCAGCGCGTCCTGCGCCGCTCCACCCACAGCCGCACCGTGGTGGCGACGACGCTGCTCCAGGACGGAGTGACGTCGGAGCCAGCCCGGAGCGCCACTGATTGGGAGGGCCGGGCCGGGTGGGAGGGCTGGGCCGGGTGGGAGGGCTGGGCCGGGTGGGAGGGCTGGGGATCAATCTGTGAATCTTGACGCCGCACCATCGGCCCGGCCGGCGGATCCGGGCGCGGAGCATCGGATCGGGTCGCCGGCTCGCTGGGTGGCTCCGGCGGCGAAGTCTGTGGTTCGATCACCCGGTCGGGATCTGGCTGCGAAGCCATGGCCGGCAGCGGCACGTCTGGCCGCTGGGCTCGCCGCGACTGCCCCTTTCCGGGCATCGGGCGTGAGCTGCCCGGGATCCGCTTTGGCAGCGGCGGTGTCAGTGGCCGGGATGGCTGGCTGTCCGCAATCGGCTCCGGAGCCGTGCTGGCGGGCGCCTGCGGCGCCCTGCTGGCTGACACCGGGCTGGCTGACATCGGGCTGCCTGACATCGGGCCGGCCGACACCGGGCCGGCAGCAGAATCCGCCGCGCCGTGAGTCACCGGCCTCACGAACGGCAGAACCCGGCCCTTCTTGCCCATTGGTCCGTCCCCCCGGGGCAGGCGCAGGTGCCCCGCCTCAGAAGAATAGTGGATCACACCGACAGACGCCGCACAGAGGAAAATGCGGGATTGTTACAGAAGCCGGTAACTATTAGTCAAGATATCTTTGCATGCTGGCCTATGCAATCGGCGCTTACCGTGGATTAACAGCCGTGCGCCGGTGGCCGGCCTTTATGCCGATCCGGGGCCGGTCCTGGCTGCCAGCCTGGCGTAGCCAGCGATCGCGGCATCGACGGCATCAGACTCCGAGGGCAGCGTTCCGGCCCGCGCCAGCGCCGCCGCGGCGAGGCGGCCGGACCGGGCCGGCTCATCGAGCACCGACGCCAGGGCGGACGCCAGCCGGACTGGATCGCCGGGCGGGATGAGCACCGCCGCGGCTTCACCGGTCAGTTCGGGAATACCGCCGACCCGGGACGCGACCAGGGGCCGGCCCGCCCGCAGTGCTTCCTGCACGATGAGCGGCTGACCCTCCCAGCGGCTCGGCACCACCACCACGTCCGCCGCGGCGAGCAGTGCCGGGGTGTCCGCCCGCTGGCCGAGAAACCGCACGTCGCTGCCGGCCGCCCGCGAGCTCGCGGCCAGCTGGCCAGCCATGGGACCGTCTCCCGCGATCACCAGCAGCGGCATCGGGTCACGGTCCTGCAGCCTGGTCATGGCCTCGAGCAGGACGTCGAAGCCCTTCTGCCGGGCCAGCCTGCCGACCGCCAGCACGACGGGGTGCCCGGAAGCGCCCATGTCCGCTCGCGCCTTCCCCACTGCCTCGGCCGATGGCAGTGGCGCGGCCGGCGCCGGGACCACGGCCAGCGCGACGTCGCGCGCGCCCGCCCGGCGCATCCGGCTGGCCAGGTCCGCCGAAACGCAGAGCACCGCGTCGGCCCGCCGGGCTATGAGCCGCTCGAGGCCCAGGTAGACCGGGCCGGACATGGTTCCGGATGGGGCCATGTTGTGCACGGTGACCTGCAGCGCGGGGCGGCGTCCGCGGGCCGCACCGGTCAGCGCGAGGACGGCGGCCGCGCCAGCGCGCACGCCGTGCGCGTGCACGACATCGGGCGCGCGGCCCGCCAGCAGCCTGCGCAGCCGCAGCACCACCGCGGTGTCGTGTACCGGGCGCGGCCGCTCGGCGATGTCGACCGCGGTGAACGCGAGCGCCGGGAACAGGCGTCGCGTCGCCTCCGGCCCGAAGACGCTGACCGTCAGGCCTCGCCCGGCGCAGCCCTCGGCCAGCATCGCGACGTGCCGCCCGGTCCCGCCCGCCGTGGTGCCGATTACGTAGGCGATCCGGAGCGCCGTCACTGCGGGTTTGCGGCGGGCGACGTCGGCGCAGGAGCGCTGGTCGCACCCGGGCCGCCGGGACGGCCCGTGCCGCCGGGACCGCTGGGCCGGCCGGCGTCGGATGCCGTGTACACGCCGCTGACGCCGTCGGTGTGGGGAGCCGCGTCGGCGCCGTTGACCCCGTCGGTGCCGGCCGCGTCGCCCGGCCCGCGGGCCGGCCGCTGCCCGGCGGCCGCCGGCGGCCGGCGGCCGAGCATGTCCAGCCAGCGCAGCGGCGGAGTTCGCTCGATGACCCTGGTGAAGCTCACCACCTCGCTGGCCGCGGTGAGCCCGACGATCGCCGCCAGGGCGGTCACCCGGGCCGTACGCGGCAGCGCCGTCGCGGCCGCCGCGCCAAGCATGCCGCCCAGGGCGTTAGCTCCACTGTCACCGAGCATCGCCCGCTCGCCCAGGTCCTCGGGCAGCACCGCCAGGGCGGCCCCGACCGGCGCGGCGGCGGCCAGGCGCCCGGCGGCTGAGCCGGCGCCGAGCGCCGTGCCAGCGGCTAGCGCCACCTTGATCGCCCGGCCGGGCCGGAGGTCGAAGAGGTTGAGCAGATTCGCGCCACCCGCGATCAGGCCCGTGTTGATCACGATGTCGGTCGCGGTGTCGATCGCAGAGCTGTCGGTGCGGCTGCCGCCGATCAGCGCGCCCGCGGTCAGACCGGTGGCGCCGATTCCGGCTATCTTCACGGCGCCGCTGGTGACCTCGCCGTGGGCCAGCGCCCCGAGGTGGCCGCGGAAGCCGCGCCGGTCCCCGCTGCCTTTCAGGTCGTCGAGAGCGCCGAACGCTGCCGCCCCCACCGCGGCCAGCGCGAGCGCGGCGCGGCTGCGGGCGGGCAGCCCGGGCGCGATCAGCGTGGCCCCGGCTGCCGCCACGGCGGCGGCCGGGCCCTCGAGCAGGGTCACCGGCTCGCCGCGATGATTTGTCCTGGCCCAGGTCTCCCGGCCCCCGGGAGGCCGCTGGGTCAGCGCGGCGTAGGCGGCCCGGGCCGTGACCGCGGCCAGCGCTCCGGTGGTCAGGGCTCCGCCGGCCCGGAGCAGGCGGCGGCTCACCCGCGGCTCGTGTGCGTTGGGGTTGACGTGGGTGTGGGAGACGGCGTGGGCGACGGGGTGGGCGCCGGGGTCGGAACTGCGGCGGCGTAGTAGCCGTAGGCGGCCGGCTTGTGCCCGAGCAGCTGGTAGCTGAGGGCCTGTACCACCGTCTCCTGGCCGTCCTCGTAGTTCGCGTCGTCGACGCTGGACAGCTGGATCCCGGTGCTCCCGTAGATGAGCTCGTCGATCGCGCTGCCCGCCCCCGACCCGGGCCACGAGCCCGCCACGACAACCCCGCGGCTGGCCATTCTGAGCTGATCGGCCAGGGAGATCAAGGCCAGGTTGGCCGGATCGGTGTCGCCCGCCGCGGGCGGGTTCGCGGGGATGACCACGACCGCCAGCGTGGCCTGAGCCAGCGTGGACGACCCGCTCGCCGGGGTCACCTGCAGGTATCCCTGCTGCGAAAACCCGTTGAGTATGGTTTTGATCTGGCTGGCCGGCAGGTCGGTGCTGTCTGCGCTGCTGGTGCTGCCCGGGCTGACGGTGGTGGTCAGTGCGGCCGCGATGACCCGCGCCGCAGCCTGCTGGCCGGCGATCCCGGTGATCGGGTCTGGCTGCCCCGTCTTGTCATCTGGGGTGACGCCCGGCGGTGCGACCCTCGTAGCCAGGTCAGAAAGGCTGTCCTCGGTACTGTTGGTGGTACCGAAGAACGCGGGCTGCACCGCGACCTGGCCGGTCAGCTTCGCCCCGGCCTGCTGCACGGCGCTGGTAATGCCGTTGATCGTGGTCCCGTCCGAGCCCGGCGCGGTGACCAGCACAACCTTCTGGCCGGCCAGCAGGTTGTGCAGCAAGATCGGCGACGCGGCCTGGTCGAATGCCTGGTCGGCGCTATTCAGGTTCTTAAGGTTCTGGATTTCCGTCCGATCCTGGGTGATCTCCCGTTCCTCGTGGCTCGATACTCTGTCCAGACCGGCCTCCACCTTCGGCGTGAGCGCGGTCGCGCCGATGACGATGCCGATCGCCAGCGCGAGGAACACGGCGACGATGGAGACCAGGTGATAACGAAAGTCGATCACTAGAACAGTCCAGTCAGCCAGTACCAGAAGTTCTCCAGCTGGGTGAAGAAGTACCTGAAGAAAATCTGGCCGGTGGGCAGCGCCACCAGAGCTACCACAATAGTTATGGCCGCGGCGAGCAGGAGCGGGACGACGGCGCTGGCTGCGATCCGGCTCTGGTAAAGCCGGCTCACTCCCTTGGCGTCAACCACCTTGTCGTCCACCCGGAGCCGGGTCAGGAACGTGCTCGCCATCCCCGACCGGCCCTTGTCCAGGAACTCGACCGCCGTGTGATGCATCCCGACCGCGACGATCAGGCTGGCGCCCATCTCGTCGGCGAGCAGCAGCGCGATGTCCTCGCTCGTTCCCGCGGCCGGGCAGAGCACCGGTTCGAGCCCCAGCGCCTTGACCCGCGTCAGGCCCGGCGCGCTGCCGTCCGGGTAGGCATGCACGACGATCTCCGCGCCGCAGGTCAGCGCCCCGTCGGACACCGAGTCCATGTCACCGACGATCAGCTGCGGCCGGTAGCCGGCCTCGAGCAGGGCGTCGGCACCCCCGTCGACGCCCACCATGACCGGCTTGCGATCCCGGATGTAGGAGCGCAATGTGGCGATGTCCTCGCGGTGGTGATAGCCGCGCACCACGACCAGCGCGTCCCGGCCGTTGAGCCTGGTCTGCAGCTCCGGGATCCCGATCCCGTCGATCAGCAGCGGGTACTCGTGCTTGATGTATTCCAGCGTGTTCGTGGCGAACGCCTCGATCTCGGCGGCCACGTTGACCTTGGCCTCGGCCATCGCCTCGGCCACCGACCTGGCATCCTGCTGCCTGCCCTTGGCCACGACCTGATCGCCCAGGTAAAGGGTGTCGCCGTCCAGCCGGACGCACTGCCCTTCCTTCACCCGGTCAAACACCTCGGGGCCGCAGTCGTCGACCAGCGGGATGCCCGCATCGAGCAGGTGCTGCGGCCCGCGGTTCGGGTACCGGCCGCTGATGCTCGGCGCCGCGTTCACGACCGCGGCGACCTGGCGGCCGATCAGCGCGTCGGCGCCGGTAAGGTCCAGGTCCGCATGATCGATGACAGCGATATCGCCGGGGCACAGCCGGTTGACGAGACTCTTGGTTCTGCGGTCCAACCGCGCCGTCGCAATTACGCCGGGTAGGCCATCAGACGCTTTCCGGCGATTGCGTATTTTGCGAGGCTGTGCCTTCATCGCATTGTAAGTTTGCCAGACTTCGCGCATCTGGGAGAACGCAGGTACTATCACGGACCGCAATCATCAGCAAGTTCACAGCCTCCGCCCAGCTTAAGAGCCGATGTCAGGCTAGGCCGGTCCAGCCCGTTCGGCCGCGGCGGCGGCCAGCAGCTCCTCCGCGTGCGCCCGGCCGAACTCGGAGTCCTCGAGTCCGGCCAGCATCCGGGACAGCTCCCTGACCCGCCCGGCCCGGTCCAGCCGGGCGACGCCGCTCCTGGTCACCGAGCCGTCGTCGGCCTTCTCCACCACCAGGTGGGTATCGGCGAACGCCGCCACCTGCGGCAGGTGGGTAACCACGATCACCTGCGCGAGCCTGGCCAGCCGGCCCAGCCTGCGCCCGATCTCCACCGCGGCCTTGCCGCCGACGCCCGCATCCACCTCATCAAAGACAAAGGTCGGCACGGGATCGGCCCCGGCGAACACGACCTCGATGGCCAGCATGACCCGGGACAGCTCGCCGCCCGAGGCTCCCTTGTGCAGCGGCAGCGCGGGAGCCCCCGGGTGCGCCGACAGCCTGATCTCGACCTCGTCGGCGCCATGCGGGCCGGGCTCATCCAGCGGCGTCACGGCCACGGCGAGCCGGGCGTGCGGCATGGCCAGGGCGGTGAGCTCGGCGCTGACGTCGTCGGCGAACCGCTCCGCTGCCTGTTTCCTGGCCTCGGTGACCTGGCTGGCCAGCTGTCCCACTTCGGTAGCGAGAGCCGTCTCCTCCGCCGCCAGGCTGGTGATCCGGTCGTCGTCGCCCTCCAGCTCGGCGAGCCTGGCACCAGCCCGCTTGGCCCAGGCGAGCACGGCCGCCACGCCACCCCCGCCTGGCGCACCCGAGGAGGCGGCGCTACCCGTTCCCGTAAATTCTGGTGCGTCGCCGGCGTCGCTGGCCGGGCCTGCGCCTGGGGTATCGCGGACGGCATCCGCGGCTGATGGCTCCGGGGCGTCCGCGCCGAACATCCGGATCAGACGGCCGAGCGCCGCCCGGCGTTCCTGCACGGCGGCCAGCCGCACCGGGTCTGCCTCCACCGACTGCGCGTAGGAAGCGAGGTCAGCCGCGACGTCGGAGACCAGGTAGGCCGCCTCGGTGACCCTCGCGCCGAGTGCCGCGAGCGCGGTGTCGTGATGAGCCGCGGCCTCCAGGGCCTGACGGGCCCCCCCGAGCAGCGTGACCGCGTCCGGCGTGTCGTACTGGCCGCTGGTGGGATCGCCGAGCAGCGCCTCGTGCGCGGTGGTGGCCGCCGAATGCAGCGCGTCCGCGTGGGACAGCCGCTGCTCTTCGGCCAGCAGCTCGACGTCCTCGCCGTCGGCGGGCTCGGCCCGCTCGATCTCGGCCAGGCCGCGGCGCAGGTCCTCCGCCTCCCGGTCCCGTTCTCGTGCCTGCGAGGTCAGCTTGTCGAGCTCGGCGCGCACGTCGCGGTGGCGGTGGAACACCCGCTGATAGCTGGCCAGCAGCGCCGCGAGGCCCGCTCCGGCGAACCGGTCGAGCGCCTCACGCTGCCGGCCTGGCTTGAGCAGCTGCTGCTGGTCGGCCTGCCCGTGCACGGCAACCAGGTCATCGGCCAGGCCGATGAGCAGGGACACCGGGACCGACCGGCCCCCGGCATAGGCACGGGACCGGCCCTCGGCCGACACCGAGCGGTTCAGGATCAGGGTACCGCCGTCATCATCCAGGTCGCCGCCTGCGTCGCTGACCTGCCTGGCCACCGGGCCGTCGGCCGCGACGCTGAGCCTGCCTTCCACGTTCGCCCGCTCCGCGCCGGGCCGCACCCGGGCCGGATCGGCCCGGCCACCGAACAGCAGGCCGAGCCCGGAGACGACCATGGTCTTTCCTGCCCCGGTCTCGCCGGTCACCACGTTGAAGCCCGGGGACAGCTCGAGCACGGCATCGTCGATGACGCCGAGCCCGGTGATACGGACTTCCTCAAGCATCGCCGCCCGGCTCCTCGTCTCGCTGGCGGGCCGCCATGGCTCCCTGGGCCGTGGCCCCGCCGGGCTCCGCCGCCCGTGAGTCGCCCTGGCCCCGCCAGCCCGCCACCGGGAGGCCGAACTTGACCACCAGCCGGTCCGTGAACGGGGCTCCGACCTCGGCTCCGTCGGCGTCCGCGCCGACGCCCCGGAGCCTGGCTAGCAGCACTGGCTCGCTCCCGCGCCGCGCCTCGACGCGCGCGCCCGGGTCCAGGTCAACCTTACGACGTCCATCGCACCACATAACCGCCTGAAAAGTCTCGCCTTGCCCGGCGGCGGAGCTAATCACCTCGGTCGCGAGCACCGAGCGCGGCGAGACCACCATCGGCCGGGCGAACAGGGCGTGGGCGCTGATCGGCACCATCAGCAGCGCCTCGACCTCGGGCCAGACCACCGGACCGCCTGCCGAGAACGCGTACGCCGTGGAGCCGGTCGGGGTCGCGAACACCACTCCGTCGCATCCCCACCGCGACAGCGGGCGCCCGTCCACCTCGAGCACCATGTCGAGCATCCGCTCCCGCGCGACCTTCTCCACGCTGGCCTCGTTCAGTGCCCAGGTCGTGGCGGTGACTTCGCCGTTGGTGCGCACGGTCACGTCGATCGTCATCCGCCGCTCGATCACGTACTTTCCCTCGACGACCCGGTCGACCGCCTCGGAGAGGTTCTCTGGCTCGGCCTCGGCCAGGAAGCCCACGTGGCCCAGGTTGACCCCGAGCAACGGCACTCCCGCCGGCCGCGCCAGCTCGGCCGCGCGCAGCAGGGTGCCATCGCCGCCGATCACCAGCACCATCTCGGCACCGTCGGCGGCCAGCGACGAGACCGGCACGACCTGGGCGGCTGCAGCGTCCAGGTCGGCCGCCTCCGGCTCCAGGACCCGGACCGCCACCCCTGCCGCGGTCAGCCTGTCCACCACCGTGCGGGCAACTCGCACCCCTGCTGGCCGCCCGGTATGTGCGACCACGAGCATGGTCCGCTTCGAATTCAATGAGGTCCTTCCGTGATGGCCTGCTGCAAAGCAGCGCTGTCCAGCGGCGGCGCCCCGTGGCGCAGCCACAGGAAGTACTCGACGTTCCCGGACGGCCCGGGGAGCGGGCTGGCCGTGATTCCCGCCACGCCGAGGCCCAGCTCAGACGCGGCGGCCGCGACGGACATGACGGCAGCGGCCCGCTGAGCCGGGTCCCGGACCACGCCGCCCGCTCCGACCTTGCCCTTGCCCACCTCGAACTGCGGCTTCACCAGCAGCACGAAATCGGCGTCCGGGGCAGCGCAGGCGGCCAGCGCGGGAAGCACCAGCGACAGCGAGATGAACGACAGGTCGGCGGTGACCAGGCTGGGTGCCGGGGCCACCTGCTCCGCGGTGAGCAGGCGCACGTTGACCCGGTCAAGCACGGTTACCCGGTTATCGGTGCGCAGTGACCAGGCCAGCTGGCCATACCCGACGTCGACCGCGATCACCTGTGCCGCTCCGGCCCGGAGCAGTACATCGGTGAAGCCGCCGGTCGACGCGCCGGCGTCAAGGCAGCGCCGCCCGGCCACCGTCAGGCCGGGGAAGGCGGCCAGCGCGCCTTCCAGCTTGCGGCCGCCGCGAGACACGTAGTCCGGCGCCTGCCCGGCCTCCGCGACCGTGATCGCCGCGTCCTGTCCCACCTGGGTGGCCGCCTTGGCGGCGGTCTGGCCGCTGACCGCCACGCGGCCGGCCGTGATCAGGTCCACCGCCTGCTCCCGCGACCGGGCCAGCCCTCTGCGCACCAGCTCGGTATCCAGCCGCATCCTCCTCACCATGGACTCACCGGCAACCTGCTCAGCGGCCCGCCCGGCGCCCCGCGCCGCGGGCATCCTCCGGCGACGGCTCACGGGTATCCAGCTCGCCCAGCACGTCCCTCAGCCGCCGGTGCACGTCTTCAAAGACCGCGCGATGCTCGGTAACCGGACGCCCGGCCAGTTCGTCCAGCCTGGCCAGCGCGGCGTCAACCCTCGGCTCCCCGGTGGCGGGCCGCGGGCCGCCCTGCTGGCCCGGTTTCCCGGGCTCGTCCGGCTCGCCGGTCACGTCCAGCATTCCGGACTCGTCCGGCCTGCCGGGCTCGTCCGGCTCGCCGCCGAGTTCCCCGGTCGGTAGCTCCATCGGCTGTTACCCTCCTCGCGCCGCGCCTGCCTGGCAGCGGCAGGTGTTTCTGTCTGGAACGCTACCGCCCGCCGGCACCGGGACGGCGCACCTGATAGGCGAACCGGGCGCCGAGTTGGTCCCGGGGGTCCGCCGGATGACATCGGCATGGAGAATGACCTTGAAAGCGAGGTCAGGATGGCGACTGTCGAAGAATGCCGTAAAGCACTGGAAAGCCTCACGGCACGCATTTCAGACATGAAGCCGGACGATCGTGCCACCTTCCTGGTGGACCGGACGCTGAGCTGTGGGATCCCGGATCTCGGGGTGACGTTCCTGACCCGGCTGGGGCCGCACGGTGCGGACCCGGTCAGGGAAGCCGGCCCCGAGGATGGGGCTGCCCAGATCCGATTCACCGCGAATGGTGACGTGGTCGTGTCCATCGCTGACGACCCGAAGAGCTTCGCGCGGGCCTGGGTGACCGGCCGCCTCAAGGTCCAGGGCAACGTGTTCGACCTGCTGCGGCTCAGGAAGCTCATGTAACCCGCATCACGTCGCATCACACCTCACCCGGCCGGGATCGCCCTGATCTCCGGTGCTCCCCGGCTGCGCCCGGCGGCCAGCGCCGACTTGATCTCGGCTGCCACCTCGCGCGGCTCGGCGCTCAGCCGCCGGGGCGAGAAATGCAGGACCGCGATTCCATGGGCGCACATCCGCGCGTCGCGGGCCAGCGTGCGCTCCCAATCCTGAGGCGACAGGTGCCACTTACGGGAGTCGACCTCCCCCGCCACCCCGGCCTTCTGCCAGCAGGCATCAGGCCTCGCGACGAAGCTGTCTCCCGCGTAGAGGCTGGGGTTGTACATCGGGTCGGGCAGCCGCTCACGCTTGACCAGGGTGCGAAGGCCACCCTCGGCCGCCGACCTGATGCCCTCGCCAGCTTCCGCTAACGCCTGGCGGAAATACGCCGAGCCCTGGACCGGCCCCGGGCTAGTTCATCCCCGAGTCCGCTCATGCGGGATGAGCACGTCCACTATCCGAGTCTGCGGCGCCCGGATGTGATGCAGGGCCAGCGCTGCCGGGCCCGTGATGACGCTGTCTGGCTCCGGGTAATCACGCCGCTCTGTCGTGCCAGCAAGTCGGCCCAGGCCGCGGCGGTGGAATAATGCCCTGGTTCCCATGTATGGGACTGTGGCGCGCTGGTCGGACATTTCCGGGTGGATCGCCCGCCACCGGGGTGAAAGACACGGTGAGCATGACAAATGCCGGAAACGCTGATGCCCGATGACGTAGTCGCCGCGGCGGCGGCGGTCGAGGCCGTGCTGCGGCCGCTCGCCGACCGCGACTGGTCGGTCCAGGCTGGCCCGCTCGAGTGGGACGTGGAGCAGACGATCACACACATGATCGGCGCCACGGCGAAGTACACCCTGTACCTGGCCAGCCGGTGCCAGCACTTCATCGGCCTGTCCGTGACCCGCTGGCCGGACGCGACCAACCTGGAGGTCATCGATTCCGTCGTGCCGGTGGCGAGGGGACTCGCCGCCGTTGCCGCGGCCACACCGCCCGGCGTGCGGGCTTACCACGTCACCGGCCCTTCGAGTCCAGCTGACTACGTCGGCCGGGCCTGCGTAGAACTCCTGGTGCACACCGACGATGCGCTCGGCGGTCTCGGCGTTGCCTTCACCCCGCCCGCGGACCTATGCCAGCGGGTGCTGGCGCAGCAGTTCCCGGAGGCCGGCCGCCCGGGGAACGCCTGGCACGGCCTGCTGGCGGCCAACGGCAGGCCGATCCGCTGAGCCGCCCGGCCTGAGCGGGGTGGTGGGCACCCTGCTGTTGCTGGAGGAACAGCGCGGTGCCCACCACCTCACTCGAACCGAACCGGCGACAGATGACGGGCGACTTGCCTGGCTGACGGGGCTGGGATCCGGGGATACCGTGGCCCGGTGACGGAGTTGATACCCCGCCAGCGGACCGAGATCGCGCCGGGCGTCGTGCACGTTCCGGGCTGGCTCAGCCACGACCAGCAGCGCCGGCTGGTGGCCGCATGCCGGGAGTGGGCGCGCCCGCCTGCGGGTATGCGGGCTACCCGGCTGCCGACCGGCGGGGTGATGTCCGTGCAGACTGTCTGCCTTGGCTGGCACTGGATCCCGTACCGCTACTCGCGCACGGCCGATGACGTTGACGGGGCGCCCGTCAAGCCGTTCCCCGGCTGGCTGGCCGACCTGGGCCGCCGCGCCGTAGCCGACGCCTACAGTGATCCGGCGGCCGCCTACCACCCGGATCCGGCTGCTACCTACCGGCCGGACATCGCGCTGATCAACTACTACGACGATGGGGCGCGGATGGGCATGCACATGGACAAAGACGAGCGCAGCCTGGCCCCGGTGGTGTCGCTCAGCCTGGGTGACAGCTGCGTGTTCCGGTTCGGGAACACCGAGAGCCGGAACCGGCCATGGACCGACGTCGAGCTGGCCTCCGGGGACCTGTTCGTGTTCGGCGGCCCGTCCCGGCTCGCCTTCCATGGCGTGCCCAAGACCCTGCCAGGCACCGGCGCTCCGGATATCGGCCTGGGCGCGGGCAGGCTTAACATCACGCTCCGCGAATCCGGCCTGGGCTGACCGCCGCTGCGGCCGGGGCCAGCCGCGGCCGCAGCCGGGAACAGCCGCGGATGCGGGCGGGAGCGGCCGCGGGTGCGATGCTTACCTCATGCCCGAGGGCGATGTGGTCTGGCGCACCGCGCGCCAGCTCGACCAGGCGCTGGCCGGCCGTGTGCTCAAGCGCAGCGACTTCCGGGTGCCACGGTTCGCCACGGCCGACCTGACCGGGCAGGTCGTGACCGGGACCGTCTCCCGGGGAAAGCATCTGCTGACCCGCGTGGACGGCGGGCGGACGGTCCACACGCACCTGCGCATGGACGGGTCCTGGCGGATCCGGCCGGCCAGTGACTACCTGCCGCGTGATCACCGGATCAGGCTCATCCTTGGCAACGACGAACAGCAGGCGCTCGGCTACCTGCTGGGCGTCGTCGAGATCGTGCCGACCAAGCACGAGCAACGCATCGTCGGCCATCTCGGCCCTGACCTGCTCGGCCCCGACTGGGACACGGCCGAGGCGGTGCGACGGCTCCGGGCCGACCCGGCCCGGCCGATAGGTGAGGCGCTGCTCGATCAGCGAAACCTGGCCGGGGTGGGCAATTTGTTCCTTACCGAGATGCTGTTCCTCCGGGGTGTCAGCCCCTGGCGCAGCGTCGGCCAGGTCGAAGACCTCGATGCCCTGGTCGAACTCGGGCAGCGGCTGCTCGACGCGAACAAGACGCGGATCGAGCAGGTGACGACCGGAGACACGGCACCGGGCCGGCGAACCTGGGCGTACCGGCGGGCGGGCCGGCCATGCCGACGGTGCGGTACCACGATCAGCCGGGCCGAGCAGGGCGTCGCCGGCG
>Ga0335075_10011195_pt1 | contig 13573 bp, 9 predicted proteins | sample Lox_Sample_24_FD_206723 | JGI IMG/M metagenome (GOLD analysis project Ga0335075, IMG submission 206723) | Soil microbial communities from Loxahatchee National Wildlife Refuge, Florida, United States - Lox_Sample_2.4 | ecosystem: Environmental > Terrestrial > Soil > Wetlands | place: USA: Florida...
TGGGTTTTCATCGAACCGTTGGCAAGTACCAGTGCGATTACCAGGGCGACGACCAGCAGCACCGCCGCGCCGGCGACGATCAACAACCAGCGTGGCGATTTGGGGCCTTCCGGCGGCGGGGGAGCCAGCCCCTCCGGGGGCAGCCCACCCGACGGAGGCTGGTCTTGCTGCCAGTACGCCGGCAGCCGATTGGTCGGGCTGGTTTCGTTCAGGCTCTGCGTCCATTGCGGGTTGTACCCCCCGCCGTAGGTGGGCGCATAGGGCGCTTGCTCGGCGTAGGCCGGATCAATGGGCGGCGGATTTCGCGGGCCCTGCGGCCCGGCCGGTCCAGACCCCGGAAGAGGGCGACTAAATCGCTCGGGCCGACGTGGATCGTTCATGTCCACCTCATGGCTTGCAGGGTACCTGGCGGACGCTACTGGCTCTGGTCACTGGCGATCAATGCGGCGACCGTCATCGCCCGCATCACCGCACGTGTCCGCGCCACTCCCGTCGGCTTGGTGCGCGAATTGTCGCCAGTCTTCATGCTGTGCGGTGTCGAGTTCAACAAACCGAATACCGCGTGCGCCGTCAGCCGGGCATCGGCTTCAGCTCGCTCGGGGTTCAGCTCGCGCAGCACGCCCACCCAGACCTCTACATACTGGCGCTGGGCTTTGCGTACTTGCTTCTCGGCGGTCTCGGGCAGGTGGGCCAGGTCGCGGTCCTGGATGCGGATCAGGTCGGGTTCGCCCAGCGCGAAGTCCAGGTGAAAGTCGATGAGGCCGTCCAGCGCTGAGGCGGCGCCGGAACTGCGGGCCGCCACGTCCCGGGCGCCGGCAAGCAGCCGGGCGCTGATCCCGACCAGCAACTCGACCAGCAGCGATTCCTTGTTGGGGAAGTGTCGGTAGATGGCCGGACCGCTGACGCCGGCGGCGGCGCCGATGTCCTCCAGCCGCACCGCAAGGAAACCGCGTTCGGCGAACAGCCGTTCGGCGGCCGACAGCAGTTGCAAGCGCCGGTCGGATTTCAACTGGCTGCGGCGATTTGGGGCGTCGGGATTGCCGGGCCGGCCGTGCGGGACGGAGGTTGTCATGACGGACCTCCGTCCACAACTCGTCCGGTTGAGTTAATTGCCACTAACATAGCATGGGTTATTCGTCATTAACTCAAATTGCACGCATGGTAACCGATGTTGGCGACGGTCTAGGTTGATAACCGAACAGGCCGGAGGAACCGTGGCAGCCACACGAGCCGCAGACCCCAATCCGCTGTCGTATGACCGCGGTTCGAGTGGGCCTCCGCTGCTCGAGACGACGATCGGCGCCAACTTCGCTGCCAATGCCACCAAGCACGCACATGCCGACGCACTCGTCGACGTCCGGGCGGGGCGACGGTGGAGTTATGCCGAATTGCTGGTATCCGTGCGCCGATTGGCGACGGGGTTGGTGCGAGCGGGAATCGGTGTGGGCGATCGGGTCGGTATCTGGGCGCCGAATCGATGGGAGTGGGTGCTCGTCCAGTACGCGACCGCCGAGATCGGCGCGATCCTGGTGACGATCAATCCTGCGTACCGTGCCGGCGAATTGGATTATGCGCTAAGGCAATCCGGGGTCGCGATGGTGATTGCCGCTCCGAGTTTCAAGACAACGGATTATGCCGCGATGCTGACCGAAGCGGCGCCGCGCTGCCCGGGCCTGAGCGACGTGGTGCTGCTGGACGGCGATCGTTGGTTCCAGCTTGCCGACGCGGACGCCGACCTCGACGCGCTGAACCAGATCGCCGCGACACTGGACAACCGCGATCCGATCAACATCCAATACACTTCGGGCACAACGGGATACCCGAAGGCTGCCACGCTGAGTCACCGCAACATCCTCAACAACGGCTACCTGGTAGGTGAGCTGCTCGAGTACACCGCCGCGGATCGGATTTGCATCCCGGTGCCCTTCTATCACTGTTTCGGCATGGTGATGGGGAACCTGGCGGCCACCAGCCATGGTGCGTGCATAGTGATTCCGGCGCCCGGCTTTGAACCGGCTGCCACCTTGCGGGCGGTGCAGGCCGAGCGGTGCACCAGCCTTTACGGCGTGCCGACGATGTTCATCGCCGAGCTCGGCCTACCGGAATTCGCCGCCTACGAGCTGAGCAGCCTGCGCACCGGGATCATGGCGGGCTCGCCCTGCCCGGTCGAGGTGATGCGCAAGGTGATCGAGCGCATGCACATGCCGGGCATCTCGATCTGCTACGGCATGACCGAGACGTCACCGGTTTCCACGCAGACGCGTACCGATGATTCGCTGGCACGTCGTGTCGCCTCCGTCGGCCGCGCGGGCCCGCATCTGGAGGTCAAGGTGACCGACCCGGCCACCGGCAAGACCGTGCCCCGCGGCGTCGCCGGCGAGTTCTGCACCCGGGGCTATTCGGTGATGGCCGGCTATTGGAACGACCCGGAGCGGACCGCCGAGGTCATCGACGCGGACGGCTGGATGCACTCCGGAGATCTGGCCGCAATGGACGCGTGCGGATACCTCCGGATCACGGGGCGGATCAAGGACATCGTCATTCGCGGTGGCGAAAACATCTCCCCGCATGAGATCGAGGAGTTCCTCCACACCCATCCCGACATCGTCGACGCCCATGTCATCGGCGTACCGGATGAAACGTACGGGGAGGAGCTCATGGCCGTTGTCGTGCTGCGCGAAGGAGCGCCGAAGCTGACCATCGAGGGCCTGCGGGAGTTCTGCACGGGCCGAATCGCCAGGTTCAAGATCCCGCGGTATGTGTGGATCGTCGACGAGTTCCCGATGACCGTCACCGGCAAGGTACGCAAAATCGAGATGCGGCAGCAAGCTATCGACTACCTCCGCGGCGAAGGCTGAGCCGCTCATCTAGTACCCAGGCCGGCCTGGCCCGATCGAGGTGGCATCTTCCTGGCCCTTCAGGGCGACCTGGCTGAAATGCTCACGGCTGATGAAGGCTATGAGGGCTCGTCTGCGGCGGCGGAGTCGTCGTCTTTGGCCAGGTGGTGCAGGACTCGTTCGTTGAGGGCGGCGAGCATGTCGAGCTCAGCCGGGGTGAGCAGGTCGATGAAGTTCCGGCGGACGTCCTCCACGTGCCTGGGCGCCGCCTTCTCGATGGCGGCGCGGCCAGCCGGCAGCAGGCAGACCATGGTGCTGCGGGCGTCTTCGGGGTTGGGCTCGCGGCAGATCAGCCCGTCCTTCTGCATGCGGCGCACCTGGTGGGAGAGACGGCTCTTCTCCCAGCCCAGTGTGTTGCACAGGTGATGCGCGGGCATGCGGTCCCCGTCGTGTTCCGACAGCACCGCCAGGATCTGGTAATCCGCCCCGGACAGGCCCGATTCCTGCAGGCCCCGGTTCAGGTGCACGTCGAGCTGATGATGCGAGTGCGTGAAGGCCCGCCAGGCGCGGTCTTCACGAGGGCTCAGCCAGTTCGGTTCCATTAGCCGCCATGCTACCCGATTGGTTGACTCGTCAACAAACTTTGTCTAAGGTTGAGTAGTCAACCTTTTCGATCATCAGTTAGGACGGCACAACTCATGAGCAGCATCAGCATCATCGGCACCGGGAACATGGCCCGCGCCATCGGCGCGCTGGCGGTGGCGGGAGGCAACACCGTCGAGGTCATCGGCCGCGATCAGTCCAAGGCCGCTGAGCTGGCCAAGGCTCTCGGCGGCAGCGCGACGACGGGAGAGTTCGGCGCCGTCCCGGCCGGGGACATCGTCATCGTGGCCCTGTTGTACGCCAATGTCGTTCCGGTCGTCGCCCAGTACGGAGACGCCCTCGCGGGCAAGGTCATCGTCGACATCAGCAACCCCTTCAATTCCGCGGCCGACGGGCTGGCCATCCCCGATGGCACCTCGATCGCGCAGGATGTTGCCAAGGCCGCCCCGGCCAGCGCCAGCGTGGTGAAGGCGTTCAACACCATCTTCGGTGTTGTCCTCGCCCAGGGCCGGCCGCTCGATGTCTTCATCGCTGGCGACGACGCGCGCGCCAAGGCGGGCGTGGCGGAGTTCGTCGAAAGCCTCGGTCTGCGCCCGCTAGACGTCGGCGGCTTGAACATGGCGCACTGGCTGGAAGGAACGGGCCTGGTCGTGATGGGCCTCGCCCGCCACGGGGTGGGGAACTACGACTTCGCCCTCGGCGCCGCCGTTCCCGGCTGAGCCGCAACGCCCCTGATCGAGGCCGTGAACAAGCAGGGCGGCGTGCGCCCAAATAATGGTTGATGCATCACCGAAACGATTGAGAGGATTCTCGCGGTGAAGCTTGGTTTCGCAATCCCCATAGTCGGGTCCGCTGTCAGCAGCGCCGCTGGTCTGAGCGCATTCTGCCGCGGACTCGAGGACCTTGGCTACGACACGCTGTGGGTCGGCGATCGCCTGGTCACGCCGGTTGATATGCATAGCACCTATCCGGGCAAAGAGCAGCCGTACCCGCCGCAGATGACCCGCTATCTCGATCCGGTGCTGCTGTGGACGGTCGCCGCGACGGCGACCAGCCGGGTGCGGCTGAACGCCAGCACGCTCAGCACGTTCTACTACGAGCCGCCGCACCTGGCCCGGCTGCTGACCACGCTCGACGTGCTCAGCGACGGGCGCCTTGACGTTGGCGTGGGAATCGGGTGGATGAAGGACGAGCACGACATCGCCCGCGGCGGGGACTGGCGCCGGCGCGGGCAGATGCTCGATGACCTGCTGGCGTTCCTGCACGAGTGGTGGACGACTACCCCGGTGTCCTGGGACAGCGAGTTCTTCTCGCTGCCGCCGGTCCATGCCGACCTGCGCCCAGTCCAGGCTGGCGGTCCGCCCATCTGGATCGGCGGTGCCAGCGAGGCCGCGATGCGCCGGGTCGGCCGCAGCGGCACCGGCTGGCTCGGGGTCGAGGGGCTGCAGGACGAGGTCACCGACCACTTGTGGTCGATTGCGCGTCGTGCGGCACAGGACGCCGGCCGCGATCCCGACGCGCTGAAGACGGCTATGCGGATCAACCTCGAACCGGGCACGTCGGTTGACTCGGTTGCCGGCAGGTTCGAGCGCCTCGCCGGGTCCGGTGCTGATGAGGCATTCGTGGATGCCTTCGCAGCATTCCCCAGCCTTGACCAGATGCTGGACTTCGCCAGCCAGGTAATCGCCAGATGGAGTGATCGCGGGAAAGCTTGAGGTCCTTGACCGCGGGCCGATCCGGGGCTCGATCGGCGTGGTCCAACATCGCACCGCGCACGCCGTGGACCGGCACGCGGTCTCGCAGTTGCTGCACGCTCACCACTCTCCGAGCTACATGCCCGCGAGCCGGGCGACCACAGGTGCGAAGGACTCCATCGCCTCGCCCGGCACCACGATGTTGGTGAAGCCCCATCGCTCGCGGCGCTTGAGAAGCTGCTCACACAATTCGTCCGGGGTGCCGATCAGGACGATCGGAAGCTCGAGCGCGTCCTCACCCGGAAGGCCGAGCATGGTTGCGGTGCGCACCGCCGCGCGGCGGTTGGCGACGACTCTGGTAGCGAAGGCCACGATCTGGAGCTCGATCGAACTGAAGCGGTCGCCGGCCCCTCGCGCACCCATGCTAAGCAGCGATCGAAATGATCGAAGGTGGCTTGGCTCGCCAGGTCGCCATGAGCCAAACGCCCACGCGGCTGACGCGAGCGGGTTGATCATCCGCGGGCATTCGGCCTGTCACGCATTTCCGTCGCGGGGCACTAGCCGCGCCATTAAAACAGCGACGGCAGGATGTCGATCAGGAAGTTGCCGCCGGTAGCGTTCGCGTCGAGCATGTTACCGAAGACGGCGGCTAGGTCAAGGAAGAAGTCGGAGCCGGCCACGGCGGTACTGCCAGTGCCGAAGATCTCGGCGGTGTCGAAGGGGCCGGCCGCGATGGCCGAGTCGAAAGCGCTGCCAGTGTTGATGACGGAGGCGAGGTCGCCGAGGCCCTCGGCTTGAGCCAACGCATTGGTGCCGGAGACGGTGGCGGTCGTAGAGACGCCGCCGGCGACGGCGTCGGTGCCGGTGCCGTTGGCGAATGCGTTTGCCAGGTAGCCGCCGGCGGTGGCGTCGCCACCGTTGACGGCGGTGGCGAAGTTCTCATTGCCCACGCCGGCGGTCGCGCTGCTACCCGCGCCGAAGGCACTGGCTAGGTCATTGTTGCCTACGCCGGCATCGGCAAAGCCGCCGTCGTCAGCGAATGCGGTATCAGAGCTGGCGCCGACTCCGACTTGGGCGAAACTACCGGTGCCGATGGCGGTTGCGTCGTCAAAGGATGCGTCCAATCCGACGTTGGCGCTGCCACCGTCGGTGGCGGTGGCGACGTCAAGGACGTCGCCCAACGAGGTGTTGGCGCTGCTACCGGCGCCGTCGGCGAATGCCAAGTCCAACGAACCCAACTCAGAGCCGAAGAGGCCGCCGTTGGCGTTGGCATAGGCGCCGTCGCCGATGGCGACGGCGATGCTCCCCTCACCCGAGGTGGCGGTGGCGCTGTTGCCTGGGAACAAATCCATCCCGTTGATCGAGATCTGCATATCTGCCCCGGTGGGGTCGAACAGCAGGCGCAGCAGTTGATCAAGATCCGAAAGCTCGGTAGGCGAGAGCCCGATGAGCGAGTCCGCGGAGGCGATCCCCGGCGCGGCGGCCAGCGCCGCCCCAATGCTCAGCCCAGCGGCCAGCATGCCCAGTCGACCGATTCGAGTAGCGTGTCCCATCGGTCTTCCTTTCCTTGGGTGCCCCCGAGGTTTGCGCCATGTTTTGGATCGAGCGCGGATCACCGATGATGCGGAGGCTACTCCGCGCAAGACCCCGGGCAAACGTGTTTGACATAAGTTGAACTGCCAGGTTGAGGGCAGAAGCCCGAACCCGGCTCGATGATGACGCTTGTCTAATCTGGCTCCGATAACACTGACCCGATCAACCAGCGTACTTGGCACGTGTAGAATACCGGCCGCCCGGCTTTACTGCAGGTCAGCGGGGTAGGCGGCCAGATGCCGCGTCCTGAGCGAAGCCCTGGAAGGCTCATTAATCGTCGGTGTGAGGAGGCGGAATGGATTCGTTCGTGGCAATCGATGCTGCACTGGTAGGGGTGTGAGTCGCGGCTTTCCGGCGCCACGATGTGCACTGTTAGCGTGCGACACCGGACGGACGTTGAGGAGGATCGTTGAAAACCACTCCTAAAATTTTGGTATCCCAGCTTGCTGAGTTTGCCGCGTCCGGCTTAGCGCTGTTTCTGGCTGCAGGCACATTCAATTACTGGCAAGCATGGGTTTTTCTGGCGGTGCTTGTCCTTGCGACGTGGACTCCCACCATCTACGCGCTGCGTACGAATCCCGCTGCGCTTGAGGGGCGCACGCGTGGGGGGCCGACCGCGGAGACCCGGGTGGTGCAGAAGGTCGTTATTGCCGGCTTGTACTTGTCGCTGGCAGTAATGCTCGTGGTCAGCGCCCTAGATCATCGCTTCGGCTGGTCGCGGGTACCAACGGCAATCTGCTTGGTTGGTGATGTTCTGGTAGCCGTTGGACTGGGTGTGGTGATGCTGGTGGTCATTCAGAACAGCTATGCGGCGGTGACTGTTCGGGTGGAGGAAGGCCAAAAGCTCGTCTCCGCCGGACTTTATGGGATGGTGCGGCATCCCATGTATACGGGCAATCTGATCGTGATGGCCGGCATCCCCCTTGCGCTCGGTTCCTACTGGGGGCTCGTCTTCCTCCTACCTGGCCTGATCGTGCTCGCATTGCGTATCCGCGACGAGGAGAAGCTGCTCCAGGAGGAGTTGACCGGATACCGCGAGTACACGCAGAAGGTTCGCTATCGCTTGATGCCACTTATGTGGTGACAGCTGCGCGGCCTGCACTACCTCATGCTTTGGCGAAGCAGTGCATCCGGTACGACAGCCCCCCACTTTGCATCTCGTCGTAGAACGGCAGGGCGGGGACGCCCGCGAAATCGCGGGCTAGGCCACGAAGGAGCGCCGGGACGTGGCGATTGATGCGGCCCACCCACTGGTGCGAGTTGTTGTCCATCCCGCGCACAACCTCCGCATTGATCTCCCTCTGCGAAAGCATCCGTAGCGGGGCGCCCGCCAGTGTTGCCTCCCAGGCGGCGACACCGTCGGCGGGTCGGAAATCGGCGTATAGGAAATGTCCTCCCGGGCGAAGCACGCGTGCCACTTCGGCCAGGAAACGAGGAAACCGAAGATAGTGGAGTGACGCTTCGATATTGATCACCGCGTCGAAGGACTGGTCGTCGAAGGGTAGGTCTTCGGCATGGCCTCGCACGAAATCCAGGCCGTCCAGATCGTGCTTGTCTTGGCAAAAGGCTATAGCGGCTGGGTTCAAGTCCAGCCCCGTGTAGGAAGCCGGGTGCAGGGTGCGCATGAGGTATGAGGCTCCGCCGCCGTGGCCGCAACTGACCTCCAGCACGCGTTTGCCGCTGAGACCCACCTGGGTCGCCGTGGAGTGGTAGAGCTGGCTGCAGTACCGATCGGGTTCGTCGGAGGCCCCCAGCGGTACAGCCATCGGCGGATCCTGCTCGTAGCCGTAGTTGAAGAACAGAACATCGTCGGCGCCGAGCCGGCGGGTGACGTAGGGATAAAAGTATTTCTGGACCCTCTGGCTGATTTTCCAGAACATCACGTGGCGAAAGAAGCGGTTTTTGAGGTCCGTGGGCCTTGTCTTACGGCTCGTTGGTTGAGGTTGGGGTGGGAGCGTTTTTTGTTGCGTTGGCATGGCGGCCTATCTGTTGACTGAGGTTTTTGATGGACGGGGTGTTGATGAGGGTGGGTACAGCGAGGTGGGTGTCGAGGGTTGTGTTGATGGCGGTGATGGCCTGCATGGCGGTTAATGAGTCGCCGCCGAGGTCGAAAAACGATGTGTTGGTCTCGATGTGGTCGAGTCCGAGTACTTGGCTGTAGATGCCGGTCAGGATCTGCTCGATGCCGGTGGGCGGTGCATAGGCATGGCCGTCATGGCCGTTGTCGTGATGCGGGGCCAGCACCCTCGGGTCGCCCGGTTTGTCCAGGCGGGCGTGCTTACCCCGGGCCAGCATCGGATCCGTTGACGACAGCGGTCGCGCCGGGTCGGCGGTCATGGCCACTAACACCTGGGTGAATCGCTGGAACAGGGTGTCGATTTCGGCCGCGTCGAAGACATCGGTGCGGAACTGCACGCGAAGGTCTAGTTCGGCCCCGGGTAGGGCTTGGATCGCAAGCGGGTAGTGGTAGTAGTCGCGTGCGGTGACCTCGGTGATGGCCAGCTCGTTGGTGCCGGACAACGCCGCGGTGTCGGCAGGGTAGTTTTCGTAGACGAAAACGGTGTCGAACAGCCTTTGGTGGCCGGTGACGCGGTGGATGTCGCTGAGCGCCAGATGCTGGTGATCCAAGGTCTGGCTGTGGGCGCTGCGTAGTTGGTCGAGAAGTTCGGTGGTGGTGGTTGCCGCGGTGAAGGTCGCCCGCACGGGCACGGTGTTGATCAACAGTCCCACCATCGCCGCCGCGCCGGGCAGTTCGGCTGGGCGCCCAGAGACCACGGTGCCGAAGGCGACGTCGTGCTGGCCGGTCAGCCAGCACAGCAGTTGCGCGAAGGCGGCTTGTAGCACGGTATTGACGGTGGTGTTGTGCGAGCGGGCCAGGTCGTCGACCGCGCGGGTGGTGTCCTCAGGCACCCGCAACGATGTCACGGCGCGCGGTCCGTGGCCGAGCCGGTCTGGCGGGCCGACGAGGGTGGGGGTGTCAAAGCCGGCGAACACGTCGCGCCAGGCCGCACGGGCTGCGTCGTGGTCCCGGGCGGCCAACCAGCTGACGAACCTGCGATACGGGACAGCCGCGGGCAGTCGCTGCCCGTTGTAGCAGGCGAACAGCTCCTGCAGCAGGACGGGCAGCGACCAGCCGTCCAGCACGATGTGGTTATTCGTCAGCACAAACCGATGCCGATCCGCGGCAACGCGAATCAACGCCGCCCGGAAGGCCGGCTGGTCGGCGAGATCACAGACCGCGGCGCGTTCGGCGGCGCGTTCGGCGGCGCATGCCTGGCGGATCTGCTCATCGGAGTCCAGGTCGCCGCCGCTGAGGTCGACATACCGCCATGGCACCACAGGCTCGGCCGGGATGATCTGCACTGCCTGGTCGAACTGTGCATTGAATCGGGCCACCAGGTTCGGGTGCCGAGACACCACCGACTGCACGGCATCGCGCAGCCGGTACCGATCGAGGCGACCGCTCAACGTGACATCCAGCTGCACCGCATACACGTCGTCGCCGAGGCTGTGCGCGATGCTGGCGTGATACAGCAGCCCGTGCTGCAGGGGGGTGAGTGGCAGAATGTCGGCGACCGGTTGTCGCCGCTCGAGCTCGTCGATCTGCTGTTGCCCCAGCCGGGCGGGTGCGATATCCGACGGTGTCAACCCGCCGCCTCCACCTCGCACGTGCGTGCAGATGCCGGCCAGGGCGTCAAACCACAACCGGCTCAGCCGAGTGACCTGCGAGTGATCGAGCGCCGAGGGCGCCCACGTCCAGCCGGCGCGCAGTCTTGGGCCGGTGCCGGTGTCGACGGTGCCGGCGTTGAGTTCGACGGTGTGCATCAACGGCATGGGGATTGCCGCAGCGGTGCCCGTCACCGACCAGCCGTCCTCGCGGATCTCCCAGATATCGCCGGATGCGTCGCCTCTCGCATCACCCAGGCGCCCAAGGTAATTGAACCCGATCGGCGGGTCCGACCCGCCGAGATCGACATCCGGGTTCAGATAACGCAGCAGACCGTAGGTCAAACCGTCCGGTAGGGCGTGCAGCTGTTCTTTGCCGTCTTTGATCAGCGCCCCCAACGCCGACTCGCCGGCCACCACCTGTGCCCAGTCCAGCCCGCCGACCGCCAGCGCCACCGGGTATTTGGTGGTGAACCAGCCCACGGTGCGTGACAGGTCAATATCGGGGTCCAGGTCGTCGTGGCGGCCGTGACCTTCGGCATCAATCATTATCGGCGCGCCGCCGGTGCCCACGAATTCCGCGATCGCCAACCCGAATGCGATCAACAGGATCTCGTGGATCCCGGTGTGAAACGCCGCGGGCACCTCACCGAGCAGCATGCGGGTTGTTTCGGCGTCCAACTCCACCGTCAAATTCCCGGCGCTGGCATACGTATCCACCTCGGGTCGCACTGCCGGCAACACCGGAGGCACCGCTGCGATTTGCCGCCAGGCCTCCGCGTGATCCACGACCTCCGGATGGTGTGCGTGCTCAGCCAACAACGTCGCCCACCGCTGGAATGATGTGCCGTTGATCGGCAACGCCACCTGCTGTCCAACGCGATGCTGGGCCCACGCGAAGTTGAGGTCTTCCAACAGGATTCGCCAGGACACCCCGTCGACGGCCAAGTGATGAACGATAAGCAGCAGCTGACCGGTGGGGACCACCCACAGCGCGCTGAGCATCACCCCGGCGGCCGGGTTCAGCCGCGACCGGGCGACCACCACGGCCTCGTCCGACAACACATCGGTCGTGTGCAGGCAGCCGCGCGCATCCACCGACCCGGCTTCGGGCACCTGCAACGACCACCCGCCGACACCGTCGTCGTCGATGCGCAGCCGCAGCATGGCATGCCGATCCAGCAAGGCCTGCAACAGGACCACAACGTCGGCCTCGGTCACCCCGATCGGGGCCTGAATTAGCACCGTCTGGTTGAACTGCTCGACCGGGCCATCCACGCTTGCCAGCCAACCGATGATCGGGGTGGCGACCACCGGCCCCGCACCCTCATCGACCACGTCAGCCGCACCGGTGGCCACCCCGGCCACCCGGGCCAGCCGGGCCACGGTCTGCTCGACGAAAATGTCACGCGGCCGAACAGCCAGGCCCGCGGCGCGGGCGCGGGCCACCACCTGCATCGACAAGATGCTGTCCCCGCCGAGTTCGAAGAAGGAGTCATCGACTCCAACCTGCTCGAGCCCGAGGACTTGCGCGTAGATGCCGGCCAGGATTTCCTCGACCGCGCTGCCCGGTCCCCGATAGTGCTCGGTGTCTTGGTATTCCGGTGCCGGCAAGACGCGGGTGTCGAGTTTGCCGTTGTCCGTCAACGGCAGCGCCTCGATCGCCACCACCGCGGCGGGGACCATGTAGGCCGGCAGCCGCTCGGCCAGCGCGGTACGCGCGGTGGCCGGGTCCGCGGTGCCGGTGATATAGCCCACCAGGCGCTTGTCGCCGGGGCGGTCCTCGCGGGCGATCACCACCGCCCGCTTCACCCCGTCGAGCGCGGCCAGTGCTGCCTGGACCTCGCCGAGTTCGATGCGGTACCCGCGGATCTTGACTTGGTCATCGGCGCGCCCCACATACTGCAACTGCCCATCGGGGCCCCACGACACCAGATCCCCGGTCCGATACATTCGTGCACCGGGCGCCCCCCCGAACGGGCAGGCCACAAACCGCGACCCGGTCAAAGAGGGCCGGCCCACATATCCATACGCCACGCCGGCGCCGGCCACATACAACTCGCCGACCACCCCGACCGGCACCGGCTGCAACGAGCTGTCCAGCACGAAAAACCCGAGATGGGCCAACGGCAGCCCGATCGGGCTGACCGTGCCGTCCACATCGTCGGCGACGATCTCCCGGAAGGAGGCATGCACCGTCGTCTCGGTGATTCCATACATATTGATCAGCCGCGGCAATCCCGGGTGGTTATGCAGCCAGGTGCCCAGTCGCTGGGGTTCCAGCGCTTCGCCGCCGAACACCACAGCCTCGAGATTGAGCTGGGGACCCAACTCGGGGTGTAACCCATCGGCGGTTGTGAGCGCATAAAACGCCGCGGGGGTCTGGCTTAACATGCTGACTTGCTCGGCGACTAGTAAGGCGTAGAAGTCTTCCGGTGAGCGCGCCACCGCATCGGGCACCACCACCAGCCGCCCACCGTAAAGCAGCGCCCCGAAGATCTCCCACACCGAAAAGTCGAAGGCCAACGAATGAGACTGTGTCCATATCTGCCCCGCGAGCTCGAGGTCGGCGTCCAAAGTCTCGAGCAGCTGGGTCACGTTGTGATGCGGGATGGCCACCCCTTTGGGCACCCCGGTCGTGCCCGAGGTGTAGATCAGGTACGCGATGTCGTCGGGGGCCGGCCCCGGCGCCGGTAACGCGGTGCCCGGTTGGGTGCTCACGGCGGGGTCGTTGATGTCGATGACGAGCAGATCGCGCCCGCTCAGCCGACCGGCCATCTCGGTGGTGGTGATAGCGGCGATCGGCGCGGCATCGCCGAGCACGAGCTGCATCCGAGCCTCCGGCACCGCCGGGTCGATCGGGACGTACGCCGCCCCGGTTTTCAGCACCGCGAAAATCGCCACGATCGCATCGACCGACCGGGGAAACAGCAGCGCCACCCGCTGGCCCGGGCCCGCCCCGCGGCCGGCCAACAAGTGCGCCAACCGGTTGGACGCCGCATCGAGCTGCCGATACGTTATCGACAGACCCTCGCAACTGATCGCCGACGCGTCGCGGGCCGCCTGCGCGGCGAACACCGCCGGGATCGACACCGGCCTGCTCACCGGGTGGGTCAGGGCTGCCCGGTTGCCGATCGCATCCAGCCGGGCGTGTTCGGCGGCATCGAGCAGATCGATCGA
>Ga0335075_10011196_pt1 | contig 13573 bp, 10 predicted proteins | sample Lox_Sample_24_FD_206723 | JGI IMG/M metagenome (GOLD analysis project Ga0335075, IMG submission 206723) | Soil microbial communities from Loxahatchee National Wildlife Refuge, Florida, United States - Lox_Sample_2.4 | ecosystem: Environmental > Terrestrial > Soil > Wetlands | place: USA...
GCGGGGAACGGCGTGGGACGCGGGCGGCGCGGGACGAGGCGCAAGCGGCACCAGGCGGAAGCGGACGAGGGGCAGGCCGGGACGGGCGGGGCGCGGCCGGACGGGCGGGCCGGCACAGGACGGGCGGGCCGGCACAGGACGGGCGCGGCGGGACGGGCGAGGCGGGCCGGGACGGGCGGGCCGACACCGGGCGGGCGAGGCGGGGCGGAGGAGGGGCGTGGGATGAACGGGGTGGGTTAGTCGGGTTCGCGGGAGTTGCCGAGCATGATCTCGTCCCAGGACGGCACCGACGCGCGCCGCGACCGGCCGCCCGCGGCCTTCTTAACCGGCCGCTCGCCGGCCTGATCCGGGCGCCGTTCGGCGGCCGCCTCGCGTTCGGCCGTTCGGTGCTCACCGTCCGGCTCACGGGCCGGGCCGGGCCTGGCGGGCGCGCCGGACGGCGCCGGGGGCCCGGGCTGGGCCGCGGAGATCGGGGGGACCACCGGGCCGCGGGGCTCGGGGTGATGCGCGGTTCCCCCGCCGAGCCGCGACGCGATCGGCGTCACGGTCGCGGTGGCGGTGTCCGGGCCGCGCGAGGCGAACCGCATGCCGGCCAGGTCGTCGGCGGGCAGGCAGAGCCGGGCGGCCTGGTCGTCGTCGGGCGCGATGTGCCGGCGCCGGGGATCGAACACCCACTCGGCCGCCTGGGACCGGCCGCCGACATTGAACGTGAGCTGGACCTGCCAGTTCCCGTCGGGCCGCTTCCTGGAGTCCCACCGGGCATCCTCGGGGGTGGCGCCGAGCTCGGTGAGCCGCTCGGCGACGATGTCGCCCAGTCGCGGCCCGGGCCCGGGGTCGCCCGGGCTGCGGACCGAGGCCCGTTGTGCCTCCTGGGCCCGGTACTCGCGCTCGGCAAGGACCGGCCCCTCGAACCGGCGTATCCGCTCGGCCGGGACCCCCGCGGCGTCGGCGATCTCGTCGGCCGTCTCTCCGGCGCGTATCCGGTCCTGGATCTCCTTGGGTCGCAACGGACTCTCCACTTCGATCTCGTACTGGGCGAGCCGGGAGAACTGGCCGCGCGCTACGGTCCGCAGGCGGTCGTCGATCGGCAGCGAGAAACGGCCTCCCCGTCCCGGCACCGCGAGGATGGCGTAACTGCCGTCCTCGCTGACTGCGACGAGGCGCAACTCGTGCATGGGCGTCCCTTCCGCGCTGCCCGGCCGCGCGGGGGCGTAGCTCGGACCTCCCCCGTCACGAGTCTGACGGTAACGGCCCCGTCGTGGCCAGCACCTCGCCCGGCATGTCCCGCATGAGCACGTGTAATCCCGCGTTCTTGACCCGGGCACGCATGGCAGGGTACTCGTCCGCAGCGTATTGACGCCGAGCCAGGTCAGGACACCGAACGGCGATACTCGCGGTCGGCCCGGGGCCGGGCGCGGCCGGCGACGCGGGTAGACTCGGCAAGAGATGTTCGGTTACAGAAGTATTCTGGTCGAGGCGCCCCGGCCCGAGGTGATCAGGCGCAGCCCGCGAGCGGCCTGGCTCGCGGTCGGCGTTGTCTGCTTCGGAGCGTTCATGGGCCAGCTCGACGCGAGCATCGTCACGCTCACCTTCCGTCCGATGCAGCACGAGTTCGGCGCGCCGCTCGCCGCCGTGCAGTGGGTATCGCTCGGCTACCTGCTGGCCCTGGTGGCGTTGCTGGCCCCGGCGGGCCGGATCGCCGACGCGGTCGGGCGCAAGCTCCTGTACGGGTACGGGTTCGTCATCTTCACCGCGGCGTCCGCGGCCTGCGGGCTGGCGCCCACGCTGGGGCTGCTGGTCGCGTTCCGGCTGGTGCAAGCGGTCGGCGCGGCCCTGCTCCAGGCGAACAGCGTTGCGCTGGTCACCACGAGCGTCCCGGCGCCCCGGATGCGGCTGGCGCTCAGCGTGCAGGCGGCGGCCCAGGCGATCGGGCTCGGCCTGGGCCCGACCCTGGGCGGGCTGCTGACCCAGACCGCGGGCTGGCGGACGGTCTACTGGATCAACGTGCCGGTCGGCTGCATCGCGGTGCTGGCCGGCCGCTACCTGCTGCCGCGGACCAGGCGGCGCAGCCGCGCCGACTCGTTCGACTGGCCCGGAGCCCTCCTGCTGGCCGCCGCCACCAGCGCGCTGCTGCTCCTGCTGTCGGCGGCCAGCGGCCTGGTCCTGCCCGGCTGGGCGGTCGTGTGCCTGGCGGTCGGCGCGGTCGCCGCGTCCGGGGCGTTCGCCGCGCGGACCGCGAGGGCCCGCCATCCGCTGATCCCGCGCGCCCTGCTGCACTCGCGCCGGGTGGCGCTCGCGCTCGGCGGCGCCCTGGTCGGCTACCTGGTGTTGTTCGGGCCGCTGGTGCTGATGCCGCAGGTCCTCGGGGACCTGGGCGGAGAACTGCGGGTCGGGCTGGTGCTTTCAGCGCTCCCGGCCGGGTTCGGCGTGGCGGCGCTGGCCGGCGAGGCGCTGCTCCCCACCGCGCTCAGCAACCGGCAGCGCGGCGTTACCGGTTCCCTCATCTGCGCTTTTGCGCTTGTTATGCTGATCGTCATGCCAATGGCGCCGGAATGGGTCGCGGGGTTGCTGGGCCTGGCCGGCCTCGGTCTCGGTCTCTTCGTGCCCGCCAACAACGCGGTCGTCATGCGCAGCGCCGAGGCCGGATCCGCGTCGGTGCTCGGCGGGATGGTCAGCATGGCCCGCGGGATAGGCACGACGCTCGGCATCGCGCTGGTGAGGCTCGGCCTGCACCTGGCCGGGACCGGCCCGGCCGGGCGGCCCGATCCGGTGCTCGCCCTGGCGGTGCTGGCCGCCGCCGCGGTGGCGGGCGCCGTGATCGCGGCGTCCATCCGGCCCCTCGCTGGCGGCGGCGCAGGCGGCGGGGCAGGCGGCGCCGGGACCGGACGGGACGGGACGGAGCCCGCGGGTGTTTTCGGCTGACCGGGCCGCGGTGGCGGCGCCCTCGGCCGCCCGGGGCCCGGATCCGCTGGGACTGGAGATCGCCGACGTGGTCTCGCGGCTGCGGCGCGCGATGCGGCGCGCGGCGCGGGCGGCCGGGAGCGAGGGGAAGCTGCCGGGCGGCCTGTCCGTCGCCCAGCTCGAGCTGCTGTCCTGCCTGGCCGACAACCCGGGCGCCCGGCCCAGCCAGATCGCGCGGCTGCTCCGGCTGGCGCCGAGTTCGGTGGCCACGCTGGTGCAGGCCCTGAGCCGGGCCGGGCTGGTCAGCCGGACCGGCGGGCAGCGGGACCGGCGGACGGCGTCGCTGCTGCTGACCGCCGAGGGGACCGCGACCGTCGCCCGCTGGCAGGAGCTCAACGAGCGGGTCCTGCAGGCCGCCATCGCCAGCCTGGGGCCGGCCAGCCGCGACGCGCTGGACGCCGCGCTGCCCGGGCTGCGCGAGCTGACCGGGGCGGTCGACGCGCTCGCCGACGATCCACTTGGCGGCGAAGCGCGCTAGGCAGGCCATGTCGCCGCGGTAGCCCCGGGGGCGATGAATGTGAATGTGACCGGAACTCACATTCACGGCCGCAGCGACGCGCTGGAAGCCGCGCGCGGGGATTGTCATCTGCCATTCACGCACCTCACGTAGGCTCACTCACTATGCGTATCGACGCGGTCTTCGGCGCCATCGGGCGTTTCGCGGTCCGGTTCCGCTGGCTCGTCGTGCTGGCGTGGATAGTCGCCGCGATCGCGGCCGTCACGCAGCTGCCGTCGCTGTCCAACGTGACCCAGAGCAACAACATCAAGTTCCTGCCGGCCAGCGCGCCCAGCGAGCAGGCCGCGGTGCTGGCGGAGCCGTTCGGAACCGCCGGCCTGCAGCCGATCCCGGTGGTCGCGGCGCGCGCCGGGGCCGCGCTCACCACGGCCGACGAGACGGCCATGAGCTTGCTGCAGACCCGGCTGCGGTCGGTGTCCGGGGTCAGCAAGGTGATCGACGCCGGGATCTCGCAGGACGGCCACGCCGAGCAGCTGGTCGTGCTGGCCGCGCTGAACGGCGGCAACCCGAATGCCCCGCTCGACATGGTGAACGCGCTGCGCGCCGACATCGCCGCGGCCAGGCTGCCGGCCGGGCTGCAGGTGCACCTGGCCGGCGACATCGCCGCGTCCGTGGATCAGCAGAAGGCGTCCGGGTCGACCGGCGCCCGGATCGAGGACCTGTCCCTGCTGTTCATCATCCTGCTGCTGGTTCTGATCTTCCGCTCGCTGACGCTGGCGCTCACCACGCTGATCCCGCCGCTGCTCGCGTTCACGATCGCCGGGCCGCTGGTGGCCGAGGCGGCCGCGCACGGACTGCAGGTGTCGTCGCTGGCCCAGTTCTTGATGATCGTGCTGGTGCTCGGCGCCGGCACCGACTACGGGTTGTTCCTGGTCTTCCGGGTCCGCGAGGAGCTGCGCGCGCGGCGGCACGAGACCGCGGGCGAGTACTACCCGGGCTCGGCCCGGCTGCCCGGCAGCCTGGCCCGGGACCTGATCCATCCCCGGGAGGCGGCCGCGGACGCCATCGTCTGGTCGGTCACCAAGGTCGGCGAGTCGATCACGTTCTCCGCGGCCACGGTGATCGCCGCGGTGCTCACCCTGCTGCTGGCCAGCTTCTCCTTCTACTCCGGCCTGGCCGGCCCGTTCGCGATCGCGATCGGCGTCACGCTGCTCGCCGCGCTGACCCTGCTGCCCGCGCTGCTGTCGATCCGGCTGTCGCTGCTGCAAATGAAGCGCGCCGGGTTCCGCGCCCTTTTCGGCCGGCCGAAGCTGCTCCCGTGGAACATCCAGGGCGGCGGCAGCCCGGGCGTCTGGGGGCAGGTCGCGGGCCGGATCGTGCGGCACCCGGTGCCGACCCTGCTCGCGGGCGTGATCTTCTTCGGCGGGCTGGGCGTGGCCGTGTTCGGCTACTCCTCCGCGGGGTTCGGCGGCAGCACCTCGCCGCCGGCCGGCAGCGACTCCGCCGCGGGCCAGGCGCTGCTGATCAAGCACTTCCCGGAGTCGGCCGCGAACCCGACCAGCCTGATCTTCCGGTTCAACACCCCGGTCTGGCAGGACCCGCAGCCGCTGGCGCAGGCCACGGCCAAGCTCCAGGCCAGCGGGCTGTTCCGGCAGGTCACCGGTCCACTGAGCCCGGTCGGCGGAGCGCTGCTGACCCCGCAGCAATACGCCGAGCTGCACGCGGCGCTCGGCCCTGCGGGCCGGCTGCCCGCGGTGCCGCCCGCGCACAGCGCCGTGCCCGCGATCGGCTACGACATCTACCGGGCGACCGCGAACTACGTGGCCCCGGACGGGCGCACCGTCCAGTTCTCCACCAGCCTCAAGGCGGGAGACCCGGGCAGCACGTCGGCGATGAACGCGGTGCCGTCGATCCGGGCCGAGGTCACGGCGGTCGGCCGGTCGGTCGGGGCGGCTAAGTCGGCGGTCGGCGGCGAGGCGCCCGCGATCTATGACATCAGCAACATCTCCAACAGCGACCTCAAGCACATCATCCCCATCGCGATCCTGGCCATCGGGCTGCTGCTCGCCCTGGTGCTGCGCAGCGTGCTCGCGCCGCTCTACCTGATCGCCTCGGTCGGCGTCTCCTACCTGGCCGCGCTCGGTCTGTCCGTCCTGATCTTCATCAAGCTCGACGGCAGCCACGGGCTGGTGTTCTTCATGCCGTTCCTGATGTTCATCTTCCTGCTGGCGCTCGGCGAGGACTACAACATCCTGGTGATGACCAGGATCAGGGAGGAGGCGCACCAGCATCCGCTGCGCGAGGCGGTGCGGCGTGCCCTGGGCCGGACCGGCACCACGGTGACCTCCGCGGGCCTGGTGCTGGCCGGGACGTTCCTGGTGCTGACCGTGGTGGCCGGCAGCGGGTCGGGCGGCGAGCAGATCCGCGACATCGGCCTCGGCCTGGCCCTGGGCATCCTGATGGACACCTTCCTGGTCCGCACGCTGCTGGTGCCCTCGACGGTGGTGCTGCTGGGCCGGTGGAACTGGTGGCCGTCGCGGATGAGCCGCGCCAGCGCGGAGCTCCCCGCGGTCTGCGCGGCGGCCGCGGCCGGGGACGGGGCGCCGCGGGCGGGGGCAGCCACCGCCGGGGCGATATCCGGCGCGGCCGGGCGGGCGGCCGGGCCGGCGGATGCGGCGCCGGCCGACGGGACGGCGGGCACCGGAGCGCGGCCCGCGGACGAGACCAGGCAACCGGATCCGCTGCCCTGATCCGGCTCCGACGGGGCGCAACAAATACTTTTCCGAGGCACCGATCGCATGCCAGCGAAGCCGACGATCAGCGTGATCCTCCCGGTGTACGCCGTCGAGGAGTACCTCGGCGCGTGCCTGGACTCGATCCTGGACCAGCCGCCCCCTGGTGACGCGGGCCTCGAGGTCATCGCCGTCGACGACGCCTCGCCGGACCGGTGCGGCGCGATGCTCGACGCCCGGGCCCGGCAGGACCCGCGGCTGCGCGTGGTGCACTTGAGCCGCAACGGCGGCCCGGGTCCCGCCCGCAACGAGGGCCTGGCCCGGGCGAGCGGGGACTACATCTGGTTTGTCGACGCCGACGACCAGGTCGCGCACGGCGCGCTGGCCGCGATCACGGCCCGGCTCGAGCAGGACCGCCCGGACGTGCTCCTGATCGACTACGAGGAACTGCACCCGGGCGGGCGGACCGCGCCGAGCCCCGGCCGCGACCTGCTGCGGGCCGCGCCCGCGGGCGCGTTCACCCTGGCCGGGCGGCCGCAGCTGATCAACCTCACGATGACGTCGTGGAGCAAGCTGATCCGGCGCGGGTTCCTGGACCGGATCGGGCTGTCGTTCCCCGGCGGGATCCACGAGGACGTGGCCCTCACCTGCGCGCTGCTGCTCGGCGCGGAACGCCTCGGCGCGCTGCCCCGGGTCTGCTACCGGTACCGGCAGCGCCCCGGCTCGTTCATGGCCACCGCGAGCGCCGGGCAGCTGAGCATCTTCCGTTCGTATGAGACCGTGTTCGCGCTGGTCGCGGCGGCCAACCCGGCGGTGCCCGGCCCGGTGCGGGCGGCGGTGTTCGAGCGCGCGATCTGGCACTACACCACGGTCCTCGGCGGCCGCTGCGGCCGGGGCGGGCTGGTGCCCCGCGCGGCGCGCCGGGCCTTCTTCGAGCGCATGCACGAGGACTTCGTGCGGTACCGGCCCCCGGGCTACCGGAATCCTCCGGGTTTGCGAGGAGTAAAGTTCGGTTTGGTGGAGCGGAACGCCTACGGAATCTACTTTGCGCTCGAGCCGGTCAACCGGGTGCGGGTGCTGCTAGCCCAGGCCGCCTCGCGGTTGCGGCGAGGGTGACGTGGGCGCCAGGGAGCCTTCGGATGCGGACGTCGACCGAGGGGTAGTAGCGGCATGCGGCACTTGTTCGGGCTTGTCCTTGGCGTGCTCACGGGCGGGGCGTTGTTCGTCGGGGCCGGCTGGGGGGTCGACAAGATCACCACGCTGCACGCCAGCGGTTCGAGCCTGAAGAGCACGCACGGGCTCATCGCCATCGCGGCCGTGGCCGTGGTCGGCCTGCTGCTGGGCATCCTGCTGGCCGTCCCCGCCGTCTCGCCGCTGGCCCCCGGGCTGCCCGGCGTTGTCCTGCTCGGCTGGTCGGCGCTGCTGGTCGCCAGCACCAGCCGCGCGACCCGGCTGATCCCGCTGCATGCCCACACGTTCGCGGTCGGCTTTCACGGCATGCTGACCAGCGGGGTGCTGGCCCTGATCGGCGCCGTCCTGATCGTGCCGCTGTTCGTTCCCTCGCGGTGGCGACGCCGCTACGCGGAGGACGACGACTACGCCGACGAGCCGAGCTCGATCGGCCTGATGCGGTAACCGCCGCGCCGGTCAGTTCTGCGCGGGCTTGGGGGTGCGCAGATCGATGCCGACCCGGTTGATCGCGTGAGCGGCGGCGGCATCGAGATCTTCGTTGACTTCCCTGGTCAGCGGGTGGCCGGGCCCGAAGACCTGCTCGCAGTCGGCGAGAGCGCGTTCGTACTGCTCGACCGAGTAGGCCATTCTCCCGGCCATCAGGTAGGCCAGGGCCAGCTCGCGGCGGGTGGCGATCGTGTCCGGATGGCGCGCGCCCTGCACCCGCTCCCGGTCTTTGAGCGCGCGTTCGTACTGCTTGACCGCGTCCTTGAGCTTGTCGGCGGAACGGAACGCCCCGGCCAGGTCGGCGCGGGCGGTGATGGTGCCGACGTCGTCGGGACCCTGGAGCCGTTCCCAGGCGGCGAGGGCGCGCTGGCGCTCGCCGATCGCGTCCTTGAACCGGCCGGCCACCAGGTAGCCGTCCGCGAGGCTGCCCCGCGCGGCGAGGGTGTCCGGGTGGTCGGGACCGAGCGATCGCTCGCAGTCGACGACCGTCTGCTGGGCCAGTTCGATGGCGTCGCGGGAGCGTCCGGCCGCGCGGTAGGCCCGGGCCAGGTTCTCGCGGTCGGCCAGGGTGGCCGGATGCCGGGAGCCCAGGGTGTTCTCCAGGTCGGCGATCACGTGCTGGTAGGTGGCGATGGCCTCGTCGAGGTGCCCGGACGCCTCGAAGGCGGCGCCGAGGAGATCGCGGAACCTGACCGTGTCGGCGTGCCCGGGGCCCAGCTGGCGCTGACTGATCCGGAGCATGGCCTGCCAGTAGGCGGCGGCCGGGCCCGACAGCCCGCCGGTCTCCAGGCTCTGCCCGGCCTGCACCAGCACGGGGTGGCATTGCGGCGTCCACAGCACGGCGCCGGCCGTCTGGCGCAGCTGCGCGGCCGCGTCCCGCAGCGACTGGGCGACCGCCTCCGGGACCTCCGGGCCCGACCAGACCTGCAACAGCGCGTCCGCGGCCGAGCGGGCGGCCACGTCGCGCTCGGCGTCGGGCAGGTGCTGCCGGGCGATGGCCTGGACCAGGGAATGGGCGACGACGGTCCGGGCGTCGTCGCCGGCGTCGATGCTGACCAGCCCGGCCCGGGCGAGGTTGAACACCGCGGCGCGGGCCTGCGCCTCGTCGGCGGGGGCCATCGCGCCCGAGCCCGTGATGTAGGCGGACGCGGCCTGGCTCGTGAGCAGCGCACCGGGGATGCCGTGCGGCCCGAGCATCGAGATCAGGGCCAGGGCCCGCCCGGCCAGCCCGGCCGGGGGCAGGGAGTCGGCGAACTCGGTCGACAACGACCAGGTGGCGGCGACGGTCGAGGCGTGGCGGCCGGCCGGGCCGGGCCCGGGCTGTGGCCGGCGCCCGGCCACCAGCGCGCGGTACCGGTGGCAGTCCATGCCGGTCTCGGCCAGGACCGCCGCGGCGTGGCCCAGCGCGATCGGGAGCAGGTCGAGCTCGGCGACGAGGTCAGGCGCGCCCATCCGCTGGTCGTGATCGGCGCCCAGCCGTTCCGAGATGTACCGCAGCGCCTCGCGGTGGCTCAGCGCCCCGACCGGCACCACGCGCGAGCCGGGCAGCTGGCCGACGTCGCGCGACTCGGTGGTGATCAGCGTCCGCCCGGCGGCCCCGCGCGGCCAGTAGCCCTCGATCGCGGCCGGATCGCTGAGATCATCGAGCACCACCAGCCACGGCCGGTCGGTCTTGGCCAGCCAGTCCATGAACTGGGCGGCGGCCTGTTCGGGACCCTCGCCGGCGGCGGGCACGCCCGCGGTGCGCAGCGCCTGTGCGTAGCCGCCGATGACCGCATCCCGGCCGGTGGCACTGACCCAGACGACCAGGTCCGAGGCCCGCTCGTCTATGTGTTCCCGGGCCACGGCGGCGGCCAGGTGCGTCTTGCCGGTTCCGGCCAGCCCGTCCAGGCCGTCGCCGGCCGGGCCGCCGCCGGCGGCGATCAGTACGGTGGCCTGGCCGGGCGGCAGGCTGCGCGGGCTGAAACCGGTCTCCGGGCGCGGGCTAGCGAAATCGGCCAGGGGAGGGATCCGGCCGGAGACCACCGACCCTCGCGCCGACCATGAGCCCGATGGGCCACCGCGTGCCCCGCTGCTCGTCATGTACCTCGTCGCCTGTCGTCCGCCACCATACTGGTCTGAGGCTGCGGCAATCCTAGCCGGTCACGGGCCGGTCGGCCCGCGCGTCGGGCGAGGTGAGCGGGTGCGCGGGCCGGCGGCTAGCGAGCGGCTAGTGCGCGGAGGCGAACTGCTGGCTCTCGGTCGAGCCTGCCAGCGCGGTCGTCGCGGACTGCGGGGTGATCGCGGAGTTGACCAGATCGAAGTAGCCGGTGCCGACCTCGCGCTGGTGCCTGGTCGCGGTGTAGCCGTCCGCCTCGCTGGCGAACTCGGCGTCCTGCAGCCGGACGTAGGCGGCCATGCCCTCGTCGGCGTAGCCGCGGGCCAGGCTGAACATCGAGTGGTTCAGCGCGTGGAACCCGGCCAGCGTAATGAACTGGAACTTGTAGCCCATCTCGCCGAGCTCGCGCTGGAACTTCTCGATCGTGCCCTCGTCCAGGTGCGCCCGCCAGTTGAACGACGGCGAGCAGTTGTAGGCGAGCATCTGGTCCGGGTACTCGCTCCGGATCGCCTCGGCGAACTCCCTGGCCACGTCGAGATCGGGGGTGGAGGTCTCCATCCAGAGCAGGTCGGCGTACGGCGCGTAGGCCAGCCCGCGCGCGACGCAGGCCTCCATCCCGCCGCGGACCCGGTAGAAGCCCTCCGCGGTGCGCTCGCCGGTGACGAACCGCCGGTCCCGCTCGTCCACGTCGCTGGTGATCAGCGTGGCCGACTGGGCGTCGGTGCGGGCCACGACCAGCGTCGGGGCGCCGCACACGTCGGCGGCCAGCCGGGCCGCGTTCAGCGTGCGGATGTGCTGGGAGGTCGGGATCAGGACCTTGCCGCCCAGGTGGCCGCACTTCTTCTCCGAGGCCAGCTGGTCCTCCCAGTGCACCCCGGCCGCCCCGGCCGCGATCATGGCCTTCATCAGCTCGAACGCGTTCAGCACGCCGCCGAACCCGGCCTCGGCGTCGGCCACGATCGGGGCGAGCCAGTACGGCGTCGGCCCCTCGCCGCCCGCCTCGGCCCAGGAGATCTGGTCGGCCCGCAGCAGCGCGTTGTTGATCCGGCGCACCACCTGCGGCACGGAGTTGACCGGGTACAGGCTCTGGTCCGGGTAGGTCTGGCCGGCCAGGTTGGCATCGGCGGCCACCTGCCAGCCGGACAGGTAGATGGCCCGCAGCCCGGCCTTGACCTGCTGCACGGCCTGGTTGCCGGTCAGCGCGCCGAGCGTGGCGACGTGGCCGTCCTCGCGCAGCATGTCCCACAGCCGCTCCGCCCCGAGCCGGGCCAGCGTGTGCTCCTCCCGCACGGACCCGCGCAGCCGCACCACGTCCTCCGCCGAGTAGCTACGCTCGACGCCCGCCCAGCGCGGGTCGGTCTCCCACTCCTGCCGCAGCATCGCTGCCTGATCGTTCACTGATGCCTCCCGGTTCTGGCGTCCCGGACGGATCGGACGGATCATGTGGCGTTCCGGGTCGATATCAGCCAGCGTGCGGCAGCCGGCGCCCGGGCACTAGGGCCGGACGGGGTGAACTTCGGCAAAAATTCCTCTAACATGAAGATATGGCAGTCTTCGCAGAAGAAGATTCTGCTTCCTTCGCCGAAAGCGCTCTTGATCTCGGCCTGTTCGGGCAGCGGCTCCGGCACGCCCGGCGCGCCAAGGGCTTGACCCTGGCCGAGCTCGGCCAGCGGGTCGGCCGCGCTCCCTCGGTCCTGTCGATGATCGAGAACGGTCGCCGCGAGCCCAAGCTGTCGCTGATCGAGGCCCTGGCGTCGGCGCTGTCCGTGCCGGCCGCGGAGCTGCTGCGCCGCCAGCCGCCGAGCCGCCGGGCCCAGCTGGAGATCGCCCTGGAGGAGGCGCAGCGCGACCCGGCCTACCGCGAGCTGGGCCTGCCGCACCTGCGGGTCGGCGCCCGGGTGCCGAACGACATGCTCGAGCACGTCGTCGCGCTGCACGCCGAGCTGCGCCGGCAGCGGGCCAAGCCGACGGCCACGCCCGAGGAGGCCCGGGCGGCCAACGCGGACCTGCGGTCGATGATGCGCGAGCGCGGCAACTACTTCCCGCAGATCGAGGCCGAGGCCGCATCGGCGCTGGCCACGGTCGGCTACGCCGGCGGGGCCTTGTCCCAGGGGATGCTGCTGTCGGTCGTGGACCACCACGGGTTCTCGGTCCGTTACGTCAGGGACCTGCCCCGCTCCGTGCGGTCCGTGACCGACCTGCGCAACCGGAGGATCTACCTGAAGCAGGAGTCGATGGGCATGCACTCGCCGCGGACGATCCTGCTGCAGACCCTCGGTCACTTCGTGCTCGGGCACAGCGCCCCGCGCGACTTCGCCGACTTCCTGCGGCAGCGGGTCGAGGCGAACTACTTCGCCGCGGCGGTCCTGGTCCCTGAGCAGCAGGCCACCGCGTTCCTGCAAGAGGCGGCGCAGGCCCGGAGCCTGTCCGTGGAGGACCTGCGGGACGTCTTCTCGGTGTCCTACGAGATGGCCGCTCACCGGTTCACCAACCTGGCCACGCACCACCTCGGGCTGCCGTGCCACTTCGTCAAGAACGACTCGGGCGGCATCATCTACAAGGCCTACGAGAACGACGGGGTGGTGTTCCCGGCCGACGCGACCGGGGCGATCGAGGGCCAGCGGATGTGCCGCCAGTGGTCGGGCCGGCAGGTGTTCACCGCCGACGACCGGTTCAGCCCGTACTACCAGTACTCGGACACGCCGTCGGGGACCTACTGGTGCGCCGCGTTCATCGACCAGAGCCGCGAGGTCGGGTTCGCGATCACCCTCGGCGTGCCCTACGAGCACTCACGCTGGTTCCGCGGCCGGGAGACGCTCCGGCGGCTGAGCTCGGCTTGCCCGGACGGCGAATGCTGCCAGCGCCCGCCCGCGAGTCTCGCGGCGCGCTGGGAGGGCCAGGCGTGGCCGTCGGCGCGGGCGCATTCGCATATCCTCTCCGCCCTGCCCACGGGCAGCTTTCCTGGAGTTGATCAGGCCGACGTCTTTTCTTTTCTCGAACGCCACGAACGGGAGTGAATCTGGCCGCGGTCCGGGTCACGGGAATACGGGCGGCCGCTTCTCGATCAGCGCCGCCGCACCTTCCTTGACGTCCTCGCCCATGAACGTCAGCATCTCGTACGCGGCCGACTGGTCGAAGATCGGGCCCGCGGTCTTGAGCCAGCCGTTCAGCGCGCGCTTGGTCAGCCGTATCGCGAGCTGGGGCCCCGTGGCCAGGCCGGTCGCCACGCGCAGCGACTCCGCCAGCACCTGCTCGGGCGGCAGGGCCTTGCTGACCAGGCCGATCCGCTCCGCCTCGGTGCCGGTGACCATCTCGCCGGTGAGCAGGTAGTAGCGGGCCCTGGCCATCCCGCACAGCAGCGGCCAGATGATCGCCGCGTGATCGCCGGCCGCCACGCCGAGCCTGACGTGGCCGTCGCCCAGGCGGGCGTCCTGCGCGCAGATGCTGATGTCGGCGAGCAGGGCCACGACCAGGCCGGCCCCGACCGCGACGCCGTTGATCGCCGAGACGATCGGCTGCGGACAGTTGATCATGTTGTAGACGAGGTCGCTCATCTCGCTGAGCATGCTGGTCACCCGGCCGTAGTCGCCGATCTGGCGCCGCACCATGGCCAGGTCGCCGCCGGCCGAGAACGCCTTGCCCGCGCCG
>Ga0335075_10011197_pt1 | contig 13573 bp, 8 predicted proteins | sample Lox_Sample_24_FD_206723 | JGI IMG/M metagenome (GOLD analysis project Ga0335075, IMG submission 206723) | Soil microbial communities from Loxahatchee National Wildlife Refuge, Florida, United States - Lox_Sample_2.4 | ecosystem: Environmental > Terrestrial > Soil > Wetlands | place: USA: Florida...
CGCTTCGGCGATCGCACCGTGCGCCTCGAGAGGACGGGCCCTGACACCTATCGAGGGAGCCTCGCCGCAGGCGACCAGGAGCTGCGCCTGCTCGGCCGCGATGCCACCTCGATCACGGCGCAGATCGCCGGCCGCCGCGAGCAGGCGCACATCGCGCTACGGGCACCCGAGCTCGACCTGTTTCGCGCGGGCCGTCACGTGATCCTGCGCCTGAGCTGCACCGAGGATGCGCTGCAGGCGACGGCCGAGTCGGACGCAGGCTCGCTGGTCACGCCGCTCCCCGGCACCGTGGTGGCGGTGCATGCCCGCCTTGGGGAACGCGTCGAGCGCGGTGCGCCGCTCATCACCCTGGAGGCGATGAAAATGGAGCACACCGTCACCGCCCCGCATGCAGGCACGGTGCACGGTTTGCCCTTCGCCGTGGGAGATCGCGTGCCGGCGGGCTCGGTGCTCGCCGAGCTCAGGCCGCTGAGCTAGAGGACGCGGACGCCTCGACCAGGGGCGGCAGGGTGACCTTGAAGCGGGTTTCGTGTCCCAGCAGGCTCGCGAGCGCCACCTTGCCGCCTGCCTCGTGCACGTAGCGGCGCACCAGCGCGAGCCCGGTGCCGTGCGCGGGCTCCCCCGGGCTGCTCGGCAAGGTCGAATAGCCCGACTTGAATATGAGCTTGATGGCCTCGCGATCGCGCATGCGTGCCGCCCCCTCGCCGGTGATGATGCCGCGCGCGATCGCCGTGGCGCGCACCTTGTCGGGGTCGAGGCCGCAGCCGTCGTCCTCGAACAGCAGCTCGTAGCTGCCGTCCGGGCCGCTCTTGAACTCGAGGCGCATGGTGCCGAGCGGCGTCTTGCCGGCGGCATCGCGTTGCACGGGCGTTTCGATGCCGTGCATGACGGCATTGCGGATCAGCTGGATGGCGATGTTCTTGATCGCCGATTGATATGCCGGGGGCACCAGGACCAGTCCGAGCGCCTCGAGCGTGACGGTCTTGTCGTGCTCCTGCGCCACGTGGTCGCACAGCGCGCGCAGGGTGTTCTCCAGGCTGCCGGCGGGCGCGGAGAGCTGCGCTCCGGGAACGGCCGCGCTCTTCGACCTCGCCATGAACTTCGGTGCCTCGATGATCTGGGTCCCGGTCGCGGTCTTGGGCGCAGCCTTGGAGGCCGGGTCGGCCGCGCGCGCGCCCGCCGTGACCGCGCTCAGCGACTTGAGCAGCGCGAACTGGCCGTACAGATGATCGAGCTTGACCGCGAGCGGCAAGAAGTCGCTCCCGCTGAGCGCCGGGCGGCTGCGCAGATCGTGCAGGGCGTCCTCGAATTGCCGGGCCGAGCCCTCCAGGGCGCCGAGGTGAAAGGCCGCGGCGTCGCGCCGGATCCGGTCGACTTCCTCGAGCGTCTCCTCGAGCTTCTGGCGGAACGCGTCCTGCTCGCGCGCCGGCTTCTTCAGCACCGTATTGATGGTCTTCATCGCGCCGTCGGTTCGATGCAGCAGTGCGGCGAAGCGCGCGCCCCCCGACTTCAGGACGCTGCGCAGAATCTCGCTCTGCGTCTGCACCTGCGCGCGCAGCTCCTCGAGCTCGCGTGCCGCCTGCATGCGTGCCGTGATGTCGCTGACGCGCACCAGCCAGGTGCGCTGCTCGCCCGCGGCGCCGATCGGATCGAACTCGAAGGCGTAATGGGCCGAGTCGAAGGAGCCGTCGGAGTTGGGCAGGCGGATCTCGACGTCGCTCAAGGGGCTGGCCTGCGGCTGCGGGGGCTCGGTGCTCACGATGCCCCCGTCATCGCGCGGCGGCGCGGTGCCGAGCAAGTGGGCGATGTAGTTTCGCGCCTGGGTCAAAACCTTGGCAGTGACCAGGGGCGCAAGCAGCTTGTCGAACGTGAGGTTGTTGAAATCGTCGCGGCGAAACAGGCTGGAGAGCGATTGCGACACCTGCGGCAGGATCCGATTCCTGGCATCGAGCAAGAACAGTCCCTGTTCGCTGTGCCGCAGGATCGCCTCGGTGATGCGGTTGCTGGCGCCGATGAGCTCCTGCTTCTCGCGTTCGTGGCGCTTGCGGGTGATGAACATATGATCGCAGCGTGCCAAAGCGGCGCAGCGTGCGACAGGAGGAGTGTCACAGCTTAACGGGATTCTTACCTGGGGTGCAGCGGGTCAGGGCCGGGTGTGACGCACCTCACGGATCGCCTGGGCGGATCGCCTGGGCGGATCGCCTGGGCCTGCGCGGCGAGCGTGCTCTTGCGCGCCGGGCGGCCCGCTAGGCAACGGCGGCGACCAGCGGCCCGAGGTCCGCGAGCAGCTCATCGGCCGAGGCGTAGCGCTCCGAGGGGTCCTTCGCCATGAGCCGGTCCACGAGCGCCTGTTGCAGGGCCGCATGGGCCGGCAGCCGGGGCACCGGGGCGGTGGCGTGCTGCTCCATGATCTCCATGGCGCTCTTGCCGATGTAGGGACGGTGACCGGTGAGCATCTCGAAGAACATGACTCCCAGACTGTACAGATCGGTGCGCGCGTCGACCCGAAACCCCTGCGACTGCTCGGGGCTGATGTAGTAGGGCGACCCGAGCACCTGCCCGGCGTTGGTCGTGCTGCTCTGCTCGAGCGAGCGCCGTGCAAGGCCGAAATCGATGAGCACCGGGGAGTTGTCCTCGCGCAGCATGACGTTCGCGGGCTTCAGATCCCGGTGCAGGATGCCGAACACATGGATGACGCGCAGCGCCTCGGCGATGGTGCGCAGGTAGTACAGGCTCTCGTCGATGCTCAAGGGATTGCGCAGCCGATCGCGCAGGTCGCCGCACGGGATGTACTCCATGGCCAGATACTGATGCTGCGGAAGCGCGCCGAAATCATAGATTTCCGCTATGGCGCGGTGCGCGATGCTGGAGATGATCTCGTACTCGCGCTGGAAGCGCTCGGCGTCGTCGAGCTCGCGCTGCGTGGTTCCCCGGCTCATGACCTTGAGCACGACGTTGCGCCGCAGCCGCTCGCTGCGCGCCAGATACACCGAGGAGAAATTGCTGGTGGAGATCTCCTTCACGATGCCGTAGCCGGGCACCTTGATGGAGGGGGCGTCCTCGGCGGGGGTGAGCAGGGCCTCGGCGGCGAGCGCCGCGGCGCTCTGCTTCGCGCATGCCTCGGTCACCGCCTTGAGCAGCAGATCGCGGGTGATGCGTGCCAGCGGCAGGTAGTCCTTCGCGCCACACTTGAGCGCTCTCACCGCCGACAGCTCGCTGCCGTGCTCGGCCAGTATGATGCAGTACACGCTCGGCTGCGCCCGCAGCATCTGTGTGAGGTAGCTCAAGCCCGTGCTCGCCTGCGCCTCGTTGCTGAAGTCGATCTGCAGAACCACCGCATCCGGTGCCCGTTCCTGGACGAACTGCGCCAGGGAAGCCGCGTCCGCGCCCGGCGCCGTGGTCACCTGGGCGCTGGGCCAATGACTGGTCACATGGTGGTTCAGCCATTGCAGGCGCTTGGCGTCGCCGCCCACCACCAACAGCACGGGACCGGTTGCATCGGGCATAGATGGAAGGTTCGTCTATCGAGGAGGCTGAGCCTAGCCCCCGCCGCGCCCGGCTGGCCCGTCAAGAAGTCACATTTCTGGGCGTGCTTATGCAAAAAGCCTGTCAAGGACGCCCATAACCCTGGAAAATTGAAACGTCGGCCTCATGATCCGGTCTCCTGTCCAGGGCCCTAGAACACCTATGAGAGGACATATTGCAATGGGAAGCATCAGAACCTGGTCGCTGGCGGCGGTGGCCGGAATCCTCGTGGTGGTCGTGGCTCACCAGGGATCGAATGCCGATGCGGCGGCGGCAACCGCCGCGACCGCGGCCGCGGCGGCACCCGCGCACCCTCCCGCGGAGCGGGTGACGGGTCTGCCCGACTTCTCCGGGCTGGTGGCGGAGAACGGCGCGGCCGTGGTCAATATCTCCGTGGTGGAGAAGCCGCAGAGGATGGCCGGCGGCGATGAGGGGAACGACGAGGATCCCCTGTCGCAGTTCTTCCATCGCTTCCAGCTGCCGAGCCCCGAGCACATGCCGCCGGCGCACGGCATCGGCTCGGGCTTCATCATCAGCCCGGACGGCTACGTGCTCACCAACGCCCACGTGGTCGCCGACGCCTCCGAGGTGACGGTGAAATTGACGGACCGGCGCGAGTTTCGCGCCAAGGTCATCGGCGTCGACAAGCGCAGCGACATCGCTCTCATCAAGATACCCGCGACCGGCCTGCCGGTGGTGCGTTTCGGGGACTCCTCGAAGATCCGGCCGGGCCAGTGGGCGATTGCGATCGGCTCGCCCTTCGGCTTCGAGAACAGCGTCACGGCGGGTGTGGTGAGCGCCGTCGGCCGGCCGCTCCCGGACGACAACGGCGGCTCCGTCGAGACCTTCATCCAGACCGATGCGGCCGTCAATCCCGGCAATTCCGGCGGCCCGCTGTTCAACCTGCAAGGTGAGGTGATCGGCATCAACGCGCAGATCTACAGCCGCACGGGCGGCTACATGGGCATGTCGTTCGCGATTCCCATCGACACCGCGCTCAACGTCAAGGACCAGCTGTTGAAGAACGGCAAGGTGAGCCGCAGCCGCATCGGCGTCTCGGTGCAGGACATCGGCCAACAGCTGGCGCTCACCTTCGGACTGAGCACCCCGCATGGCGCACTGGTCAGCTCGGTGGAGCCGCAAGGCCCGGGAGAGCGTGCCGGCCTCAAGCCGGGCGACGTGATCACCAGCGTGAACGGCAAGAACATCGACCATTCCTACGACCTGCCGAGCGTGATCTCGCAGCTGCCGCCGGGCAGCGAGGCGCGGCTCGGCGTGTGGCATGACCGCAAGGCGACCGAAGTGACCGTCAAGACGGTGCTGCTCGAGGACACCCCGGCGCAGACGGCGCGCAACGGCGCCCAGGACTCCGGCGGCCCGCTGGGTCTTGCGGTGCGGCCGCTCGCGCCGAGCGAGCAGCAGGAGCTGCACACGCGCGGGCGCCTGGTGGTGGAGGATGTCACGGGGCCCGCCCTCGCGGCCGGGCTGCAGGCGGGCGATGTGGTCCTCGGCGTCAACGGCGCCGGCGTCTCGACGCTGGCGGATCTCAAGCGCGAAGTGGCACGCGCCGGCCATACGGTGGCCTTGCTGATCCAGCGCGAGGACGCCCAGATCTACATCCCGATCGACATCGGCTGAGCATTCGGATGTAATCGCGGCGTGTCTACGCCTGCCCCCGCACTGCCGGACGGCGCCGCGAAGCGCCGCCCGCCGCCCGCGCCATTCCTGCCCATGACGCGCGCGGAAATGCAGGCGCTCGGCTGGCGCGAGTGCGACGTCATCATCGTCACCGGCGATGCCTACGTGGATCACCCGAGCTTCGGCATGGCCATCATCGGCCGCGTGCTGGAGGCGCGCGGCTTCAGGGTCGGCATCATCGCGCAGCCCGATTGGCGCAGCGCGCAGGATTTCACCGCGCTCGGCGCGCCGCGCCTGTTCTTCGGCGTCACCGGCGGCAACATGGACTCGATGGTGAACCGCTACACGGCGGATCGGCGCGTCCGGAGCGATGATGCCTACACGCCCGATGGCGCCGCCGGCAAGCGGCCGGACCGCTGCGTCATCGTCTACGCGCAGCGCTTGCGCGAAGCGTTCAAGAGCGTGCCCATCGTGGTCGGCGGTATCGAGGCGAGCTTGCGCCGCATCGCGCATTTCGACTACTGGTCCGATCAGGTACGCCGCTCGTTGCTGGTGGACGCCAAGGCGGACCTGCTGGTGTACGGCAACGCGGAGCGGCAGATCGTGGCTCTGGCCGAGCGGCTCGATGCGGGCGAGCCGATCTCGGGCATCACGGATCTTCGCGGCACCGCCTGCATGCGCCGCACGGTGCCCGAGGGCTGGATCGAGATCGACTCGAGCGAGCTCGATACGCCGGGACCCGTGGCGCCTGCGCCCGACCCCTACGCCGACGAGGCGCAGCGGCTCGCGGCGGCGGCGCCCGCCGCCGCGCCGGCGAATCATCAGGTGGTGAAATTCCATCGCAAGGTGCCGAACGCGCAGCGCGAGCGCAGCGTCATCCGCATCCCCTCCTTCGAGCGCGTGAGCGAGGATGCGGTGCTGTATGCGCACGCCTCGCGCATCCTGCACCTGGAATCGAATCCCGGCAACGCGCGCGCGCTGGTGCAGCGGCACGGCGGCGCCGAGGTGTGGATCAATCCGCCGCCGATTCCCCTGGCCACGGCGGACCTGGATGCGGTCTACGAGCTGCCCTACGCCCGGCGGCCGCATCCGGCGTACGGGCAGGCGCGCATTCCCGCCTACCACATGATCCGCTTCTCGGTATCGATCCAGCGCGGCTGCTTCGGCGGCTGCACCTTCTGCTCGATCACCGAGCACGAGGGGCGCATCATCCAGAGCCGCTCCGAGGAGTCGGTGATCCGCGAGATCGAGACCATCCGCGATACCGTTCCCGGCTTCACCGGAGTCGTCTCCGACCTCGGCGGCCCGACCGCCAACATGTACCGCCTGCACTGCAAGAGTGCGGCGGTCGAATCGGCGTGCCGCAGACCCTCCTGCGTATATCCGGGCGTATGCCCGAACTTGAATACCGATCATGCGCCGCTCATCGATCTGTATCGCCGCGCCCGCGCGCTCAAGGGCGTGAAGAAAGTGCTCATCGCCTCCGGCGTGCGCTACGACCTCGCGGTCGAGTCGCCCGAGTACGTGCGGGAGCTCGCGACTCATCACACCGGCGGGTACCTGAAGATCGCGCCCGAGGCGATCAGCGAGGGCCCGCTGTCGAAGATGATGAAACCGGGCGTGGGCGCCTATTACCGCTTCAAGGAGCTGTTCGACAAGTACTCCAAAGCGGCGGGCAAGGAGCAGTACCTCATTCCCTATTTCATCGCAGCCCATCCCGGAACGCGCGATGCGGACATGCTCGAGCTCGCTCTGTGGCTGAAGAAGAACGGCTTTCGCGCCGATCAGGTGCAGGCCTTTCTGCCCTCGCCCATGGCGACGGCCACGGCCATGTACCATTCGGGCAGGAATCCGTTGAGGCGCATCACGCGCAGCAGCGAGGCGGTCGCGGTCCCGAAGGGCATCCGCGTGCGGCGGCTGCACAAGGCGTTTCTGCGCTATCACGACCCGGACAACTGGCCGCTGCTGCGCGAGGCGCTGAGGCGCATGGGCCGTGCCGATCTGATCGGCAACGGCAAGCACCATCTGGTGCCGGCGTATCAGCCGGTGGGGGCGCGTACGCCTGCGCGGCCCTTTCGCACGCAGCATACGGGACTTCCACCCGCAGGCGCAGGCGGCGCCGCTCGCGCTGCCCGCAGGAGCCGTTCGTAGCCTCGTCCGGCCGCGCGGGCCCGCCCGCCCGCCGCGGGAGCCGTCGCGGGCATGCAGCGGCTCGCGCGCTTTTTGTGCTTGCTACGCCGCCTGCGGTGCGATTAAAGTTCCGGGCTGTCTAGGGGCCCAGTCGGGCTCCGAGCGGTTGCCGCCGCCACTCATCAAGATGAAGGACGCCGCGAAACGACGCTGGAGCGGTTGACTGCAGTATGGACAAGTGGATCGTACACAAATTCGGCGGTTCGAGCGTCGCTGACGCGAGCTGCCTGCGCCGCGTTGCGGATATCCTGGAGGCCTCGCCCAATCCGCGCGAGGCGGTGGTGCTATCCGCCTGCCGCGGCGTCACCGACGCCTTGCTCGAATCCGTCACCCTCGCGGAGCGTCCGGACGGAGACGTGAGCGGGGCGATCGAGCAGCTCTGGAAGCGTCACGAGAAGCTCGCCGCGGAGCTGCTGTCGCCGTCCGCCTGCGAGCGCTATTGCATGGATCTCGCCCGGGACTGCAAGGACATCGCCGGCGTCCTGCAGACCGTGCGCCTGATCCGCTCGGCGACTTACTCGATGCGCGACATCATCGCGGGATACGGGGAGATCTGGTCGACGCGGCTGTTCGCCCCGTTCCTGCGCGAGCGCGGACGCATCGAGGGCGAGATCCTGTGGGTCGATGCGCGCGAGGTGATCATCGTCGAGTGGGGGCCGCTCGGCCCGACGGTGCAGTGGGCGCTGAGCGGACAGAACCTGAGCAAGAAGATCCCGACCGGGTTTCGCGGCCGTCTCATCGTCACCGGTTTCGTGGCGACCACGACCGGCGGCATACAGACGACGCTCGGGCGCAATGGGAGCGATTTTTCCGGTTCCATCTTCGGGGCCCTGCTCGAGGCGCCGGAGATCATCATCTGGACCGATGTCGACGGCGTGCTGTCGGCCGACCCGCGCCTGGTGCCGAACGCCGAGACGATCGACCAGCTGTCCTACAACGAGGCCATGGAGCTCGCTTACTTCGGCGCCAAGGTGATCCATCCGCAGACCATGGAACCCGCCGTCGCGCGCGACATCCCGATCTGGATCCGCAACACCTTCGCTCCGCAAAAGCCCGGCACGCTGATCTGCGCGCATCCGGTCTCGGCGCTCAAGGTCAAGGGCATCACCACCATCGACCCGGTGGCGCTCGTCAACCTGGAGGGCGCGGGAATGATCGGCGTCCCGGGGACGGCGCATCGGCTGTTCGGCGCGCTGCGCGACGCGGGCATCTCGGTCATCCTGATCTCGCAGGGCAGCTCCGAGCATTCGATCTGCTTCGCGATTCCCGCCGCGCAGGCGCAGCGCGCCGAGCAGGCGGTGCGCCGCGCCTTCGATTCGGAGCTGCGCGACGGACAGATCCAGCACGTCGAGGTGGCGCGCGACCTGGCGATCCTCGCGGTGGTCGGCGACGGCATGGCCGGAGCGCACGGCGTCGCCGCCAAGGTCTTCAACTCGCTCGGCGATGCCGCCATCAACGTGCGGGCCATCGCCCAGGGCGCCTCGGAGCGCAACATCTCGCTGGTGGTCGACGGCAAGGTCGCGGCGAAGGCGCTGCGCGCGGTGCACGCCGCGTTCTATCTGTCGCCGAACACCCTGTCCATCGGGTTGATCGGCCCCGGGACCGTCGGACGGGTGCTGCTGGCGCAGATCGCGAGTCAGCTCGAGCGGCTGCGGGCCCTGAATCTCGATCTGCGCGTACGCGGCATCGCCAGCTCGCAGCGCATGCTGCTGGCGCAGAACGCCATCGATCTGGCGCACTGGCCCGCGCTCCTCGCCGAGCGCGGCGAGCCGCTCGATCTCGAGAAATTCGCGGCGCATTGCCAGGCGGAGTACATTCCGCACACGGTGATCATCGACTGCACGGCGAGCGGGGAGGTGGCCGGCCGCTATCGGGACTGGCTCGCGCGGGGCATCCACATCGTCACGCCGAACAAGAAGGCGAACAGCGGTGCGCTGCCGGCCTATCGAGCCCTCAAGGAGGCGGCGCGCAGCGCCGGCACTCATTATCTGTACGAGGCGACGGTCGGTGCGGGCCTGCCCGTCATCCAGACCCTGCGCGATCTGCGTGAGACGGGTGATGAGATCACGCGCATCGAGGGGATCTTCTCGGGCACGCTCGCCTATCTCTTCAACGTGTTCGACGGCAGCGAGTCGTTCTCCTCGATCGTGCGTGCAGCCAAGCAAAAGGGCTACACCGAGCCCGATCCGCGCGATGATCTGTCCGGCATGGATGTCGCGCGCAAGCTCATCATCCTGGGGCGCGAGATGGGGTTGACCCTGGAGCTGTCCGACGTCGAGGTGAAGGGGCTGGTGCCCGACCCGCTCGACGGCTGCAGCGTCGAGGAGTTCATGCGCCGGCTGCCGGAGTTCGACGCCGCCATGGCGGCGCTGCTGGCCGATGCCGAGAAGCAAGCGCAGGTGCTGCGCTACGTCGGGCGGGTCGAGGCGGACGGCAAGGCGACGGTCGGCCTGACGCGCCTGGACGCGAAGCACGCCTTTGCGAACATCGCGCTCACCGACAACGTCGTGCGCTACGCGACGCGCCGCTACTGCGACAACCCGCTCATCGTGCAGGGCCCCGGCGCCGGTCCCGAGGTGACGGCCGGCGGCGTGTTCTCGGATCTGCTGCGCCTCTCCGCCTATCTCGGCGCGCACCTCTGAGGACGCAAGGCGCCGCCGTGCACACCGAGGTCACCGCTTTCGCTCCCGCCACCGTCGCCAACGTCGGCATCGGCTTCGACATCCTCGGGCACACGGTCGAGGCGCTGGGCGATCGGGTGAAGCTGCGGCGCATCGATGAGCCGGCGGTGCGGATTCGCAGCGTGAGCGGCATCGCCGGCGAGCTGCCGGTGGATCCGAACAGCAACACCGCCGGCCGCGCCGTGCAGACCATGCATGCGGCGCTCAAGCTCGGCTACGGCTTCGAGATGGACATCGACAAGGGCATCCCGCTCGCTTCCGGGCTCGGCGGGTCGGCCGCCTCGGCGGTGGCGGCGGTGGTCGCCGCCAACGCGCTCATCGAGCATCCGCTGCCGCTCCTCAGGCTGCTCAAGTACGCGATGGAGGGCGAGATCGTCGCGAGCGGCTCGGCGCACCTGGACAACATCGCGCCGTGCCTGTACGGCGGCCTGGTGCTCACCGTCGGCATCGATCATCCCCGCGTGAAGCAGATTCCCGTCCCGCGCACGCTGCGCTGCGTGCTCGTCCATCCCCACATGCACCTCGCGACGCGCGAGGCGCGCGCGCTGTTGAGGAGCGACGTGACGCGCTCGGATTTCGTCTGGCAAACCGCGAATCTCGCCGGCTTCATCAGCGGCTGCTACTCGAACGATCTCGACATGATCCGCGATTCATTCAACGACGTCATCATCGAGCCGCAGCGCCAGAATCTGATCCCGGGCTTCAAGGACGTGCAGCGCGGCGCGATGTCCGCCGGTGCGCTCGGCTGCTCGATCTCCGGCGCCGGCCCCACCATATTCGCCTGGGCCGAAGTCGAGCACACCGAGGCGGTGCGCGGCGCGATGACGGCGGCGTTCTTGAATCATGGCCTCGAGTCCGACGCGTGGATCTCCGCGCTCGACAATCCGGGCGCCCGGCTGGTGAGCGGCTGATGCCGAGGGTGAGCGGCTGATGCCGGGCCTACGATACTCGAGCTCGCGCGGCGCTTCGCCCGAGGTCGGGCTGAGCGAGGCGGTTCGCCAGGGGTTGGCGCCCGACGGCGGGCTGTATGTGCCGAACCGGCTGCCCGGCGTCGACCCCGGGAGAATCGCGCGCGCCGCGCGGCTGCCCGACATCGCGCGCGGGGCGCTCGAGGGGTTCTTCGCAGGCGATCCTCTGCAGGCCAAGCTCGGCGAGATCGCCGAGGCGGCGCTCGATTTCCCGGCGCCCACCACCGCCGTGGACCGGTGCGCCGACCCCTTGTTCGTGCTCGAGCTGTTTCACGGCCCGACCGCCGCGTTCAAGGATTTCGGTGCGCGCTTTCTCGCCGAGACGCTCGAGCGCACGCAATCGGCCGTGGATGCCCCCCTCGCCGCCGCGCGCGCGCCCATGACGATTCTGGTGGCGACCTCCGGCGATACCGGCGGTGCGGTGGCGGCTGCCTTTCACCGCCGCCCCTGGGTGCGAATCGTCATCCTCTACCCCAGGGGACTGGTGAGTGCGCGGCAGGAACAGCAGCTCACCTGCTGGGACGGGAACGTGACTGCGCTGCGCATCGGGGGGACCTTCGATGACTGCCAGCGCCTGGTGAAGGAAGCCTTCCTCGACGCACGGCTCAAGGCACGGCACCGCTTCAGCTCCGCCAACAGCATCAACATCGGCCGCCTGCTGCCGCAGATGGTGTACTACGTCGCCTCGAGCCTCGAGATCGAGCGGCGCACCGGCCGCAAGGCCTCGTTCGTGATTCCCGCCGGCAATCTCGGCAACGCGTTCGCCGCCATGTGGGCCCGGGCCCTGGGGTTTCCGATCGAGCGCATCGTTCTCGCCCACAACGCCAATCGCACGGTTCCCGATTTTCTGCGCGACGGCGAGTGGCGGCCGCGTCCGAGCATTGCGACGCTCGCGTCGGCCATGGACGTGGGCAATCCCAGCAACATGGAGCGGGTTCGCGCGCTTTATCCCAGCTTCGCGTCGCTGCGCGAACAGCTGACCGCGCAGAGCGTCGATGACGCTACAATCCGCGCGAGGATTGGAGAGGACTTCATGCGATTTGGACGCGAATGGTGCCCGCACACCGCCACCGCCGCCGAGATCTACCATCGCTTGAGCGAGAGCGAGCGGCGCTCGAGCCCCTGGGTGCTGGTGGCCACCGCGCACCCGGCGAAGTTCAACGACATCGTCGAGCCCATCATCGGCAAGCCGGTGGAGGTGCCGCCGGCCCTCGCGCGGCTGCTCGCGCTGCCGCAGCGCTTCCTCGACCTGCCCCCCACGCTGGAGGCGGTCGCCGCCGCGCTCGAATGAACGATCTGCGCATCGAGCCGGCATGGATTGCCGCCGGCGCCGCCCTGCTGGTGATCGGTGCGGGCGGCTACGTGGCCATCGGCGCCTACCAGCGCCGGGCGCGGCGCAAGCAGCTGCTCGCGCGCCTCGACCGCATCGCCTACGAGTCGGCCCACCAGGTGCTGGTCCCCGACGGCATGGGCGGCTACATTCACATCGATCATCTGCTGCTCACCCCGCGCGGCCTGCTGGTGCTGGACACGCGGCGCGTGGCGGGGCTCATTTTCGGGGGCGATCAGATGAGCGATTGGACGGTCATCGGCCGGCGCCGCTTCACCTTCGACAACCCGCAGCCGGCGCTCTACGACCGCATCGCCGCGGTCAAGGCGCTGGTCGGGGAGTTCCCCGTGGAAGGGCGCTTGCTGTTCTCGAACATCGGCAAGTTCACCAAGGGCATGCCCAAGTACGTGATGATGCTGGACGGTATCGAGGTCGAGTTCCCGCAGGTCGACCGCAGCCTGAAAGGGTCGGCGGCGCTCGCGCCGTTCGCCGAGGTGTGGGGGCGGGTGGTCCCACAGCTCAAGCCGAGCCCGCATCTTTTCACCAATCTCTAGGATCCGGGTCAGAGCTCAGCCGGGGGGGCGTTCGCGCGCCGCGCCCGGCGCGCCGTCCAGCCCGAAGAGGTGCGCCGCGTTGCGCGTGGTCGCCCTTGCGACCTCCTCGAGCGGCTCGCCCCGCAGGGCTGCGACGGTGCGCGCGATGTGCGGCAGGTACATCGGCTCGTTGCGGCGCGATCTGGGCGGCGGCGCCAGGTCGCGAGGCAGCAGATACGGCGCATCGGTCTCGATCATGATCGCATCGCGGGGAATGTGCGGAACGGCCTCGCGCAAGCTCCCGCCGCGCCGCTCATCGCAAACCCAGCCGGTGATCCCGATGGACAGGGCGAGCGCCAGGTAGGCCTCGAGCTCGCGCGGACCGCCGGTGAAGCAGTGCGCCACCCCGCCGACCAGCCCCGCACGGTGCTCGGCGAGAATCGCCGTGAAGTCCTCGTGCGCATCGCGCTGATGCAGGAAGACGGGCTTGCGCGCCGCCGCCGCGAGCTCGAGCTGTGCGCTGAAGGCGGCGCGCTGCGCGGGTCGCGGCGCCAGGTCGCGAAAATAATCCAGTCCGCATTCCCCGGCCGCGACGATCTGCGGAAGCTTCAGCAGCTCCTTAAGCTCGCTGCGCAGCTGCGCCGTGAGCTCGGCTGCGTGATGCGGATGCAGGCCGGCCGTGCTCCACAGCACGCCCGGCCGCGCGGC
>Ga0335075_10011198_pt1 | contig 13572 bp, 12 predicted proteins | sample Lox_Sample_24_FD_206723 | JGI IMG/M metagenome (GOLD analysis project Ga0335075, IMG submission 206723) | Soil microbial communities from Loxahatchee National Wildlife Refuge, Florida, United States - Lox_Sample_2.4 | ecosystem: Environmental > Terrestrial > Soil > Wetlands | place: USA...
TGTGGGTCGGCTGCAGCCGAAACGACAGCAGCGTGGTGCGCGCCAGCGTGGTGAGCATCGACAGCAGCGACCACAGGTAGACGGCGATCACGCCGACGGCCAGCCCGGCGGCCCGCACCGAGGAGCGGGCCCGGACCACCAGCCACAGCGTGCCGAGCATGCACAGCGCGCCGAGCAGGGTGAACTTCAGCATCGGGAAGGTCAGCTCGGCGCCGTCGGCCGGCAGGTAGTGAAACGCGCTGCCGGTGTTACTGACCGGGTCACGGGCCGCCCGCATCAGGAACGGCAGCCAGGTGGTCGCCGCGAGCACCGCCGCGATGACGCCGATAACGGCCAGTCGGATCAGCGGATCCAGCGCAGCTCTGACGCCTTGGCGCCAGCGAGACGCCGTCAGCAACAGGGCCATCAACACCACGGTGAACGCGCTGTAGGCCAGCAGCAGGTTATAGAAGGTCGCCGCGAAGCCCAGGAAGATGCCGGCCCCGATCACCGCGGCCCACCCGCCCGACCGGGCTCCGCCGCGCAGACCCGACCAGGTCAGGATCAACACCGGTGGCAGCAGCACGGTGATCATCGCGGAGTACGGCTCCGGGGAGCTGTAGGCCAGCGCCACCGCGGCCGTTGCCGCGGTCACGATCAGCGCGTACTCGAAGCGAATCATCCGCCACCACAACACCAGTGCCACCCCGACGGCGATCGTGATCGAGGTGATCGCCCACGGCTTGAACAGCTCCCAGCCGGGGGTGCCGGTCAACGCCGCGATCCGCCCGCCGATCCAGAACCAGCCCGGCGGATAGAACGGCGGCAGCCCGAGGTAGGTCATGTCGTGCAGCGTGGCGCTGTCGGTGAGCCGTGTCAGGTATTCGGTGCGGAACTGCTGGTCGACGGAGATGCCGAACAGATAGAGCTTGGTGGCGCCCAGCGGCATCCCGAGCGTCACGACTGAGAACGCGGACACGAACGCCAGCGCCAAAAGTCTTGCCAGCAGCTGGTTTCCGCGCCGCCAAAGCCAACCGGCCGCCAGCAGCCCGACGATGCAGCCGACCTGGCCGACCGTGGTCAGCGCATGCAGCTGATTCGACGACGGATAGGCCGGCCATTGCACCCGTCCGATGGCGATCAGCGATATCACCGAGACCACCGCGGCGATCGCGATCGCGAACGCCATGTGGCCAACCGTGGCCAGCGCGTTCCGCATTTAGATGGGCAACTTGCGGAAGATCGGACGCGGGATGTGCCGCAGCACCATCATGACGTAGCGGAAAGCGCCGGGCGCCCAGACGAGTTCCTTGCCCTTGGCCGACGCGGTCACCGCCAGGTTCGCGACGTACTCCTTGTCGACGGTCAGCGGCGCTTCCTTGATGTGCGCGCTCATCCGGGTCCGCACCTGGCCGGGCCGGATGACCAGAACGCGAACGCCGCTGGGCTTCAACGCCTCACCGAGGCCGAGGTAGAAGCCGTCCAGGCCGGCCTTGGTGGAGCCGTAGACGAAGTTGGATCGCCGGACCCGTTCACCGGCGGCCGAGCTCATCGCGATGATTTGGCCGAAGCCCTGCGCGCGCATCTTCTCGCCCAGCAGCACACCGACGGAAACCGCTGCAGTGTAGTTGATTTCGGCGATCTGCACCGCCTTACGTTGGTTCTGCCAGAGCTCTTCGGCGTCGCCGAGCAACCCGAACGCCACGATCGCTACGTCGACGTCTCCGCCGGCGAAGGCGGCGTCGATCATCTTCGGGTGGCTGTCGGTTTCGGTGGCTTCGAAGTCGATCAGCTCCACCGAACGCGCGCCCGCGGCCTTCATCTGTGCGACGGCGTCGTCGCGGCCGGGGTCGTCGGGCATGGCGGCCAACACAATCCGCGCGTGCGCGTTCCGCAGGTAGCGTTCGCAGATCGCCAGCCCGATCTCGGAGGTGCCGCCGAGCAGCAGGATGGTCTGCGGATTTCCTACGGCGTCAAGCACCATCAGTGTGTCCCGAGGTGACAGGCGTTCGTAACCGCTGGGGCGATCAGGGTTGGTGAACAGCCGGGCCGGGCCGGGTTTGTCGGTGTCGTTGCATAGGGTGCGGTCATGGTCAGCCGTCGCTTTCCTCGTCGTGGGGTGGATTTGTTGTGAGGCGAGCGTACGTGTTTCGCTTGCGGCCCACCGCCCGCCAGCATGTGGCGTTGGCGGCGTGTGTCGACGCGCACCGTGAGCTTTATAACGCGGCATTGCAGGAACGCAGGGATGGCTGGTCGCACCCCAGCAAGACGCGGATCAGCTACGGGGATCAGTCGGCGCAGCTGACTGAGATGCGCGCGGTGCGCCCGGATCAGGCGGTGTGGTCGTTTTCCAGTCAGCAAGCCACGTTGCGGCGACTGAACAAAGCGTTCGCCGGCTTCTTCCGCCGAGTCAAGGCGGGGCAGACGCCGGGGTATCCCCGCTTCAAGGCTGCTCGCCGGTTCGGCAGCGTGGAGTGGCCCAAAGACGGTGATGGTGCTCGCTGGCTGCCCGAGCAACGCCGGGTGTATCTGCAGGGCATCGGCCAGGTCAAGGTCGGACTGCACCGCGAGGTGATCGGCCGGGTGAAGACGATCCAGATCAAACGACAAGGACGGCGCTGGATATTGGTGCTGTCCTGCGACGACGTCCCCACCAGTCCATTGCCGGTGACCGGTCGTCGGGTCGGTATCGACGTCGGCGTCGTGAGCTTTGCCACCACCAGTGACGGGCAGCATGTCGACAATCCGCGCTGGGCGCGCGCTGCTGCGGACCGGCTGGCCGCGGCCCAGCAGCGGCTGCAACGGGCCCGTCGTGGTGGGAAGAATCGTGCGGCCAAACGTGAAACCGTCGCTGCGCGGCATCGCAAGATCGCCAACCAGCGTAAGGACTTCCATCACAAGCAAGGTTGCGAACTCGTCGCGCGCTACGACCTGATCGTCACGGAAGATTTGAAGATCGCGAACATGCTGCGCAGGGCCAAACCCGTCCCCGATCCGGACAATCCCGGCGCGTTCTTGCCCAACGGAGCCCGAGCGAAATCGGGGCTCAATCGATCGATTAGTGACGCTGGCTGGGGCCAGTTCGTCTCGATACTGCGCGCCAAAGCGGAAGAGGCTGGGCGGGCTTGGATTGAGATCGACCCCCGGCACACCTCCGATGGGTGTGAGTGCTGCGGGCACGCAGCGCGCGACAACCGCGTCGTGCAAGCGGAATTCGCCTGCCAACGCTGCGGTCACACCGCAGCGGCAGACGAACACGCCGCACGCAATATCCTGCGGGCTGGACTGGCCCGTCATGCCCACGCGGCATGAAAAGAAGCTGGCGGCTTTAGCCGTCAGAGAAGTCACTTACAGCAGCTCCAAACGTCGGGCCATGTCCGAGACGAAGACCCGGGTGGGGTCGACCTTGCGGCGCAACGCGATCCATTCGTCGATGCGTGGATACATGGCGTGGAAGTTATCGGCACTGACCCGTGAGTCCTTGGCGGTGTACACCCTGCCGCCGAACTCCATGACCCGGGCGTCGAGTTCGTTGAGGAATTCGTTGACGCCCGGCTTGTTAGGAAAGTCCATTGCTACGTTCCAGCCGGCCATCGGGAAACTCAACGGTGCGCGGTTGCCCGGGCCGAAAAGTTTGAACACATTGAGGAATGAGTACTGGCCCTGAGTCTGAATCCAGCGGATGATGCTCTTGAACTCCTCCATCGCATCCGGTGGAACCAAGAACTGATGTTGCGCGAAACCTGTGGGCCCGTAAGCGTTGTTCCAGCCACTGACCAGGTCGAGCAGATGGTAGAACTGCGACAGATTCTGGATCTTGCCGGTGTAGGTTCCGCCCATCCGGTAATACACTTCGCAAACCGCCGTTGCCGACAATTTGTTTACCACGTTGACCGGGAAGATGTTTGGCACCGTTAACAGTTGCGGCGCATCGAATTTCAGTGGATTCTTGGCAAGTTTCTTCGGCAGCTGATCCACTTTCGCCAAGCTGCCCCGGCTGACCGTAGCCCGGCCGAGCCTTGGTGGCGGACTGATCAGGTCGAACCACGCGGCGGAGTAGGTGTAGTTGTCCTCGGTGCCGTCCAGGTGCACCGCGACCGTCTCGTCGAGATCGTGGGTGGCGATGCCGTCGGCGATGAAGTACGCGGTCTCGGTCGGGGTCATCGCAATCGAGGCCCGCAGCACGATGCCGGTCAGGCCGTTGCCGCCGACGGTGGCCCAGAACAGATCGCTCTCGTCACCGTCCGGGGTGAGGTGACGAATCTGCCCGTCGGCGGTCAGCAGCTCCATCGAGCGGACGTGGTTGCCGAAGCTGCCCGCGCTGTGGTGGTTCTTGCCGTGAATGTCGCAGGCGATCGCGCCGCCGACGGTGACCTGCCGGGTGCCCGGCAGCACCGGCACCCATAGGCCGAACGGCAGCGCCGCCTTCATCAGCTGGTCGAGGCTCACGCCGGCATCCAGGTCGGCCAGGCAGCTGCCGGCATCGATCGAATGGATCCGGTTCAGCGGCGTCATGTCGATGACCAGGCCACCGCCGTTTTGGGCGTTGTCGCCGTAGGAGCGGCCCAGCCCCCGCGCGATCACTCCCCGGCCGCCGGCGTTGGCGACCTGGGCCACCGCCTTGGCGATCACCTCACCGTCCGGCGTGGACAGCACCTCTGCCACCGACGGAGCGGTGCGGCCGAAGCCCGTCAGCCGGGTCGTGGTCGTCGGAATATCACTGCTCAACATCGACAAAAAGGGTACCCGCCCGCGCGGTCAGCTCAGCGCAGCCGGAAGATCACTGAGCGCTGCACGATGAAGTTGATCACCGTGGCGGTGCCCTGCGCGACCACAAAAGCCGCCGGTACTCGCCATGGCTCGTTCGCGAACTGGAGGTAGAAGAGGTAGTTGATGCCGACCTGGACGCAGTAGGTCAGCCCATAGAGCACGCAGACGGCGATGAAGCGTGCCTTGCTCGGCGGCGCCTGGAACGTCCACCGCCGGTTGATCAGGTAGGCGGTCGTGGTGCCGGCAACAAAGCTGATCGACTTGGCGAGGTTGACCTGCAGGCCCAGCCGGAGAAGCGCGACATAAAGGCCGAAGTCGACGATCGCCGACAGTCCGCCGGTGACAATGAAGCGCCACACTTGCGTCTTGAGCGGGAGCTGCGCGCTTGCCGCGATCTCGGCCATCGGCCGAAGTCTACGGCCGACTACTTGGGGAATTTCACCTCGAGCAGCTCGACCTGGCTTTCGCCTTGCGGCGTCGTGTAGGTGACCTTGTCGCCCTTCTTATGTCCGACCAGCGCCAGCCCCAACGGGCTGCCCGCGGTCAACGCCTCGACCTCGCCGCCAAGAGCTGTCTCTTCGATCACCGAGATCACCTGCATCTTGACAACGGCGCCATCTGAGAATTTGAGCTTCACCTCGGTGCCGAACGGCAACGTTCCGGTCCCGTCCGATGGCGCGGGCCCGGCGCGCAGCAGCCGTTCGAGTTCGACGATCCGCTCGTCGAGGCTGGCCAGCTCATCGGCGCGCTGGATGGCGTCGGCGGCGTCGGCATGATCGCTCACCGCGCCACGGTCATTTCTGACCTCGACCTCCAGTCGATCGCGTCGCTCCCGGATTCGGTCCAGCTCCGCGCTGATGCGCTCGTGCGCGTCACCCGTAAGCCCCGTGGACTCAACCTTCTTACTCAATGTTGCCGACCTGTTCTTCCGCCCCGACGGCGGTTGCCATTATGAAGTGCCAAGACTGTATTGCACGTAAGCCGATTATTCATGCGTTCGTTGCGGGTTGTACGACGTTTCTGCGCGACGGCTTGAGTTCGACAACCCGGCCGTGCATGTGACTAGGCTGAGAGAAAATGCGCCTCAGCTCAGCTGAGACACGCCCATGTCCAATAAATTCTGGTTTCCAGCAAAGCCTTCCGGCAGTTGCTGTTGTGCTCAAATAGATGCGTTCAACTGGGCGCCCAACGGGCCAATGAGCTTGCTACGCAGAAAGTTGTTGAACCGATCTTGAATCAGTTGTCTAATTTTCTGGACGCGCGTGCGCCCAAGAGCTAACTTAAGCCCGGCTGAGGGTGACCGCATCAGCGATTTCGGGAGGCGAGGCCCAGCCGTGGCAGGACACGGCGAAGACCCTTTACACCAGAGGGGACCGCGGCCCAGGGGAAACCCTGGGCCGCGGTTTACGTTTCGGCTACACCCAGGTTCAGGCCGACCGCCGTCGCCCGGTGCAGAGGTCAAGGCGAAACAGGTCGTTGAAGGGCTTGTGCCGCATCAACAATCGCCGGGTGGTTGAGAGTCAACGGTTCGACACGGACCGACTTCGGTTGAATCCAGCTGCCCAATACAGTCCAGAACGGCCGGTGATAGGACCACCAGGACACCGCTTGCCATGCCCGATCGCCGGTGTGTGGATCGGTCTCAGACCAGATGCGGTGACCCCAGGCTTGAGTGAACGTGAGATTCCGAGTGACAACCTGCGTCGGCCTTAAGCCCAGCCGCACCAGCTGGGCGGGATCATCGAGATCAAGAACGCGCAAATCGTCGGGCAGCTCGTAGGTTCCGAGCGCTCGCTGCGCGCCGGGCAACTGAGGAAAGTCCAGCATCGATGGCTCCCAGCGGGCGAGGTTGCCGAAGGTCTCGCCGCACGCGGCTTCGGCCAGACGCGACAGGTACCACACGTGATAGTCCGGGTGATCGATGCGGCCGCCGCGCTGGGGACGATGCTCATACAGCGGATGCCCCGGCTGGCCGGCTCCAGCGGCGGGCAGGTACGGGAAGACGCGATAGGTCAACACTCAGGCGGTACTGACCCAGGTTTCGGCGTCGAGGGCTTCCAGCACCGGTGACGGTCCCGACAATTGCAGCACGTCGATGGGCCGGGCACCGCCGAGGTAGCTGTTGGCGCTATCGAGCCACGTTGCGGCGGCGGTTTCGCCCCAGACGAGGCGTGCCCGGGCGAGCACGTGCTCGAGGTCGATGAGCAATGGCGCGGCGGCCGGACCGGGTCGCTCATCGCCTTTAATCCATCGCGACGGCTGCGAGCGATTCACGCCGACCAGATCAGCGAGCTGCGCGCCGCCGAAGGCGTCGGCCAGATAGCGGACGCGGGCGGCGGATAAGGGGTCGTCAGCGGCTGATCGCGCTGACGTTCGGTTTGGCCTTGGCTGTGCTGTGGCAGGCATGGCACTATCCTACCCAACAGATTCGTTGGGCAGTAGCCACCGTGTAGGCCCTGGTGCGGTTGGTCATCTACACCCAGTACGCCACCGGCGCGCGGTATTGCCGCAGCAACCACCCAAACGATCAAATTCAAACGAGTTCTTGCTAAACCTGTGACGCGGCTGAAGGGGTTTGGGGCTTAGCTCAGTCGCGACGCGCCGAATCGCCGAAAATCTCCGGTTTTCAGCAAACTCTTCCGTAAGTTGCTGTCGCTGACGAATGCATCTCTCAGCTCCGCTCGAGCGAGCGAACAAGCTTGCTGCGCAAGCGAGTCCGTAAAACTTCCAACGTGATCTTGAATCTATCGTCCAAATTTCTGGACGTAAGTGAGTCGGAGGGTTAACTTAAGTGCGGCTAAGGGAGAGGCCATCGTTCCAGCAACACAGGGCGGGAAGGCACGTTCATGTCTGGACAACACAGCAAGAAGAATCGTCGATCAAATTTGCCGCTGGCAAGGGTTGGACATGGGCCGGATCGGCACCGGCAACACAGTGGCAGAGCGCCACACACGGGAGGGAAAATCACAGTGAAGAACACCATGCGCACGCTCGCGCGTGCTTCCGTCGTCGCCTGCGGACTCAGCATCGCCGCGGCGGTACCGGCGGCCTGGGCCGACGTCGAGATCACCTACGACGGGAAGGTTATCTTCGACAATTTCGACAACACACACCCGTTCGGGTCCAGCGACCTCGGCACCGCCGCTGAATCGGGCACCAACAACGACTGGGCAGAGGTTTACGGACCCGCTTCCTACGCCAGCGACGTTGGGCTCGCCAACGACAGTGGCGCAGGCGACTCGGGTGACATCGCGCTGTACCAGGGCACGGTGGCGCCCAGCGCCTTCTATGGTTCAGAGGGGGCGTTGATCACCAATGCCACTAACAGCAACGCGGAGGTCTACGGCGGCGGCAACGCCATTATCAACGACTTCGCACCGCAGTTCGGCAGTAATCCCGGTGTCGTCACCGGCAGCGCGGCGACCGCCGAAAACGGCGGTACCGCGCTCATCGGCAACGACGGGCTGACCAACGGCCTCACCAGCATGACGGGTGACTACGCCACCGCCAACGGCACGTCCAGCGGCACGTCCAGCGTTGCGGAGATTCTGGACGGCAACTACGACACCTCCGACGCCGCCAACACGGGGTTCAACCCGACGACGTTCGAAGGTGGGTCGGCCGTCGATGTGGCCAACAACAGCTACGCCTACGCCAGCGGCGCGGGCAGCGCGGCCAACGTCGAGGGCGGCGAGGTAGGCGGCGTCCCGCTGAGCGGGGGGCCGGCGATCACCAACGCCGGGGACGTGGTCACCGACGGCAAGGTGTTCGACGTGCTGACCAGCAACACGTACGACATCAACGGGGCGCCGGAGTTCGGCGCAGCCACGGCAGCCACGGCAGCGGACGCCACCGCTGCGCACGGCAACCTGCTGGCCGAGATGATGCCGGAGTTGTTCAGCGGCACCGCCGCTGCGTCGGGCGGCTGGCTGGCCGACCTGATGTCGCTGTTCTAAATCGCAAGACATAACGGTCACCTCGCCGGGGGGCGGCGCGCCTGGCACGCCAGGCACAAACCAGCCGTAAACGCCCGGCTAAGACCCTTTACACCAGAGGGGATCGCGGCCCAGGGGAAACCCTGGGCCGCGGTTTACGTTTGGAGCCGCTCGATTACACCCAGTACGCCACGCGGGCGCGGTACTGGCGCATCGCGAAAGCCGCCACCACCCAACCGATCACGGTCAGCCCGATCACCACCGCCCAGTGCCGCAGTTCTTGGTGTGAGCCGAGAAGCGGCGCGCGCACAAGATCCAAATAATGCAGCAGCGGGTTGAGTTCGACGATCTTCGACCACTGTCCGGCACCCTGCGAGCGCAGCGTGTCGTCGTTCCAGATGATCGGGGTCATGAAGAACAGCAACTGCACGATGGAAAACAGCAGCGGCCCGATGTCGCGGAAGCGCGTCGCCAGAATGCCGAAACACAGCGACACCCACACGCAGTTGAGCACGATCAGCCCCAGCGCGGGAATCACCGAAAGGTCCGCCCACGACCACGGTTTGGGAAAGATGATCGCGATGACGACGTAGATGACGATGTTGTGCGCGAACAAGATCATCTGCCGCCACACCAGCCGGTAGACGTGCACGCTCAGCGGGGTCGGCAATTGCTTGATCAATCCCTCGTTGGCGACGAACACCTCGGCGCCCTCCAGGATGGAGGCGTTGATCAGATTCCAGATGATCAGCCCGAGCGTGACATACGGCAGGTGCACGGACAGCTGGAGATGAAACAGCTTGGAATACAGGCCGCCCATCGCGACCGCCGTGGTAGCGGTGGCGATGGTGATCCAGAACGGTCCGAGCACCGAGCGGCGGTAGCGCTGCTTGATGTCCTGCCAACCCAGATGCAGCCACAGTTCGCGGCGGCGATAGCCGTCGACCAGATCACCCCAGGCGCGAGTCATTGTCTTCGACTGTGCCGCAGCGTCAATGATGGTCATTCGGGCCTTCCGAACTGTTCGCGTCGTCCCAGCCGGCGCAGCCGCAGCCACTCCAGCAGACCCTTCGGGTCACGCCGCGACACTAGGAAAAACCAGCCGAACCGCACCCATTCCTGGACCAGCAGCTTGCGCAGACCCGGCTGCGCCAGCAGGTAGCCACGATTGCGGTAAGTGAAGTACCGCTTCGTCGGGTCGTCCGGATATTGGGTGTGCATGCGCCCCGCGAGAATCGGTTTGAACTCGGCCGAGCCACACGGGTGCAGATAGGCGGTGTTCAAACAGGTTCCGAACGGCAAGCCGGACCGGACCAGCCGACGGTGCATCTCAACCTCGTCGCCGCGGACGAACAGTCGCAGGTCCGGCACACCGATCGCCTCGAATGTCGACGCCCGAAACAGCGCGCCGTTGAACAGCGATGCGATGCCCGGCAACAGGTCTTGATCCTGCGTGGTGCGCAATTCGCTGACCAACCTGCGCCAGACCAGGCCGCGCCGCAGCGGAAACGCCAGCCGCGCAGGGTCATCGGCGTTGCACACCATCGGCGACACCTCGGCCAGCCGATGCTTCTCGGCACAGGCCAGCAGCGTCGTTAGCACTTCGCCGTCTTGCGGGTGGCCGTCGTCGTCGGCGAGCCATACCCAATCGGCGCCGGCGGCCAGCGCGTGCAGGATGCCGAGCGCGAAACCGCCTGCGCCACCCAGGTTTCGACTTGAGGGTAGATACGTCGTCGGGATAGGTTGACCGTCCACCAATTCGCGCACCCGGTCTTCACTGGCGTTGTCGACCACGATCAGCCGGTCCGGCAGCCGGCTCTGGGTGGTCAGCACATCCAGCGACTTGGCCAGTTCATCGGGACGCCGGTGGGTCACCACGACGGCGCACACCGTTTCATTCATCGACAGTGGCCGTTTCAGAAAGTACTTCGCGCACATGCCGCGCGGCGTCCTCGCCTTCATAGGCGCGCACGACGTCCTCGATGCCGCCGGTCATCCTGATGATGCCGTGGTCGATCCACATCGCGGTCTTGCACAGCCGGGCCAGGAATTCATTGGAATGGCTGGCGAACACCAGGATTCCGGAGCGCTCGACCAGCCGTTGCAGCCGGGACTGCGCCTTTTTGAGGAAGTCGGCGTCGACGGCGCCGATCCCTTCGTCGAGTAGCAGGATTTCCGGGTCGATGCTGGTGACCACACCCATCGCCAGCCGGACCCGCATACCGGTCGAGTAGGTGCGCAGCGGCATGGACAGGTAGTCGCCGAGTTCGGTGAATTCCGCGATCTCATCGACCTTGGCCAGCATCTGCTTGCGGGTCTGCCCGAGAAACAGACCGCGGATGATGATGTTCTCGTAGCCGGAGATCTCCGGGTCCATGCCGACGCCCAGATCGAACACCGGCGCCACCCGACCGCTCACGGTGGCGGAGCCGCGGGTCGGCTCGTAGATGCCCGAAAGCAGCCGCAGCAGCGTCGATTTCCCGGCGCCGTTGTGGCCGACCAGGCCAACGCGGTCGCCGAGGTCTAGGGACATGGTGATATCACGCAACGCCTCGATGACAACGACATTGGACGCGTTGCGTCCGATCGTGCCACCCAGGAATGTCTTCTTCAGCGAGCGCGATTTGGCGTCGAAGATGGGGAACTCCACCCACGCGTCGTGGGTCTCGATATACGGGCCAGCTCGCGTCACCGATGTCGCCTACAGGTATTGCCCGGTGCCCGAACCGTGCCCGCCGGGCCTGCCCCCCATACCCGGGGGAAGACCGCGTTGCTCGCGCATCTGCTCGAGCTGAGCGCGCGCGGCCATTTGCTGGGCGAACAGCGCGGTCTGGATGCCGTGGAACAGCCCTTCCAGCCAGCCGACCAGTTGGGCCTGCGCGATGCGCAGCTCAGAGTCGGACGGGGTGGCGCCTTCGGTGAACGGCAGGGTGAGACGGTCGAGCTCTTCGCGCAGCTCGGGCGCCAGCCCGTCTTCGAGCTCCCGGATGCTGGTCGCGTGGATCTCGCGCAGCCGGTTGCGGCTGGCGTCGTCGAGGGGCGCCGCCCGCACTTCCTCGAGCAGCTGTTTGATCATCGTGCCGATCCGCATCACCTTGGCCGGCTGCTCGACGAGGTCGGTCAATGATCGGTCATCGTCGTCGTCCTTTGCGGCCGCCATCAGCTGCGGGTCGAGGCCACCGATGACCTCGATGCCGTCGTCGTCGTTGCCGTTAGTCAATCCAGTCACCTCTAGTCACGGTTTGGGTGCGCGCTGAGGACCCAGCCACTCGTAGATCCAGGCGTCACCCTTGTCGTAGATCTTCGTCCACCACTTCGATTGGTCTATTGACACTAGTCCGTCGGGCACCTTGAACCCGCGAACCGTCGGGGCGCTGGTCAGGATGTAGCGAATATTCAGTGCCCGGATGGCTTCAGGCACCAGCGCCCGCACCTCGTCGGGTACCCCCGGTCGCGCGTCGGCATCGGCGTAGGCCCAAAAGATGTAGCGGTAATAGCCGGGACCCGTCTGCTGTGGGTAGTCGTAGTGGGTCCACAGCGGGTGCAGGTTGGCGACCGCGTACATCCACGCAGTGCCGTCGACGTTGGAGTTGCCGATCAGGGTGTCCCGGGCGCCCGGCAGGGTGGCCAGGTGAGCCATCGCGTCGAGGTCATCCTGGTTGATGATCACTGAGTCGTACTTGTCACCGAACAGCACCAGGTGCCGATAGAGGTAGTGCCGCCCGGTGAGCACAGTGGTCATGACCAGCAGTAGTACTGTGGCCGAAACCCACACGGCCGCAGGCGCTTTGACGAATCTCCTACCAACCGCCACGGCCGCCATCGCTATTGCGAACACCGCTATCCCCGCCATCGGCGTCACTAGCATCGTCACCACCGCCGTCAGCCGTCGCGGATCGTTGTAGAAGAACTGGCTGAACATTTCGATGGTGGCGCCGAGGGGATTGTGAAACGGCGCTCCCGAGTAAATGGTCGCCACGGTCAACACCAGCCAGAGCACCGGCGGCCACCAGATGCGCTTGTACAGCAGGATCGCCATGCCGATCGCGCTCAGCGTGACGAGGGTGTACTGGATCGGGAAGTCGTTGAGGTGGCGGGTGTGCAGGAAGAGCGCATCGATGACGCCCTGCTTGACGGTCTTGAAGCTGGGGAACGCGTGCCCGGCGATGATGTCGGCCTGGCGGGCCACGCCGAGGAACTGCGGAGCCAATATCAGCGCCGTCGGCACGGCCACCAGGGCCAGCGTCAGCAGGTCGGCCCGCAGTCCGCGCACCGGATGCCGCCGCGCGTCGAAAAGCCACCACGCCAACAGGAACAGGATGACGACGAACCCGCCGGTGAGGTGTACCGACAGGACGCCGATGAGCGCCAGCACGGCCGTCGGGATGCGGTCGCGATGCCGACACGTCGAGGTGATCAGCACGAACGTCGGGATCGCGACTCCGTACGCCGCCAGGTTCGGCATCGCGGCGACGCCGAACTCGACGTAGGGCACCGAGGTGAACGACGCCGACAGCGCCGCCGACGTGGCGGCCGCTCCGGCGGCAAGCCACACCGTGGTGATCCGCCGCAGCAGAAACCAGGTCAGCATCGCCGCGCTGGACGGAAACAGCCATACGGACGCGGCGACCGAACTCACGGTGTAGCCAGTGGTGGGCGCCGCCCCGGTGAGCTGACAGAACACCGCGGTCAGCGCGTGAAACACCGACGGGTAGTACAACGGTTGGTGAGTTTCGACGTTGCGTAGCTCGCCCATGTGGGTGGACGACGCCTGGCCGGTGTCGAGGATGAAGCGCACCTCGTTGGCATGCCAGACCGCGTCCCAGGTGCTGGGAATGGACTGCCAATGCGTGATACCGCGGTAGGCCGCCCACATGATCAGCAGGCC
>Ga0335075_10011199_pt1 | contig 13570 bp, 9 predicted proteins | sample Lox_Sample_24_FD_206723 | JGI IMG/M metagenome (GOLD analysis project Ga0335075, IMG submission 206723) | Soil microbial communities from Loxahatchee National Wildlife Refuge, Florida, United States - Lox_Sample_2.4 | ecosystem: Environmental > Terrestrial > Soil > Wetlands | place: USA: Florida...
TCAACGCCGTCACTCCTCGTTGGGATACGTTTCCCCGATGGAGTACGAGCAATCAGCTACACCTTAACTCCGTGTCCACTTTTCGTGGGGAACTCCAGAGTCCTGCACATACCGCCGTCGCCGAATTGCGACCATCAAGATCTGGAAGGAGCGCTAGAGTGTTATCTGCGCTTTTATTGGGCGCCGCGGTGCAAGGGTAAGGTGTATCACCAGATCAACCTGTCGCCGGGCGGCGATTGGCAGAAGAATTATCGCATCCCCGATCTTGTATTGTTCCTTCCGCCGCGCTTCGGCATTGATCGCAACGAATACTTCGAGGGCGCTCCGGACGCGGTAGTTGAGATCCACAGTCCCGGCGATGAAGCGTATGAGAAATTGCCGTTCTACCGCGATCTGGGCGTCCCCGAAGTGTGGATCATTCAGCGCGATAGCCGCGAGCCGGAAATCCACGTCTTCAAGCACGGCCGCTACAAGAAGCAATCGGCCACGGCCCAGGGTTGGGTTCGCAGTCCGAACCTGGGGATCGAATTGGCCGGAGTGAAAGGCAAGTTGGCCGTGCGCTTGGCTGGCGATGATTCGACACGTCAAGATTTGCCGACCGAGTGATGTCATGTTATCAGCGCACCAGCTGCCGTAACAGCGGCGAGCCGGCGATCACCCGCTGCCCGGCGTCACTAAGGAGGTGGATAAATAGTTCCAGTTTCGTTAAGCGCAACCCTTCGGGAGAATGTTCCCATTTTTCTAGGGCATCTGCCAAAGCACGCAGGCCACCGGCACCGATATCGTTGCCACACAGATTCAAACACTCCAGCCGGCCCAACAAAGGCGAACTCGCCAAAGCCCAAATGCCGCCGTTGCCTATGCGATTGTGCGAAAGGTTCAGTTCGGTCAAGCACGTCAGGTGTTTCGAGACGACGAGAGCGCGCACTCCTGGGCTTCCCAGATCATTCTCACTGAGATCGAGAGAACGCAGACGACGGAGATACTGGCTGTCCGCCAGCGCCGCCACATACCCAATTGGGGAATAGGAGACTTGCCGGAAAGAGGGATCCGTCAAACGCAAGTGCTGGATAGGGGCGTGGCGAAAGAGTTGGCTGGCGCGCGATAGAAACTTATCAGCCGACATGCCGATGTAGTGAATGAAGCCGCGATGAAATTCCCAGTTTTTTACCAGCCGGCGAATCGGCCGTACCCATTCCTCGTCCCATTCATTGAGGATCTGATTTTCGCGTCGTACCAGTTCGGTTCGTCGTTGCTCAGGCAGTTGCCCGCCGGCAAGGGCGCACTGAATGCGGATGAACTCGGCGCGGGCGATGCTGTTGGGGTCGCCCTGTTCCTCCAGCCAGTCGGCGAAGATCAAACGCGGCGCATCATCGTCGGGATGAGCGAGGATGTCTTGCAGAAAAGCGTCGGCGTGCGTCATGGTTTCCTCTATCGCCGGCGGCGATCATAGCTGCACCGCATTGCCGAAGCGTTTCCGCAACAACGTTTCTTGCGTATCGGTGAAGACGTTGCCGCGCAGATCGAGGTTCCGCATCCGCCGCCACGCTGCGGCCGCCAGCGCTTCGGCCCCGGCCTTGCCGATGCGGTTGTCGTTGAGATCCAGCGTGGTCAGCCGCGTCAGATGCGGCGACTGAGCCAAAGCCTTGGCGCCGCCGTCGCCGAGAAGGTTCTTCTTCAACAACAGCGTCGTCAGCCGTGCCAGGTTCACCGAAGAGGCCAAGATGCGGGCGCTATCTTCTTCCAAAAACGCATCGCTGAGGTCCAGGCAAGTCGGCTTCCGCAGATGCTCGGATTCCGCCAAAGATCGAACACTGTCCACGCCAATGAAATTACTGGCGAGGCGCAAGGTCCGCAAGTGATCGAGGTTCCCTGACTCCATTAAGGACTTTCGTCCAGGGCCACCAATGCCGTTGCCGCTGACATCGAGAACGCGCAGGCGTGTCAGATAGGGAGATTCGGCGAGCGCCTTCGCTCCCGTGTCGCGGATGTTGTTGGAACCGACATCCAGATGCCTCAACGAGGACAGGTTCGGCGAGTCGGCCAGTGCCCTGATTCCCGTCGATCCCAAGTTATTGCGACGTAGATCTAGCAGGGTCAGGTTAGTGACTGACGAGGAGTGCGCCAGCAATTCCGCCTCTCGGCTCTCGGCGTTGATGTTGCGTAGTATCAGAGCGCGGAGACTCGCGCGCGGTAGGGATTGAAGGAGAATAGGTAGGATGATCGGCAGACTAAGCTCACTCAAATCCAGACTTTGTAGCTGTGGCGGCAGTTTGAGATCCGCAAGTCTTCTCTGCGTGTCGGTCTGTAAATGGGGTTGAACTCCAGCGACATTGAGATCGGTCAAATGGGACAGAGAATTGGGCTGGAACAAAGCATCTAGGCCACCCAAGCCGAGGTTGTCTCCGGCCAAGCTCAAGACTTTCAGACTGTTCGCCGGATTCGCCTGCGCCAACAAACGAGCGGCAGTGTCCCCCAAGGCGCGGTTTCGACTCAAATCGAGACGTTGCAATCGTGCAAACAGCGGCGAGCGGATGAGCGCCTGGATGCCCGGCGTGTTGATGTCGTTGCCGTCCAGATTGAGGGCGCTCAGTTGATCCAAGTGCGGCGAGGTCAGCAATTGTTGCAGCGAGCGATCGTTGAGCTGGCAGCGACTGAAATCCAGCGCCGAGACCCAGTGAAGTTGCGGGCACGCCGCCAGCTTCGGCACATCGTTGCGATGAAGCAACAAATGCAACGAACTCAAGGGAGCGAAGTCGAACAAGCTCTCGGCGTTTGTCAGCAAGTTGTCGCTGCGGATGCGAATGTGTTCGACGAAGCCGCGCGAAAAGCGCCAGTCCTCGGCGATGCCGTGCAGCGGCTGCGTCCATTCGTTTTCGTGTTCCGCCAACAGGTCCGCCGCCTCGTCTTCGAGACGATCGCGCGCCGGATCATCGTCCGGCAATTCGTCGAGGCGGCACTGGATGCGGATAAAGTCGGCCCGCGCGGCGCGGGCAGCGCCGCCTTGTTCTTCGAGCCAGTCGGCGTAGATCAAGCGCGGCGCGTCATCGTGCGTTGCTTCGCGGATAGCTTGCAGAAAGGCTTGTTCGTGATTCATGAGCGTCCGCTTCCCCCTAGTAGGAAGACGTTCCTCGTGGAAACGAGACCGAGTTGGATATCGACACGATACTCTAGGTGGGTGATGGAGCGTAGATTTGGAGAGGTTCTTAGGGCATCAATGCCGGCCCAGGAAAAGTAGTTGTTTTGCAGAAAGATCTTCCTCAGGTTGACTACATAGGGAGACTCCGCCAAAGCGTGAAGAGCGCGATCGGAGAGTCCGTTGTCCGACAAATCCAGAACAGTCACGTGTTCAAGCCACGGCGCGCGTGCCAGCGCTTCCACCCCCTTATCGCCGAGGGAATTCCGCCCCAAGTAGAGCGCGGACAGGCCGTACAAATAGGGAGAAAGCGCTAGCGCCACCGCTTCCGCAGCCGTCAAGGGAGCATCGTAATAATCCGTGAACGACAACACAGACAGTCCGGCCAATTCCGGTTCTTTAGCCAGATGGTCGGCGCATCTCCCCGCTCTCCACAGCCGCAGCTCGCGGAGCGGGACAAGGCGTTTCAGATGTTCCGCATGACGAAGGAAATCCTCCGCATCCAGTGCGAGGACATCCACGAAACCCCGCTGGAAGCGACGCAAACCGTCGGGGTGATATTCTTCTCCCATCCATCGTTCGCCGTAGCGGTCGCGCCAGGGGCCGACAATGGCACGCAGCGGCCCAACCCATTCGTTCCAGTGCTTGCGCAACAGACCCTCCGCTCGCGGCAGCAGAATGGGCTGATCGGGCTCCTCATCTGACAAGCGCGCCAACCGGCACTGAACGCGGATGAACTCGGCCCGATCGGCTTGACCGTGTTCCTCCAGCCAATCGGCGAAGATCAGACGCGGCGCATCATCGGCCGGTGTTTCGCGGATCGCCTGGATGAACGCTTCCTCATGTGTCATGATGTGAATCTCTTGTTCTTCCAGCGATCCTCCGCGCATCGATCAGGGTACCGTAAACGAAAAGGACCATAACATCACCGGCGCCGCTCATCGTCATGGTATCATCCTTCCGGTTGGTAAACCATGCGACAGCCGGCCCACAAGACCGTATCATTCCGTTGAACGATGCCGCCGATGCGGAGAGGAATCGCGCATGCCCTTGCCTTTCGATGCAACGCTCAAGGATTTGGTGAAAAACCACCTGGCCGATTGGCTCGCCATCCTTGGCGAGCCGGCCACCGAGCCGATCCGTGTCCTTACGCCCGATCTGTCCACGGTCTCGGCGTTCGCCGACATTGTTTTTTGCCTCGGCGAGCGCATCCTTCACATGGACTTTCAGAGCGGCGGGGACGCTCACCTCCCTCGGCGCGTTCTGATGTATAATACCCTGCTGTACGATCAATACGGCCTCCCGGTGCATAGCATCGTGGTCTTGCTTCACCCGCGGGCCGATCGCTCCGACTTGACCGGGACGGTGAGCTATACGGGACGACCGGGGCGAGGCGAGTTGACGTTTCGCTTCGAGGTCGTCCGCTTGTGGGAGGTGCCCATTGATGTTTTGCTGCAAGGCGGCTTGGGGACGTTGCCGTTGGCTCCCCTGGGACAAGTGCCCCAGGGAGCAGTCCCGGAAGAGGTGATGCCTGGCGCAATCGAGCGGCTGCGGGAACGCATCCAAACCGAATCGCCGCCATCGGAAGCAGCCAAGTTGCAGACGGCGGCTTTCGTGTTGACGGGCCTGCGTTGGGACCGTGATCGCGCAATCCAGTGGTTTCAGGGAGTAAGTGCCATGATGGAATCCGATACCTATTTGTACATCCTCGAACAAGGTGGAGCCAAAGAGGCGCACAAGTTTCTACTCCGCTTAGGACGCAAAAAATTTGGCGAAGCCGATGAGAATGTCCGCATGATGGTGGAGAGCATCACCGATGTCGAGCGCTTAGAACGCATGGGAGAACACTTGCTGGAAGTTTCTTCTTGGCAGGAACTCCTACGAACCTCCTGAAGGAGCATGTGCCATGATAGGCGAAGAATCCGATACCTATCAGTACATTCTCGAACAAGGCCAGCTCATTGGAGCGTGGAAGATCTTGCTCCGCCAGGGGCGCGAACGATTCGGCGAAGCCGACGAGAATGTTCGCCTCGCGCTAGAGAGCATCACCAACCTTGAGCATCTGAAACGCATGAGCATACGGTTGTTGCAAGTTTCTTCTTGGCAAGAGCTACTACAAACCCCCTGAAAGGAACGTGCCGGCCGTATCATGAACAGCTTCACCGAACTGCAACGCGACCATCTCGCTCGCCATCTGCGCAAGCACCTGGCCGGCGAAGTGCGCTTCGACGCCGCCTCGCGGCACTTGTACAGCACCGACGCCAGCATCTATCGGATGGAACCGCTCGGCGTGGTCATTCCCAAAAGCGCCGAAGACATCGTCGTCACCGTGCAGATTGCGGCCGAGGCGCAGGTGCCGATCACGGCCCGCGGCGGCGGAACCAGCCTATCCGGCCAATCGATCGGGCCTGGAATCGTCATCGATTGCAGCAAGTATCTCAACGCCATCCTCGACATCGACGCCGCTGCTCGCGTTGCCCGAATCCAGCCGGGCGTGGTTCTCGATACGTTCAACAATGCCCTCGCCAAGCACGATTTGCAGTTTGGCCCAGACGTGGCAACTGCGAGCCGGGCGAACCTAGGCGGCATGATCGGCAACAACTCCGCTGGGGCGCGCTCGATCGTTTACGGCAAAACCGTCGATCACGTTCGCCGGCTCGGCGTCGTGCTGGCCGACGGCAGCCGGGCCAGCTTCGGTCCCCTTCGCCCCGATGAGTGGGAACACCGCGGCGAAGCGCGCGGACTGGAGGGCAGCATTTTTCAGCAAGTGCGGGACATTGTGCGGCAAGAGCGCGAGGAGATCGAGCGGCGCTTCCCGCGTATCCTTCGGCGGGTCAGCGGCTACAACCTCGATGTGTTGTCGGCGGGATTGAACGCAAACGGCGAGCCGCCGGGTTCGTCCCGGCGGGCCGTGGGGTTGCACCAGTTGATAGTCGGCAGCGAGGGAACGCTGGCCGTCATCACCGAGGCGGAGGTGGGTTTGCTGCCGCGGCCGAAAGTGCGCGGCCTGCTTGTGCCCCAGTTCGCCACGTTCAGCGCGGCCATGGACGCCGTGGCCGCCTGCCTGGAGATGCAGCCGTCCGCCGTGGAATTGATGGATCATTTGCTCCTGCAACTGACGGCCCAGAACTTGGCTCTGCGGGACACCATGAAGGCCATCCAGGGCCAGCCGCAAGCCGTCCTCATGGTGGAATTCAGCAGCGACGATCCGGCCGAGGTTGCCGATCGCGTCGAGCGATTGCGGCGGCGCTTGGCGGGCGTGAATGGATTGACGGCGGCGGTTCCGGCGCTTGATCCATCATTGCGTGATCCGCTGTGGAACCTGCGCCGCGCCGCCATGCCGCTGTTGTACAGCATGACCGGCGATCGCAAGCCCGTCACGTTCATCGAAGACCCGGCCGTCGAGCCGCGGCATCTGCCGGAGTTTGTCGCCCGCTTCCGCGCCTTGCTGCAAAGCCACGGCACCGACGGCGCTTTTTACGGCCATGCCAGCGTCGGCTGTCTGCACATTCGTCCGGTGCTGAATTTGAAGGATGCCGGCGACGTGGCCCGCATGCGCCGCATCACCGAAGAAGTCACCGATCTGGTTTTGGAGTACGGCGGCTCACTCAGCGGCGAGCATGGCGACGGCCTGGCACGCAGCGAGTGGAACGAGAAGATGTTCGGCCCCGCCGTCTACCGGGCGTTTTGCCGAGTCAAGCAAGCATTCGATCCCAAATCTCTGCTTAATCCCGGCCGTATCGTGCATGCGCCGCCGATGACCGACAACTTGCGTTACGGGCCGCCTTATGACCCGATCGAGCCGCCCACTGTCTTCGATTACAGCCGGCAAGAAGGTTTTCTGCGCTCCATCGAGCTGTGCAACGGCAACGGCGCTTGCCGCAAGTTGCAAGGAGGGACCATGTGCCCCTCCTATCGCGCCACCCGCGACGAGAAGGACACGACGCGCGGACGGGCCAATGCCCTGCGACTAGCGCTGGCCGGCCGGCAACCGCTGGAAAACAACCGCGAGGTCTACGATGTCCTCGATCTGTGCTTGATGTGCAAGGGCTGCAAGGCCGAGTGCCCCAGCAACGTCGATGTCGCCAAACACAAGGCCGAATTCCTCAATATCTACTATCGGCATCGTTCGCGTCCGCTTTCGCACTGGCTTATGGCCGGCATCCACCGCCTGAACCGGCTCGGCGCTCCGCTGGCCCCCGTGATCAATTTCCTGCAATCGCGGCGCTCGCTCCGCTGGCTCATGGAAAAAACGGCCGGCATCGATCGCCGCCGCAGCCTGCCTCCACTCCATCGCCAACACTTCCGCCGCTGGTTCGCCCGGCACACTGCCGACGCTGCGGCGGGCCGGCGCGGCCGGGTGCTGCTGCTCGCCGATTGCTTCACCACCTACAACGAGCCGAACATCGGCCGCGCCGCCGTGCGCGTCCTTGAACGCGCCGGCTACACCGTCGAGATGGCCGATCTGGTCTGTTGCGGCCGGTCCATGATTAGTAAGGGTTTCCTGGATCAGTCGCGGACGCTGATTCAGGAGCAGGCCGGCGTTCTGGCCCAGCGTTTGGCCGACGGCACGCCGCTATTGGGATTGGAGCCGAGTTGTTTACTGACCCTGGCCGACGAATGGACCGAGCTGTTGCCGGGAACGCAGACGAAAACCATCGCCGCCGCCGCTCACTTGGCCGACAACTGGCTGGCAGAACAGATCCGCAGCGGACATTGTGAGCTGCCGCTCCGGCCACGCCCGCAACAATGTCTTCTGCACGGCCACTGTCATCAAAAAGCGTTGCTCGGCGCCGGCGGCACGGCTGCGGCGTTGCGGCTGGTTCCGCAACTCGACGTATCGGTCCTGGACAGCGGCTGCTGCGGCATGGCCGGCTCCTTCGGCTTCGAGCGCGAGCATTACGACCTGAGCGTGCAAATCGCCAACCTCGCCTTGCTGCCAGCCTTGGAGAAAGCACCGGAGGCGCTCGTGGCCGCGCCGGGCACGTCCTGCCGGCATCAAATCAAGGATTTGGCGCAGCGGCACGCGCTGCATCCGCTGGAAGTGCTGGAGGAACAGCTGGCGGAAACGAGTGTTTCCCTCGGTTAAAGCCAGCGGACAAAACCGATGCTGCTAATCGGAGCCGCGCCCGTAACGGAACGGTTGGCAATACCGCTCCCTTACAGGCGCGGTTCGGCCAGTATCATTCGCCGTCGCGGCGGTGCTAGCGCAAACGTAGCCAATACCACCACTGCGAAGGCGACGTGCAAACCGTTAATGACCGCGGGCGACCAGTCCACGAAGATCAAGTTGTGCATAAGCCGGCCGACAAACGATTCACCGCTCACCGTTTGTCCGGCCAATGTGCGGAATTGTCTCTCCCAGCGCGTCAGCGGACATTCGATATCCAGAATGGCTTCCCCGCCTACAATGACGATCGCGATCAGGTGCGTCCAGCGGAACCACGGATTGCGGACCCATCGCCAGCGCAATGCCAGTCCCAACCAGATCAACAGCTGGCCGATTACCACGTAACTAACATAAGCGACGTGGACCGCCACAATCGCATCCGCAATAAGACCGTATCCCATCGTCCTGTTCCTTTCTCCGCGTCTCGTTCCCTATCTTTTTGATCCCGTCGCGGCACTTTTATTCCTCGGAGACAGGAGGGATAGGCGAGATCAAAAACGAGCCGGAAGCGTAAGCGACGGCTGACGTGCCGTCGCTTACGCTTCCGGCTCGTTGGGGAAGCAATCCGCGAGGAAACGACGCAGGGCCGGATAGAATTCAGCGGTCGGTAAATCGTTGTGATGGTAGTTCGGCATGGGGAAGAAGCATTTCGGCTCCGGTGCGGCGGCGAAAAGGTGCTCGCCTTGTACGAACGGAATGAGGTCGTCCTCCGGACAATGGGCGATAAACACCGGGCCGCGACAATGGGCCAATTTCTCGATGTTGTTAAACTGATGGCGAACTAACCAGCGACCAGGCAGCCAGGGGAAGCGCGATTGCGCCATGTCGGGAATCGAGGTGAAGGTGGCGACGAGGATCAGCGCTCGATGCGGCCGGCGCATGGCCAGGTCGGTGGCGATGCCGCCGCCGAGTGATCCGCCGTAGAGAAGGATGCGTTCCGCCGGCACCTTGGCGACTTGGCGCAGCCAATCGTAAGTGGCATCGCCGGCCGCGTAACAGCCATCCTCGCTCGGCTCGCCGCTGCTCCGGCCATAGCCGGGATAATCGAAGATCAACACGGCCACGCCCATCTCCTTGATCCAGTGCGTCAACACTCGGCCGCGATAGCTCAGATTGCCGCCGTTGCCGTGACAGAAAAGCACCGCGCCCTGTTCGGGCCGCCAATCTTTCGCCTTGCTCCACCAGGCATGGATGCGGTCCCCCCGCCGGCTCGTCATCTCCACGTTCTCGATCTCAACGCCGGTCGGAGGATTGCCCAGCTCAACTTCACGCGGGCCGTAGAGGAATAGGTCTTCCATCATCAGCACGGCGATCAAAACGGCGAGATAAGCGATCGCAAAATAGATCAGGATGCGGCCCAGGCGGTGTTTCCATGATCGCTCCCAGAAAGCCGGCTGCCGCAGCGCGGCCAGCGCGAGCAGATGGCTGCAACGCTGTTTCCATGATGGCTTGCCCATGCAATTGGTCTCCTTAAGAACCGGCCGCGGCATGGGGCGGCGAGGTCGTCTCCGCGCGAGCGAAAAACTCGCACAGGCTCCGGTAAAAATCGGGCGGCGGAGTGTGGTTGTGATCGTAGCCGGGCATCGGGAAAAATTGCTTCGGCTCGTTAGCGGCGGCAAAGAGGCGTTCGCCCTGCGCGTAGGGGACGATCTTGTCGGCGGTGCCGTGGGCGATGAAGACGGGCCGGCGACAGGCAGCGATTTTGGCAAGGGTATCAAAGCGATGGCGCAGCAGCCAGCGCGCCGGAAGCCAGGGAAAACGCAGCTTGGCCATGTCCGCCATGGAGGTAAAGCTGCTAACCAGCACGAGACCGCGATGTGGCCGCCGCACCGCTACATCCGTGGCGATCGCGCCGCCGAGCGAGCCGCCATAAAGCAGCAGGCGTTCGCCCGGCACCTTCGCCTCGCCAATCAGCCAGTCATAGGCGGCATCGGCGGAGGCGTAGCAGCCCGCTTCGGTCGGCACGCCGCTGCTGTGGCCGTAGCCGGGATAATCGAAAATCAACACCGCCATCTGCACCCAATCGCGCCAGCGCCGCAGCCCCTCGCCCCGATGCGACAGGTTGCCCGCGTTGCCGTGACAGTACAGCAGCGCTCCCTGGCTCGCTTCCCATCCGGGCGGCGTCATCCACCACGCATGAATGCGCGTACCACCGGCGCCGGTCAGCTCCACGTTCTCGATGTGCAAATCGGAAGGCGGAGGCAGCCATTCCTCCAGGGCAGGAACCGGGAAAAAGATGAAGCGCCTTTCCAGGGCCAGCAACACAAGCGGGACTCCGAACGTGATAATTGTTCCTTCCGCCGCGCTCAGGAAAAACCAAGCGGCCGGCAAAACGCCGCTGGCTTTCTTATAATCAAGGCACAGCATTACGGTCAACTCCGCCACCCCCCACCTAGACCATGCACTTCCCAGACACTTTGATCGCGGACTCCGGTACTATTGAAAATCCAAGGGGCCTTTGGCGGCAATCCAGTGCAGGGTAAAATACTCATGTGTCTCAGCTTCTCAGGAGAATCGGCCTTGAATGCTGCAACCCGCAAGTCACTTCGTCCCTATCAGGCCCGCCTCATTGCTGATGTGTGCCGCTCCTCTGGCCCTGTGCTCGTCGAACAGCCGACCGGCTCCGGCAAAACGATGCAGATTGTCACTCTGGTAGCGATGCAGCTCGGCCAGCGCTTCACCCATGCCGTGATCGCAGCACCACAGCAGCAAATCGAACATGCGTTCGTCCACCCCGATTATCGGCTCATCGCCTTCCCCGCCTGCCAGGGAGTCGCCGCGCCGGACATCGAAGTGCCGGAAGGGCTGATCCTGGGCGCTCGCACCAGCAAGCGGCTCAATTCGGCGAGCCGGCTGATCGCCTACCTCCGTCATCGCGGACCCCAAGATTACGCCCTCGCATGTACCCACGCCGCCCTGAACCGCTTGCGGCCGGAGAGAGTGCCAGACGATCTTTCGGGCAAAGCCCTGTTCCTCGACGAAGCGCACCACGCCTCCGCCGACGGCCTATCGGAAATCGTCTCCCTGTGGCGCGAGCGCGGCGGGCAACTCTATTTCTTCACGGCTACGCCTTATCGCGGCGATGGCCGTCCCGTCGCGCTGGATGGCATGAGGCTTTACCGCCGATCGCTAGCCGAACACATGGCCGAAGGATTTGCCCCTCGCCACTTGGAAAGCGAGATCGTCGCCCTTGGCCATCGAGGCGATCACATCACCGCCGCTCAGTTCACCGGCGAAGAAGCCCCGCCGGCTTCCTACTTCGACGAGCTGATCGCAGCTGTGTGTCGCCGCTGGACGGACGACGGACGGCCCAAGGCGATTGTGCGCGTGCCGCCGATGCGGGGCGGCAGCAGCGGCTTGGTCGCCCGGCTGATCCACGCTCTCGCCTCACATGGCGCCCGCGTACTCGACGCCACGGGGACCGGCGCGGAGGACAAGAGGCGCTTCCTGAACGCGCTCGAAGCCGAGAAGACACGGTCCCATGCGGAATCGCAGTACGACGTGATTGTCGGCATTCAGCGCGTCATGGAGGGCACGGATTGGCCGGTGTGCGCCGCCGTTTATTGCGTGGGCATGCCCGGCTCGCTCAACACGGTTGTCCAACTCCTGGGCCGGGCGATGCGCCCCAAGGACGAGGATTACCCGGAGCAACACAAGGACCGCGCCCAGCTGGTATTTTTCGTCCCCTGCGGCGGCGGCTCCGCGCTCGCCGACCTGTCCATCGACCACAGCCGGCACGCTCTGCTGACCTGCTGCTTCCTGGCGGACCACGAAATCGGTCAGGAGTGGATCGTCCTGCGGCAAGTCCATCGCGGCATCAAAGACGCCCTTGGCCCGCGCGAGCAGAACCCGGCGGCCGCCGACGCCGAGAACGAAGCGAACGAACCGCTCGCCCCGGAAATGCGGAGCGAGATCGAACTCGCCCTGGCCAGCGCCCGCGAGCAAATCATCAGCGAGGGCCGCGAACCGACGCTCGGCGAGGTCGTGCGCCAGGCCATGCAAGCTCGGAGCGACCTACCCGAAGTCGCTTTCCAACAGGTAGCTACCGAAATCTTGGCCGCGCAGCCGGAGGAAGGAGCGAAAGTCGGGGACGTGATTCGGCAAGAGATCGCCAGGCGGTTGCGGATTCATCCAGCTGTTAAGGAAGCGATGGAAGAGGCGTTCGCTATTGTGCTGGAAGAATTCCGGGATGCGACGCTCAATGATTCAGTTGTGCTAGAGAGCATTGGCCGACAGATTCATGGCGTAACCGGCGGGCAGATACGTGAGTTTGCGCGGCGGCTACGGGAAGCGGTTCCGAGACCATTGACAGAAGAACAGATTCTGGAGTGGGCGGATGCACATTACACATATTCGGGAGAATGGCCCAAGGTTGGATCGGGAGATGTTGCCGCTGCTCCGGGGGAAACGTGGGCGAGGATTGATACTGCTCTTAGTAAAGGTCAGCGAGGACTGTCAGGCGGTTCCTCCCTTCCTCGCTTGTTGGCGGAACACCGTGGCGTCCGAAATAAGCAGGATCTCGCGCCGCTGACAGAGAAGCAAATCCTCTGTTGGGCGGATGCCTACTTTGAGAAAACAGGGCGCTGGCCAAAACCCACATCAGGATTCATTCCGAACACCTCTGGGGAAACTTGGTCTGGGATCAATGGGGCTCTTGTAATCGGTTTTCGTGGCCTCTCGGGTGGCTCGTCGCTAGCAAGACTTCTAGCAGAGAGTCGTGAGGTCCGCAATATTGCAGACCTCCCCTCGCTTTCAGTGGAACAGATCCTGGCATGGGCCGACGCCCATCGCCTCCGATCAGGTGAATGGCCGAAATACGATTCTGGTGCTGTCACTGGCTCACCGGGCGAAATATGGCGAAATATTGATGCTGCCCTTCGTATTGGCCTCCGTGGCCTCCCAGGGGGATCTTCTCTTTACAAACTACTGATAGAGCATCGTGGCGTCCGAAATCCTACAGAGCCTCCAGACTTGACGGCGGAACAGATCCTCAAATGGGCAGATTCGCACTACGAGCGCACTGGTCGTTGGCCAACACAGAAGATAGGCCCGATCCTTGAAGCGCCCGGCGAAACATGGACCGCCGTGGAAATCGCCCTTGGCCGGGGGCGTCGTGGACTACCTGGCGGTTCGTCCTTGGCCAAGTTGCTCGCTGAACACAGAGGCAGGCGTAACATGCGGAATCTGCCTCTTTTGACAATCGAGCAAATACTCAAGTGGGCTGATGCGCATCATCAAAAAACGGGAGCATGGCCTCTAAGCAA
>Ga0335075_10011200_pt1 | contig 13569 bp, 12 predicted proteins | sample Lox_Sample_24_FD_206723 | JGI IMG/M metagenome (GOLD analysis project Ga0335075, IMG submission 206723) | Soil microbial communities from Loxahatchee National Wildlife Refuge, Florida, United States - Lox_Sample_2.4 | ecosystem: Environmental > Terrestrial > Soil > Wetlands | place: USA...
GCCTTGTTACGCTCACCCACAATTTCGCCCCAGGCAAGGCGGTGTTAAAAATTCCACAACGCCGGGTCGACTTCGTCGACGTGTTGAAAATTCCACACGCGCCCGCCCGCCCAGGGCGCCGACGGGATCTTGACTCCCGGTCTCAGCCTGGCCTAACATCGGCGCAATCGTTTGCTGCGAGCACGTACAGAGGAGCCGTCATGACAGCGACAGAAACCTCAGAGCATAACTCGCCGCCACTGCTATTGCTGAGCGATGTCGTGGCCGGATATGGCGCCGGGGATATCTTGAAAGGCGTTTCACTGAAAGTCGGGCAAGGCCAGGCGACCTGCCTAATAGGACCGAATGGCGCGGGGAAATCAACCGTGCTCAAATGCGTGAGCGGGTTGCTGCGACAGCCAGCGCGCTCCTCACCGACCCTGAGGTCGCGCGGCTCTACCTGGGCGCGCACGCCCCGTCAATTGGCGCGAAGTAACACCGCGTTTCACCACGGGCACGTGAAGTCGTGACGGTCGGCGCTGCACACGGTTCCGGCCTCTTCGGCGCTCAGGTGAGGTGGTGGCTGATCTGATCAATCGCGAGGTCGAGTGCCGCTTCGAGGGGACCGGCATCGCGTTTGGCCTGGGTAAGCAGCAAGCCGCCCTGCAGGGCGGCGAGGGTTCCCAGCGCGAGCCGGCCGACATCGGTGTCGTCATGCAGCTCGCCCCTGTCTCGCATGCGCCGGAGCCCGTTGCGGATCGGGGCTTCCCAGCGGTCGAAGCCGCCGCGGCCATCGTCTACCTGGCCTCGCCGCAGGCGGCATTCACTCACGGTGTCGTGCTCCCGGTCGACGGCGGCCGGGTCGCTGTCTGAGACAGGTTTCCCCGTCAAGACGGGATTGGTGACGGTGGATGCGAAGGGCACGGTGCGTTCGAGATGATGGTTTTGCGGGTTTGATTTAGCTTTGTCAATTCCGTGTCTGATTGTTGTGTTTAGTGCGAGCCCGCCAGACTCATCCGTCACATAGACAAAGCTGGTTTTAGCGATTATCCGGCGCTGACGCCGACTAATCCGGGCACCCCTCCATGGAGGGCCGGTTCCGCGTCACCGTCACCGTCACCGTCACCGATACCGCGGCATCGCCCCAGTCAGACTCGATGTCGTTCATCATCGACCCGGTGGGCACCTAACAGCAGCCAACTACTCGGGAACTCGCGCGCAGCCTGCGGTGCGCTCAGGCGAGCTTCCGGCCTATCTCGTCCAGCCCAGCCCGGGCTAGATCCTCTGGCCTCATACAGACGCGGAACTTCACCGTCGCGTCGAACAGCGAGCGACAGCCTGGCGTTCCATGCCCGTTGGCAGGGGGTTGGCTGAAAGATTCCTGTATCTTGTCCGTTTTTAACCTGTTCTTAATCAGTAATGAACATTCTGCCCCCATGACCACTCCTGCCCGTCCTGCTCGCCGTCGTCTCGATCACATCGACGCCATGCGTCCGATCAAGCAGGTGGGCGTGGTCAGCAGCCACGCGATTATCTTCTTCGCGGCCGCTACCGCGACCGTGAGCTCGGGCGCCGCGCTGTTGCTGTCGCACGTGTCCCGAGAAGGGTTCTTCTTCATCTCGGCGTGCATGCTCGCGTACACCTACGAGGAACTTAGCCTCACCAACCTCGCCGGACTTCGCCACTTCTACTGGCGCCGGTTCCTTGCGGTCGGGGTTCCCTACCTGTGCTGGACGCTCATCTACTTCTTCTTCTTGATGCCGACGGCGCACTACAGCGGCGTCGCGTCGGCGTTGCGCGGCCTGGCCAAGATGGCGGAGACCGGGTACTACCAGCTGTATTTCTTGGTCGTGATCTTGCAGTTCTACCTGGTGTTCCCGCTGCTGATCGCCGCGCTGCGGCGCACCAGGGGACATCATGGCCTCGTCCTCGCCGCCGCGGCGATGGCCCAATTGGCGATCTCGATCCTCTCGCAGTTGCAGTTGCTGCCCGGTCTGATGCAGCAGTACAACCAGCAGGACGCGCTGAGCTACCTGCTCTACCTGGTCGCCGGCTGCATCGTGGCGCTCCGCCTTGAGCAGGTGGACGCCTGGGTGCGCGGACACGCACGGCTGATCGTCACGCTGACCGTGGTCGCGGCGCTCGCGGCCGAGAGCCTCTACTTCCTGGCTCAGTACGGCGTGACCAGCGCGCTTGGCTCGGGCTACAGCGCGCTTGCCGCGGGCTCAAGCGCCTTCCTGCCAACCGTCATCCCGTTCAACGTCGGCGTGATCGCGTGCGGCTACCTGGCGGGCGTGGCTCTAGTGCGGCCGGGCCGGTCCCGGCTCACGAGGGCCGTCGTCCGGTCGGGCGCAGACAACGCCTACGGCGTCTACCTGTCCCAGATGCTCGTCATCAGCACGCTGGTGTGGCTGGGCTGGCGAAATCTCAGCTCGGTGATCCCCTGGCCGCTGGTCAGCCTGATGGCCGTGGGCATCGTCTTCGCCTGCTGCATTCCGCTGACCGCCCTGCTCGCGCGGACGCCCCTGGCGGTGCCGCTGACCGGGCGCCGGCGAGTGCCCTGGCGCGAGTCGGGCAGTCGCCGCCCGCCCAAGCCGCTCGCGGTTCCCGAACGGCGACCGATGGTCCTCCCGCTGTGGCACCATCCCTTCGGCCCTGCTCGGCGACACCTGGGCGCCCTGGCGGATCGAGGCTGAAGCAGGGTGCTGGCCAGCGCATATCTCACTTGGTAGGCCCCTAGTCACGTACCGCCCGGATGGGCCATAGCCGGCGAGGTTCCCTCGGGTTCAGAAGCGCGGAAACCCTTGCCACATCAAACGATCGTTCGAATTACGCCCTGGCACCTCATATAGTCCAAATGGGCTATTTGGGCGATTTATACCCTAATGTGCCGAACGTCCTGTCATGCTGCTCGGTGAACAAGAACGCCGGGCCCGGCGAGAGGCGCGTTGCCGAGTAGCTGGGCGCAGATTCGGATTAAGGCAGGTTCGTGAGTCTAGGAGCACAACCGAGCAGGAATCAGAGGGCCAAGGGGCGGCACAGGCGACCCTCGACCGTGCAGAAGGCAGCGCAGCGGGCAGGGATGGCCGCCCCGGTCGTCGTGGCTTCGGGCGCCATGGCGGTCGTTCCCGCGTTCATGGGCGCCGCACCGCACGTGGCGGCGCTAGCCCAGACCAGCCCGCACACGATCACGACGAGCCCGCGCACGATCACGGCTCACCTCGACGCCGTCGTGAAGCCCGCTACCCCCGCCGCACGCAGCTATACGGTGCAGCCTGGCGACACGCTGTACGGGATCTCGCAGCGGTACTGGGGCAACGGCAAGTACTGGCCTGCGCTGTACCAGGCCAACCGGTCCAAGATCAGCGACCCGAACCTGATCTACGCGGGCCAGGTAGTGACGATTCCGAGTGGCCGCCACCAGGCCTCTAGTGAGCCGGCCCCGTCCACCTCGGCGTCGTCCACCTCGACGCCATCCACGTGGGCGCCGTCCACGTCGGACTCGGCCTCGTCGGCGTCATCCACGTGGCCGTCGTCAGGGTCGGCGTCGTCCACGTCGGATCCGTCATCGACCTCCACCGCCTCGTCCTCCAAGGGCGGTACCGGCACGACGTCCTCATCCAGCGCGAGCTCGACCGTGCAGTCAGACATCGCCAACGGCAACAACCTGCTGGCGATCGGCCAGTACCTGGTAGACAACGGGTACTCCAAGGCCGCAGCCGCGGGCGTCGCGTCCTGTGTGGACGGCGAGTCCGGGGGCAACCCCGAGTCGGTCGGTGACGGCGGCGGCGGCCTGATCGGCTGGACACCGCTCGGCTCGGCCGCGCCGAACGCGAACATCGTCACCGGCAACGCCTCTGCGGACATGCTGGCGCAGTTGGCCGACATCATGTACTACAACTCGAACGAAATCGGCGCGTCCCAGGTGGCCGAGCTGAACAGCCAGACCGACCCGGTCGCGGCGGCCGACTTCTACTCGCAGAACTTCGAGAAGCCGGCCGTGACGGACTCCGACGTGGTGCCGTCCGTGGCGGAGCAGGTCTTCTCGGAACTGGGTGGCTGATAGCCGACCGGCCGGTGGCCCCGGACACGCACAGTCCCTGGGCGGCTTAGCCGAGCTGCTCGATGAAGCCGCGCAGGTCGTTCAGGGTCTGGCAGGTGACGGCAGCGGTGCAGTGCGGCTCGTAGGCGCTCATCATGGAGTCCCCGGTGTCCCACTGCGCCCGCCGCTCGGGGTTCAGCCAGTACACCGAGCCGGCGCGGCGGGCGATCTTGGCCAGCGTGGCCTCCTCCGCCGGGCGGTAGTTGCCCCGGGCGTCCCCGAAGATGAGGACCGTGGCGCGGTGCCCCAGCTCCTGGCCGACCGCGGCGTGGAACTGCCGCAGCGCGCGTCCGTAGTCGGTTGAGCTGCCGAGCTCGTCGGCCGTCACGTAGCCGCGCATCGCCGCGATAGCCTGCTCGGGGCCACGGACCTGGCGGAAGACGTCGGTGACCTCGGCTGCGTTCGAGATGAAGGCGAAGGTTCGCAGCCGGGAGAACAGCTGCGACATCGCCGCCACCAGGCTGACGGTAAAGGCGGCGAAGTTCGCCACCGAGCCGGACATGTCGGCCAGGACGTACAGGTACGGCTTGGTGGGCCGGGGCTTGCGATGCACGACCTTCACGGGCGCCCCGCCGGTCGCCATCGAGGCGCGCAGCGTAGCCCGGACGTCAATGAGGTCGTTCCGGCTGCGGCGTTTGCGCATGACCGTGGTCGCGAGCTTGCGCTCGATCGGGATCATGACCCGCTGGAGCTCGGCCAGCTGCGCCCGGCCCGCCCGCGAGATGTCGATGTCGGCGGTCAGCGGCTGGCGCAGCGTCTTGGCGACCGCGTCCGCTCCCCGGTCGCCGACGAGCAGCTCCCTGATGGCCTTGCGGACCTGACCCCGCAGGAGTTCGGCTCGGGTGGCGGTCTGGGTCCGCTGGAGCTCGAACCGCAGGTGCTGCCCGGGGTCGTCGAATCCGCCCGACCCTCCGGACCCGCCGGACCCGGCGATGGCCGCGGCGGCCTCCGCAAGCTGCTGCGCCACCAGCTCCTCAAGCCGCAGGCCAGCCAGCGCCGACAGCTCGTAGAACACCCCGGCCACCGGGCGTCCCGGCTCGAACTTGACGTACTCCTCGACCGCCTGCTCGGCCACCTGGCGGGTGAGCTCCTCCGATCCGTCGCGCAGCACGCTGCGGACGGCACGCTCCAGGTCCAGCCGCGGCTTGGCGTCGGGGGGGCCGGCTTGCGAGGCCCGGCGGGCGCCCGCTGGGTCGAAATAGAGGTCAAAGACCTCCTCGAAGACGGCGAGGTGGTCGCCCGACTTGACCAGCGTGGCGCGCAGCGCGGTGCGCAGCCCGTCGGACCGGTCGAGCTCGGCGATCCTCGCGGCCCGCATGGCGTCCAGCCGCTCGACCATGGAGACCGGCACCCCGCGCGAGCGCAGCTCATCGGTGAACCGGTGAATGCGCTCCAGAGGCGAGATGGCGTTGCTAGTCATGGCCGACTGGCCATGACTCGTGCTCGGCGCTTCACGGTCGCTTCTTCCACTGGCGCGGCGTGAGGGCGGCCTCCGCGATCTGGACGTCGTCCCGGTACTTCAGCAGCACGTTCAGCGCGAGCGAGGAATCCGTCACGTCCAGGTCCGTGGCGCCGAGCAGGTGCAGCGTCCGGGCCAGGTCAATGGTCTCCGAGACGGACGGCGGCTTCTTCAGGTTCAGGCGGCGCAGGGTCTCCACGAGTCCGACGAGCCGGTCCACGAGCTCCCCCGCGAGGCCAGGGACCGCGTGGGCGACGATCTCCCGCTCCCGCTGCGCCGCCGGGTAGTCGAGGTAGAGGAACAGGCAGCGGCGCTTGAGGGCCTCCGACAGGTCCCGGGTGTTGTTCGAGGTGAGGAACACCAGCGGCACGTGGCGGGCCTCCAGGCGGCCCAGCTCCGGCACCGATACCTGGTGCTCGGCGAGGACCTCAAGGAACAGCGCCTCGGTCTCCGCGTCGACCCGGTCCACCTCGTCCACGAGCAGCACCGCGGGCTGCGGGCTGCGGATCGCCTCCAGCATCGGGCGAGTCAGCAGGAACCGCTCGTCGAAGATCCCCTTCCCGGTCTCGATGACGGCGTCGGCCGAGAACGTTTCGTCACCGCGCGCCGCCTGGATCCACAGCAGCTGCTTGCGGTAGTCCCACTCGTACAGGGCCTTCGACTCGTCGATGCCCTCGTAGCACTGCAGCCGGATGAGCGGGCGGTCCGCCATCATCGCGACCGACTTGGCCAGCTGCGTCTTGCCCGTCCCGGCCGGCCCCTCAATAAGCAGCGGCTTGCCAAGCCGCGCGGCCAGGCTCACCACCCCGGCGATCTTGTCGTCGGCGAGGTATCCCGCTGCGGCGAGGCCCGCCAGGACCGATGCCGTGTCCGCGAACACGCCGGCCACATCGTCGGCCTGGGTCACCTGGGGGCCCCTCCTGAGCGGTCAGCAGCAACTCCACACTACTGTGCGGTAACAGGCGGCGTGCTGTCCAGCCACCGCACGCCTCCTTCACAGCAGTCCGGCGACCGCCGCCACCTCGTTGGCCCGACCGATCGTCTTAATAAGATGTTTACGCTTTTTGAAGGCTGGATATTTGGTACATTTCGGCCGTGGGTGTTGACTATGCCGTCGCCACGCTGTGGCGTTACCCTGTGAAGTCGATGCAGGGCGAGGAACTCGACGCCGCCGAGATCACTGCGGACGGACTGCTCGGCGACAGGCGGTTCGCAGTCATCGACTCGGCGACCGGAAAGCTCGCGAACGCGAAGAACCCACGCAAGTGGCCGGGCTTCTACTCCTACCGCGCCGTGTATACCGAGCCGCCGCGCGCGGGCTCAGCGCTGCCCGCCGTGCGGATCACCACGCCACGCGGCGCCTCCGCCACAACGGACGAGGCCGATCTGCCGAGGCTGCTGTCCGAAGCGCTCGGCCACGAGGTCACCCTGTCCGGCCCGCTGCCGGCCGCGGCCGCCGGGGAGTACGTGATCGCCGACGGCCAGGCGGCATCGTTCGACCTGCCCTCGCGGACGTTCTTCGACGAGGCCACCCTTCACCTGGTGACCACCGCGAGCCTCGACCGGCTGCGGTCCCTCTACCCGGCGGGGAGGTTCGAGCCCCGCAGGTTCCGGCCGAACATCGTCGTCGCCACCGGGCCCGACACGAGCGGCTTCGCGGAGAACGACTGGGTCGGGCGCAAGATCGCCATCGGCGAGCATGTCCGCCTCCGCGTGACCATGGGCACTGACCGCTGCAACCTGCCGAACCTGGCGCAGTGCGACCTGCCGAAGGATTCCAAAATTCTGCGCACCGCCGCCCGGTACAACAACACGCAGGTCGGCGTCTACGCCGAGGTCATCTCCGGCGGGCCGATCCGGCGCGGAGACCCCATCACGGTGCTGTAAAGGTCACTGGGTTCTCCCTGGCGAGCGCTAGGAGATGCCGAGGCCGCTCAAGACGGCCTGCACGAGCACCGTCAGCGACAGGACCGAGATGACGGCGACGCTAATGGTCGCCACGACCTTGAAGACGCGGCCGTTCTTGGCTTCGCCAAGGACACTGGCGCGGTTGGCGAGGATAAGAACTTACGTGAGCCGGATGGGCGTAATGATCCCGTTCAGGACCTGCGCTTCGACCAGGAGCTGGATGAGGTTCCCAGGGATTAGGGCGATCGCCCCGCCGATGAAGACCTGGCCGGTGAAGGGCCCCTGCCCGGCGTGCCCGCATTGAGGTACTTTGGCGTTCGGGAGCCTCATCAGGAGGGGCAGATGACCGAACCACTGCAGGTGAATGGGCTGCAAGATGAGGCCTGGGTTGCGGAAGTTACGGCTCCCGGACCGAACGGGAACCGGTACGACGCGCATGCCGCGCTGGTGGCGCCGGCTGCGCTGCCGGGCGGCACGGTGTTCATGTACGACAGCATCAATGTCGCGGCGCTGCCCGCCGGGGCTCAGGCCTATGCCGGCTACTACAACGGCACGTACGCCAACCTGACTGAGCTGCGGGCACGGTTCCCGTCCGCCATTATCGTGAGCATCACTCCCAACGGCGCGAATGGCGCCATGTACCTCGACATCGAGCCCGGTAACGCTGTTCCGGCCGACGCGCCGGGATTCATCAAAGCAGGCGGGACCGGCTTTTACTGTTCCGCATCGGCGGCGGCTTCGTGCATCAGCGCCTGTACGACGGCGGGTGTCCCCCGCTCCGCCTACCGGGTATGGAGCGCGCACTGGATCGGGCAGCACATCTGCGGCCCGGCCACGTGCGGGTATCCGCAGGCGGATGGCACGCAGTTCGTATCCACTGCCGGGTGGGATGAGTCGATGGTTACGAGCCCGGCCTTCTTCGAACTGCAGGCCCCGCCGCACCCGACTCTCCCGGCCTACCCGGTGCTCAGCCAGGGCGCCACCGGACCCGCGGTCGTCACCCTGCAGGACCGGCTGATCGCCTGGTCGGTGCTTCCGGCCGGCAGTAACGACGGGATGTTCGGCCCGCAGACCAAATCCGCCGTCCTGGCGTTCCAGGACATGATGGGCCTGACGGTCGATGGCGTCGTGGGGCCGCAGACCTGGAACGCCCTGCTGGCCGACCCGTCCACCTTCACTTATCCGGCACCGGATATCACGGCTTTCACGGCCGGGATTCACTCGTTTTCCGCGACATGGCAGAACGGGCTGCACTTCGGCAACCCGATTCCGAAGTCCCAGCTGTACGTCTACAAGGGCAGCGCGGTGGCGGCAAACCTCGTGGCCACCTACCCGCGTACCGTGCCGCCGGGCACGACGAATACCAGCACGACTCAGCAGGGCGGCCTGCAGCCGGGTACCGCGTACGTCCTCCACATCGTGTCGCTGGCCCCGGACGGTTCCCGGGCACGCCCGTATACCTACGCGAGCACCAGTTTCACCACGGGCACGTGAACTGCGCAGATGAGATCCAGCAGTCGGATGACCGGGGCGATAGGTGACGTGGCCGGGCTGGCGCGGCGCGCGCTAGCGGGTACCTGTGATGTAGTCGGTCAACGCGGCCCGCTCAGTTTCCAGCTCGCCGATGCGGCTCTTCACCACGTCGCCGATGCTCACGATGCCGCGCAGGCCGCCGTCGACCGTGACCGGCGCGTGCCGTACCCGGTGTTCGGTCATCATGCGCGCGACATCGTCCAGCTCGGTTTCTGGCCTGACCGTGTGCACATCGGCGGTGTAGATAGCCGTGACCTGCTCAGACATCACCGCGGTGCCTCGCAGGGCCAAAGCCCGGACAATATCCCGCTCGCTGACGATCCCGTCGACCGAGGCGCCATCGCCAGAGACCACGACCGCGCCGATCCGGTGCTCGGCCAGGACCGTGGTAAGACGCCGCACCGTCGTGTCCGGGGGGACCGTGACGACCTGCGCGCCCTTGACGCGAAGCACATCGCTGATACGCATCCGGCCCTCCCGACACTGGCACAGCACTGACCGTTCCACTATCCGTACCCGAGGCCAGACACTCCAATCCGCGGCTGCGCGGTAAGTGATCCGCGCCAGGGGCGGAAGCGTCCTCGTCCTGGGAGCAACCGGCCCCTTCGGCACGGCCTTCATCCAGCTCGCGAGGCTGGGCGGCGCTGAGCGCGTCATCGCGGCCGGCCGCAATCCCGAGCGCCTCGCGCAAATCCCTGCCGCAGACGGCACGGCATTGCATGTCGAGCTGCTCCCCGCCGCGCAACTGCCACTCATCGGATTCAGCGCAACTCCGCTGGCCGCGTTCGGGGTGCTCGGCACCTCGGCGTCGCGAACGCCCGCTAACGCGCATAGCCGCTCGCCCACGGCGTCCGAAATTTGCTGTTTCATAAATGCTATGGGGACGTCAGATTTCTAATTGTTTTTTGATAATTGTGCATACCGGAGCTTACGTCCTCCTTAAGGGGTTGCTGTTACTCGGGGCGCTTTCGCGATTGCTCAGTAGGCTCACGTCCGGCATCCAGGAGTGTCGGCCAGCGGTCCCTCCGTTCGCGCAGCTTCCTGAACGAGAACTTCCCGCGCGCGGCGCAGACCCAGGTCACCGGCCTTAATGACCACGGCGTCACCGTCGGGTTCTGGTCAACGCAGAACACCGCAAGCATGAAGAACAATAATTTCGGCTTCTACGAGCAGGACGGGCGGTTCCACGACGTCAACTTCCCGATAGGCGACGCTGCCAGCCCGCCGGTGGACCAGCTGCTCGGCGTCAACAACCGCGGGATCGCGGTCGGCTTCTTCACCAATAACGGCGGCCTCAACCGCGGCTACGAGTACAACATACGGACGCACAGGTTCACCCGGGTGGAGATCCCGGGGGTGCGGGGCCTCGGGCCAAGCCTCACCGCCGCCGCCATCAACAACTTCGGCGATGTCGCCGGCTTCTACAACAAGACCTCCACGAAGGTGGACGGGTTCGTCAAGCTGCACTCCGGCAAGTTCATCACGCTGGCGTACCCGGGCGCCGCGATGACCCAGGCCTTCGGCGTCAACGACTCCGATGAGGTCGTCGGCACCTACACCACAGGGACCGGCAACGCGGCCGTCACTCATGGCTTCACCTGGAAGGACGGCAAGTACGCGAGCGTGAACATAAGCGGCGCGAGCTCGACCGCGATCAACGGCGTCAACGACGAGGGTGACCTTGTCGGCTTCTTCACCGACGCCAAGGGCAACACCGACGGCCTGCTGGCGCTGCCATAGCAAGCGCCACCAGGCCTGCGCGAATCACCGCGGGGCGGTCCCGGAAGCCGGGGCCGCCCCGCGGTCGTCGTCTGCGGCGCCTGCCACCGCCGCGGACGAGCGGCAAACCCTCCACCTGCCCGAGGCACGACACCGCGAGCGCGGATGGCGCGGATGGCTGAGCCTCGTCGAAGCCGCCTGCGGGCCACCCGCCGCAGCGGCCTCTGACCGGCCAGAACCCGATCTGCACCGCGTCTACCCCGCCAGGGCCACCGCCGCTTAACCCGCCCACCGTATGGATCATCTGCCGGCCCCCGCCAACGACCACGTGCTGCTCGCGCCAGTCGGGTTCGACGGCAAGCAGATAGGGGGCGCGCTCTCTGCGAGCGCGCCCCCTAGCGTGGGCATTCACCTTGGTCAGGGAATCACCGGGGCGGCCGGCGCGGTCCCTGACGAGCCGACGGCCGGGCAACTGCGCCGCCGCGGCCCGTCATCGTGCTCACATCCCTGACGGGTCCATCACGTGGTGATGGGTCCGGCCCTTCCGCGGCGGTGCGCCCGGGGCCCCCGATCCGGGCATCGCCGGCGTCGTCCCGGTGTTGGTCGCCGTCTGCTTGGCGGTGTTGAGGGTCGCCGCAGTCGCCGCCCCCGAGCCGTCCAGCGTGACCGTGACGGGATTCGTCAGGCCGAAGGTGCCGCAGGAGAGGTTGCTGAAGGACATGTCAAGCCTGTTCGCCAAGAAGGTGAACAGGTTGTCGCCGACCGACGGCACCGGTGACGAGCCGGTCGAGAGCAGCGCCTGGTTGGCCGCCAGGAACGGCGTCTGGATGTCGACCATGTTCTGGCAGAACATCGCCGGACTGCTGGTCTTGTTGTTCTGGGCGCTGATCGGCGCCTGGCCTATTTCCTCCCGGTACAGGTTGGTCTTGGCCACGTCGAACTGGCCGTTGTTGTTCAGCACCATCTCGTCGTTCTCGGGCACCAGAGCCGCGACCGTGGGCTGATGCGCGCCCGACAGCAGTTCGTCCATCGCCTGGGAACTGGTCGGCGCGTTGTTGTTCGCCAGGTCGGGCGCCTGGAAGGGGGTGCAGCCGAACAGCGGGTCCATGAACGCGTCGAGCAGGGTGTTGTCGCTGCCGTTGGCGAGCAGCGTCGAGCCCGGGATGTTCGCCGTGTTGGAGGCGGTGTCCTGCGCCGTCTGGCCGGTGGCCGGATCAAGCAGGTAGAAGGTAGTCACGTTGTCGCTCGGATCCTGGTCCACCATGTCGAAGTTGCGCGTTTCCGGGCAGTTCTGGCCTGACCCGAGCGTGCCTGCGGACGCGACGATCTTGCTGGAGGTGCCTTCTGACGGCACGACCAGCTTCCCCTCGCTCTCATCACGGGACGCCGCGTTGAAGAAGTTGATGCCGTTGCAGAACGACACCTGCCCGAAGATCGATCCTGGCGTGCCGTTGACGCAGTTGCCACTCCTGAGCGCGTTCGCCGTCGCGCCCACCTGGAACAGGTCGGTGCCGTTGAAGCCGAAGTCGATCGTCACGATCGCGCCGCTCGGCAGTGTCGGCACTACGGGTGCGACGGCCGGGGTGGTGCCCTTCGTGATGACGAGCGGGTCGTAGACATAGAGCTTGCCCGTGGCCGGGTTCAGGATGGTGGCCTGCACGAAGGCCCCGAGGTTGACCGCGTTGGTCATCTCGCACCCGGACTGCGCGGGAGTCTGCCCGTCCGTACCGGTGAGCTGGTACGGGGTGGCGAGGCCGCGCGCCGAGAGCGGGTTCGCGGGGACGATGATGTCGCAGTTGACGTTGGTCGCCGCGGTCGTGGTGCCCGTACCTGACCCGGACGGCGTCGCGGACGCCGCCGCCGACGGCGCGGCACTGGCCGACGCACTGGGGGCGGCGCCGAGCGCCGCATCGCCGAGGTCGGTGAACGTCGAGCGCCCGCTGACCGCGACCACGATTCCGATCACGAGGCCCAGTACCACAGGAATAGCGATCGTGACGGCCATACGCGAGGAATGATTTCTCCGCCTGTACCGTCGCCACGCGAACCGTAGCCTATTGAGCATTGGATCGACACCTCCGTGTCCGAGTCGCCCGAGAAGCGGAACGTCAGGCCTGCTAAGGGGCCGTGAAGCACGTATTCGAGGAGTGCGTGCTTTTGCTTCGTTCCGGACTATATTCGCCGGTCGGGCGCGGGGGACGGGGCCTTGGGCCCAGCGTCACAAATCCGTCACACATAACGGCCGTGATTGTCATTGTTATTACGCCGTGATAGAGCCTGATAGAGGCCGAATGCGCGGTAGCGTGCGGCTATGATCCTTGCGGTTCCCGCGGCGGCGGAACGCGCGCGCCCGCTGGCCGGCCGCCGGACGCTGCTGCTGGCGGGGACCTACTACCTGGTCGGCGCCATCGCGCTGACCATGTGGCTATGGCGGGACCCGGCGTCGCGGATCGTGGCGGGGAACCCGTACGATGCCGACCAGTTCGCCTGGTTCTTCCGGTATGACGCCACCGCCGTCGCGCACCTGAGGCTGCCCGCGCTGATCACCACCGGGATGAACGCTCCGCAGGGAATCAGCCTCATGTGGAACACGGCCATGCCGCTGCCCGGCGTCCTCCTCGCGCCGCTGACGCTGCTGGCCGGCCCACAGGCCAGCCTGACCGTGCTCATGACGCTGGGATTCGCCGGATCCGCGGTCAGCATGTTCGCCACGGCCCGCCGGTGGGACGCCAGCACCGCCGCCGCCGCCGTTGCCGGGCTTGTCTACGGGTTCTCTCCGGCGCTGATCCAGTCGTCGACGGGCCACTACGACCTTCAGTTCGCGGTCCTCCCGCCGCTGATCATCGACGCCGCGCTGCGGCTGGTGACG
>Ga0335075_10011201_pt1 | contig 13569 bp, 8 predicted proteins | sample Lox_Sample_24_FD_206723 | JGI IMG/M metagenome (GOLD analysis project Ga0335075, IMG submission 206723) | Soil microbial communities from Loxahatchee National Wildlife Refuge, Florida, United States - Lox_Sample_2.4 | ecosystem: Environmental > Terrestrial > Soil > Wetlands | place: USA: Florida...
GCATGAAGAGAGCTAAGAGTGGAGTGCCAGGTTCACAAGGCGGCGCGATACGCGCTTGGCGTCACGCCTACAACGCGGCGAAACATCCTGGTGAAGTGGCTCTGATCGGCAAAGCCACTGCGTACCGCGGCCTCAAGAACGGTAACCGCCGGATCGTTCAGCAGCGTCCGCGCGCGATCGATCCTTCGGCGGAGGACAAACTGATGGGGCGAGATATGAACCGACTGTTTGAACAGTTCGGAGAAGTAATGCGAACTCATTCGCGCCGTTTCAGCCAGGGCGTCGAGCGCGATTTCGCGATCGAGGTTCGCGTCAATGTATTCAAGCACTCGATTGAGGCGGGCTCGGGGAAGTCCGTGCCGCAGTTTCCGGATTCCCGGCGGTCTCACAGCGTAGCGGGCCTGAAGATGCAGCGCGAGCGCGGATAGCAGAGACTCACCGAAAAGTTTGCCCGCGGGATTCCCCGCTTCCAGGTCAGCTTCGACCGCGCGCAGAAGGTAGCTGGTCTGAGGATCCGGGACGCCCCACTGATCGGCAAACTCCACATCTCGCCCTGCCTCATTTTCGGGGTTGGCCTTCTGGAGCAAGCTAGGTTCGAGATTCAGGAGGATTCGTCTCACCGCTCCGGGAAAGTGGATGGAATCCTCCCCGCCACGGGAAACCAGGAAGATCGATCCCGATTCGATGGTCTTCTTTCCCCGCCTTCCCTGCGATTGCCACACCACGGGCAGGGGTTCGCTGAGATGAAGAGAAAGAAAATGACTGAGATGCTGGTGCGTGTCGGCGCTGTGGGGGCCGTGGGCGTGGCTTTCCAGCAGAACGCCCTCCCAGGGCAGGCGAGCGCTGGAAAGTCGAGGAACGCCGGGCGCCAAATCTACGCATTGCTCGCCCTGACGAACTCGGATTCTGACCGAATCGGATCGATTTTCCGCAACCGAAGGCACTGCGTTCTCCCACTACCCGTGTAGCTTTTTGATGCGGTTCCGCGCTGAAGGTCACATTATTTCGCTTCGCAGCGGAACGCTCTCGAGGCGCCGCATTTCGCCGGTTGAACGAAACAACTTTCGGAAGATAACACCAAAGCGGAGCCGCTCCCGGACATCTGGACAGGACGTACTGCAAACGTCTTCGCAGTATCCGGGGGTCGTCCGAATGTGGATCGTCAAAATCGCGCTCAATCGGCCCTACACGTTCATCGTGCTCGCGCTGATCATTCTGATTCTCAGCCCGGTCGTGATCCTGAGGACGCCGACAGACATCCTGCCCAGCATCAACATTCCCGTCGTCGCCGTGTCCTGGACCTACACGGGACTGAGCCCGCAGGAGATGGAAGGGCGCATCACCACGGTCTTTGAGCGGGTTCTTACCACCACGGTCGACAACATCCAGCACATCGAGTCGACCACGGTGAACGGCACGGCGATCGTCAAGATCTATTTGCAGCCGGGCGCAAGCATCGATCTCGCCAACGCGCAAATTACCGCTGTTTCTCAGACCATCCTGCGTTTCCTTCCGCCGGGTTCTCTGCCGCCGCTGGTCGTCGACTACAACGCATCCACGGTTCCCATCCTGCAGCTGGGCCTTTCCGGCAAAGGGCTCACCGAGCCACAGCTGAACGATATTGCGCTGAATTTCCTGCGCACGCAGCTGGTGACGGTTCCCGGAGCGTCGGTTCCCTTTCCCTATGGCGGCAAGCAGCGCCAGGTCATGGTCAATCTGAACCCGCAGCTGCTGCAGGCCAAAGGGCTGTCGCCGAACGACGTGCTTGCGGCACTGAGCAATCAAAATCTCATCCTGCCCGGAGGGACGGCCAAAATCGGGCAGTTTGAATATGACGTCGACCTGAATGGGGATTTGAAGACGGTTCAGGAGTTCAATGGTCTTCCCATCAGAAAAGTTGGAGACGCGATTGTATATCTCCGCGATGTGGCCACCGTGAGCGACGGATTCGCTCCTCAGACCAATATCGTTCGCGAAAATGGAAACCGCGGCGCACTTGTCACCGTGCTCAAGGCCGGCGACGCCTCGACCATTGACGTCGTCAAAGGGATTCGCCGGCTCCTTCCGCGGGTCGAACAGACGCTTCCTCCTCAGCTGAAGATCCAGCCGCTCTCGGACCAGTCCATCTTCGTGCGCGGTTCCATCAATGGAGTCATACGGGAAGCCGTGATTGCGGCTGCGCTCACCGGGCTGATGATTCTGTTGTTTCTGGGGAGCTGGCGGAGCACGCTCATCATTGCCATCTCCATACCGCTCTCCATCCTGAGCTCAGTGATCGCGCTGAGCTTTCTTCACCAGACCATCAACATCATGACCCTTGGAGGCTTGGCGCTGGCGGTGGGCATTCTTGTCGACGATGCCACCGTGACCATTGAGAATATCGAGCGGCACTTCGAAGGCGGCTCAGATCTCCATGAGGGAATTCTGCAGGGAGCGGCTGAAATCGCGGTTCCCGCATTCGTCTCGACGCTGTGCATCTGCATCGTCTTTCTCCCCATGTTCTTTCTCAACGGTGTCGCGCGATATCTGTTCGTCCCGCTGGCGGAGGCAGTTATCTTTGCGATGCTTGCCTCTTACATCCTTTCGCGAACCCTGGTGCCGACGCTGGCCATGTATCTGCTGAAGGCCCACAAAGAGCGAGGCACCGTACGTCGTTCCATCTTTGGGCGCTTTCAGTCGGGATTCGAGAGGCACTTCGCGCACATCCGCTCGAAATATTCCTCATTGCTGGCGCGGCTCCTGGCTCATCGCAGATTGTTCATTCCGGCGTTCCTGCTCGTCTGCATGCTGGCATTTGCACTGATTCCGTTTCTTGGCCAGGACTTCTTCCCCGATACCGACAGCGGCCAGTTCACTCTGCATATGCGCGCCAAGACCGGAACCCGCATTGAGGAAACCGCGCGCCTTGCCGACGAAGTGGAAAGGTCCGTGCGCCAGACCATCCCGGCGAGCGAGATGGACAACATTCTCGACAATATCGGCCTTCCCTACAGCAGCATCAACTACATCTATAACAACACCGGACTAACAGGCGCGGCCGACGCCGACATACTTGTCTCGCTGAAGCCGAAGCACCACCGCACCGCAGACTATGTGCGCACGCTTCGCCAGACCCTGCCGCGCGAGTTCCCGGGAGTTACCTTCTATTTCCTGCCGGCTGACATAGTCACGCAAACGCTGAACTTCGGGCTGCCCGCACCCATCGACGTCCAGATCGAGGGCGCGAACATCACAGCAAATCAGCGGGTCGCGGACAAGATCCTCAGCGACCTCAGGCATGTTCGGGGCATCACGGATTTGCGCATCCAGCAGCAGGACGACTATCCGAAGCTGCATATCGATGTCGACCGGACCAGGGCGCTGGAGGCGGGATATTCTGAGCGCGACGTGGCCGACAGCACTCTGATCTCGCTGAGCGGCAGCTTCCAGGTGGCGCCGCAGTTCTATCTGAATCCGAAAAACGGCGTCAATTACAACCTGGTCGTGCAGACACCCCAATACGACATGCAGTCAAGGCAGGATCTGCAGAACATTCCGCTCAGCGGCGGCAGCGAGAAAGACGCGGGAATTCTCGCCGATGTGGCGAGCATCCAGCGCACCAGCGAGCTGGCTTCGATCAACCATTACAACATCCGGCGTGTCGTCGATATTTACGGCGCGGTGCAGGATCGCGATCTGGGAGGCGTGGGCCGCGACGTGGAGCGGATCGTCAACGCGGATCGAGGGCTCCTTCCGCGAGGCAGCTTTGTTTCCGTGCGCGGGCAATACAGCACCATGCGGAACTCGTATATCGGCCTCCTCGGCGGACTGGGCTTCGCCATCGTGCTCGTTTACCTGCTGATCGTGGTGAATTTTCAGTCGTGGCTCGATCCGTTCATCATCATCACCGCGCTGCCTGCGGCACTGGCGGGGATTGTCCTGTTTCTTTTCATCACGCACACCACGCTGAGCGTGCCCGCGCTGATGGGCGCCATCATGTGCATGGGGGTGGCGACGGCCAACAGCATTCTCGTAGTTGCCTTCGCCAAAGAGCGCCTGCTGCACCACGGCGACGCCATGATGGCGGCTCTGGAGGCGGGAGCAACGCGTTTCCGCCCCGTCATTATGACCGCGCTGGCCATGATTATCGGAATGATTCCGATGGCCCTGGGCCTGGGAGATGGCGGAGAACAGAATGCGCCCCTCGGCCGCGCTGTCATCGGCGGCCTGCTCTGCGCCACCGCGGCGACGCTGGTATTCGTGCCGACAGTGTTCGCTCTGCTGCACAGCCGGTCAGAAGGAGCTCAAATACGCGCGGGGAGCGAGCCGGACGACCAACCCATTCATGCCGGGTAACTCCGAAGGTCAGCGAAAGGAGAGAAAAGAATGAACACGATTGAAACCAACGATGAACGAACTCAGCCCGATGAAGTCCAGCCTGCTCCTTTGCCGGATGCGAGGCAAACGCCCTGGCTTTCGATCGTCTCCGGTGGAGCGGCCCTGGTCCTGGCAACCCTGATCTACTCCGGCATTCATCAGCGCGCACAAGCTGAGCGCCGGCTCGGTATTGTGACGGAACGCGCAGCGATCACGCCGGTCAGCGTCGTGCATCCGAAGCCGGAAGCGGGTTCGCAGCAGATCGTTCTGCCGGGTTATACCGAGGCATTCACCGACACTCCAATCTACGCGCGGACCAACGGCTACCTGAAGCGCTGGTATTTCGATATCGGGGCGCACGTCGAAAAAGGTCAGTTACTCGCCGAGATCGATACGCCGGAGATCGATCAGCAGCTGGATCAGGCCCGCGCAAATCTGAAGTCTGCCCAGGCCAACGAGCAACTGGCCGCGATTACCGCTGCGCGCTGGCAAAATCTGCTCAGAACCAACAGCGTGTCGAAGCAGGAGACCGATCAGGCAGTCAGCGATCTCAGCGCAAAGCAGGCGACCGTCGAGGCGATGAACGCCAACGTGCACCGGCTCGAACAACTGCAATCCTTCGAGAAGGTCTACGCTCCGTTTTCTGGCGTCATCACAGCCAGAAACACCGATGTAGGCGATCTCATCAATGCAGGCGCGGGCGGAGTGCCGCAGGAGCTGTTTCACATGGCGGCAGTAAACAAGCTGCGCGTCTATGTCGCCTTGCCGGAAATCGATCTGAGGGCCGCGCAGGACGGCGCAAAAGCGGAGTTGACACTCGACGAATTTCCAGGCCAGACCTTTGAGGGTGTGATCGTGCGCAACTCCGATGCGATCAATCTCGCCTCGCGCACCCTGAATGTCGAGGTCGACGTGAACAATCCCGGCGATCGCATCAAGACCGGCGCTTACGTGTTTGTTCACCTGGGTCTTCCTGATAACGAGCCCAGAGCAGACGAATCGCTGATTATTCCGGCGAATACGCTGCTCTTTCGTTCCGAGGGACTGCGCGTCGGCGTCGTGCGCAATAACCGCGCCGACCTGGTTCCCATCACCATCGGGCGCGACTACGGGGCCTCTGTCGAAGTGATCGCGGGTCTGAATCCAGCTGACCAGGTCATCGTCAATCCATCGGATTCGCTGACGACCGGAACTGCCGTTCAAATCAGCACGGCGAGTCACGCAGGCGCACAATGAATACCCGATTGTTTCCAATCATGCTGGCATCTGCGGCGCTGCTGTTGGCCGGGTGCACGGTAGGGCCAAAATTCGTGCCGCCGGTCCCTCCTCAGGCGCCCGCATTCAAGGAGCAGCCGCCCGAATCGTTCAAGGCCAGCCAGGAATGGCAGCCCGCGCGACCGGGTGATCAGAAGATCCGCGGCGCATGGTGGGAGATGTTCGGCGACCCCCAGCTCGACGCGCTCGAAGATCAGCTCACCGCTTCCAACCAGGACCTGAAAGTGGCAGAAGCGCGCCTGCGCGCGGCGCGGGCTGCGATTCGCTTCAATCGGTCCGGTTTGTTTCCGACCATCTCCACATCACCCAGCGTGGACAACGAACGCGTGTCCGCGCACCAGCCCTACTTTCCGGCTTTCGAGGCCAACAACGGCACCGGCAATTATTCCCTGCCCTTCGATCTTTCTTATGAAGTGGATTTGTGGGGCCGGGTGCGTCGCACGATCAACGCCTCGCGCGAGGAGGCGCAGGCCACCGCCGCCGATCTCGCGACGGCCAGCCTGAGTTTGCACGCCGAGCTGGCCATCGACTACTTCGAGTTGCGCAGTGCCGACGCGCAGAAGCAATTGCTCGACGACACGGTGAGGGCCTACGCCGATGCATTGCAGCTGACCAGGAACCGCTTTGAGGGCGGAGTAGCTCCCAAATCCGACGTGGCACAGGCGCAAACTCAACTGGACGAAGCCAGGGTGCAGGACACGGACATCACCGAAGCCCGTGCCGAGTACGAGCACGCCATCGCAACCCTCATCGGACAGCCGCCCGCCAGGTTCAGCCTGCCGCCGGCGCCGCAAACGCCAATGCGCCTCCCTGTCATTCCCGTTGGTTTGCCGTCAACCCTTCTCGAGCGGCGGCCCGACATCGCCGCCGACGAACGCCGTGTGGCGGAGGCAAATGAGCAGATCGGTATTGCTCGCGCGGCGTACTTTCCTGCGCTGACCATCGGCGCAACCGGCGGTTTCGAAGGCACCACGGTGACGAACTGGCTGAACTGGCCCAGCCGCCTCTGGGCGGTCGGACCCCAGCTATCCGAAACCTTGTTTGACGCCGGCCGCCGCCACGCCACCTCGGAAGCAGCTCAGGCGAACTACGACGGGACCGTCGCTGCCTATCGTCAGACGACGCTGAATGCCTTTCAGGAGGTGGAAGACAACCTGGCCGCGCTGCGCATTCTGGAGCAGGAAGCGTCGCAGCAACACCAGGCAACGGCCTCTGCTCAGGAATCGCTGCAGCTCTTCACGAATCGCTATCAGGGCGGCGTCGATAACTACCTTCAGGTCATCACCGCTCAGACGATTGCGCTTGCCGATGAGCGCAACGACATCGACATTCAGCGCCGTCGCATCGATGCCAGCGTGTTGCTGGTCAAGGCGGTTGGCGGTGGATGGGACACCTCCCAGCTGCCCAGGTACTGACTCCGTCATCGGAGCACGATGCTGCAGCCGGACATTGAGACCGCAGGCCATCCTGCCTCAGGTCTGAGATCCATGGGGTTTCGGCACGCCTGCTCCGTTTCAGGCATTATAGGAACCATGACTCAAGAGCCGTTGACCGCTCATCACGGCTGGCTCCTCTTGACGATGGAGGAGCATGGATCTCACGATGGCATATTGCCAGATCAGGAGAGACCTTGAGGAGCATACCTGGGCCCTCACGAGTCAACACGCTGCATTGACCACGCGGCTCTTCTTTCTAACCGGACAGGATCACGAAGAGTTCCTCACTACCCTGCACCACTGCCAGACAGCAAAAGCTGATCTCGCCGAATCCCGCGTCCGCCTTCGGGAACACAGGCTGGAGCATCGCTGCTGATTTCGCCGGCTACGGCAAATAGCCACTCAACGGCGCTCCTGTTGGCCTCGTGGAGCCGAATGCACATCGATCTGGCAGTCGTTCGATCCGGGAAACGGGCCAGCCGCGCCCGCGGTCGATGGCTTTCCAGCGATTTGGAAGATGCGCCGGCGGCGAAGAGAATGACTTTTCCATCGTCGAGCGCCCCCTCTCCGAAGAGCGCCGTCACCGTCATGTATGCTGAAGCAATTCCGATGAATCGCTTTCCACTCCCGGGGCCGAAGACCCTCCTGCCTTTTGTCCTTGTCATTCTGCTGACCGGCTGCGGCCGCTTCAGGAACACATCGGCGAAATCCTCCGGGCAGCAGCGCATTGTCTGCATCGGCGAGGAGTACAACGAGATGATCTACGCACTGGGCGCGCAGGCGAACCTGGTCGGCGTCGACTACTCCAGCACCTACCCGCCGGAAATCAAAAAGCTGCCCACCGTCGGCTATCATCGAGCCCTCAGTGCCGAGGGCATACTTTCGCTCCACCCGACGCTGATTCTCTCCGACAACAACATCGGTCCCGACAACGTCGTCCGCCAGCTGCAGGCCCTCAACGTCCCCATGAAAACCTTCCAGGCGAAGGATGATTCCATCGAGGGAGAGAAGGCCCTGCTTCGCGAAATGGGCGCGTTCTTCCACAAGGAGAAGCGCGCCGAGGAACTTTGCGCTCAGATCGATCGCGAGATGGCCGCGGCGGCGGTGGCCGTGAAGCAGTACAAGACCACCCCGCGCGTCGCAGTCATCCATTTCGGGCGCGCTTCCAACGTCTACCTGATCGTCGGCAACGGCGGCGGCGGAGACGCGAGCACCGCGGGAAAGATGGTCGAGCTGGCCGGCGGCCAGATGGCCATGCAGCAAAAAGGAATGCAGCGCATGGTCTCGCCGGAAATCATCGCGAAGAGCAATCCTCAGGTGATCCTGATGACCGAGTACGGTTTCGACCGGCTGGGCGGGATGGAGCAGGCGAAGACTCTGCCCGGCGTCGCGGAAACCGATGCGGCCCGCCACAACCGCATCTACCGTGTGCCGGAACATGAGCTGATGTACTTCGGGCCGGATACCGGGGACAACATCGTCCAGCTGGCGAAGCTCATCCACCAATGAACGCGCGCCGGGCCGATCGCTGGTGTCTGGTCGTGCTGTTTGTCCTCATGATCGTCACCACCGTCGCCTCCATCCGTTATGGGGCGATGGATTTCTCTGCACACGACATGGCCGCCGCCGCCTGGGGCAAGCTCTCCGGCCAGGCAGACATGCCGCTCGACCAGCGCATCTTTATCCAGCTGCGCGTCCCTCGTGCCATTCTGTGTCTGCTCGTAGGCGCAGCCCTGGGAGTCGGCGGCACGCTGATGCAGGGCCTCTTCCGCAATCCCATCGTCGAGCCCGGGCTCGTCGGCACCTCCAGCGGCGCCGCCTTCGGCGCGGCCCTCTTCTATGTTTTCCCGGCGCTGCTCAGAGTCAACCTCGGCGGCCTGACCCTGCCCCTGGTTGCCTGCGCCGGCGGCGTCCTCTCCACGTATCTGGTCTTTGCGCTGGCCCACACCAGGCGCGAAGGCCGCAGCTCCATCCTGCGTCTGCTGCTCACCGGCCTCGCCATCAACGCTCTCTTTATGAGCGGCATTGGGTTCCTGTCCTATGTCGCGCGCGATCCTGCGGCCCGCTCCATCATTTACTGGAACCTGGGCACGCTCTCCGGCGCCGACTGGAATTCCGTCGTCGTCGTCGGCATCGCCACCATCGGCGGACTCATCCCTGCCGTTGCCTTTGCAAAATCCCTCAACGCGCTCATGATTGGCGACGACGAGGCCACGGCGCTGGGTGTCAATGTCGGCCGCCTCAAGTGGACCGTGCTCACCATCAACGTCCTCATGGTCGCGGTGGCCACAGCCTTCACCGGAGTGATCAGCTTCGTCGGGCTGATCGTTCCGCACATCCTGCGCATGATGCGCGGCCCCGACAATCGCTTCCTCATCCTCGGGAGCGCGCTGCTGGGCGGAACCCTGCTCAGTGTCGCCGATCTCATCGCCCGAGTCTCGCTGCGCCCCGCCGAACTGCCCATCGGCATCGTCACCGCGGTTGTGGGCGTGCCCGTTTTCCTCTCTCTGCTGCGCAGCCGCGAGTACCTGTCCTGAAGCCATGCTGACCGCGACCGAACTCGTCTACCGCGCCGGCAAGCGCACCCTCATCGACCGCGTCTCTGCGCGCTTCGATCCGGGAAAGCTCCACCTCATCCTCGGCCCCAACGGAGCGGGGAAATCCACCCTGATTCGTCTGCTCGCCCGCCTGTTGCGCCCCGCCGGAGGAACGGTTTTGTATGACGGCCAGGATGCGGCCCACCGCCACGAGCGCGATCTGGCACGCCGCCGCGCCGTACTTTCGCAGGCGGTCGAGGTCGCATTCTCCTTGCCTGTGCGCGAGTTGGTTCTGATGGGCCGGTACCCGCACTTCGGCGCGCGCCCCGGCGCCGAAGACCTCGCCATCTGCGACGAAGTCATGCGTTTCTTCGACGTCACGGCGATGGCCGATCGCAGCTATGGCACGCTCAGCGGCGGCGAATGCCAGCGCGTGCAGTTCGCGCGCGTGCTGGCGCAGATCTGGCGTCCCATCGAAGGCGCGACCCGCCACCTCTTCCTCGACGAACCGCTGACATTCCTCGACATCCGCCACCAGGTCGATTTCATGGAGAAAGTGCGCACCTTCTCCTCACAGCAGGACGTCGTCGTGGTCGGCGTAGTCCACGACCTCAACCTCGCCGTCCAGTTTGCCGATCGCCTTCTGCTGCTCGACCAGGGCCGCATCCTCGCCGACGGCCCTCCCGCGGACGTGCTCACCGCCGACAACCTGCGCGGCGCCTTCGCCGTCAGCCCCGTGCTGCTCACCAATCCTGCAACCGGCAGAGCCCACCTGGTCTTTGAGAGCAGCGCAGAGAATTAACGATCAGATCGCAGTTGGGGCCCCGGCCGCTTTCGGCCACGCTGGGTTCTGAAGGCTTCAGTCAAATATTGTTTTGGAGTCATGCCGGTCACGCGCCGGAACATGGCGGTGAAGGCTCCGGGAGTCTCGTAGCCCAGCTCGTTGGCCAGGACTGTAACCGATTCCCCGCTCACCAGCCGCGGGATTGCGGCCAGGGTACGAAACTGCTCCCGCCACTGGCGGAATGATATGCCGGCCTCTCTCTCAAAAAGCCGGGCCAGATTGCGCGTGGACGCGCCCGCAAAGACGGCCCACTCCTCGATGGTGCGTGTATCTCCCGGGTTGGCTACAAACGCCTGCTCGATGGCGATCAGGCGCGGATCGTGTAACCGCGCCATGGCCGACTCCCGAGCCGGAGTCCAGTCGATCTCATCCAATAGCAGATTCATCAGCCGGCCATCCCGGCCCCGCTCGTCGTAATCCGGAGCGATTCCTGCCGCGCGCCGCGCCAGCTCGCGCAGCAGCGGTGAAACCGGCAGCAGGCAGGCAGTCCGCGGCGCGTTTTCAGGACAGGAGGAGGAGCGTATATACACTCTGCAGACCTGGGCCGCGCCCAGCGTATCGGTCTGATGGTCGCACCCCTGCGGAAACCACGCTGCACGGTGTGGCGGCACAACCCAGGCAGCGTGAGGAGTGGTGATCCTCACCGTCCCTGAGTCGGCATAGAGCAGCTCGGCGTGCGGGTGGCAGTGGCGCTCCCCGCTGGTTGCGCCCGCGTAGGAGACAAATTCCACTCCCATGGCTCGCGTGAGCCGGGCAAAGAAATCATGCTCCGGGCTGCGATCCGTCAGATTGTCGTTTTCGGCGTACACAATGGCAGATTTGGCGAAGCGACTCCGAATTTCCTGTCCTATTCTTAAATACGACTAAATTGGTCCTCATTTCAAGAGGGCAGCGGGATTTACCCCAAAATTCTCAGGTTGACCCCGCGGTTCGTCCACAGAGATCAGGGCTGCGAATGTCGAGGGAACGAGAGAGAGCATGTCGAGCAGAGCCATTCGCCTTCTGGTCCGGACTGCCGGGTTCATCTGCATGGTTGCGGCCTTGTCGGCTTCCGCGTTGTGGGCCAGCGTCAGCGGCAGCATCTCCGGTACGGTCAAGGATCCGTCCGGAAACGTGATCGTCAATGCGCACGTCACCGTCCGTGAATCGAATACCGGGCTCACCTGCGCCACCCATACGGACGGCAAAGGCTATTACACCTTTCCGGTTCTCCCCGTCGGAAGTTACGCGCTCGACGTCGAGGCTTCCGGTTTCGAGCGGTACGAACGCAGGGCGATCGTTCTCGACACGAATGCCGCGCTGACGCTCAATGCTTCTCTGCTGGTCGGCAGCGTCTCCCAAAACGTCACCGTGACGGACAACACGCTTCACGTTGAAACCACGAGCACGCAGCTGGGCCAGGTGATTTCCGGGCGGCAGATGACTTCGGTTCCGCTCAACGGGCGCAGCTTTACGGATCTTCTCTCGCTGCAGCCCGGTGTTGCCCCTGAAACCGCCATCACCGACACCACGGTACAGGACGTGGGCGCTACCGTCCTCAATCCCTCGGGCACGCTCAACTCCGGAAATCAATCCGTCAACGGCCAGCGGGAGACGGCCAATTATTTTGGCGTGAACGGAAGCGACGTCGAAGAGGACGTGAACGCCGGAACAGCTGTTATTCCCAACCTCGACGCCATCGCGGAGTTCCGCATCATCACCAGCAACTTCGATGCGGAGTACGGCGAATACAGCGGAAGCCAGATCAGCGTGGTCACCAAATCCGGTACCAATGAGTTTCACGGGAACGCTTTCGAGTTCCTGCGCAATACCGATCTCGACGCGCGAAACTACTTCTCGCCGACGCGCGGAGTGTTCCGGCAAAACCAGTTCGGCGGAACATTCGGGGGCCCGATCCGGAAAGACAAGCTGTTTTTCTTCCTCGATTACCAGGGAACCCGCCAGACCCAGGGCGTCGATACCGGCAATATCGCGGTGCCCTCGAATGCCGACCGAACCGGCGAGCTGTCGGACTTCACCACCGGAACTGCGGGGAATCAGCTGAGCGGTCTGGTGAGCGGCCCGTGGTTCGCCAGCATCCTGACCCGGAGGCTCGGATATCAGGTGGTGTCGGGCGAGCCGTATTACCTGCCCGGCTGCGCCTCTTCCAATACCTGCGTCTTCCCCAACGCGGTGATTCCGCAGTCGGCCTGGTCCGTTCCGGCGCAGCGGATGCTCCAGTACATTCCCGCTCCGAATACCGCATCGGGAACCTTCGCAACGTCTTCGTACAACCAGACGGTGCGCGACGACAAGGCCGGCACGCGGGTCGACTGGAACAGCCGCTGGGGGCTGACGTCGGCGTACTACTTCATCGACGATTTCTACCTCGTCAATCCCTATCCCGTCGCCCAGAGCGGCGCCAGCGTCCCCGGCTTCTCCGCGGCCACCAGCGGCCGCGCGCAGATGCTGATGCTCGGCGACACGAAGAGCTTCGGCGCGACGATGGTCAATGAGTTCCATCTGAGTTCCATGCGCGACAACACCAACCTCGGCCAGCCCATCGGCGGGTGGAATGTGAGCCTCGCGTCGCAGGGTTTTGTGAACGCGGATGGGACCGGCAGCATCGTCGCCCTCGATCCGCGGGGGCAGGGCGTCGAAAATCTCAACTTCAATGCCTATTCGACCGGAGCCGCGGCGAATCAACTGATCCAGGTCAACAACACCTATCAGGCGTCAGACACATTCTCGAAGGTGCTCGGCAATCACACCATGAAGTTCGGCGCCGAATTCCATGCCGACCAGATCAATGCCGATCCCATCGCACAGTTCAACGGCAGCTTCGTCTTTTCCGGACAGGAAACCGGCGTCGACTTCGCGGACTTCCTGATCGGAGTACCCAGCCAGTACAACCAGAGCCAGCTGAATCCGTTCTATGCGCGCAACAAGTACACGGGCGCGTTCGCCCAGGACAGTTGGCATGCGTTGCAGAATCTGACGCTCAACTATGGCTTGCGCTGGGACCGCATCGCGCCCTGGTCGGAGAAGTACAACCAGATCTCGACCTTCGTTCCCGGTGCACAGTCGGTCGTCTTTCCCGGCGCGCCTGCGGGAATTCTCTATCCGGGCGATCCAGGCGTGC
>Ga0335075_10011202_pt1 | contig 13569 bp, 11 predicted proteins | sample Lox_Sample_24_FD_206723 | JGI IMG/M metagenome (GOLD analysis project Ga0335075, IMG submission 206723) | Soil microbial communities from Loxahatchee National Wildlife Refuge, Florida, United States - Lox_Sample_2.4 | ecosystem: Environmental > Terrestrial > Soil > Wetlands | place: USA...
AGCCTGACGTCCATTGACCGCCTCCTCTTCTGCCTCGTTCTCTTCCAATTCCTCCTCGTTGTAGTCCTCTTCAGTGTATGTCACCTCCGGGATGGCTTCCTTTTCATAAACATACTCTTCGTCTCTCGCGGAATAAGTATGGTTGGTTTGTTGGAAGATCGAACGCTGAGTGGTGCTTTGTAGCCCATTAGCTGCGTTGCTTCCCTTTTGCGCCTGCCCTCTCCGGCGATTTCGTTTGCCCATAGGAATTGGAGACGAGGGGCAGGATGGAAAATTTCTGAAAGTCCGCCGGCTAGTTTGCGCTGATCGCAACTCGATCGCATTTCGGTTTGCCTTGAGATTATCACCATCGCTTCTCAGGTCGCGTTGATACAATTTACAGGTGAGACAACTACGATCATTATCTATATACTTCATTCTGTCTATTGTTCCAATTTCCTTGTCTTTAGAACATGCTGCCCTCGCCTACCACCACTGAAGACTGATGAGCTCAAGACGGACTCCGACAAGATCACTTCCCAATTGCATTGAAAAACTGGTTATACGCAGTCTCAATATCAAACAACATCTACAGTCAGAATAGAAAATGGCATTTAAATACCTGACGACTTTGATCATCCGTCAACTCATCAGCCGCTCTCATCTGATTTAGAGTAATCAACCACTGCACAATCTTTGCCCGTCCTTCAAAATCTTTCGGCATAGAAGTATTCAACGAACCCGTCAAATCCGACAAATGCGGATGTAACTGATCTTTCGATTTATAATTCAACTTGAGTGCATCCATAAACGTGATGAATTTCTCCACCGTCTCTGCAACATTCCGTGCGCTCACTTGTTGGTCACCGCCTGCCGCGCCTGCAACTTCGGGTGGTAGTGGGATGTGACTGCCTGCATGTTCTACCGTTGCTGGAACACCGACTTTCAATCTGTAGGTCGCTGAAGGAAATTGGACTCTGTATTCTTTTTGGAAGCTCTCTAGATCGCCGAACCTTTCTTGGATTTCTGGATCTTTTAGGATTGCTTTGTACTGTGTGAGCAAGTTTGTGCACTTTTGAGTATATCTAAAACTGTTAATTTTGTTTGGACGTTTAGGAGGAATACTGGGCTTGAGTGATTGTATCCCGGACATATGCCTTTTCAACAAATTCGAGAGACACGATGATGGAGTAGATGGTTGCTACATCGTCCCAAATCCGTTTCTCCGAAGGGGTCCCATTGTGTAGTTTGACTTCCTAAGCAATGTTAACAATATACCGCCTAATCACATACTTCATCGAGTGATATTGACGATGGGAGGATCTGTGGGACTGCGACTGATGGAGGAGCATACGGAGAAGGGCGGTGCGAAGTCATTAGATATTTTTGCTCTAGTAGGCCGTGATGTTCTCACAGGCTTTCCTACCACGAACCGCACTTATTCTGATCCAGATATCGCATATTCCGAAACCATTCTTCAAAAGGAACAAAACCGTGATCTAGAATTCATGAAATGTAAAAAGAATCGAGGATTTAAGGATTTAATGTAGTATATTATTCGGGGCTTTCCGTTGTTTAAATGTCTATCGTACTCGTACTAGATTCTGTAAGGATCTTCGGTGGTTGGTAGATTCCTATCCGGGTAGTGTCCTGAGCAAGGCCGATATTGCGTCCCCCCAGTCCTTTCCTTACCTTTCCCTAAACCTCTCTTCTCCACCGACGTTTCCCTCCAAACTATCTGCGTACCTGTGTACGTACTGCTGCGGCTTGTTGGTGTCGACCTCTTCTTCTTAGATATTCCTGCCAGTCTTCGTCTGATTCATTTTGCCTATCTTCCTCTATTGATTCTGCCATCGATTCTGCGGTATGTACCATGTCTTCATGGAATATTAAATTGAGAGATTGATCGAGAGACCAGATTTTGCAGTCGGATGCCCAATTTTTTTCAAAGTCTTTATATACTGCTTTGGCTTTGTACACTGCATGGATTTGGGTTATAGTAGACCATAAAGATTTGTACATCGTCTCTCTCCATCCTCTATAGTCCACGTCGAATTTTGGGTTGTGTGGGTTTAAGTGTAAGATTGTCCTGTTTCTCTTTTCCCATATCATGTGGATTATCGTTGAGTGCCACAGTAGGACTCTAGCTTTTAGGTATTTAGGTAGTCGTCTCCTGATATCTGGGAAAGCAAAGAGTATATCGTGGAAGTTGAAGCCTTGTTCTCTTCTTATATTGCTTGGTCTTCCAATGAGATCGTCAAGCGTTTTTATGGATTGTTCCCATATGCGTAGGACGTCTGGGCATTCTAGGTATCCATGTTGGATATTGTCTCTGCGGTAGCAACTGCTACAGAATACGTCATGCCAGTCTCGCGTTGGTGTGTCCATTTCAACGCTAGGTTCAACTCTAGAGTTGCAAGGTCTTGGTGATCGTTTATGTAGGAGGTACCAGTACGCTTGGAAGTGGTCATCTGGTCTTGATTTCCAGTTCAGTGTTTTCCATGCTTCTTTCCAGAGCGTCTGGGCATTACCTTCTGGTATTCTGATTTCTTGGTCCGTCCAGTTGGGTATTGTGACTTCTTTGGAGGTGAGGTTCTGTCTGGCTTTTTTGATTGAGAAATTCGCACAAGGAATGTTTGCTAACGTAAGTTTGTCCCATTGAATGAGGTCGTGGATTTTCCGGACATCGAAGTCCAGGTGGATATTACGCAGGGGGGCTAGGACGGTATCCGGTGTTGGTTCCTTTATCTTTTGTAGTCTTTCTACGAATTCTTTAGGGAGTTCTTCGAGTAATTCTGGCCATAGTGCTCGAAATGCTGCTATTGCTCGCAATATTACTCTTTGCCAACATAAATCCCAGATTTGTTCGTTTGGGTTAAATATCTTTTCGGCTGCTAAGACTTGGATTCTTTTGTTGATTCTTATTTTGGCTTCCTCCGTATCGAGCGGGCGGAGTGGGGGTGATTGTGATGGGTCGTATGTTAGGACGTCTCGTAGTAAGTAGAATCTCAACTTAAATAAGTCCGGTCGGATTCGTTTTGCAAGTTGATCTATTCTTTCCTTGCTTAGGATTCCGGGGAAGTGAAGTGGAATAGTGAGTATTTCTTCGTCCGTGTAGTCTTTCCAATTTGATTGATATGAGAGGGTAAGGGTTCTGATGGATGTGTAAATTCTCTGCCAAAAGGGCGTCATTTGGACAACTCCGTGAAACTTGCCTCCGCCGAAGATTCTAAAGAAATCACCATCTGCCCTTTGGATTTCTTGTAGGAAGGCCAATTTGAAGCCCAGGGCTGTGGTGCTTTGTCCACTAAAAGCTCTTGCAACATATCTCCCCGCCAGAGTCGTTAACATTATTCGGGGTTCTATAACCCCCAGCCCTCCTAGTTCTTTTGGTTTGCATGTTAATTCGAAAGCAATTGGTGCTTTGGTTGTTTGGAAAATAAAGGGTGTGATCATCTTGCTTATCTGGAGGTGGAACTCTTTAGGTAGTGGACATATTTGAACTCCGTGCCAAAGCATTGACAGGATGCTGGTGTTTATCAGCATTATTCTTGCTTTCATGGTTCTTTTTCTGAGAGAGAAAATGTATGTCGTAGTCCTCATCGTGGACAAGCGTTTGTTTATCAAATGTTCGGGTACTCCTCCATCTAGTCGTAAATAGCAGCCTAAATGTTGGTAATCCTGTTGTGGTGGGTGTCGTGTTCCGGGTATTTGATCTGCCCAATTTTGTCCATCGTTCGAATTTTCAATAATCGGTATTAGAACCTTGCGTTTTTCTTGGCTAAATACAGAGTTACTTACTTTTTCATATTCTTGTATTCTTTTATTTGCTTCTTCGTGTTGGGAGATGGACGTCGTTATGAGTATTATATCATCGGCGTAGGCAACTGATGAGACAGATGCTACGAGGTTTTCAAAAGAGATTTCGAAACCTATTTTCGCTTCGAAGAAGGCAGACAGAAGGGGTTGAAGAGAGATTATGTAGAGGAGAACTGAAATAGGGCCTCCTTGTAGTATGCCGCATAGGTATGTTATTTCGTCTGTGAAATTTTTATTTACCAAGAAACGTACGGCGGGGTTTTGGTAAGTGAGTTCTATCATCTTTATCCAGGTATCTGGAAAACCCATATATTTCATCACGGCAAATAACCAAGACCATCTGACTCTGTCGTATGCCTTTTCTTGGTCGAGTGATATCATAGCTATTACTTCCTCCTTTCTTCTTGCTTGTTCTATGGTGAGCATGACTGTTATGACATTATCTCCGAGTGAGCGATTCTTGACAAAACCCATTTGTTCTTGGCTCAGAAATTCGTCGGCGATTTCCATCATCCTGTGTCCCATCAAATTTTCTCTCCATCGAAGGTCTGTATTAAGAATGGATATTGGTCTGTAGTTTTTGATATTTTTGGAGTCCCCCTTCTTGTAAATGAGGGATCCTTTCAGTATTGGCCACGTTTCCGTCGGGCGTTCGTCGCCGTCGATCAAGGTGGCTGAACATGCTTCGGCAAAGGGGTCGGCGAGTATGTCCACCATCATTATATAGTATTCGAATCCTAGACCGTCGAAACCTGGGGCGCTGCCCTTCATACATCTTTTGAGAGCGTCTTTCGCCTCCTGTGGTGTAAACGGTTCTCTTAGTCGGTGCTGGTGTGTTTCGGAAATTTTGAGTGTATCTGGGAGATACGTGGTTAGAAAGGTTTGGATTAAGTCATCGAGGTCGTCGCTCTCCGTTGGTGTAAAAAGATTACGGTAGAATTGTGTTACAATGGTTAATTGGTCGTCGGTGTTTCCTGGACCTGTATTTTGTAGGTGGATTCTGCGGTCTTTCCTTGCCATGGGTAATGAATCTGGTATTGCCCTCCAAGATAAGGTTGTCCTCAATCGTCTCTCCCAGATATCTTTAACGAGTTTTCTCATTTTCCAAAGTCTTTCTCTTTTCAGTTGAAGTTGAGTCATCCTTGGGTTTGATTCGTTGTCATTCCTTTCTGTTGGGTTTCTTTGTTCGTCCCGTTTGATTGAATTTTCAATCTCTTCTATCTCCATTTTTAGTCTTTGGATTTGTTCTTGTGGCTTTTTATTGAGGTAGCCCAGTTTGATAGATCTTTCTTTTGCATCTCGTATTAATTGTATTTTGAAATTTGTCCAACTTTTTAGGTTGAAGGTCACGCCCGAGAATTCGGTCGTTTGTAATAACATTTCGGCGTAGTTTTTCGTTTCTCTACAGAAGTGGTAGTCATACATATTATGGGGGTGCAGTTTCCATGGTGTTTGATCCGTGGCCCTGTCCGCTTTAATACCTTCTTTCTTGCTTATTTTTTGGAGGGAGGCGAATACAAAACTGTGGTCAGATCGATCATATATCTGATGTTTGACTTCTTCGAGGTCGTTGAGGAGGTTTTCCGAGATTAGGATAGCGTCAATTCGTGTCCAGGTATCATTCCTTTTATCGTATCGGGTGTATTCTCTCTTTGTCGGGTATAGGAATCTGAAAGTATCTACGATTCCTTGCACATCCAGGACGGGAGCAAACAGTTGTTTCCAATGTCTGTAAAGTAGGAACCCTTCACTGTCTTCCGGCTTGTTCCTGTCTAGCTTCGTGTCGTTGTAATCGTTGAAGTCTCCTGCTATAATAACTGAGGTTTGGTCATCTATATTCAGTTGTGAGATGCCTAGAATGTCATCGGTGAAGAATGGTTTCTTTTCGGCTATTAGTGGTGGGACATGGACGCTATAGATGATCAGTCTGTGTTCCTTTTCTCCTGTATTTGTCTTCGGAAATCCTGCGTCTTTGATATTTACTTTAGCATAAATTCTTGTGAACCTTTCTTTGAGGTCATATTCCATGACTTTGATGTCTGGGTTCATCACTATAATTCCGGTGTTTTGGTCCATAATAATGGATGAAGCGCTACATTCGTACATCTGATTGGCCTTTCGAACTTCTCTGTTGTTGTTCAGGGCGACAACTTTAATTGGGTCTGCGGTGTTTCTACGTTGGATTTCTTGTATACATAGAATGTCTGGATCTAATTTCTCGGCTTCTTTGATTGTGCGGATTAAGTTACTATTTTGTGCTTGATTGATTGAAACTATATTAAACAGTCCTATCGCGGAGTACATTATTTTTGGTTTTTGTTTTATATGTAGTAAAGAAAAAGTAACATGCTTCATACGAAGTAAAGAACAGGTAACATGCCCTAGAGCATAAAGAGAAACAACTCCGAAGAGTATTAGATCAGACTTCTGGTTGAAGCCTTTTCCTTGGGTTTGCTCCAGATCGTCCCGGATCCTCGCCTTGCTGGTCTCCTTGATGGTCCTCATCCATGTGTTCATATTTGGGACATTCTGTCCTGAGATGGCCCATTGCTCCGCAATACCAACATTTCTTCTTGTTGCAGTCTTTAACTGTATGAGGGAAGGCCGCTTTATCCTTGCATGTCCAACAGTGATCAATTTTATCGGCGTACTCCAAAGCGAAAACTTGGTGACGAATTCTGATAAAACCGGGGAAAGTAGATTTGACAAACTCGGTTGGGAAGTGGCGGGGTGAACAGTTCTTGAAATGAACGCAGGCGTACATTGCTCCGGTGAATTTCGCCGGTCCATTCCAGGCAGGGTAAGAGACATATCGAGAAAAGATATCCCATACTTCGATTTCAGCAGGTTTGTATTTATTAAGTGCTTCAAACAAATCTTTGGCAATAGAAGTTTCTTCCGGTCCGGAGGGTAGGCCGAAGATAGCGACCGTAAGAATATTTGCAGGGACGGCAGGACCGGTTCCTTTGAGGAGAAGTTCGACGTTTTCATCGGCCCGGGTGGTAATTTTGAGTTTAGGGGGAGAGCGGAGGGCTTGGCGATAAAGTGTGGGCGTAGGGATGGAGATGTCCAAGATGACTTCTTTTCGATCGTGAGATCCTTGTACTGGCGGGAAACATACCTCGGAGTCGATTGCAATATTGTGGTTATAGCGGTCAAGTTGTCCGTAAATTTCGAACCTGAGGCTGTCGGTAACATTGATGTTTTTAATATTTGTGTCTGCGGGGAGGAGGTAGCGTAAAGTGCAGGGGGGGATTCTTGTAGCTCCAGGGATGACGTGCGGGAGATCCGCTGCTGCAACTTGGATTGTATGATTTGGGAGATTTGGCCATACGAGTTTCCATTCGACCGCTTGTTGCTCGGGTAAAGTTCCTGTTCCTGGTTGTTGAGGAGCAGAGGTGGGAGGAGTTGTGTTAGAGGTAGGTTCGACAGTCATAATTGGAGATACTTAGTGTATCAGAGCGTTCGGTGAGATCTGGGGTAGCTATAGGGGAAGTGCAAGTGGTTTTCTTGTTTGTGTTGAGGATTTTTAGGTTCTAATCTTTGGTCTTTTATACTCAAAGTTTCGATTTCCCCTTTATCTTTTCGTATTTGGCTGTTTGGTACCGTTCTCCTTCGTAGTATGATATTTGGGGCTAATTCCTCTGCTGGGGGCGGTGATGATAAGGGATCTCATTGGGATTGGAGGCATTAGTTCGGAAATGAGGGTGGGGAAAGCTCAGGTGTGATAATTCCCTCGTTTAGTAGCTCGTCGTGGTCGGGATAATGTCAGATAAGTTGCTTTGCCGGGATTGGCATGTCGCTATCTCGGTAATTAGGATGGGTGGTCTTAAAAGTGAGGTCTGATCGAGGGGTTCTGAGGATAAGTACTGTTGTCGGGTAGACTGTGTAAAGGGCGAGTCGATCGTTCAAATTATACGGTTTTTCGGAGATAAGAGAGGGGAATTTTGAGGCGAGGGTATGTTTAGGAAGCTTGAAAGTTTAATTGCTGTTTTCTTAAAGTGTTGTGCGGTGAGATCCGAGCGTTAGTCTATCCAATAAAGTCCATCGATAGAGAGTATGTCTAATTTCCTGAATCCTTAGACTGGGCGTCGGATCGCCGTTTCGATTGTATAGGTAGTCATTTTGGGGTCTGTTATCTCCGTTATTGTTGGTGCTTGTCTTTTCCTCGCTTGCCCTTATACTCGCTGTCGTTTCTTAGTTACGTAGGGCGTATTTGCTTGTGATTGTTCTCGGGTTTTTCGTCATGGATGAGTTAGGTGAAGATGGTATTGGTGTTGAGGACTATTTTCAAAGCATATGTCCGACGAACAGGGCTTATGGGTTTCGGTTGGAGAGTTTCTGTCACAGGTTCACTCCGGGGTCGGAATGGGAGGGTAAAGGTCCGCAGGATGTTGTACCTGGTGCTAGGCCCTTGGATAGCAGTATCATGTGTCGCGTGGGAGTTGTCGAGCCTGTTGTAGAAGTCTTTATTGGCAGCGATCAGTCCTACATCCGCGTGGTTACTCGTGAGTGTAACTTTCTTCTTTGTTGTTTCTTCTGATGTTGAGTGACTTTGTATCGTCCTATCGAGATTGAGAGGATCAAACATGTGTGTTGTTCCGATCCTTGGGGTCGTTCTTGTTCTATAATCTTGGAGGGGGATCCATATGGATTTAATAGTCATCATGGGTTTCAATTGATCGGGTTGGAAGGCGTTTGGCCGACAGTATTCAAGAAACCGATATTGGGTGTGTCCGGTGATCCGTGGAATCAGTTGGTGTTCACTTTCCTCAGCTCTTACCATATGAAGATCTTTTTCCGTCTTGTATCTCGTCTGTCGCATGCTAGTACTTTATCGTTGCGTTGTACGGGTATACCAGCTCGTGTATTCGCTACGTTTTGCAATTGTTTGGATCGGGAACCTGGTTGGTGGTCTGCGTTGCCTTCTTATCACATGCGATACATTGATAGTCTCTGCGGTGGTGTTATATTCTCGTCGGATGGGTTATTTCCCTTGACTTTCCAATTGGAAGTTTATCACCCTATTCCGTTCCGGAAACCTACAAATCTTGGGCGTGGGACTTTGGATATTGATGAGTATTGCGGGAGTTTGTTTGGTTATGTTCGTAGGACGGATGGAGGGCAGAGAGCTTTTGTGTTTGGAAGTGGTTATCGTCAAGAGGGGAGTGAGGGTACTGGAGAGAACTGGGGGCCTTCGGTAGCTGATTATCCTGTTGAGAGTTTAGTGTCCTTGGAGGATGATCATTTCCGGGACTTCAGTGTGCGTGAGATCGATAGTCATGATTTGGGCATGGCGGTGGTGACAAGCAGTTAAGATTCTTTCTTTCATTATCTTAAATGTGTTTAGTTTATAACTGAATTTCTGATATTGCTTTTTTTTTTTTTTTTTGATTCTGGAACGGCTTAATTCCTCAGGCTAAACGCCAAAATTCGATTCGGGCTAAAAGCCAAATAAAATAGATTCAGGCTGGATGCCAAATTTATATTACAGGCTGGACGCCAAATTTGTAGTACAGGCTTGATGCCAAATTTTGATACAGGCTAAACGCCAAAATTTCCGGGTGTAGTCCGAGGGCTTCTTTTTGGTATTGGTGATACGTGCCATGATCCTTGGGGTATGTGTTGAAAGGTATGAGGAAGTTACGTAGAGATAGGTGTAAGCCTGTATCAATGCGCTTGTTTGGTGGTATTATTGTCGTGGTTATAGGTGGGTATCGTTTATCTGGGAGTTGATGACGTGGTCCGGTCGGGCGTTGTGAAAATTGTCTCCCAATCCCCGGTCTTCTTCTCTCCTATCTAGTCGACCTTAGGATCTTGGAACTAGTTCTTCTGAATTCAAAAGGAAGTTCATCACTTGGGTGAGTGCTCTCTGTTGTCGTGGTTCCTTGTTTTGGTGGCTACGGGTTTAGAGGGAGTGAGGGGGGAAAGGGGTGGTAGGGGGAACTTTGGCGAGTCATATCTCGCCGTAAGTCGGGGGCTTTGAGGAGTCGTTTGAACCATTTGGACCATGTGGATGTAGACTATCGTCGTATGTGCTTGAAAGGGCCAGCGTCGCATACTGCAGTCGAAAAGTGTAAAAATCAGATTCACTGGGATTCGAACCCAGGTATCGAGGATGCACAATTTCAAGATCAGAACCTCACGTCCTAACCACTAGACTATGAATCCACCCTAATTTCGATTTGGACTCAGCAAAAGTGAAGTTAAATGTTAGAACCAGCCGGAAAATTATTTGCTGCCCTTTACGAAAATTTCGTGGACATCCAAGTCCCGTCTGTGCTTGGGATAGCATTCAGTCGAGCAACAGACGGCAACAAGCTCGCATCCATCTCCAATTCACCCCACAAAACAACCTACCAACATCTTCATTATCCCTTCTATATCGAACTGACCTCCAACAATGTCTCCTTCGCGATTACTTATCCCTTCTCGGCGACTTCCTTCTTTAGTCCGCCCTCAACTTCGATCCTCCATCCCCATCTTCCGAAGGTCTCTCGCTACACCCGCCAACTCTCTCATTCGCCCCACTGAAACCACAACTCTTGGAAATGGTCTTTCTGTAGCCACAGAGTATTCTCCTTATCTTCAAACCGCTACAGTTGGTATCTGGATCGATGCCGGATCTCGTGCCGAAACAGATGCTACCTCCGGAACAGCTCACTTCCTCGAACATCTCGCATTCAAAGTATGCATCCTCAGTCCAACACATTTCTAATATGCAGGGCACTACTTCTCGTACCCAAACACAACTAGAGCTCGAGATTGAAAATATCGGAGCTCATCTAAATGCCTACACTGCTCGTGAACAAACAGTCTACTACGCAAGATGTTTCAAACAAGATGCTTCAACATGTGTCGGTATCATCGCCGACATCCTACAAAACAGTAAATTCGAAGACTCTGCCATAGAAAGAGAACGAGAAGTCATCCTTCGAGAACAAGAAGAAGTAGATAAACAATTCGAAGAAGTTGTTTTCGATCATTTACATGCAACAGCTTACCCAGGCCAACCTCTCGGACGAACTATTCTAGGACCAAAGGAGAATATCCTAAGTATCAAACGAAATGATCTAGTGGACTACATTGGAAAGAATTATCGTGCTGATAGAATGGTTTTGGTTAGTGCTGGTGGAGTTCCCCATGAGGAAATGGTTAAACTTGCCGAGCAGTATTTTGGAAAAGTACCCCCTACTGGATCATATACTCCTCTTGGAGATGCGCAAAAGGCAAAACCTCGCTTTGTAGGTTCAGAGGTGAGGATTCGAGATGATACTATGCAACATGCCCATATTGCTCTTGCTATTGAAGGTGTTGGCCATAAAGATCCGGATTATTGGACTATGTTGGTTATGCAAGCTATTGTAGGAAATTGGGATCGTGCGTTGGGAGGTGCTCCTCACTTGGGAAGTCGATTGAGTTCTATTGTTGCCAAGAACGGGTTGGCAAATAGTTTCATGAGTTTCTCGACATCATATTCCGATACTGGATTATGGGGAATCTATCTTGTTACTGAGAATCGTATTCAAATCGATGATCTCGTTCATTTCTGTCTGAGAGTATGCGCTATATTATGGTCGTTGTTAATATTCTAGGAATGGTCTCGTCTATCGTTATCGGTGACAGAAGCAGAAGTCGAACGCGCTAAAGCACAACTTCGTGCTTCCCTCTTGTTGTCTCTTGACTCGACTACCCCTGTTGCCGAAGATATTGGACGCCAACTCGTCACCACGGGACGTCGAATGTCTCCAGAAGAAATTGAGAAGGTTGTCGGTAGTGTGACAGTCGCAGATGTACGACGAGTCGCAAACGAAAAACTGTGGGATCAAGATTTGGCCATTTCTGCCCGTAAGTTGCTTTAACTTGGCACGTGCTAATTGGATAGTGGGTCCGATTGAAGGATTGTTGGACTACCAGAGAATCAGGAGTGACATGTCAATAAATGCATGGTAGAACGTTGAACGATTCTTCTCAAACCTGTCAAGCTGTTGTATTAAGATCTAGATAGCGGAGCTGAAAATCGTTTCGTACATGAATAGCACTGTAATCTCCACCACCTTTCTGACCTTTTTGCATAAAGAAGTCATGGCTCGCTATTTCCCTGCAACATGTTTGCCTCGCTGCTTTTGACGTCTCAATAACCCTGGCTATCTGAACAGCTAATACCGCCCGTACCCACCCCCATACATTGGATTCTCGTACATCGGATTCCCATGCATTGGATTCGCGTGCAGTGGACTCCTATAGCCGCTTTCCATGAACGTACCCATTTGGTATGATGCGGGGTAAGTCGCTGGATTATATGAACCTCGAGGAATCGGCGGTGGTCCTACCGGGAACTGTCCAGGATATACAGCAGGAGGGGGTGCGGGTATCAGTTGTCCTGGAATCCGATATTGAGCCGTTTCTTGTGAAATGATTGGAGGCGGGGGAGGCATAACTCCATAAGCGAACGAAGTGCGGTCGACCTCTCGAACTTTCGGAGAATCCTAAATCGTCAATTGAGATCTCGAAGCGTTGATACTTCTTTAATCACGATCTTTTGTGATTCAGTACTGCTCACGGCCTGCGCCCTGGTGCAAGAAACACAGAGTAGTAGGAAGATGATCACGACGACTACAACGGCGATTACTATGCCAATAATAGCTCCGGTGTCCATTCTCAATCTGACGACGTAAAGCGGCTTGACAATATCAGTGCCCGAGTAAGCACTTTATAGGACGGGAACGCCGGCTATTTGTGCCTTTGTGAAACGGACGTATCGTCATTGCGAGGATCGTCCTCCCACCTGAAAACAGGTTTCTCATAAATTAAGGACGGACGTTGCAACCTCGATCCCTGATTTGCGAGCTTCTCAAGATGACGTTGATCTCAAACTTTATTCTGAGGGAGTTGGATTCGAACAAACTACCAACAACCATTGTCATTCCAAGTTCTAATATGCTATTCTAATAATATAACAACTCTGAATATTGATGAAGATAATTAATTTTTGATATCTATTATAATAAACTGTAACGCCATAGCGAAGGAAGACGACATAAATTTGTCGTAGTCCATTATATGGCGTCAACAAGTCAATATGTAAGAAAGAACTTGTATATGTTTGATCTTCGTTTCTTGCCATTTAACCGTGCAAGTGGAGACTTCGATTGCAGTAGTTGGTATATGAAACGATTTAGCTAGATGGAGTATTCGGGAAGATTTCATCCCTTAGCATGTTGAACTTCTCCAAATTTTGGTGGGTATCTGTAGCATGTCTGTCTTTGTCTTATCATTCAGCTTGAGCTCTGGAGATTCAAGTATATCACGAATCAATACTTCGATTCTCCACAGAAGGAGCTGAAAAGAAAGTAGACCAATGTAGAGAAGTTGCACTTCGAGTGATTGCAAAAATCTCTGCGCAAAAAAGGGGCCGTTATAGGGCGCACGCCCTTAAGGACACAAACTTTTGCAACTCATAATTTCTTGTGAAATGTAAAAGCCCAAACGCATTACGCCCCCGCCTTGTGATACGTTACTCCTGACCATCACTCATTGAAGGCTGTAACTTCCAAGACTTCCAAGTGTGAGACGATTACAAGGAAATGGCATGATCCAGCTCCAGTCTACTTGCACTCCTACAACTAAGTCGTCAGTCTAGGCTCCAAAGAAATGGCTGAATACGAAACTGTCAATTCATTCCCCGTTGTCGATCAAGCAAGGGCAGCAGCCCGCAGTTACGGGAGATCTATCCTTGAAGCCTTTAACAAGGCCTACCAAGCGTCAATA